>OIEP01000058.1_pt1 | contig 96027 bp, 84 predicted proteins | sample 1581861 | NCBI WGS metagenome assembly OIEP01 (sample SAMN03281009, study PRJEB24777) | human gut metagenome | isolation source: fecal sample PR192 from 1 month old female Indian infant, vaginally...
TCAGCGCTCTGTCGCGAGGTCCCGTATAATACGTTTTCCTCATTCAGAGTCAAGCGTTAATTTTTGCTTTTCCCTGTCGGTTTTCACGGTGACTTTTCACCGCTGAGCCCCGCTGACCCGGCGGCTTGCGTGCCGTTGTTCCGTGTCAGTGGAGGCGCATTATAGGGAGTAATTCCGGTGTGACAAGGGGTAATTGCAAAAAACTTTTCGTTCGCTCAAATTTACATCACCCAGGGAATTTCACATGCTATTTTCTGGTCATTTGCGCAATCTCCTGCGCAAATCGCCCAACCTGCTGCCAGTCGGTATACACGACCTCTTTACGAACATCCGTTTCACCGCCAGTCATCTTCATAATAAGACGAATCATAAAGCGATCGTACCAACGATAACGCGGATAGCGGAGTGCGCCGGCAAACACCGCGCTACGCTGCGGTTTCCACGGCGAATTGAGCAAAAACTTGCGCGTATAGCTATTAGTTTGCGGAGTACGTTTCTCTGGTTTACGCGCCACAAGATTAACCGAAAAAAAGGCCCCCGGTAGAGACTGCAGAGACTGGAGGTGTTTTTTCACAAATCGCCCTAGCGCCGGATGAAAGTGGCCATAACGAATTGATGCGCCAATCACGACGCGATCGTATTGCGACCATTCGATATCATGAGTACGGTTCAGGTCAACCGTATCCGTATCAATCCCCTGCTCTTTTAATTCGGATGCCAGAAAAGAGGCTATTTCGTGCGTCTGTCCGTCACGGGTAGAGAATAGAATCAAAGTTTTCACAGACACTCCTGTTATTCGCGCCAGAAAGTCGGAGTAAATAGCACCAGTAGGGTGAATACTTCCAGACGCCCAAACAGCATATTAGCAATCAGGATCCATTTCGCGACTGGATTCATTGTCGCAAAGTTATCCGCTACCACGCCCAACCCGGGTCCAAGGTTATTCAACGTCGCTACGACTGAAGCAAAAGCAGAAAAATCATCCACGCCGGTAGCGATAATCGCGAGCATACTGATGATAAACACCAGCGCATAAGCGGAGAAGAATCCCCAGACGGCTTCCAGGATACGCTCCGGCAGCGCACGGTTCCCGAGTTTAATACTGTATACCGCATTAGGGTGTACCAGCCGTTTAAGCTCACGGTTGCCCTGTTTGAAGAGCAACAGGATACGAATGACTTTCAAACCACCGCCGGTCGACCCGGCGCAACCGCCAATAAAAGCCGAACATAGCAACAACACCGGCAGAAACAGCGGCCAGCGCGCGATACTGTCGGTAGTGAAGCCAGCCGTTGTCGCCATTGATACCACCTGAAAGAACGCCTGATTCAAGGTCGTTAGCGGGGACCCGTATACGTTATGCAGCCACAACACCAGAGTACAAATTACCACCAGCGTTAACTGCACACCGATAAACATACGGAACTCCGGATCGCGCCAGTAAACTTTCAGGCTACGTCCGCTGAGCAATGAAAAGTGCAGACCGTAGTTACAGCCAGATATCAGCAAGAAAATTGCAATAATGGAGTTAATTGTCGGGCTATTAAAATAGCCCACGCTGGCATCATGGGTGGAAAACCCGCCAATCGCGATAGTAGAGAAGCTATGGCCAATAGCATCGAATGCCGGCATTCCGGCAAACCACAGCGCCAACGCACAAGCAATTGTCAGTAACACATAGATAAGCCATAGCGTTTTGGCCGTCTCAGCAATTCGCGGCCGCATTTTGTGATCTTTCAACGGCCCCGGCATCTCCGCCCGATACAGCTGCATTCCGCCGACGCCCAGTATGGGCAGTATCGCCACCGCCAGCACGATGATCCCCATCCCGCCAAACCATTGCAGCATCTGACGATAGAAAAGAATAGCATGGGGTAAGGAATCGAGTCCCACCAGGGTCGTGGCACCGGTCGTTGTCAGACCTGAGAAGGATTCAAAAAACGCGTCCGTGACCGTCAGATTCGGCTGTTCCGCAAAGATAAACGGCAGCGCCCCCACGCTCCCCAGCACGGTCCAGAAAAGGACGACAATCAAAAATCCCTCACGGGATTTCAGTTCGCCTTTTTCACTACGGTTAGGCCACCATAATAGTGAGCCAATCGCCAGCGCGACAAAAAAGGTCTGGGTAAACGCCCGCCCCGCACCATCACGGTATATCAGAGCCACTAATCCCGGGAGGATCATCGTTCCCGAAAACAAAATAACCAGCAATCCAACGATTCGGGTTATCGCGCGAAAATGCATCTCTGGCGCTTCCTTTGATATGCAAAAAAAATCAGGTGGGGATTATTCGTCAATCTTCAGTAATTGCAACGAACCACGACTAAAATCAGCCAGCTTTGCTGAAAATAGCGCCACTTCAGCCTGGGGAAGCGCCACGCGCAACTGAACAGACGCCAGGTATTCGCTTTCAACAATTTTCCCTGAGAACTGAGCCAACAGCGTTTCAACCCCGGCTAACTGCCCATATTCACACTGCAACGTATATGCGGTCAGCGGCGTCTTGCGCAGGGTTGTTAGCTGAGCAAGCGCCTGATGAACGCCGCCGCCGTAGGCTTTCACCAGACCGCCGGTGCCCAGCAGAATACCACCGTAGTAACGCACGACGACAGCGGTTATCTCACCGACGCCGCTGCCCATAAGCTGAGCCAGCATCGGTTTCCCCGCGGTTCCCGCCGGTTCGCCATCATCGGAAAAACCCAACTGTTGTGAATCATTCGGCGGCCCCGCCACCCACGCCACACAGTGGTGGCGGGCATCCGGATGCCCGGCTCTGACAAACTCCACAAACGCCTTTGCCGCCGCTACGCCGTTGGTATGCGCTAACAACGTAATAAAGCGGCTCTTTTTGATCTCTTCAACAAAGGTGACCGGCGCGGCCGGTATCAACCAGCTTTCCATTACGCCAGTTTCAGATCGCGTGTCATATTCTCGACGCTGTTTTCGTGGATCACCACGTTATCTTCAATACGGATGCCGCCAAACGGTTTCAGCGCTTCGATTTTCTGCCAGTTAAAATGTTTGCTGAACGGCCCTTCGCGCCACGGCGCCAGCAGCGATTCGATAAAGTAAATACCCGGCTCAATGGTCAGCACCATCCGCGGTTGCAGCACGCGGGTGCAGCGCAGGTATGGGTATTTCGACGGCGCGGCCAGATGCGTCCCGGTATCGTCCTGCATAAAGCCTGCGACATCATGGACCTGCAGGCCCAGTTGATGACCAATACCGTGCGGCATAAATGGCCCGGTCAGGTCATTTTCCACCATCGCCTCTTCGCTCATATCTTTGACTATTTGATGCTTACGCAACAATTTGGCAATGCGCTGATGGAACTGGATATGATAGTCCACATAGCTAACGCCCGCTTTCATGGTGCTAATCAACGCCAGCTGTTCATCGTTGACGTCTTTAACCAACTGCGCATAGTCATTATCGCTATGCGCCGCCCAGGTGCGCGTCAAATCAGCCGCGTAACCGTTATATTCTGCGCCAGCGTCCAGCAGGAAGCTGCGTATCTCCGCAGGTGCGCGGGAATCCAGTTTAGTGTAATGCAGTACAGCGGCATGCTCGTTCAGCGCCACAATATTAGCGTAAGGCACATCAATATCGCGATGGCCTGTCGCCGTCAAATAGGCCTGATTGATATCAAACTCGCTCATACCGGAACGAAACGCCTCTTCGGCCGCCCGATGACCATTAACCGCTGACTTTTGTGCTTCACGCATACAAGCCAGCTCGTAGTCCGTTTTATAAGAGCGATAGTAGTGCAGATAATCAATAACCCCTTTCGGATTGATTTTATCCGCGGCAATGTCTAACCCCAGCGCACGTTCCGCTACCGGCCCGATATAAGCGATGTTGCCGCGCGCCGCAGGCAACTGGCTACCAATACCGTCGGCTTTCGGCAAGGCGATCACTTCCACTTCTTCCGTCCAGAATGAAGTCGGCAACGGCTCCACGTTATGCCAGTAATCAACCGGTAGATAGAACCACAGTTTCGGTTTGTTAACACCGTCCACCAACAGCCAGCAGTTAGGGACCTGCGTAACCGGTACCCAGGCTTTGAATTGGGGGTTGACCTTGAACGGATAGGGATGATCGTCAAGAAAAACATTGAACAGTTCGCCGGAGTGGATCAGCAACGCATCCAGCTTGAAACGGGCCAGAACATCGCGAGTACGCTCTTGTAAAGTAACGATATGATTTTTATAGAGACCGGCCAGTGATTCCATCTTTTTATCCTTTGATTTTATTGGATCGTGATTCTTCGCATCTTAGCACATTGACCTGAAGCGGGGGGATTTCCACCGGATGTGATCAGATCTGCATTTATTTAAAGACTAATTTGCAATTTCTTAACATAAATCCCACACTCCGGATCATCTGGTATGACCAGATTACCTTGCGGATTCAGGAGACTGACATGCTTTACAAAGGCGACACCCTGTACCTCGACTGGCGGGAAGATGGCATTGCCGAACTGGTTTTCGCTGCCCCCGGCTCGGTCAACAAGCTCGATACCGCAACCGTCGCCAGCCTCGGCCAGGCGCTGGACGTACTCGAAAAACAAAAAGATCTTAAAGGGCTGCTGCTGCGCTCAGAGAAAGCAGCCTTTATTGTCGGTGCCGATATCACCGAATTCCTTTCGCTGTTCCAGGTGCCTGAAGAACAGCTCAGCCAGTGGCTGCACTTTGCCAACAGCGTCTTTAATCGCCTCGAAGATTTACCGGTGCCAACGCTTTCCGCCGTCAACGGCTATGCGCTGGGCGGCGGCTGCGAGTGCGTACTGGCGACCGATTATCGTCTGGCGACGCCGGATCTGCGCATTGGCCTGCCAGAAACGAAGCTGGGCATCATGCCGGGCTTTGGCGGTTCTGTCCGTATGCCGCGACTGCTGGGCGCTGACAGCGCGCTGGAAATTATTGCTGCCGGGAAAGACATCGGCGCTGAGCAGGCGCTGAAAATCGGCCTGGTCGACGGTATCGTGAAACCGGAGAAACTGCTTGATGGCGCAATAGCGGTATTACGTCAGGCGATTGACGGCTCACTGGACTGGAAAGCCAAACGCCAGCCGAAGCTGGAACCGTTGAAGCTCAGTAAAATTGAAGCGGCGATGAGCTTTACCATCGCCAAAGGCATGGTGGCGCAGACGGCCGGGAAGCATTACCCCGCCCCGATGACCGCCGTGAAAACGATCGAAGCCGCCGCACGCTTTGGCCGTGAAGAAGCCCTGAATCTGGAAAATAACAGCTTTGTCCCGCTGGCGCATACCAATGAAGCCCGCGCGCTGGTCGGCATCTTCCTCAACGATCAGTTCGTGAAAGGTAAAGCGAAAAAGCTGACCAAAGACGTTGAAACACCGAAGCAGGCAGCCGTACTGGGCGCAGGTATCATGGGCGGCGGCATCGCTTACCAGTCAGCCTGGAAAGGCGTGCCGGTGATCATGAAAGATATCAACGACAAATCCCTGACGCTGGGCATGACCGAAGCGGCCAAACTGCTGAATAAGCAACTGGAACGCGGCAGGATCGACGGCCTGAAACTGGCGGGCGTGATTTCAGCGATTCACCCAACGCTGGACTACGCCGGTTTTGATCGCGTTGATGTGGTGGTCGAAGCGGTAGTGGAAAACCCGAAAGTGAAGAAAGCGGTACTGGCGGAGACCGAAGACAACGTCCGCCCGGATACCGTGCTGGCGTCGAATACGTCCACCATTCCAATTAGCGAACTGGCAAGCGCGCTGAAGCGCCCGGAAAACTTCTGCGGCATGCACTTCTTTAACCCGGTACACCGGATGCCGCTGGTTGAAATCATTCGCGGCGAGAAAAGCTCGGATGAAACCATCGCTAAAATCGTCGCCTGGGCAAGCCGTATGGGCAAAACGCCGATTGTGGTCAACGACTGCCCCGGCTTCTTTGTTAACCGCGTATTGTTCCCGTATTTCGCCGGTTTCAGCCAGCTACTGCGCGACGGCGCCGATTTCCGCAACGTCGACAAAGTGATGGAGAAACAGTTTGGCTGGCCGATGGGCCCGGCTTATCTGCTGGATGTGGTCGGGATCGATACCGCGCATCATGCGCAGGCAGTCATGGCGGCCGGTTTCCCACAGCGTATGCAGAAAGATTATCGTGATGCCATCGACGCGCTGTTTGACGCCAGCCGCTATGGTCAGAAAAACGGTCTGGGATTCTGGCGCTATAAAGAAGACAGCAAAAGTAAGCCGAAGAAAGAAGAAGATGCGGCCGTGGACAGCCTGCTGGCAAAGGTCAGCCAGCCGAAGCGCGACTTCAGCGACGAAGAGATTATCGCCCGCATGATGATTCCGATGGTCAACGAAGTGGTGCGCTGTCTGGAAGAAGGCATCATCGCCAGTCCGGCAGAAGCGGATATGGCGCTGGTTTACGGTCTGGGCTTCCCTCCGTTCCACGGCGGCGCGTTCCGCTGGCTGGATACACTCGGCAGCGCAAAATATCTCGATATGGCGCAGCAGTATCAGCACCTCGGCCCACTCTATGAAGTGCCGGAAGGTCTGCGTAACAAAGCGCGTCATAACGAACCGTACTATCCCCCGGTTGAGCCAGCCCGCCCGGTTGGCGACCTGAAAACGGCTTAAGGAGTCACAATGGAACAGGTTGTCATTGTCGATGCAATTCGCACCCCGATGGGCCGTTCAAAGGGCGGCGCATTTCGTAACGTGCGGGCAGAAGATCTCTCCGCACACTTAATGCGCAGTCTGCTGGCGCGTAATCCCGCGCTGGAAGCAACCGCTATCGACGACATTTACTGGGGCTGCGTGCAACAAACGCTGGAGCAGGGTTTTAACATCGCCCGCAACGCCGCGCTACTGGCTGAAATCCCCCACTCCGTTCCGGCGGTCACCGTTAACCGTCTGTGTGGTTCCTCCATGCAGGCACTGCACGATGCCGCACGGATGATCATGACCGGCGACGCGCAGGCGTGCCTGATTGGCGGCGTGGAGCATATGGGTCATGTGCCAATGAGTCATGGCGTCGATTTCCATCCCGGCCTGAGCCGCAACGTCGCCAAAGCCGCCGGGATGATGGGGCTGACGGCAGAAATGCTTTCCCGTATGCACGGCATCAGCCGTGAAATGCAGGATGCGTTTGCCGCACGTTCACACGCCCGCGCCTGGGCCGCCACGCAGTCCGGCGCATTTAAAAACGAGATCATCCCGACCGGCGGTCATGACGCCGACGGCGTGCTGAAGCAGTTTAGCTACGACGAAGTCATCCGCCCGGAGACCACCGTCGAAACGCTGTCGACTCTGCGCCCCGCGTTTGATCCGGTCAGCGGCACCGTGACCGCAGGCACCTCTTCCGCCCTCTCCGATGGCGCAGCCGCCATGCTGGTAATGAGCGAAAGCCGTGCGCGTGAACTGGGTCTGCAACCACGCGCCCGCATTCGTTCAATGGCGGTTGTCGGTTGCGATCCCTCGATTATGGGTTACGGCCCGGTTCCGGCGTCAAAACTGGCGCTGAAAAAAGCAGGGCTTGCCGCCAGCGATATCGATTTGTTTGAAATGAACGAAGCGTTTGCCGCGCAGATCCTGCCGTGTATAAAAGATCTGGGACTGATGGAGCAGATTGACGAGAAGATCAACCTCAACGGCGGCGCGATCGCACTGGGCCACCCGCTGGGTTGTTCCGGGGCGCGCATCAGCACCACGCTGTTGAATCTGATGGAGCGCAAAGACGCCCAGTTTGGCCTGGCGACGATGTGTATCGGATTAGGTCAGGGTATCGCGACAGTATTTGAGCGAGTTTAATCATAGAGCGTTATTTATTGCAGGCCGGGCAAGCGAAGCGCCCCCGGCGACCATGCCGGATGACGACGCTCAGGCGTCTTATCCGGCCTACAACGCAAATGCCACTCTATACCCTAAATTATTCGAGTTGCAGGAAGGCGGCGACGCAGTGAATCCCCGGGAGCGTACTCCAGTACGTGACTGGGGTGAACGAGGAAAGCCAACGCACATGCAACTTGAAGTATGACGGGTATATAACAATGTAGTTGCCGTTCTTCCCGCCTGTCAGGGGATCACCGCAGCATCCGGGCGAAAACCCGGATGCGCTGATATCGACAATCAGATAAAGGCAAACGCATCGCCAAACAGGCGATCTTCCTGCGCGTTGCGCTCATTGCAGAACAGGTCGCGCGCGATTTTCGCCATCTCAAAACGACCGGCAATATAGATATCATGCTCCGCCAGCGTACCGTAATCCTGCAAGACTGCGGTTAATACCGTCCCAGAGCGGCCTCGCCAGCCTTCTTCCGGCTGTTCAACCACCGGCTCAACGCGCAAATTAGGGTGTTTAACGGAAAGCGCTTCCAGCTCAACGAGATCGTAGAGATGCTTCTCTTCCCGTCCCCCCCAGTAAATAGCAATATCGCGGTTGGGATTACGCGCCAGCGCGGTGAGCAAAATCGAACGCACATATGAGAAGCCCGTTCCGCCAGCGATCAAAATCAATGGACGATCCTCATCGTCGCGCAGCCAGGCTTCGCCATGCGGCATATCAACCACGATTTCACGCTCTTTCAGGATACGATCCATCACCGCCATCGCATACAGGTTAAGTTCAGATGCACCGATATGCAGTTCGATAAACTCATGTTCCGCAGGCGTAGAAGCCATCGAGAATGGGCGCTTATCGCGCTCATCCATCACCACCATCAGATACTGGCCCGCACGGAAGGAAAACGCCGCTTCCGGCACTAATCGAACACGATACACGGTATCGGTAATCGCCTCCACCGAGGTCACTTTACAGCTTAAGGTTGTCATGCTTTCCCTCTATCGGGTCTATTGTGCAAAACAGCGGCGTAGCCCCGCTTCCTGTTATTTTAAGATGGCCAGTTCATCCCAGATGGCGTCAACGCGCGCCGTCACTTCAGGATCTTTCTTAATGGGATGCCCCCACTCGCGCTGGGTTTCACCAGGCCATTTATTTGTGGCATCCAGCCCCATTTTTGAACCCAAACCGGAGACCGGTGAGGCAAAATCCAGATAATCAATTGGCGTGTTTTCTACCAGAACCGTATCACGTGCCGGATCCATGCGAGTAGTTATTGCCCAAATCACGTCATTCCAGTCACGGGCATTCACATCGTCATCACAGACGATGACGAACTTGGTGTACATAAACTGGCGCAGGAACGACCAGACGCCCATCATTACACGTTTCGCATGACCCGCGTATTGCTTCTTCATCGTGACGACCGCCAGGCGATAGGAACACCCTTCTGGCGGCAGATAAAAATCAACAATTTCAGGGAACTGCTTTTGCAGAATCGGCACAAACACTTCATTCAGCGCCACCCCCAGTACCGCCGGTTCATCAGGCGGCCGTCCGGTGTAGGTCGAATGGTAAATAGCATCTTCACGCTGGGTTATGTGCGTCACGGTAAAGACCGGGAAATTATCCACTTCATTGTAATAGCCGGTATGGTCGCCATACGGGCCTTCCGCCGCCATTTCCCCGGCCTCAATATACCCTTCCAGCACGATCTCCGCGCTGGCGGGCACGTCAAGATCGTTAGAGATGCATTTCACCACTTCGGTTTTCGTTCCGCGCAGGAGGCCAGCAAACGCATACTCGGAAAGGGTGTCAGGAACAGGCGTCACCGCGCCAAGTATCGTTGCCGGATCAGCACCCAGCGCCACAGAAACCGGGAAACGTTCACCAGGATGCGCCGCGCACCATTCCTGAAAATCCAGTGCGCCACCGCGATGAGATAGCCAGCGCATAATCAGTTTATTTTTGCCAATCAGTTGCTGACGATAAATCCCCAAATTTTGCCGCTCTTTATGCGGACCACGGGTTACCGTCAGTCCCCATGTGATGAGCGGCGCGGCATCTTCCGGCCAGCAGGTCATGATTGGGATACGCGTCAGATCTACGGCATCGCCCTGAATGATTTTCTGTTGACATGGCGCCCCGCGCAAACGCTTAGTCGGCATATTCAGCACTTGCCTGAATTGCGGCATTTTATCAAACAGATCGCGGAACCCCTTTGGCGGCTCCGGCTCTTTAAGAAACGCCAGAAGTTTACCCACTTCACGCAGCGAACTCACATCCTCCTGCCCCATACCCAGCGCCACACGCCGTGGCGTGCCAAAAAGGTTGCACAGCACCGGCATCGAATACCCCTTAGGGTTTTCAAACAGCAAAGCCGGGCCACCCGCGCGCAAAGTGCGATCGGCAATTTCGGTAATCTCCAGGTGGGGATCGATTGGCAGGGAAATCCGTTTCAATTCCCCCTGCTGCTCCAGTAATGTCAGAAATTCGCGTAGATCGTGGTATTTCATGGCGTTGTTATTGGCCTCTGTACAGGCGACTGATTATACGGTGTTCGCCGGAGCGATGCTGCACTTTTGTTAAATTAGCGTGAAAGTACGCTGATATTTAGTTTTCATCCGCAATGATTTCGCGATCGCCCGGGCTTTTGCTATGCTTGCTGCCAGTAGAATGGAAAGAGTCATTATGCAAGCCTGGTATTTACTTTATTGCAAACGTGGGCAGCTTGAACGCGCCCAGGAACATCTTGAACGGCAGGCTGTCAATTGCCTGATGCCCATGATCGAACTGGAAAAAATCATCCGCGGTAAACGCACGATGGTCAGCGAGCCCCTGTTCCCAAACTATCTGTTTATCGAGTTCGATCCGGAAGTGATTCATACCACTACCATCAGCGCGACTCGTGGTGTAAACAGCTTTGTACGTTTTGGCGCATTGCCTGCCATCGTGCCGTCCACTGTCATTCACCAGCTTTCCATTTACAAACCGGAAGGCATTACCGACCCGGAAACGCCGTATGAAGGCGACAACGTGCTGATTACTGACGGCGCATTTGAGGGCTTACAGGCAATCTTTACCGAACCGGATGGTGAATCTCGTTCTATGCTGCTGTTGAACCTGCTGAACAAACAGGTACTGCAGAGCGTCAAAAATACGGATTTTTATAAAATCTGACACCGTTTCGTTTATTTAAAAGCGCACGCCAAAAAGTCTTCTGGCGTTAGCATCGGTCATCTCTTCCAGCCACCGGGCTTCCTCCCCGCGCCATCCCGCGATACTGGTCAGAATATGCGGCAGGTATGCGGGTTCATTGCGGCGGGAAGAGGGCTTTGGCCGCATATCCCGCGGCAACAGATACGGCGCATCGGTCTCAATCAGCAAACGCGCTGCCGGAATGTCGGCCAGTAATTCTCGCAGTTCCAGCCCCCGACGCTCGTCGCACACCCAACCGGTAATACCAATAAATAAACCGCGATCCACGCATTCACGCATCTCTTCGCGGCTGCCGGTAAAACAGTGCAGTACCGCGCCAGGAAGTTTCTCAAGCCAGGGGGTTAATAGCGCCAGAAAGCGCTCGTGCGCATCGCGACAGTGCAAAAATACCGGCATCGACAACTCAGCCGCCAGCGCCAGCTGGGCGCTAAATGCCGCTTCCTGCTCGCGGGGCGTCGAAAAGTTTCGGTTGAAATCCAGCCCGCACTCACCAACAGCAACGACTTCCGGTTCATGGGCCAGCGCAAAAACCGACGCCGCAATCGACTCCGTCCAGGTGCTGCTGTCGTGGGGATGAACACCGGCAGTTGACCAACATCCGGAATAACGGCGCGCCATCTGCTGAGCCTGTTCACTTTCATGCAGATTGGTTCCCGTTAGCAGCATACCGGTAACGCCTGCCGCCCGGGCGCGAGAAACAACCTCATCGCGGTCGCGTGAAAACTGCGGGCTGGTCAAATTTACGCCGATATCAAACATCATTACCCTTATATGACAACCGCCCTGACGGGCGGCTGGTCTTTATTCTTCTTTGCCCTGCGCCTCTTCGGCGGCGGCATCTTCATCACGCGTCAGGCGTTTACCGGTATAGAAGCGCGCACAGAAGACCCCGACTTCAAACAGACAGTACATCGGAATCGCCAGCAGGGTTTGCGAGAACACATCCGGCGGCGTCAGCAGCATTCCGATGACGAACGCCCCGACCAGTACGTAAGGCCTTTTTTTACGCAAGTCCTCCGGCGTGGTTACCCCCATCCAGCACAGCAGCACAATCGCCACAGGCACCTCGAACGAGACGCCAAAGGCGATAAATAGCGCCATAACAAAATCGAGATAGCTACGGATATCGGTAGAAACTTGTACGCCTTGCGGTGCCGCGTGGGTCAGAAAACCAAATGCCAGCGGGAAAACAACGAAATAGGCAAAGGCCATGCCGATGTAGAATAGCAGCGTACTGGAGATGAGCAGCGGCATCACCAGCCGACGCTCATGCTTATACAGCGCTGGAGCAACAAAGGCCCAGACCTGATACAGAATGACCGGTACCGACAAAATTATCGACACCATAAAGGTCAGTTTGATCGGGGTGAAGAAGGGCGAGGCGACGTCAGTCGCGATCATTGTCGCCCCAACCGGCATCTGCCGAATCAGCGGCGCGGAAACCAGTTGATAGATATCGTTGGCAAAATAAACCAGTGCCAGAAAAATCACCAGTATGGCAAGAATGCTGTTGATCAAGCGCTTGCGCAGCTCAATCAGATGCGTAATTAGCGGTTGAGTATCGTCTACGCCCATTTTTACTGTTTATCACTCGATGCTGGGGAGGAGGTGTCGGAAACTGGCACAGTCACTTTTTCTTTCGCCGGCGGGAATTCAGTCCCAGAGACGAGAGGCTCTGCCGCAACGTTTTCAGGGGCATGCTCCGGCGCGCTGGCCTGATGTTCAGCCGTAGCCGGCGTCACGTCCTTGCGCAGCGTTTCGCTCGCCTTCACTACCGGGTTATGGATAGTGTTGGCTTCGTCGCTGGCTTTTTCAGGATCGTGGACAGAATAGGAGCGCTTCATAGATTCCGCTGCTTCACGCAGCTCATCCATAGACGCTTTCAGCTCGGGCGTCAGGTTATCCAGGCTGGCCTTTTCCACTTTCTTCAGGCTTTCCTGAAACTCCTGCAGTTTTAATTCCTGGGTTATCTCATTCTGTACAGTTGCCGCCAGAGACCGCAGTGTACGAATCCAGCTGGCGACCGTTTTTACCGCGACAGGAAGTCGCTGTGGCCCCAAAACGATGAGGCCAATCACGAATACCAGCAGTAATTCACTAAAACCGATATCGAACACGAATTACACCTGCTCTTTGTCGTGGCGTTTAGTTTCATCTTTCCTGGCATCATCCGGTTTATCGGCAAGGGTTTTCGCCGTGAAGTCTGCATCAGGCGCTGATTTTTCGGACTTATCATCGTCGCTCATGGCCTTTTTAAAGCCTTTAATCGACGCGCCTAAATCCGAGCCGAGCGAACTCAGTTTTTTTGTCCCAAAAAGCAGGACTACGATGACGACAACGATGAGTAACTGCCAAATACTGATCCCACCCATACACATTCCTCAATGACAAATGATGAATTATTAGGACGCAATATACACGTTATGCGTAATGATAAAGGAGACAGCCGTCATTTCGTCTTTCGCCAGCCAATAAGCCAGGTTACAACGCCAGCGGCCATCAGCCAGGCTGGCATCATGCCCCACTCAGGACGGTAGATGAATAACAGCGTACCACTGAGTAATAAAACAGCGCCTATACCAAACAGATAACGGGACTGCCCCTGGCGCACGTGTCGCCCCTGGAGGTCGCGCGCAATGGCATCGACGCTATTCTGCAACTGCTTGCTTTGCTGCAGGCTCTGGTACACCAGCTCAGGTATTTCCGGCATTCTCTCGATCCAGAACGGCGCCTTTTCTTTAAACGCGCGAACCAGAGCCGGAATGCCAACCTGCTCTTTAATCCACGACTCAAGGAACGGCTTCGCCGTTTTCCACAAGTCTAACTGAGGATAGAGCTGGCGGCCTACCCCTTCTACGTAAAGTAATGTCTTCTGTAACAGCACCAGCTGCGGCTGCACTTCCATATTGAAGCGTCGGGCCGTGTTAAACAGGTTCAACAACACATGACCGAACGAGATTTCCGCCAACGGTTTTTCAAAAATTGGCTCGCAGACGGTACGGATAGCGAACTCAAACTCTTCAACATTGGTATCCGGAGGAACCCAGCCGGAATCAACGTGCAGTTCAGCAACCTTACGATAATCGCGGTTGAAGAAGGCAGTGAAATTTTCTGCCAGATAGCGCTTATCTTCTTTGTTCAGCGAACCAACAATACCACAGTCAATACCAATGTACTGCGGGTTTTCCGGATGACTACGACTGACAAAAATATTACCCGGATGCATATCGGCATGGAAGAAGCTGTCGCGGAAAACCTGAGTGAAGAAAACCTGTACCCCGCGCTCAGCCAGCAGCTTCATGTTAGTACCCTGCGCCTCCAGAGCGGCGACATCGGAAACCGGGATCCCATAAATCCGCTCCATGACCATCATGCCCTCGCTACAGTAGTCGGAATAGACTTCCGGAACATAAAGCATCGGGCTATCTTCAAAATTACGACGAAGTTGAATAGCGTTCGCCGATTCCCGAAGCAGGTTGAGTTCATCAAGCAGCGTTTTTTCGTATTCGCGAACCACTTCCTGCGGGCGAAGGCGGCGACCGTCGGGCAACAGATGGGGTACCCAGCGGGCGAGGCGGTAGATGAGCTTCATATCTGCCTTGATAACCGGCACGATATCCGGGCGGATTACCTTAATCACAACCTCTTTCCCGTTTTCTTTCAGACGGGCGGTATGGACCTGGGCAATAGAGGCAGAAGCAAGCGGTTCGATGGAAAAATCATCAAACCAGGCGTCAATCGGTAACCCCCCCATCGCTTGCTCAATCTGCTTTTTAGCCTGATGACCGTCAAACGGCGCGACGCGATCCTGCAGCATCGCCAACTGATCGGCGATATGTGGCGGGAACAAATCGCGACGAGTCGAGAGCATCTGGCCAAACTTAATCCACACCGGCCCCAGTTCTTGTAGCGCAAGGCGTAAACGCTCGCCAAGAGGTTTATCTTTATGGCGGTTTGGCATCCAGAACAACATCCGCCGCCAGATTCGCAACGGCAGCGTGATTCGCATTTTGGGGATGAGCTCATCAAGCCCGTAGCTCAAAAAAGTGTGGATGATGAAATACAGTCGCCGTAATTCTCCTGGCGTCATTTGCCCTCCAGCGTTTCCAGCCGTTTTTCCAGCACGGCCAGCTCTCGTTCTACCGCATCGCTTTCCTCAGCAAACCAGGCCAGTTCCAGCGGGCCCGGCGCCAGGCGCCACTCTTCGGTAATCGCCTCTGCAATATAGTGCTGCTGGCGTTGAACGCCATGAAGAAAAAAACGAGCGCCGCCGCGGAAGACTTTACTAAAGCCTTCAGCAACAACATCGCCCGTGTACGGCGCCAGCAGTTCAGCCGGGTCAAACTCTGCCAGATCGCACAGCATGATAGTATTCTGTACAACCTGCAGGTCGCCCTGCACTTCAAGATCGCCGCTACGAATCAATGACGTGAGCTGCTGGCGGTTGCGCAGTTGCGGGAGAACGCTAAAACGCGTCATTACGGTACAGTCAGACTCACCTTCCCATGCCCCCAGCACATCCACCTGGCGTTCGCTAAAAACCAACACAATAGGATCGGAAAGTTCTTGTAGCTCAACGCGCAACACTTTCCCCAACAGGCGCTGGCGGGCGGGTTTAAGCGCCCTGTCGCGCCAAAGAAAGGTATTGAGAACCGTCTCCAGGCCGGCGGTAACCAGTGGTTTGAAAGGCATAGCGTCCCCCTGTCAGAACTTATAACCGCGGTGCAGCGCAACGATACCTGCCGTCAGGTTGTAATAATCGACGCTTTCAAAACCTGCGTCCTGCATCATGGCTTTCAGGGTGTCCTGATCGGGGTGCATTCGGATAGATTCAGCAAGATAACGATAGCTTTCAGCATCTTTAGCGACCAATTCCCCCACTCGCGGCAGTATATGGAAAGAGTAGGCGTCATAGGCCTTGCTAAGCGGCTCAATAATCGGTTTCGAGAATTCCAGCACCAGCAGGCGACCGCCCGGTTTCAGCACACGATACATGGATCGCAGCGCTTTTTCTTTATCGGTGACATTACGCAGGCCAAATGAAATGGTAATGCAATCAAAAGTATTGTCCGCAAAAGGAAGCGCTTCCGCGTTAGCCTGGACATATTCGACATTGCCGACGATGCCAGTATTACGCAGCTTCTCACGGCCCATTTTCAGCATAGAGTCGTTGATATCCGCCAGCATTACACGGCCGTTTTCGCCGACCAGACGCGAGAATTTCGCCGTCAGATCGCCCGTACCACCGGCCAGATCCAGCACCGTTTGCCCTCGACGCACGCCGCTGCAGTCGATGGCGAAACGCTTCCACAAACGATGAATACCGAACGACATCAGATCGTTCATCACATCATATTTTGCGGCGACAGAATGAAATACATGCGCAACCATGTCAGCTTTCTGTTCTTTGGCAACTGTCTGAAAGCCAAAATGGGTCGTTTCTTGTGAATCCTCAACCATCTCAATGCCTGCTTGCTTATTAAGAAAATGTACGTTGAGTGTAACAGGTTTAGCGCACTTCCCATACGCTTCAACGTGTCTGAGCGCGCTTCTCATGCCTTGCCGCAGCCGCAGATTCTGATGAACATTCATTATCTTCCGCTGAGTTAGCATCGCCTGTAAGGCGATATTTATCATCCTGTGCTGTCGCCTGTTCAACTAACTCCGGATTAATTCCACGCTTGATCTCCACGCCAAGACCACGGAATGATTCCGCCTGAACCAGCAAGTTGCCGCGTCCGGATGCGAGTTTTTTCATTGCCTGGCGGTAATTTTCCTGAGCTCTATCCAGGCTCTGGCCGATAGCTGACATATCATCGATAAATAAGCGCATTTTGTCATACAGACGCCCCGCCCTTTCAGCAATTTTCTGCGCGTTACGGCTCTGGTGCTCATAGCGCCAGAGATTAGCGATGGTACGCAATGCCACCAGCAGCGTCGTCGGGCTCACTAGCATAATATTGTTCTTCAACGCTTCGCTAATCAGCTCCGGTTGACGATCGATTGCCAGCAGGAAGGCGGGCTCTACAGGGATAAACATCAGAACATAGTCGAGCGAGCGCAGCCCTGGCAGTTGCTGATAGTCTTTACGGCCCAACAGGCGCATATGGTTACGCACCGAGGCAATATGCTCCTGCAGCGCCGCCTCACGACTGTAATCATCTTCAGCATTGAAGTAACGCTCGTAGGCCACCAGCGTCATCTTGGCATCAATAACCACATCTTTTCCCTGCGGCAGACGGACAATAACATCCGGCTGCATTCGTGCGCGGTTGTCCGTTTCGATACTCACCTGGGTTTGATATTCATGTCCTTCCCGCAGCCCTGATGCTTCCAGTACGCGGGTCAACACCACCTCGCCCCAGTTGCCCTGGGTTTTGTTATCGCCCTTCAGCGCGCGGGTCAGGTTTAGCGCTTCCTGGGCCATTTGCGCATTTAGCTGCTGAAGATTGCGGATTTCATGCGCCAGGGTGTGGCGCTCCCGCGCTTCCTGGCCAAAGCTATCCTGCACCTGGCGACGGAAGCCATCCAGTTGCTCGCGTAACGGCGTCAATAAGCTGTGCAAGCTCTGGCGATTCTGCTCATCAACGCGTCGATTACTGTGCTCAAATATGCGGTTTGCCAGATTTTCAAACTGTTCGCTAAGCCGCTGCTCGCTGTTAACCATCTGGCGGATTTTATCTTCCGCATGCAGTTGTGTGGATTCAAGGCGGGTTGTCACTTCACGAAGATCGGCCTCCAGCGAGGTGTTGATATCACGCAGGCTGCGCAGCTCATTATTCAGCAACGCGCACTCTTCTCGCCAGTGGGACTCTTGCGCCAGTTGCTGACGGGCCGCGCTCAGCTCAATATCCAGCTCGCGCCGCTCTTCTGTCAGATCGGCACGAATTTGATCGGCGTGCGCTTTCGTTGCCAGCCAGCCCACGATAATCCCAACGGCCAGCGCCACAACAGCACTAATAAGAATCGAGATATCCACAACGCCCCCTGCGGCAACCACATACAGCACAAAATAGAATTGTGCTGTACAAACGTCCAGTTGGGAAGGGTTTTCCTGAGAAGTTCTCTGCAAACATCCAATAAAAATCTCATATATAGGGATGATATCTTATAAATAGGGAATTTGTGCATTAAATCACCGTTATCAAAGATAACGTCAGCCAGAATCACAGCATATTCAGAAAGGTCGAAACGATGGAAAAGGAAATGCAACACACCGTAGGAGCCCAAACGCTACTGCGTGGATTAGCGGTTATTGATGCCGTAGCCGCAGGCTATAGAGACTTAAAATCGATTAGTGAGTTTACCTCTATGCCCAGGAGCACCGCGCACCGCCTGGCTTCCGCTCTGGTGGAGAAAAGGTACCTGCGTTATGCCACAAATACCGGCTATGACCTTGGACCACGGTTGATTGAATTAGGCGCACGCGCGCTGGATACCACTTCATTACCGGCACTGGCGCGACCATGGCTACAAAAACTCGCAGATGCAACCAAAGACACCGTCCATCTGGGCATCCGCGAAAATGACGAAGTACTTTATCTGGAAAAGATCAACAGCCAGCGCGGCCTGGAAATGCGTTCGCGTCCGGGGCACCGAATGCCCCTGACATTAACCGGAATAGGTAAAGCACTGCTGCTTAACGACGATCCGGATGCGATACACGAACTCTTTCTGCGCCAGGGGCATGTGCAGGACCTCGAACGATTCCAGGCCAATATGCAGCGCTATGTATTGCGCGGTTACGCGTTCGATCTGGAAGAAAACGAACCCACAATCCGCTGCGTGGCGGCCCCAATTTATGACGCCCGAAACCAGCTTATCGCCGCCATATCCGTCGCGAGTACGGCAACTTATATGTCACGAGAGCGAATGGACGATCTCATCCCGCTTGTGCAATCCCATGCTCGCGCTATTTCAGCAGAACTGGGTTGGGCCGGGTGATCCTGCACGCCTCACGAAGGTAATAATGAAGGGAGGTAGAGATATAAATGATGGATACCCAAAGCCGTTTATTAGCGCTGGATTGGGGAACAACATCGCTGCGCGCCTATCGCCTCGGTGACAATGGCCAACAGCTTGAATGCCGGGAACTCCCTTACGGCATTATGAAGCTTCCCGAGCATAAAGAGGGGCGTATAGCCGCATTTCGCGAAACCTTTTTTACCGCCTGCAGTGATTGGCTACAAGCAGGGGCTAACCCAAGTGTTATCGCCTGCGGCATGGTTGGCAGCGCTCAGGGCTGGAAAGAGGCCACCTACTTACCCTGTCCAACCAGCCTTACGGGCCTTGCCAGTCAACTCTGCCGTCTGAATATAACCCACTCCATAAGCCTCTCCATTGTGCCTGGACTGGCAGTCGACGGCAGTGACCCGGAAGTGATGCGCGGTGAAGAAACGCAAATTTTCGGCATTTTATGCAATGAAAATAACAACGCCGACGAAATGATTATCGGGATGCCGGGGACCCACTCTAAATGGGCGTTAACGCAACAAAACTGTGTATTGAGTTTTCATACATTTATGACCGGCGAGGTATTTGATGCCCTGCGTCATCACACCATTCTTGGATCCACCATGCAAAATACGCCAGAAACCGACTGGCAGACTTTTGATGACGGTGTTGCAACGGCGATTCGTCAGGCGAAAGCCGGACTGCTTTGCACGCTGTTTTCAACGCGGACAAAGCTCCTGTCCGGGCACATATCGAGCCAGCAGCAGGCGGACTATCTTTCCGGATTAGTTATTGGCCATGAGCTTATCGGTATTCGCCAGACGCTACTGATAAGCGAAGAACGCCGTCAATGTACGCCGATCATGCTAACGGGTAATACCAACTTGTGTGAACGCTATCAACGAGCGTTTCGCCAGGCAATCGCAGATCGCCCACTTAAATTTATCGCGCAAGCCACCGCCGCTGGTTTATGGCAAATCGCTTCACTCGCCAGGCTTATCAGCGATGCATAACGGAGAAATAAGAATGGGCTTAACTAGTTGTATTAAAAAACATGGGCTTATTGCTATTTTGCGCGGCATAAAAACATATGAAGTGCAAGAAATTGGACGTGCATTATATGAAGAGGGTTTTCGTCTTATTGAAGTTCCGCTCAACTCCCCTACGCCATACGACAGCATCCAGCAACTACGTCAGGCGCTCCCGACAGATTGTACGATCGGGGCCGGAACGGTGATGACATCAGAGCAGGTCAAACGGATTAAACACGCTGGAGGACAACTGATTGTGATGCCTCATAGCGACTGTGCAGTTATTACCGCAGCTAAAAAAGCAGGACTGCTCTGCACGCCAGGAGCCGCCACATTAACTGAAGCTTTTGCCGCCATTGGACATGGCGCGGATGCCATTAAGGTTTTTCCGGCAGAGCAAATAACACCGGCAGTCATCAAAGCATGGAGAGCCGTCGTTCCATCCCAGATACCGCTTCTCCCTGTTGGAGGCATTACGCCGGAAAAAATGCCGGATTACCTTAGCGCAGGTGCGGATGGATTTGGGCTGGGTGGAGCGCTCTACAAGCCCGGCGATAGCACAAACGATGTTCGTCAGGCCGCCAGGAGATTTATCTCGACCTGGCAACCACACGCACGTTAAGCGTGCCGATATATCTCAACAATAATAAGGGATTCCCAATGATTAAACATCTTACCTGTCTATCCGCTGCGCTGTTCGCCGGGGCGTTATTCAGCGCATTACCTGCACAAGCGGCTAAATATCCCACCAAACAGATCGATCTTGTTGTTCCTTACTCCGCTGGCGGCGGTACCGATCTGGTGGCTCGCGCCTTCGCCGACGCGGCAAAACCGCATTTACCCGTTAGTATTGGCGTCATTAATAAGCCAGGAGGCAGTGGCGCTATCGGCTTTACTGAAATCGCGACCGCCCGACCGAACGGCTATAAAATCGGTCTTGGTACCGTCGAATTAACCACTTTGCCCAGCCTCGGTATGGTCAGTTTCAAAACTGACAGCTTTAAACCTATCGCTCGTCTGAATGCGGATCCAGCCGCCATTACTGTCAGTGCCGACGCCCCATGGAATACCATCGATGAGTTCCTTCAGTGGGCCAAAGAAAACCCCGGCAAAGCGCGTATCGGCAACTCCGGCACGGGAGCAATCTGGCATCTCGCCGCGGCAGCTCTGGAAGATAAAACAGGCGTGAAGTTCACACATGTTCCCTACGATGGTGCAGCGCCTGCGGTCACGGGTTTGTTGGGCAAACATATTGAAGCAGTCGCCGTTAGCCCTGGAGAGGTCATTAACCATGTCAACGCTGGCAAACTGAAAATGCTGGCGGTCATGGCAGATGAACGCATGAAAAATATGCCTGACGTCCCCACGCTAAAAGAGCAAGGTATCGATCTCTCTATTGGCACCTGGCGTGGTCTGATCGTACCCCAAAATACCCCACAAGATATCGTGGATACCTTGTCTGTCGCGGCCAGGGCCACGGCTGAAGAACCAGCATTCCAGGATGCCCTGAATAAGCTCAATCTGAACTATGCCTGGCTTGATAGTGTTGCCTTCCAGCAACAGATTAATGAGCAGCAGATTTACTTTGCTGAACTGCTGACCAAACTCGGTCTTAAAAAATAATAGGCAGGTACGGTTATGTCGATGAAAACTGAATCATCCGCTTCAGCCGTACCGCATCGCCGTATCTCCCCGATAGTTATGAGTGTGGGGGCTCTACTGTGCGTGATTGCGTGCGCGGTTATCATTACTGCGCGCAATTTCCCGGCTACGGCGATCGAGACGGACATTGGCGCGGGCGCATTCCCTAAATTTTACGCAGTTGTACTCATTGTACTGGCCATCCTGCTGGTAGCCCGCGATTGGCTGACAAATCACGAAGCTACCGTTTATCACGAGCCGTCCCACTATGTTCGCGTCGCAGCAGGCGTCGGGATAGTTGCGGCATACATCGTACTATTAAGCTTTGTGGGATATCTCATTGCAACACCGCTTTTCTTAACGGTGCTGATGTTAATCATGCAGCGGAAACGGCTGTGGCTAACGCTGCTCCTCGCCATCACTATCACGTTGATTCTATGGCTGCTGTTTTCGATAGCACTGCAAGTACCGCTGCCGGCGGGTTCTTTATTCGAATAATCGGAGCCTGATATGTTTAGTAGCGAACTGTTGTTTCAAGGCTTAATGCATTTACTCTCTAATCCCATCGCGCTGGCACTGGCCTCATTCGGTGTAATGCTGGGTATTATGATTGGCGCATTACCAGGCCTGACCGCAACCATGGGCGTCGCGATATTGCTCCCCTTCACTTACGGAATGGATCCAGTATCGGGCTTATTAATGATTTGTGGGGTCTTTTTCGGCGGCGTCTATGGTGGGTCGATAACCGCGATATTGCTAAAAATCCCGGGGACACCTGCGGCAGCCGCAACGGCGATCGACGGTTATGAACTAACCTTACAAGGTAAAGCCGGGATGGCTCTGAGCACAGCGACATTCTCTTCCTTCGCCGGAGGCACATTGAGTATTGTCGTGTTGATGTTTCTGGCCCCCATTCTGGCCGGATGGGCATTAAAATTCAGCGCCTCCGAGTCCTTCGCTCTTGCCGTATTTGGTTTAAGCATTATCGCCAGCATCTCCGGTAAGTCACTTATTAAGGGGCTAATTTCCGGTATCGGCGGTTTGCTTATTGCGACCATCGGCCTCGATCCCATGGGAGGATTTCCCCGCTTTACTGGCGGTTTTATTGAACTCATGAACGTGCCCTTTATCCCCGTGATGATTGGTCTGTTCGCTGCCTCGGAAGCGTTCAAAACGCTGGAAAAAAACGACGATATCCGCCACAGCACAAAGGCGGTTATCGGCAGTCTTCTGCTTCCATGGAAAATCATGCGGCGTCTGCTGGTCACCATTCTCCGTTCCGCCGGACTAGGTGTATTTATTGGCATGATCCCCGGTGCCGGGGCCGATATCGCGGCCTTTGTTGCCTATAACGAGACGAAGCGCTTTAGCAAAACGCCAGAAAACTTTGGCAAAGGAGAAATCACGGCCGTATCCTCCTGTGAGGCCGGTGCCAATGGCTGTACTGGCGGAGCACTACTGCCAATGCTGACTCTTGGCATTCCCGGTGATGCGGTCACTGCCATCATGCTAGGCGCATTAACGTTACAGGGAATGCAACCAGGTCCGCTCATGTTCTCTGAACACGGTGATATGGTGTATACGCTTTTTATCGGCATGATCTTTTGCTACTTCATGCTGCTAATTCTGGGGCTTTTATCCCTGAAAGTGGTCAGTAACGTGGTCAAAATTCCAACCAATATCCTGACGCCGCTTATCCTTGCACTTTGCGTAGTGGGTACCTATGCGCTGAACAATAGCCTGTTCGATGTTGGGATTATGCTTATTGCCGGCGTGGTGGGCTACTTTATGCAAAGAGGGGGTTATCCAGCTTCGCCCGTCGTACTGGCGCTGATTATGGGACCGATGGCGGAAAGTAATCTTCGCCGTGCACTGTCTCTTTCTGCCGGAAGCTGGGATTTTCTCTACACTCGCCCAATAACGCTGGCATTGCTTGCTCTCGCAACAATTACGCTACTCACTCCTGTCGTTCGGGGGATTTGGGCATTTCGTAAGAGTATACCGTCGCAGGTATGATGGATATCCCGGGCATTTCGCCCGGGATAAAAAATGGCCCCAATAAATCTCGCCAGAGCTCCTTTACTACAGCAGGCGGCGCGCCGCTTCCACGACGATTTTCACCGCATCGCTTTCGGTTTGCTGCATGGTCTCTGCGTTCGGAATTTCCTGCTGGGTACGGTTTACGATCACGCCGGCAACCATCCCGGCACGCAGGCCCTGGCTGGCACACATGGTCAGCAGGGTGGCGGATTCCATTTCATAGTTCATCACGCCCATCGCCTGCCACTCTTCCATTGAGCCTTTAAAACGGCTCACGACGCGCCCAGAGAAGGTATCGTAACGTTCCTGTCCCGGATAGAAGGTATCAGAGGAAGCCGTTACGCCAATATGCGTTGTCGCACCAACGGATTTCGCCGCTTCAACCAACGCGGTGGTGCATTCAAAATCAGCCACCGCCGGGAACTCCATAGGCGCAAAGTGCAGACTGGCGCCGTCCAGGCGAACGGAAGCGGTAGTCACCAGCACATCGCCGACATTAATGTGCGGCTGAATCGCGCCGGTAGTACCGATACGCAGAAAAGTACGGATGCCCAGTTGAGCCAGTTCTTCCACGGCAATAGAGGTCGATGGGCCGCCGATACCGGTAGAGCAGACAATCACCGCTTTACCCTCCAGCTCAGCCCGCCAGGTGGTGAATTCACGATGAGATGCCAGTTTAACTGGCTTATCCATCAGCGCGGCAATCTTTTCCACACGCTCAGGATCGCCAGGGACGATAGCCAGCGTAGCCCCTTGTAAATCATTTTTGGTGAGCCCGAGATGAAAGACATCAGACCTGGACATAAAAAACTCCTCTGTGGGTAGAATTATCAGCAGAAGCAAAACGGTACTTTACAGAAGCTGCTGGTTCATTTTTGTGACTCCTATCACCATGAATTAAACTCATTGCAATAACTTTCCACAAAATAGTGATAAACATCACATTAACAAACTGAATCACAGAACCCTGAACAAAAGATAGCCGGTTTCGGGCACTGTGTTTGGCTAACGTCCTGTCCAGAGCAGCTATAGTTATTGATGCGCTAATACATTAAGGGTACGGAGAATGCCATGACGACAACCAAGCAAACCGGCTTTGCGCCTGCAGCCACGCCGCATGCCTCTACCGCTGTGCACACATCAGATGAGAACATCGTCTTCGGGAAGACATCTATCCCTTCCCAGGGGGATAACATGCCCGCATTCCATGCCCGTCCGGACAAGGTCGAAGGCCCACTGCCCGTCGTTATCGTTGTGCAGGAAATTTTCGGCGTGCACGAACATATTCGTGATATTTGCCGCCGTCTGGCGAAGGAGGGATATCTGGCTATCGCGCCAGAGCTGTACTTCCGCCAGGGCGATCCCAATGATTTTAGCGACATCCCTTCGCTATTCCAGGGACTCGTCCAAAAGGTACCGGACTCTCAAGTGCTGGCCGACCTCGATCACGTCGCCAGTTGGGCTTCCCGCAACGGTGGCGACGCCCATCGCCTGCTCATTACCGGCTTCTGCTGGGGCGGACGCATCACCTGGCTGTACGCCGCGCATAATCCGCAGCTCAAAGCCGCCGTTGCCTGGTACGGTAAACTGATTGGCGAGAAGTCGCTTAACTCGCCGAGGCATCCGGTAGATATCGCCGTTGATCTGAACGCCCCGGTGTTAGGGCTCTACGGCGCGAAAGATGACAGCATCCCGCAGGACACGGTAGAAACCATGCGTCAGGCGCTACGGGCCGCCAATGCCACGGCGGAAATCGTCGTGTATCCGCAGGCAGGTCATGCCTTTAACGCCGATTATCGCGCCAGCTACCATGAAGAGTCGGCGAAAGAGGGCTGGCAGCGAATGCTGGCATGGTTCGCGCAATATAGCGGGAAGCGCAGTTAACGATTAGCGATTGCCGATATGGCGGCTCACCATTCCGGCAATAGTCCCGTCCGCTATCCATAAAGAAAGACAGCGGCACACCCACTCATAGTGCTGCGGAGCGTTGCGCGGCACGCAAATGGCCTGACGTATCTGACTGAAATTGTCGGGCAAAATGCGAAACTGGGGATGGTCTCGCACGGCGCTTTCCAGCGGCTGGCGAATACCGGCCGCCATATCGCCTTCGCCAGCAATAAATGCGCGGATAGCATCCTGGGACGTGGCGTACTGGCGCAACGTCGCATGTTTTAATGTGCGGCTCAGATACAGCGCATAGGCCGCGCCTTTGCCGACGTTAATCACCACGCCTTCGCGATCCCTCTCCTGTACCGACTGTATCGTACTGCCGTTTTTAACGATTAATGAGCTTTCAATCGTGACGTAGGGAGGTGTAAAGCAAAGCCTGTCCTCCCGGGCCGGATCGATGGCGAGAAAGGCGATATCCCACTCCCCTTTCAACGCCACATCGACCACCTGTCCGGCCGTCGGCCAGGTAATAAACCGCGCTTCGCGCTGGCACTCTGCCGCCAGCATTTTCGCCAGTTCAACGGTTATCCCGCCCGGAGAACCATCCGGTAACACTGTCGCCAGAACCGGGTTACCCAGATTAATGGCAAACCGCAAATCCCCTTCTTGCTCGTCGAGTTCACGCATCATTCACCTCCGGACAGTTAACAGCAGATGCTTAACTGTAGTCAAAGCGCTTACCTCTGAGCAAACGACGTTGACGACCTGCCATTACCCCGGTCACAGAGTGATTGTATGCTTCCGGGGAAGCGTTTGCGTCAGATCGGGGTAGCGAGCATCTGTGGTCAACGCCTTGAGGACGGGCGTACCCGAATGCCGCTTAGTTACGCCTGGCGCAGATTCTGCGCGGCTTTAACCATGTTCGCTAACGCGGCGCGGGTTTCCGGCCAGCCGCGGGTTTTCAGGCCGCAGTCCGGGTTCACCCACAGGCGCTCTGCCGGGATTCGCTGCGCGGCTTTCTTCAGCAGCGCTTCAATCCATTCCACGCTCGGCACGTTCGGCGAGTGAATATCGTAAACCCCTGGCCCGATTTCGTTCGGGTAGTCGAACGCTTCAAACGACTCCAGCAGTTCCATGTCAGAACGCGAGGTTTCGATGGTGATGACATCCGCATCCAGCGCGGCGATGGAATCCATGATGTCGTTAAACTCGCAATAACACATATGAGTGTGGATCTGCGTCTCATCCCGCGCTACGGCGGCATTGATACGGAAAGCCTCCACGCCCCACGCCAGATAGGCATCCCAGTCGCTGCGCTTCAGCGGCAGCCCTTCACGCAGCGCCGGTTCGTCAATCTGGATGATACCGATGCCGGCCGCTTCCAGGTCCGCCACTTCGTCACGCAGCGCCAGCGCGATCTGCTTAGCAATGGTTTCGCGAGTCACGTCTTCACGCGGGAAAGACCAGCAGAGAATCGTTACCGGACCGGTCAACATGCCTTTTACCGGCTTGTCGGTCAGCGACTGGGCATATTTCGCCCACTCAACGGTAATCGCCTCCGGACGGCTGATGTCGCCAATCACTACCGGAGGTTTTACGCAGCGGGAACCGTAGCTCTGCACCCAGCCATTCTGGGTGAAAATAAAACCATCCAGGTGTTCACCAAAGTATTCCACCATATCGTTACGCTCGGCTTCACCGTGCACCAGTACATCCAGGCCCAGGCGCTCCTGCTCAATAATCGCCTGCTTGATATGCTCAGCAATGCCGGTACGGTAGCGGTTCGCGTCAAGATTGCCCTTTTTGAAGTCCAGACGCAGGCTGCGGATCTCGGTGGTCTGCGGGAAAGAACCGATGGTGGTGGTCGGCCAGGCCGGAAGCTTAAAGCGCGCCCGTTGCGCGGCAGCGCGGACTTCATAGCCATTCGCTCGCTGGCTGTCCTGAGCGGAGATCGCCGCCAGCCGTTTTTCTACCGCAGGATTATGCACGCGTGTTGAATGGCGACGAGCCTGGATCGGCGCGCTCCATTCGGCAATCGCGGTCGTATCGCCACTGTTCAGGGCATCCCGCAGCAGCGCCAGCTCGGCGCATTTTTGCAGGGCGAAGGCAAACCAGCTCTTCACTTCCGCATCAAGGCGCGTTTCCACGCTCAGGTCGATCGGGCTGTGCAGCAGCGAACAGGAAGAGGCCACCCACAGTTCACGTTTGCCGACGATATCTTTAATTTGCGCATATTTCTCGGTGAGATCGGCGCGCCAGACGTTGCGGCCGTTAATCAGGCCCGCAGAGAGCAGCCAGTCAGCAGGCAGACGTTTATGCAGTTCTGCGACATCATCTTTGCCGTGTACCAGATCCACGTGCAGCCCCTGTACCGGCAGTGCGGTGATAGTGTCGAGATTGTCGGTAATGCCTTCAAAGTAGGTGGTCAACAGCAGTTTAACCTGGCCGCTGAGCGCTTCGTAAGCCGGTTTAAAGGCATCCAGCCACGACTGCGGCAGTTCCAGCACCAGCGCCGGTTCATCGATCTGTACCCACTCAATGCCGCGTTTCGCCAGCTCAGACAGCACCAGCTGGTAGACCGGAAGGATATCGTTCAGCAGGCTCAGGCGATCGAACTGTTCGCCTTTGACTTTACCCAGCCACAGATACGTCACCGGACCCAGCAGAACCGGTTTCACCTTATGGCCCAGCGCCAGCGCCTCGTCCACTTCATCCAGTAGCTGGGTCCAGGCCAGTTTGAATTGCTGCCCCTTGACGAACTCCGGCACCATGTAGTGATAGTTAGTGTTAAACCATTTGGTCATTTCCGCCGCCGCAGCCGGTTCACCGGTCGGCGCGCGGCCACGGCCAATGCGGAACAGGGTATCGATATCAACGGAACCGTCTTTGTTCTGATGACGAGCCGGCACATTGCCAAGCCACAGGCTGGTGGTCAGAACATGGTCGTACCAGGCGAAATCGCCCACCGGCAGCAGGTCAATGCCCGCCTGCTTCTGCTGTTCCCAGTGGCGGGCGCGCAGTTCACGGCCAACAGCCAGCAGCTCTTCGCGGCTGATGTTCCCCGACCAGTAGCTCTCTTGCGCTTTTTTCAGCTCACGACGCAGACCAACGCGAGGGAAACCGAGGGTATGATTAATAATTGTCATTTTTATAACCTCATAATGTGCAAATCCTAAGGATTTTAAATTCAGAGAAGGCGGCAAGTTTGCTTATCCCCGGGAGCTTACATAAGTAAGTGACCGGGATGAGGAAACGTAGCCAACGCACGATTAATTTAAAAGACGACGGATTTTTTAGACGTCCAGATGTTTACACATCCATAATTGGCGGTTACTGTATATTCCTCAAGCGCAAATTATTCATGCCGAAGTGAAGGACTTTCATGATCGAGATTAAACACCTGAAAACGCTCCAGGCGTTGCGGAACAGCGGTTCTTTGGCAGGTGCCGCAATGGCCCTACATCAGACCCAATCCGCCTTGTCCCACCAGTTCAGCGATCTGGAACAGCGCCTTGGCTTCCGTCTTTTTGTGCGTAAAAGCCAGCCGCTGCGTTTTACGCCGCAAGGCGAGATTCTGCTGCAGCTGGCAAATCAGGTGCTGCCACAAATCAGTCGCGCCCTGCAGGATTGCAATGAACCGCAGCAAACCCGTCTGCGTATCGCCATTGAATGCCATAGCTGCATTCAGTGGCTCACCCCCGCGCTGGAGAATTTCCGTGCCCGCTGGTCGCATGTGGAAGTGGATTTCCAGTCCGGCGTCACCTTCGACCCGCAGCCCGGTCTGCAGCAGGGCGAGCTGGATCTGGTGATGACATCCGATATCCTGCCGCGCAGCGGTCTGCACTATTCGCCGATGTTTGATTACGAAGTGCGCCTGGTGATGGCGCCGGATCACCCGCTGGCAACCAGAACGCGCATCGCGCCTGAAGATTTAGCAACGGAGATACTGCTGATTTATCCGGTGCAGCGCGGGCGCCTGGATATCTGGCGTCACTTCCTGCAACCTGCCGGGATCAGCCCGCAGTTAAAGAGCGTCGATAATACGCTGCTGTTAATTCAAATGGTTGCCGCACGGATGGGGATTGCCGCCCTGCCGCACTGGGTAGTGGAGAGTTTTGAACGCCAGGGTCTGGTGGTAACCAAAACCCTGGGCGAAGGATTGTGGAGTCGACTGTACGCCGCGGTTCGCGATGGCGAGCAGCGCCAGCCGGTCACTGAGGCGTTTATTCGCTCAGCACGGAACCACGCTTGCGACCACCTGCCGTTTGTGCGGAGTGCGGAGCGACCCAGCGGCGATGGACCCACAGCGAGGCAAGGATCACCAGAGCCCCAATAATAAAGCTCGGCCAGCGGGGTTGCTCTTGCCAGATGGCAAGGTTCACCAGCAGTCCGGCTGGCACATGCATATTGTTCATGATGCCGAGCGTACCGGCGTCCACCTGGGTGGCGCCGTAGTTCCACATAAAATAGCCAATTCCCGATGCCGCCACGCCAAGAAATACCAGAATTCCCCACTGAAGCGACGTTTCCGGCATTTTCTGCGTATTACCCAGCAGAGACCAGGCAATAGCCGCCACCAGAAACGCCCCGACGTAGAACCAGGCAAAAGCGTTATGCTGCGGCATAGGGCGCGTTTCCATCAGCCGCTTATAGCCAACCATCCCGATAGCGAAGCTGATGTTGGAGAGTTGCACCAGTATCAAACCGGTCCAGAAATGGTTGGTCACCTGGTCATAACGGATAATTCCGGCGCCGATAACCGCCAGTAACGCGCTACAGGCATAGCCCCAGCGCAAACGACGTCGGCTCATGAGATCGTAAATCAGCGTGATGTAGAGCGGTGTCAGGACGGTAAACAGCAGAAGTTCAGAAACCGTCAGGTAAAGATAGGCCTGGAAACTCAGCATATACATGATGCCGAGCTGCATCGCGCCCACCAGCATATACAGGCCGATGGTTGCCAGGCTCTGCCCACGGGTGCGCAGGAAAGGCAAAAACACCAGAGCGGCCAGGCCAACCCGCGCCAGCACCGCAAAATAGCTATCGACATGGCCAGCCAGGTATTCGCCATACAGGCTAAAAGAGAAAGCCCACAGGATAGTGGTGATAATCAGTAGCGCCACAATAAATGTCTCGTAGAGTAAAGAACATTCATTGTAGCGGAGTGAACGGTTGACAACTGTTCACTTACCGAGCAATCGTCAATCTTTTTTAGTCGAGATACAGTTTACGCAAATAGTGAGGGACGGCGTCATCGGCGTTACTGCCAATCACCTCCAGTTCAGGGTGCAGATCTTTCAGACGCTGGTGGGCGTCAGCCATGATGCAGCCTTTACCCGCCATCGACAGCATTTCCGCATCGTTCATGCCGTCGCCGAAGGCGATGCACTCTTTGAGGCTATAACCGAGCATTTTCGCCACCGCTTCCAGCGCATGCCCCTTCGACACCCCGCCCGCCATCACTTCAAGGCAGGTTACGGTAGAAAAACTGACGTTGACGCGATCGCCCCAGCGGGCGTTGATCGCCTGCTCCAGCGGCAACAAATGCTCGTGCTTGTCGCAGGTAAAAAAGACCTTACTGATCCCTTCAGGGTCCAGCTCGCCCGGCGCATATAGCTTATAACTGAACACCGCTTCTTTGAAGAAACGCATCTCTTCCGGACGATGGCGGTTCATATACCACTCATCATCACGATACACGTTGGTCACAATCGCCGGATCGCTACGCATCATCTCAAACAGATCGGTGGCGATATCGCGGTCAAGGTTGTGGGCAAATATCTGCTTCCCTTCGCTATCGTGCACACGCGCGCCGTTAGAGGTGATCATGTAGGATTTAATGCCGAGATTATCGCGAATTTGCCCGACATCGATGTAATGACGGCCAGTCGCAAACACAAAGTTGATGCCGCGGGCGGTAAGCAGCTTTAGCGTCTCTTTGGCGTAGGGCGTTAAGCGGTGATCGGGGGAAAGCAGCGTGCCATCTAAGTCAGACGCAACAACCTGGTACATAAAAATTTTAACCTCTAAGCAGGGCGACTAGCGTTTCGCCGGATTAATGATGTCGACCAAAAAAATCGACGATAGCATTCAGCGCGACTGAGCGCATGGCGTCCTTTTCAAAAAGGATCTCATGGTATGCCCCGTGTATGACAAATGGTTTATTTCCTTCACAAGGGTGACCGCCAGCGGTGCGGAGTGCACAGTAACGATCGTGCATTCGATTATCGACCACCCGATCGTCCTCCGCCTGGAGCAACAGCGTGGGCGTGACGTCTTTTTCCGCACCGGCCAGTACCTCTTCGCCAGCGAGAATCCCCTCACGCACCCAGTGAAACGTCGGCCCGCCGACCCGCAACTGTGGTTCATCGGCATAAAAACGCAGGTTGCGGCGATAGCGTTGACGGCTATGCGTCAATACATTGACCGCAAAAGGCAACGCCCGCCAGCGACCGGTTCCGATGGCGTACTCTTCACGAATGCGCTGATGGCCCTCAGCCCAATCCAGAATATGGCGCACCATCCATTCAGGTAAACGTATGACAATGCCGAACATCGGCGCGCAGAGCGCCATCGCATCACAATGCTGCCGGTAACGCTGTAAAAATAACGTCGCGATAGCTCCGCCCATTGAATGGGCCAGTATAAAACGTTTCCGCCAACGTCCGGGAACCACTTCCTGCTGCCAGAAGGCGGCAAGATCCTCAACATAATCACTGAAATTAACAACGTGCCCGCGATGGGTATCGGAAAGCATCCGTCCGGAACGCCCCTGACCACGATGATCGATAATCATCACATCAAAGCCGCTGAGGAAGAGATCGTAAGCCAGTTCGGCATACTTCACATAACTTTCAATGCGACCCGGGCAGATAACAACAACCCGGTCATGATGTTGAGCGCAGAAACGAACAAAGCGTACCGGGACATTATCCACTCCCTTAAATTCCGCCTCTTCCCGCTGATGCCAGAAATCGGTCAACGGCCCCATAGTAAAGGCCGCAAACGCGTTTTCTCGTGTTTCCCAGTCCTTTTGCTGCAAAAACATCGGGTTTACACCCCTGATAACCGCTGAAAATCGTTTTTTTATCGTGTATCACACAATGCTCACACAATAGCGTATTGTGGCATAAAAACAGACAATCAGGGAGTTTCTCATGACGTTCGAGTGGTGGTTTGCCTATCTGCTGACATCAATTATTCTCAGCCTGTCGCCGGGGTCCGGGGCGATAAATACGATGACCACCTCAATCAACCATGGCTACCGCGGCACGGCGGCATCTATCGCCGGACTACAGACCGGGCTGGGCATTCATATCGTACTGGTCGGCGTCGGCCTGGGGACGCTGTTTTCGCGTTCCGTACTGGCTTTCGAAATCCTCAAATGGGCGGGCGCCGCCTATCTTATCTGGCTCGGTATTCAGCAGTGGCGGGCTGCGGGCGCTATCAACCTGAATACCCTGGCAAAAGTGCAAACCCGCGGGAAGTTGTTTAAACGGGCGATATTCGTGAACCTGACCAACCCAAAAAGTATTGTGTTCCTCGCGGCGCTGTTCCCACAGTTTATCGTGCCACACCAGCCCCAGATGATGCAGTACCTGATACTTGGCGTTACCACCATCGTGGTCGATATCATCGTGATGATTGGCTACGCGACGCTGGCGCAACGCATCGCCGCATGGATCAAAGGGCCGAAGCAGATGAAAGCGCTGAATAAGGTATTCGGTTCGCTATTTATGCTGGTTGGTGCGCTGCTGGCCTCCGCCCGTCACGCCTGAGAAGTGGCCGGAGGAAGTCGTACAGAATCCCGAACGGGACATTGACGATACCGCGGTATTTACAGCAGCTCCGTCAATAAAATCAGGCCCACCCGGCCCTCATGGGTGGGCCGCAGGATGCCTAACGCGAAATAATCAGATGAATACCAAAACCGGCAAATAGCGTACCGGCAATACCGTCGATCCACTTCGCCATCCGCTGATAGCCGCGACGCATTCCCGGCAGCGCAAACAGGCTGGCAACCACCGTAAACCAGGCCAGCGTCTCCAGCACAATCAGCAGGAAAATGCCCCAGCGCACGCCTGAACTCACGTCATCTCCCACAAACAGCGAGAAAACGGAACCAAAGTAGATAATCGCTTTTGGGTTAGCCAGGTTGGTCAGCAGCCCTTTCAGGAAGCTACGACCACTACGCGCCAGCTCAACCTGAGGTTCCGCCGCCGCCTGGCTTTTCTTAAGCGCGCCACGCAACATCTGCAAGCCCATCCAGCACAGATACAACCCGCCGCCAACCATAACAATGGTGTGCAGCCAGGCCATCTTCTCGATGATCAGATTCAGGCCGAGCAGCGCAACGCCCGCCCACACCATGACGCCGCAGGTGATCCCCAGCACGCCCATCATCGCCTCCTTGCGGGAGCGACTGACAGCGGTTTGTGAGACAAAGAAGAAGTCCGGACCCGGACTCATCAGCGCAATGATATGCACCAGCGCCACGGTGAAGAAGAGTGTCAACATGATCGGCTCGCAGGAAAATAGTCAGAACAGAAACTATATTTGCACTTTTTCGCCTGGCTGACTACTCATCATCACCATCCACGTGACTGCGAATCAAAGCCATAAACGCTTTACCGAAACGCTCGAGTTTCCGCATGCCGACGCCGTTGATGCTAAGCATCTCACTGGCGCTAAGCGGCGTTTGCTCAGCCATCTCAATCAGCGTCGTGTCGTTAAACACCACATAGGGCGGAATATTCTCTTCATCAGCAATGGCTTTACGCAATTTACGCAGCTTAGCAAACAGCTTGCGATCGTAATTACCGCCAAAGGATTTCTGCATCGCCTTCGGCTTCAGCGCCACAATACGCGGTACCGCAAGCTGCAACGAAACGTCCCCGCGTAGCACCGGGCGGGCGGCTTCGGTAAGCTGTAGTGCGGAATGGCGGGCAATATTCTGCGTCACCAGCCCCAAATGGATAAGCTGGCGGATCACGCTGACCCAGTGTTCATGGCTCTGCTCGCGCCCGATACCATAGACCGGCAGCTTATCGTGCCCCATCTCGCGAATCCGCTGGTTATTAGCGCCGCGCAGCACGTCCACCACGTACCCCATACCGAAACGCTGATTCACGCGGTAAATCGTCGATAGCGCCTTACGCGCGTCCATTAAGCCGTCGTACTGTTTCGGCGGATCGAGGCAGATGTCGCAGTTGCCGCACGGCTCCTGACGCCCTTCACCAAAATAGTTGAGCAGTACCAGACGACGGCAGGTTTGCGCTTCAGCAAACGCCCCCATCGCGTTGAGCTTATGTCGCTCAATATCCTGCAATGGCCCGACGGGCTTCTCTTCAAGACAGCGCCTGAGCCACGCCATATCCGCCGGATCGTAAAACAACATCGCCTCGGCAGGCAGGCCATCACGCCCGGCGCGCCCGGTCTCCTGATAGTAGGATTCAATATTGCGGGGAATATCGAAATGCACCACAAAACGGACGTTCGGTTTGTTGATGCCCATCCCGAAGGCCACCGTCGCCACTACGATTTGCAGGTCGTCACGCTGGAACTTCTCCTGCACATTGGCGCGAATATTGTTTTCCAGACCGGCGTGATAGGCCGCTGCGCTGATCCCGCGGCTTTGCAAACGTGCGGCGGTATCTTCCACTTTCGAGCGGCTATTGCAGTAGATAATGCCCGACTTGCCGCGCTGCTCCTGCACATAACGCATCAGTTGATCCAGCGGTTTAAACTTTTCCATCAGCATATAGCGGATATTGGGACGGTCGAAGCTACTGACCTGAATCAGCGGATCGCTTAGCCCCAGCAGGCGGACAATATCGCGGCGGGTGGTGTCATCAGCGGTGGCGGTCAGCGCCATAAACGGGATCTGCGGGATCCGCTGACGCAGTTGTCCCAGAGCGGCGTATTCCGGGCGGAAATCGTGCCCCCACTGGGAAATACAGTGTGCCTCATCCACCGCCACCATCGCCAGATTCCAGTGCGTGAGATGCTCAAGGAAGTTATCCAGCATCAGACGTTCCGGGGCGATATACAGTAAGCGAATCTGCCCGCTGCGACAGCCCGCCATCACCTCCTGCTGCTGTTCGCGGCCCTGCGTTGAGTTCAGGCACGCCGCCGCCACGCCGTTGGCCAGCAGTTGATCGACCTGGTCTTTCATCAGCGAGATCAACGGTGACACCACAACGGTCAGGCCGCCCAGCACCAGCGCCGGAACCTGATAACACAGAGACTTTCCGCCGCCGGTCGGCATCACAACCAGACAATCCCGTCCGGCCAGGGCCGTATCAATAATGGTTTGCTGGCCGGGGCGAAACTGCTGGTAGCCAAAGGTTTGCTGTAAAACCTGCTTAGCCAGCGATTCGTGATTTAATACTTCCGCCTGCGCCACGTTGACCCCACATCCCAGAAAAGAAAACAGGCGCTATTTTCAGCGCCTGAGCAGCAGAGTGCAATGATTAAAACAGATCGTTGAGCATCACCCCGACGCCGACGCGAGTCTGATTAAAGTTATAATCAATGAGCGACTCACCATAACCGCTATAGACCTGCGTATAGACGCGCACATGTTTGGTTATCGGATAGCTCACCCCCAGCTCAGCGCCGCCATAGCCGGTATTCCAGTTATATTGCCCCTGTGCGCTGAAAATCGCATCGCCCAGTTGATAGCCCACTTTCAGGCGGTAATAACCCATATATTTAGTGATATCCGGATTGTCGTCGGTGCTGCCAATAACGTACCAGGGCTTCACTTCCACCAGCCAGTTGCCGTTTTGCGCCATCAGCCGGGTATAGAGCCGGTTCCAGCTGCGGGAGGTGGGATCGGAACGACCATTAGAGTCGTGGTTATAACCCATCTCAACGTCACGCAGCGTCCAGCCGGCGAGCGTGTAGTCGGTCGCAAAACCGAGAAACAGCTGCGGCTCATAGTTGGTTTCACGAAACGGCGCAGATTCTTTGCTATTGGAGAGCTGCCACCAGGATTTTTGCGTGTAAGAGGCCCCCAGCAGCGAGTTATCGCCGAGGATCCCCCGCCACAGCGGAAATGCCAGGCTGAGCTGGAACTTCACTTCGTCTTTCCGCGCATTCTCAGCCCAGTCATAGCTGCGAATCGCCTCTTTGTTAAGATCGCTGGTCCACGTATAGAGCAGATAGTTGCTCTCATAGGGATAAAGTAAAAACGGATTATCATGGTCCTGCAACAGGTTAGCGATAATACTCCCGCGAACGGCCGGAGTGTCATGAACCTGTTCATTCGCCGGCGCGTCCTGCGCCAGAACGCCGACCGGAAGCGCAACAAGCGCCAGCAGGCAGGCTAAAGAGATACGCATTGCTGTTCTCCTGGATGGATAATTATTATTTCTGTTTAACCCTGTCTGTATTCTACCTGGATTAGGCGCTTTCTGAGCCGTTATCTGTTCTTAAAGTAGAAATCAATATTTCAGAAGCATAAAATCAACATCTCATTAACTTACGGGATGTTGTTATGTCTGAACTTACCGCCGATGCCGCTCTTAAGCTGGTGGGAGAAATCTTCGTTTATCATATGCCTTTTAATCGTGCTTTAGGGCTGGAACTGGAGCGCTATGAAAAAGAGTTTGCTCAACTTAGTTTTAACAACCAGCCGATGATGGTCGGCAACTGGGCACAAAGCATTTTACATGGCGGAGTGATCGCCTCAGCGCTGGATGTCGCCGCAGGGCTGGTCTGCGTAGGCAGTACGCTGACGCGCCACGACACCATCAATGAAGAAGAGCTGCGCCAGCGCCTGTCGCGGATGGGCACCATCGATCTACGGGTCGACTATCTGCGTCCGGGACGCGGAGAACGCTTTACCGCCACCAGCAGCCTGCTGCGCGCCGGTAACAAAGTGGCGGTCGCCCGTGTAGAGCTACATAACGAAGAACAGGTTTATATCGCCAGCGCCACGGCAACGTATATGGTGGGTTGATTGCCATAAATCGAGTAACATCACTCTCTTTGGCAATGGATTTGTACTGATGGATGCGAAACAAACGCGGGTGGGGGTTCTGTTGGCTCTCGCCGCCTATCTTATTTGGGGTATCGCGCCTGCGTACTTCAAGCTTATCGACTATGTTCCCGCCGATGAAATTCTGACTCACCGCGTGATTTGGTCCTTCTTCTTCATGGTGGCGCTGATCAGCATCAGCCGCCAGTGGCCGCAGGTTAAAAAGCTGCTTAAAACGCCGAAAAAGGTGCTTCTGCTGGCGCTGTCCGCTGTGCTGGTAGGCGGTAACTGGCTGTTATTCATCTGGGCGGTGAATAATCATCATATGCTGGAAGCCAGTCTTGGCTATTTTATAAATCCGCTGGTGAATATTCTGTTGGGAATGATCTTCCTTGGCGAGCGCTTTCGCCGGATGCAGTGGCTGGCAGTACTGCTGGCCGCATGCGGCGTGCTGGTGCAGCTCTGGACCTTTGGTTCGCTGCCGATAATCGCGCTCGGCCTGGCGTTCAGCTTCGCTTTTTATGGGCTGCTGCGTAAAAAAATCGCCGTTGATGCACAAACCGGGATGCTATTTGAAACCCTATGGCTGCTGCCCGTCGCCGCTGTTTATTTATTTGGCCTCGCCGATAGCCCGACCAGCCATATGGGGCAGAACCCATGGTCACTGAACCTGTTGCTCATGGCGGCGGGTGTTGTCACGACCGTTCCACTGCTGTGCTTTACCGGCGCGGCGACACGTCTGCGTCTCTCCACGCTGGGATTTTTCCAGTATATCGGCCCAACGCTGATGTTCCTGCTGGCGGTGATGTTTTATGGCGAAGTGCCGGATGCGGATAAAATGGTGACCTTCGCCTTTATCTGGGTCGCGCTGGCGATCTTTGTGATGGATGCGGTTTACACAATACGCAGAACGCGTAGGCCATAATGAAAAAGGAACCGAAGCGCCTTTCAGGTGACAGGCAGGATGCGATCCTGCCGCCATTGCCGGGCGGCGCTTCGCTTGCGCAGGCGAGCCAGGTGATATCTCGGGGCACATAGGTCGGGCAAGGCGACAGCCGCAACCCGGCTGAGACATTAAACCGTCTTTCCTCGCGTCAAAAAGACTTTTTTACAGCCAGTTTTTACGCTTAAAGTACAGATACGGCGCCAGGCCCGCGAGCATCATAAAGACAATCGCCCCGGGATAGCCAAAACTCCAGTGCAGCTCGGGCATAAACTCAAAGTTCATCCCGTAGCTGGAAGCCACCAGCGTTGGGGGCAGGAACACCACGGAAACCACCGAGAAGATCTTGATGATGCGGTTCTGTTCAATATTGATAAAGCCCATCGCCGCCTGCATCAGGAAGTTAACCTTCTGAAATAACGATTCATTATGCGGCAGCAGGGATTCGATATCGCGCAGGATTTCACGCGCCTGTTCCAGTTGGCCAGCGGGTAAGCGCGCTTTGCGCACGAGGAAGTTCAGCGCCCGCTGGGTATCCATCAGACACAAGCGAACTTTCCAGCCGATATCTTCCTGCTCCGCCAGCGTAGAGAGCGCTTCGTCATAATCATCGCCCTGGCGGCCTTCCATAATCACCCGGCTGAGCTTTTCCAGATCGCTGTAAATGTTTTCAATTTCATCTGCCAGCTGTTCAATTTTGGTTTCGAACAGGTCGAGCAGCAGCTCGTAAGCATTACCGTCAACCATTGCCTGGCTGCGGGCACGCATGCGGTACAGACGGAAAGCAGGCAACTCTCGCTCGCGCAGCGTAAACAGTCGCCCTTCGCGGATAGTAAACGCCACGGTGGAGTTACCGGCGTGATCCTCTGCATCTTCAAAGAAGAAAAACGAGTGGATATGCAGGCCGTCTTCGTCCTCAAAGAAACGCGCTGACGCTTCAATATCTTCCAGTTCCGGACGAGTCGCCAGGTTCTGGCCCAGTTCCGTTTGCACGCGGCTTCGTTCATCGTCATCAGGCTCGACAAGATCGACCCACACCGAACTGGCGAGGTGCTTGATCTCATCGGCTTCCAGGCGCGTTAAACGATTATTTTCCAGTTGAAATGCGCTCAGCATGACCGGGACTCCCAATGCAAAAAATTATTGGACAGTTCGTATGGGCACACAGAAACAATTTAGGTTTCAGACCATTAAGCCTGACTCAGCGCGACGGGAATAGAACGAGTCGCCGACAACCGCTAAGGCTATCAGCATAAGAGGATAGCCTTAGGAGTTGTTCCTGATGGGCAGGAAATTGAGCCAGCATCTACTGGGTGTGTCCAAGGCGAATGTCCTCTTAGCGTAATCGTGCGCGCATGTTACGCCAGCGCAAAAACGGCGTCAACACGCAACGGAACGCTTAAGAAAAAATCAGTCTCCTTAAGATATAAAGAGAGAAAAATATTACAAAATAATGATATTTTTCTTAACGTTATACTGTTTCCAGCCGGGCATAAGCGGCAACCAGCCATTTAATCCCTTGCCCCTGAAATGCAACCTGTAGCCGACTGTGTTCGCCGCTGCCTTCGAGATTGACAATGGTGCCCTCGCCAAACTTCGCGTGGCGCACCCGCTGGCCCAGTTTATAGCCGGTATCGTTTTCCGCCATCGGCGTTCCCATACGCTGATGGCTGACGGGACGGCTCACCGTCGCCCGCAGCCGTACCTCTTCCACGCACGATTCCGGCAGTTCGCCGATAAAGCGCGACGGGCGATGATAAACCTCTTTGCCATACAGGCGGCGGGTTTCCGCGTAGGTCAGGGTCAGCTTCTGCATCGCGCGGGTCACGCCAACGTAGGCCAGACGGCGCTCCTCTTCCAGACGCCCGCCTTCATCAAGCGCCATCTGACTCGGGAACATGCCTTCTTCCACACCGACGATAAACACCTGCGGAAACTCCAGCCCTTTCGCTGAGTGCAGGGTCATCAGTTGTACCGCGTCCTGCCAGGTATCCGCCTGCCCTTCGCCCGCTTCCAGCGCGGCGTGGGAAAGAAACGCCTGTAGCGGCATGAGATCTTCGTCTTCTTCGTTGTAGCTGAACTGACGCGTTGCCGTCACCAGTTCCTCTAAGTTTTCGATACGCGTCTGGCCTTTCTCGCCTTTCTCCTGCTCGTACATCATGCGCAGGCCGGAATCTTTAATCACCCGGTCAGTCTGTACATGCAGCGGCATATCGGCGGTTTCCTGCGCTAACGCGTCAATCAGCTCCATAAAACGCTGCAGCGCACTGGCGGCGCGCCCGGCGAGCACTTTATCTTTTAACAGCTCACGACAGGCCTGCCACAGCGTCAGTTGACGATCGCGCGAGGTCTGGCGCACCACATCAAGGGTACGATCGCCGATGCCGCGCGTTGGGGTATTCACCACCCGCTCAAACGCCGCATCGTCATTGCGGTTAGCGATCAGACGAAGATAAGAGAGCGCATCTTTGATCTCCTGACGTTCAAAGAAGCGCATGCCGCCATAAATACGGTACGGCATGCTGGCCTGCAGTAGCGCTTCTTCCAGCACGCGCGACTGGGCGTTGCTGCGATACAGAATCGCACACTGCTCCAGCGCCCCGCCGTTCTCCTGCCAGGTTTTGATGCGGTTGACGACAAAACGCGCCTCATCAAGATCGTTAAACGCACAGTAAAGTGAAATCGGCTCGCCGTCGGCGCCGTCGGTCCACAGCTTTTTGCCCAGACGCCCGCTGTTGTTCTCAATCAGGACGTTCGCCGCGCTAAGGATATTACTGGTCGAACGATAGTTTTGCTCCAGACGAATAGTTTCCGCGCCGGGGAAGTCTTTGAGGAAGCGCTGGATGTTTTCCACCTGCGCGCCGCGCCAGCCGTAAATAGACTGGTCATCATCGCCGACGATCATCACTTTACCAGTGTCGCCCGCCAGCAGGCGGATCCACGCGTACTGAATATTGTTGGTATCCTGGAATTCGTCCACCAGGATATTGCTAAAACGCTCACGATAGTGCTGAAGGATATGCGGCTTATTCAGCCACAGTTCGTGCGCACGCAGCAGCAACTCGGCGAAGTCCACCAGCCCGGCGCGATCGCAGGCTTCCTGATAGGCCTGATAGACCTTCTGCCAGGTTTGCTCAACCGGGTTGCCGTAGCTTTGAATATGATGCGGACGCAGACCTTCGTCCTTCTGGCTATTGATGTACCACATCGCCTGACGCGGCGGCCACTGCTTCTCATCAAGATTCATGGCCTTAATCAGGCGCTTGAGCAAACGCAACTGGTCTTCGCTGTCGAGGATCTGGAAATCCTGGGGCAGATTCGCGTCGAGGTGATGAGCGCGTAGCAGACGATGCGCCAGCCCGTGAAAAGTACCGACCCACATTCCCCCCTGAGAGGTCCCCATCAGTTGACCAATACGCTGGCGCATTTCCGCCGCTGCTTTGTTGGTAAAGGTCACTGCCATAATGGAGTAAGGGGAACAGTTCTCGACGCTCAACAACCAGGCAATACGGTGTACCAGCACCCGCGTCTTACCGCTGCCCGCCCCGGCCAGAACCAGCATGTTAGTGCGTGATGCCGCAACGGCTTCACGCTGTTTGTCATTGAGGCTGTCGAGCAGGTAAGAAACGTCCATTGGCACCGCCGGAAATAAAGGGGTTCCACGAACCCCTGTTAATATATACAGAGTTACTGGTGATTATATCAGCGAGGTCAGAGATGCCAACCGTGAAATTTCGATGTGCGGCAGCAGGCGGCTGTCGGGGGTATGCATCAGATCTGCGTCCAGCGGCCTGATCCAGCATGCCTGCATTCCGCAGCGAACCGACCCGGCCACATCGGTAGTCAAATCATCGCCAACGTGCAAAATCTGCTCCAGCGGCAGTTCCAGCCGCTGCGCCGCCAAATGATACATATCGGCAAACGGTTTAGAACGCCCATCCGGGCCCGCGCGCAGCACAAAGCGGAAGTAGTCGCTCAGCCCAAAGAGCTCCGGCTGAGCATTACCGTTGGTAATCGCCACCAGCGGCCACTTTTCAGCCAGCTTCGCCAGCGTATCATGCGTCTCTTGCGGAACATCAATCATGCTGCGCCAGTGGGCAAAGTTAGCCATCGCTTGATCCGCTCCCGCTTTCGCCTGCGCCGCAGAAAGCCCAACATTGCGCATCCCCAGCTCCAGTGCGCGCCGCCGCCACTCGGTGACATCATGGTAAATATCCGGCTCTGATGCCAGCAGCGTCTGGCGCAGTTGGTTCAACTGGCTGGCGTCAAATTTGCTCAGCAGGGGGTGATAGCTGCGCACAAAGCTCAGCGACTCATGCAGGGTCCGGTCAATCACCGGGCGGTTGTCATAAAGGGTATCGTCCAGGTCAAACGTCAGTGCTGAAATCTGGCCCAGAGGCCGGTAAAAACGCATTATTTCCCCCGTTTGGCACGCGGATGTGCCGCATCGTACACTGCGGCAAGGTGTTGAAAATCAAGATGGGTATAGATTTGGGTGGTGGAGAGGTTGGCATGGCCCAACAGCTCTTGCACCCCGCGCAGGTCGCCACTCGATTCCAGCATATGGGTGGCGAATGAGTGGCGCAGTTTATGCGGATGTACGTGGCTATTCAGACCTTGTTTAATGCCCCATTCGGCAAAGCGTTTCTGCACGTTACGTGCTGAAATACGCTTGCCCAGTTTAGAGAGGAACAGGGCGTCATCATCCGTACCGAACAGGCCGCGCAGATCGAGCCAGTGCTCAATCCATAGCACCGCATTGCGGCCAATCGGCAGGCGGCGCTCTTTACTGCCTTTCCCCGTTACCCACACTTCGCCAGATTCCAGGTCAAGATGCCTGATATCGAGATTGATCAGTTCCGAAAGACGCAGCCCCGCGCCGTACATCACTTCCAGCATCGCCCGGTCGCGCACCGCCAGCGGATCGTTAAGATCGATATCCAGCAGCCGGTTAACGTCGTCTACGTCGATATTTTTCGGTAAATGGCGTGGTGTTTTCGGCGCGGAAATGCCCTTCGCCGGGTTAGCCGCCAGTTCGCCCTGGCTCACCAGCCAGTCAAAGAAGCTGCGTAAAGCGGAGAGACGTAACGCCAGACTGGCTGGTCCCAACCCCTGACGACGACTACGTGTCGCCAGGCTGCGAACCTGAGCGGCATCGCACTGCCGCCAGCTTTTAAGCCCGGCGCTTTCCGCCAGCGCGATAAGCACATCCAGTTGACGCCGGTAGTTCAGCAGCGTTATCGGGCTAAGCTGGCGCTCTACGCCGAGATAGCGTAAAAAACGCGCGACGGATTCATACAGAGGTGAGTCGGTCATGCGCGTTCAATCCAGCGCTCCAGTAAGCCCGGGAGCATGGCCGCAATTTCCTGCAGCAGCTGTGTACCCTGCCCTTGCTGATAGTGCTGAGGATCGCGACTGCTGAACAACATCACGCCTGGCGCTTCATCGCCACCCAGCAGCGACATCGCCACCGAGCCAACGGCTTTCGCTTCCGGCAACACCACCAGCAGTTCCGGACCATTTAAAGGGCCAAGATAATGCCGTTGCTGCCCAAGACGCTGGATGCGTATGGATTCAAACGCCTGACGGTTTATCGCCAGATGGGTAAATTTGGATGGTGCGCCAAGGCGCCAGCTATCGGGAAACAGGCGCACCGTCGCCCCCGCCAGCCCCAGTTCGCGCGCCCAGCGATGCAACCGGTTGAGCATTTCATCAAGGCTGTCAGCCGCCGCCAGACGCGTTTGCAGATGAAACAGGCGCTGAAACAGGCTTTCGTTAGCCGTTGCCTGCTCCATTAACAGCGTCATGTTCTCTTCCAGCACATTGATATGATTCCGCGCCCGCGCCATATGCCATTCCACCAGCGAGACCGAACCACGCACCGGATGTGGAACAGACATGTGCTCCACCAGCGCCGCATTACGAATAAAGAATTCAGGATGTTGCAACAGATAATCCACCACTGCGCGATCGTTGAGCTCACTGGTGATTTCCTGCTGTTCTTCCCCGATTTGTTTCATAAATGAATAAATCCGTCATAGACATGTGCCGCCGGGCCAGTCATAAATAACGGTTGACCCGGGCCTTTCCAGGCGATATCAAGACGCCCGCCGGGTAACTCCACCCGTACCTCTTCGCCCAGTAATCCCTGCTGGATCCCTATCGCCACTGCCGCACAGGCGCCGCTTCCGCAGGCCTGCGTTTCACCCGCGCCGCGCTCGTACACGCGCAGACGGATATGGGAACGGCTGACCACCTGCATAAAGCCGATGTTCGCCCGTTCGGGAAAACGTTCGTGGTTTTCCATCACCGGGCCAAGCGTTTCCACCATCGCGGTTTCCACATCATCGACCTCAATAACGCAGTGTGGGTTACCCATTGACACCACGCCGCACAATACTGTCTGTTCCGCGGCACGCATAATATAGGTCTTTTCCGCTTTGTTTGCGCGGAATGGCACCTGCGACGGCTCGAAGTTCGGTTCGCCCATATTGACGCGCACCAGATCATCTTCCGTTACGCTTAATAGCATACGGCCATTCGACGTGCTGACGCGGATGTCACGTTTATTGGTCAGGCCTTTCAGACGCACAAAACGGGCAAAACAGCGCGCACCGTTACCACACTGGGCCACTTCGCTACCGTCGGCGTTGAAGATACGATAATGAAAATCAAGCTCAGGATCGTAAGGCGGCTCAACAATCAGCAGTTGATCAAACCCCACGCCAAGATGCCGATCCGCCAGGCGGCGAATCAGTTCCGGTGAGAAGAAAACATTCTGTGTTACCGCGTCAACAACCATAAAGTCGTTGCCAAGGCCATGCATTTTAGAGAACTGCATCATCTACTCCAGCTACGCGGAACTGTCAGTAATTCACTTGAGTCGGGCCATCGCTATCGCCGCGATCGTTTCGATCCGGCGTAGAGCTCTGAATACCGCTATCAACCGGTTTGGTTGGCGGAGATGCCGTTTTTTCCGCTGGTGGGAAATACAGCGGCCCTTTCAGGCCACAGCCAGCGAGGCTGCAGGCCGCAACTAAAACGGCAAGCACAGGGAAAACGTTTTTCATGGATAGTTGCCCGTCATTCATTCTTTCTGCTTTCTATCATCGCAGGAGAAGACGTAAAAGCAAGCGTTTAGCATCCCACTGCGCGCGCTTTTGTTTCGCGGTATACTGCCGCCACGATCAAAAAAGCGGGACAGAACCATGAACGACAGTGAATTCCATCGCCTGGCCGATACCCTGTGGATGACCATCGAAGAACGTCTGGACGACTGGGATGGCGACAGCGATATCGACTGTGAAATCAACGGCGGCGTGCTGACTATCAGTTTTGAAAACGGCAGCAAAATCATTATCAACCGTCAGGAGCCGTTGCATCAGGTGTGGCTGGCGACCAAACAAGGCGGCTACCATTTCGACTTAAAAGATGATGAGTGGATCTGCGACCGCAGCGGCGAAACCTTCTGGGATCTGCTGGAGCAAGCGGCGACAAATCAGGCTGGCGAAACGGTGAATTTTCGCTAACGGCGCGCTTGATGTAATTTTCCCGGATTGCGGCTAATGTCTTATCCGGGCTTGTACGACCAGACGGATTCAGGAGTAGTGCTGCAACATCTGCGGCGTTGCAGGATCCTGACTTGCAGGAATGGTCGCGGCGGCAATCACCTGGCTGCGGAACGGAATCACCTGCTCCCGGCCATCGATGTCGACAATCTGGTAGAACTGCGGCAGGTTAAAGTTAATAAAGCTGGAACCATAGGTAAAGCGATCGTGCGATGACGAGTAGAAGCGGCTAACATCGCGCACCAGATCTTCTTTACTGCCTTCACAATGGTGGTAGACCTCTGCGCGGTTGCTCTCATCAAGAATATAGATGTTAAACCCGCTGTCGTTATCCGCATCTTCAAAGAAAAACTGAATAATCCCTTCGCTGGCAAAACCATCCACCACCTGCGGTAGCCTGACGTGGTTGGTCTCCACCTGTACCGACAGCCCATGCAGTTTGTTATGCGAAATCGCGCCGTAGAACTCAATAGCGTTCTCCAGCTTCTGTACCGAGACATTAAGACGCTCGAAGAACAATCCCCAGGTCTGCCCGGAAACGCGCAGCGCTTTAAAGCGACCGGTATCCTGGCGGGTGCTGGAAAGACGCAGCTCGATACACTCGGAAACCATCTGCTGCACGCGGGTACGAATTAATCCACGCAGATGTTGGCTATAGCAGAACACTTCGACGCTATCCGGCGGCGCAGCGTCCTGATGCATTTTACCAAGAATGGTTTTCAGCGCTTCAATCATCGCCTGCTCGCCGTTGAAGTGCAGGGTTCGGACTTCATTCCACGAATTACGATAGAGCAGATCAACACTGCCAATCAGGCATTTTTGCTCTTCGCCGAAGCTGAAAACATCCAGCTTGCGGAAGTCAAAATGCACCACCTGGTTGCGAAACGCGACCGTCGGGTCATATTCCAGGTTGACGATAATCGCCAGATGACGAATTTCGCATGGGCTGTACAACGCTTTCGGCGTCGGAGAAGGCAGGCGCAGCGGGAAATGGTGCGACACATCGGCCACCATCTCCTGCAATTTCGCCAGATCGACAATACTGTTGCCCTTAATAAACAGGCGAGTTCGCGACGTCAGGAGGCCGTTAAACCAGGCCCAGGCCACCAGTTTATTAAGATAACGGTTATATTCCAGCGGCTGATGACTGATGATTGAATCCATATCCGGCGCACGGTTATAGATATACCAACCGGTGCGGTTGGCCCGGCCCGGCGGCACGTGGATAAAGGTCAGATTAGGCTCAGATAAATCCGGCGAAATTTGCGGGTTCACCAGCGTTACTTTGCCCGGCAACGCTTCAAATGCAGCATACAGTTTGCGCGTCAGTACGCCGATATCCTGCGGGCTGGCGGAAACGCTCAGGTTATTGCGCCGCGCAAAACGAATCAGATTACGATAGCTCTGCATCATCGCATCAAGCAACTCGTTATGCGCTTTGCGTACTTCGTCAATTTTCCAGTTAGCCCGATTGTCGAGCATCATTAAACGCTTGTCATCCCAGCCCCATTCGTTCACCAGCTGACTCAGCACTTCGCGACGCCAGCCGACGCAGGCGCGCTCCCGGCTCAGCTTCTCGCAAACTTTCAGGTAGAAACATCGACGCACCAGATCGAGGCGCGTTTCGTCTTCAATGGCCTGCAGATAGAGCGTCACGCGCTCCAGCATCATGCAGTAAGGATCGAGGCCAAATGACACGATCTCGCCATCATGCAGACGTTGCTTGATATCTTTCGCCAACAGGCGGTTATTGGGATATTCCCAGGAGTACGCTTCCAGCAGCAGCGTCTTCAGCACCGCCTTATAGGGCGAGTCGATGCTTTTATACAACTGCCAGAGGCTGGCGCCGAAGTACTCTTCCGCCGACAGCGAACTCAGGCCGCCGAGATCCAGCCATTCATTTGGCGTCAGCACCCCCTGCGCATAGAGGCTCATGACGTAATCGTCGTAATGCTCTTCTTCCTCGCATGGCACCATATTCCACAATATACGCTTCCCGGCAAGGCGCACTGCGGTGCGATAAAACTCATCCAGCAGCAGAATATGCTGGGTGGAACCGCAGTCTTCCCCTCCCAGACTACCGCTTTCATTATGGCGGAAGCGGTTTTCGTCGATCAGGAAGAAACTCACCTCAACCCCCAGCGACGCCGCCCAACTTTCCAGCAGGCTGCATTTACGCTGTAGCAACTGGCGCTCTTCGTTATCCAGCCAGGACTGGTGGCAAACCCAGATATCAAGGTCGGAAGAACAGCTTTGACCGACGGAAGAAGTACTGCCCATGGAGTAGAGGCCGGTAATCGGCAGTTCGCCTTTCGGCGGTTCCTGGGCCAGCATGCCACGATGGAGTTCAAGTTCGTCAAGGTAGTGGCGTTGGGTTTCATCAGGCGTGTAGAGGCAAATGCCGCGGGGAACGTTACCGTCAAGGTAACCCGGCATCAGCGGATGATGATAATGTAATAGTGTCGGCAGTAGACTGTAAACCTGCTGGAAAGCAGGTCCCATAGCAGCAAGGGCGCGATCCACGCGCAATTGGTTGATGGCATCCAGTCTCTGTTTCAGTGTCTCAATATAGAGGTACAAGACATATCGCCTGATGTTCAAAAACCCGACGTACAATAGTACGGAGAGTTTCAGTATTTCAACAAAAACCGTCACCATTCGTCGTCGGTGGGGTTGTGATGAACTGCGGACTGACAAATGGTTTAAAACGTGATCAATCTAACACCTTGCGGATTGACCGTAAAGAAAGATGCGCTACATACCAGTGTAGCACCCTTTACTACATGTAAATTCTTCGCTACGTATGTGGCAACCAGCAAACGCATGAAAGGCTAAAAAAAGATGGCCGCGCCCCTTACGCCACAAAACTAACATCCCTAAGACAACAATGTTAGGATGGTCAGTGGTCGACGATGACGGTAACAAGCATGTTAGACAAAGTTTTGAGAATTGCCACACGGCAAAGCCCGCTTGCGCTATGGCAAGCACATTATGTGAAAGAACGTCTGGAGTCCTGCCATCCGGGGCTTTCCGTTGAACTGGTGCCAATGGTCACCCGCGGTGACGTGATCCTTGATACCCCTCTTGCAAAAGTAGGTGGCAAGGGTCTGTTTGTGAAAGAGCTGGAACTGGCTATGCTGGAAGGACGCGCCGATATTGCCGTCCATTCCATGAAGGATGTGCCGGTAGAATTTCCCGCAGGACTGGGGCTGGTCACTATCTGCGAACGCGGAGATCCGCGCGATGCGTTTGTCTCTAATCACTATGCTTCCCTTGATGACCTGCCGCATGGCAGCATCGTGGGCACCTCAAGTTTGCGCCGTCAGTGCCAGTTGGCTGCGGAGCGGCCGGATCTGACGATCCGTTCCCTGCGCGGCAATGTGGGCACGCGTCTGGGGAAACTCGATAGCGGTGAGTATGACGCCATTATTCTTGCTGCTGCCGGGCTTAAACGCCTGAAGCTGGAGGAGCGTATTCGTCAACCGTTGACGCCGGAACAGTCGCTACCGGCTGTCGGTCAGGGCGCAGTCGGTATCGAATGTCGCCTTGATGACGAATGGACAAAAGCGTTGCTGGCGCCGCTCAACCATACGGAAACGGCAATACGCGTGCGGGCAGAACGAGCAATGAATACCCGTCTTGAAGGTGGTTGCCAGGTGCCTATCGGCAGCTACGCCGAGCTTATCGACGGCGAGCTGTGGCTACGCGCGCTAGTCGGCATGCCGGATGGCTCGCAGGTAGTACGCGGCGAGCGGCGCGGTCGACCGCAAGATGCCGAAACCCTCGGCGTCTCCCTTGCCGAAGAGCTTCTGGAAAATGGCGCTCGTGACATTCTCGCCATCGTTTACGCAGGAGAAGCACCGCAATGAGTATCCTGGTCACCCGTCCGCTACCGCAAGGCGAAGAGTTAGTTAGCCGCCTGCGCGCGCTGGGACGCGTGGCGTGGAGCTTTCCACTCATTGAGTTTACGCCGGGTCGCCAGCTCCGGGAACTGGGCGGCAAGCTGGCAAGTCTTGAGGCGGGTGACTTACTCTTCGCGCTCTCACAGCACGCCGTTGAGTTTGCTCATTCTCACCTCCAGCAACAGGGGGGGCTCTGGCCCTCTGCACCCGATTATTTTGCAATTGGTCGCACTACCGCGCTGGCCCTGCACAAAGTCAGCAGTCATGATATTCGCTATCCGTTAGATCGGGAAATCAGCGAAGTCTTGCTACAATTACCTGAATTACAAAATATTGCGGGTAAAAAAGCCGTCATCCTTCGCGGAAACGGCGGACGGGAACTACTCGGTGACACTCTCCGTGAACGCGGAGCGCATGTCACTTTTTGTGAATGTTATCAACGTAGTGCAAGGCACTATGATGGCGCAGAAGAAGCAATGCGCTGGCAGTCTCGCGGGGTGTCGACGCTGGTGGTTACCAGCGGCGAGATGCTGCAGCAGCTCTGGACGCTCATACCGCAGTGGTATCGTGAACATTGGCTCCTTAGCTGTCGCATTTTAGTTGTCAGTGAACGCCTGGCCGAACAGGCCAGGGAACTGGGCTGGCAGGATATCCAGGTTGCCGATAGCGCCGACAACGATGCGCTGCTACGCGCATTACAATAACTCTCAACATTGGAAGCCATAATGACGGAACAACAGAATCAATCCGCCGTGGTTGAAGAGACCAGGGAGGCCGTGGAAAAGAGACCACAGCCAGAAAATAGCGTAGAAAAGAAAAGTGGCGGCAGTAAAGTCAGTCTCGCCCTGAGTGCGATAGCCGTCGCTATCGCACTCGCTGCTGGCGTCGGCCTTTACGGCCTGACGAAAACCCAGGCGACCCGCCAGAGCGAAACCAGCGCCGGGCTATCCAGCCAGATCGCCGCGCTGCAAAAAGCGCAGGAAAGCCAAAAAAGCGAACTTGAAAGCATTATTAAGCAGCAGGCCGACCAGCTGACGGAAGCGCGGCAGCAGCAAGATTCGCTGGCAAAGAAGCTGGATGAAGTGCAGCAAAAAGTCGCCGTGATTTCCGGTAGCGATACCAAAACCTGGCTGCTGGCCCAGGCCGATTTCCTGGTGAAACTGGCCGGGCGTAAGCTGTGGAGCGATCAGGACGTGACAACCGCCGCCGCGCTACTGAAGAGCGCCGACGCCAGCCTCGCGGATATGAACGATCCGAGCCTGATTAGCGCTCGCCGCGCCATCACTAACGATATCGCCTCCCTTGCCGCCGTTAACCAGGTGGACTATGACGGCATCATCCTGAAAGTAAACCAGCTCGCTAACCAGGTCGATAATTTACGTCTGGCGGACAATAACGACGATGACTCCCCAATGGATTCCGATAGTGATGAACTATCCAGCTCCATTAGCGAGTGGCGAGTCAATCTGCAAAAAAGCTGGCAGAACTTTATGGACAGCTTTATTACCGTCCGCCGCCGTGACGAAACCGCCGTACCGCTGCTGGCCCCTAATCAGGACATCTACCTGCGCGAAAATATTCGCTCCCGGCTGCTCGTTGCGGCGCAGGCGGTACCGCGCCATCAGGAAGAAACCTACAAGCAGGCGCTGGATAACGTCTCAACCTGGGTTCGTGCCTACTACGATACTGACGACGCGACCACTAAAGCTTTCCTTGAGGATATCGATAAGCTCAGCCAGCAAAGCATCACCATGAACGTACCGGAAAGCCTGCAGAGCCAGGCGCTGCTTGAGAAACTTATGCAAACGCGGGTACGTAACCTGATGGCGCAACCGGCCGAAGCACCGGCCAGCGTCCCGACGCCAGCCCCCGCCGCCCCCGCGCCAGCACCTGCGCCACAAGGAGAGTAACGCATGCTGAAAATCCTCTTACTCTTCGCGCTGTTGATTGCCGGGATCGTTGTCGGCCCGATGATCGCCGGCCATCAGGGTTACGTCCTGATCCAGACGGATAATTACAACATTGAAACCAGCGTTACCGGGTTAGCGATTATCATGATCCTCACCATGGTGGTGTTGTTTGCCATTGAATGGTTGCTGCGGCGTATTTTCCGTACCGGTGCGCATACCCGCGGCTGGTTCGTGGGCCGCAAGCGCCGCCGTGCGCGCAAACAAACCGAGCAGGCGCTGCTAAAACTGGCGGAAGGCGATTATCAACAGGTTGAAAAACTGATGGCGAAACATGCCGATCACGCGGAACAGCCTGTGGTGAATTACCTGCTGGCGGCGGAAGCGGCCCAGCAGCGTGGAGATGAAGCCCGCGCGAACCAGCATCTGGATCGCGCAACCGAACTGACTGGCGACGATCTGATCCCGGTCGAAATTACCCGTGTCCGCCTGCAGCTGGCGCGTAATGAAAACCACGCCGCCCGTCACGGCATCGACAAGCTGCTGGAGATCACGCCGCGTCATCCGGAAGTACTGCGGCTGGCTGAGCAGGCCTACATCCGCACCGGAGCCTGGAATTCGCTGCTGGATATCATCCCGTCGATGGCAAAAGCTAACGTCAGCGATGAAGAGCATCGTGCTGAACTGGAACAGATGGCGTGGATTGGTTTGATGGATAAAGCCCTGGCCGACGGCGGCAGCGAAGGCTTGCGCGACTGGTGGAAAAATCAGAGCCGTAAAACCCGCAACCAGGTGACGCTACAGGTGGCAATGGCCGAGCGGCTTATCGAAAGCGACGACCATGACACTGCTCAGCAAATTATTATTAATGGCCTGAAAAAGCACTATGACGACCGTCTGGTGATGCCTGTTCCGCGGCTGAAAACCAATAACCCGGAGCAATTAGAGAAAGTACTGCGTCAGCAGCTTAAAACGGTCGGCGATCGTCCGCTGCTGTGGAGCACGCTGGGGCAATCGCTCATGCGTCACGGCGAGTGGCAGGAAGCCAGCGTAGCGTTCCGCGCCGCGCTCAAGCAGCGCCCGGATGCGTTTGATTACGCATGGCTTGCCGATACCCTCGACCGGTTGCATCAGCCAGAAGAAGCCGCGTCGATGCGCCGCGATGGCCTGTTGCTGACGCTGCAAAACAATCCTCCGCAGTAATTTCCCATTGCCCGGTGGCGCTACGCTTACCGGGCCTACCAGGTCACCGTAAGCCGGATAAGGCGAAACCGCCATCCGGCAGTTCTCTTCCGCGTCCCCATAAAAAAACGCCTGCCCTGAAACCAGAGCAGGCGTTAAAACAGATCTATTTGACAACAATTGGGTGCTTCACTCAACGTCGTGTCCATGGTGTTTGATGAGGCGAAAAACGCGACATCTGTCAGTGGACGATAAGCACCGTAAACGGCTCTGCATCATTCCTGAGTTTATGAGGCCCTGAGGCGAACATAAGAGGTGGAATGAGCATCTACCTGGTGATTATCGCACAAGACCTGTAGAAAATGCATCTATCCGCATAAGGAATTGGGAGTATTCTGGACAATAAGTCGCATCGCGATCGGCGGGATATTTTCTAGCGGTATCAGAAAGAGAAACATTTTCTGCAAAATCAGAAAACAAAAAACCCCGCCGGAGCGGGGTTCAAAATTGGTCGGCGAGAGAGGATTCGAACCTCCGACCCACTGGTCCCAAACCAGTTGCGCTACCAAGCTGCGCTACTCGCCGATGTACTGCTTTTTGAATTTCTAGTTCAACTCTTTATAAAGTCGTGGTGCGAGGGGGGGGACTTGAACCCCCACGTCCGTAAGAACACTAACACCTGAAGCTAGCGCGTCTACCAATTCCGCCACCTTCGCAATATCACAACTTTCTAAATAATGGGGTGGCTAATGGGATTCGAACCCACGACAACTGGAATCACAATCCAGGGCTCTACCAACTGAGCTATAGCCACCACTGTAAATCTTTTACGCGGTATTGAAACCACCGCAGCTCCAGCACCGGGTGAATGGTGCGCCCGACAGGATTCGAACCTGAGACCTCTGCCTCCGGAGGGCAGCGCTCTATCCAGCTGAGCTACGGGCGCTTAGCGCCGTTGCGGGGTCGGATAATACGGACTTCCTCCCCCGCTGTCTAGTGCCTTTTAAAAGAAAATGATCGTTTGGTTATGCTTTGTGCGTTTTGTCGCTTATTCCGTCACATCATCAACATTTCCGCGCCGCCCAAGGCCAAACGCCTTATAAATAAACGTCACGGCAGCCAGAAAAATCATCCCGACAAAGAGCGACATACGCGTATCGTCGTTAAATCCCATACCTGCCAGCACGCAAACCAGGAATGCCATGGTTAAATAGTTCACCCACGGGAAAAACAGCGAGCGAAACGGATGACTGGCCATCGCTTCTTTGTGCACCAGACGAAAACGCAACTGGCTAATCAGGATCACAAACCACGGTACCATACCCGGCAATACGCTGGCGCTGTAAACGTAGACGAAAACCCGCTGCGGGTTGGGAATAATGTAGTTCAGGCACGAACCGCCCAACAGAATCACTATTGACAACGCCACGCCCACCGACGGCACACCGTTACGCGAGACTTTAGCGATCGCCGCAGGCAACTGGCGGTTTCTGGCCAGCGCGTAAAGCATACGTCCGCAGCTATACATTCCGCTGTTACAGCCGGAAAGCGCTGCCGTCAGCACCACAAAATTGATAATGCCCGCCGCCGCCGTGATACCAATTTTGGCAAAAGTCAGCACAAACGGACTGCCGTTCGAGCCAATCTGATCCCAGGGGAAAATCGTGACGATAACAAAAATCGCGCCGACATAGAAAATCAGGATTCGCCACAGCACCTTGCCTACAGCGCTGCGCAGAGTGACCTGCGGATTCTTCGCTTCACCGGCGGTGATACCGATAAGCTCAACGCCCTGATAGGACGCGACAACAATACACAGCGCCGTCAGGAAGCCCTTCCAGCCGCCAGCGAAGAAACCGCCATGCGCGGTCAGATTGCCAAAGCCAAGGGAGTGTCCACCGTTGCCAAAGCCAAAGAAAATAACGCCCAGCCCAACCACGATCATCACGATAATAGTAGTGACTTTAATCATCGCGAACCAGAATTCAATTTCGCCATACAGTCGTACCGCCGCCAGATTCGCCAACGCGACCAGGCCAACTGCAATCAGCGCCGGTATCCACTGAGCCATTTCCGGGAACCAGAACTGGACATAGACCCCGATCGCCGTAATCTCTGATATCCCAACCGCCATCCACATAAACCAGTAGGACCAGGCGGTGAGATAGCCGAAAAACGGGCTCATATAGCGATGAGCGTAAACGGCGAATGAACCGGTTACCGGCTCAAGAAACAGCATTTCGCCCATCGAACGCATGATAAAAAAGACAAACAGGCCGGCGATAATATACGCCAGCAGAACCGAAGGCCCGGCCCACTTCAGCGTACTTCCTGCTCCCATAAATAATCCCACGCCAATCGTGCCGCCAAGTGCGATTAGCTCAATATGTCGCGCCTCCAGTCCTCGCTGAAGTTCCGCTTTTTTCTCAGTCATATAGCCTCTTGTATTTGCCCTGCTCCGGTTTTAGCGCACCGCAAGCTGTGGTGTGTATATGCCGGTTATTTTTATGAAGTCATACCCTGCCAACACGACGGCAATACTTACCCGTCGCGTATTAAGCTTGCGAATGGTTAATGAATTTTAGCGAAATGGCAAATAAAGTATCAGGTGAGTGAATACATTACACAGAATACCCAGCAAAATCCGCGAAAGTGCAGTGGAATATCAAAACTTATTGGTATAATACCAGCATAAATAGCGCAGAAGGCGAGCCTGCCTTTTTATCCGGCTCGGCTGCGAAATCAGGCGGTAAAACCACTCCAGCCCCAGGTCCTGCCAGAATTTAGGCGCCCGCTGAACATGGCCGGTAAAGACATCGTAGGTCCCACCGACACCCATATACAGCGCCTGCGGATAAACGTTCCGGCAATCGCGCATCAGGATCTCCTGACGCGGCGAGCCCATCGCCACGGTGACGATTTTTGCCCCGCTCTCGCGAATGCGCTCAAACAGCGCCTGACGCTGATCGGCGGGGAAATAACCATCCTGACTACCGACAATATTCACCTTCCAGCGCTGGCGAAGCTGTTGCTCAGTCTGCGCCAGCACCTCTGACTTGCCGCCAATCAGAAACACTGGCGTACCCTGCGCGCCCGCGCGCGCCATCAGCGCTTCCCATAAATCGGCCCCGGCGACGCGCGATACCCGCGCCTGAGGATATTTTTTGCGTATTGAACGCACCACGCTGATGCCATCCGCGTATTTAAACTCCGCATCTGCAATGAGCGCCCGAACGTCGGGGTTGTCTTCTACCGCCAGCATCTTCTCTGCATTAATCGCCACCAGCGTACCTTTGCGGATCTCGCCGTCAGCGTACAGATAATCCAGAGCGTGTTGCATATCGCGCCAACCAATGAGTTGCAACCCTCTCAGCAGGTACAACGGCGCGGATGTCGTCTCAGTCATGTACACCCTTTATCAGACTTGAGGTTGCGTCAGCGGCTTAATCCGCTTATGAATCAGCCCTACGCTATCCAGGAACCAGTACAGCAGTTTTGCCGACAGTAAGCAGATGCCAAAGATAACGAGGAAAAAAACCACGCGGGAACCGAACGCATCCAGCCCTTCGCGCGCCAGCACGATCATGTTGAAGATCGCGCCAAAACAGAAACTGTGCAGTATCGCCGCTTTATAACGGTTACTCTCCCGGTTGCCAAGCTCATACAGCCAGTCAAACCATTTAATGATCAGCCCGACCACCACCGCCCCCAACGGCACAAACCAGATGCCGCCCATCACCACCAGCGACCCAATCAGGGTCGGCGAAATTGCCAGACCGGAATGGTTATTCAGCACTTCCCAGGTGAAATAGTTGGCAGTATTGAGCACCATGCCCGGACGACCGTGCCATAGCCAGCTGGGGATAAAAACGTAAAAATCCCGCACCATTGGCGCCAGCCCCTGGAACGCAATCTTGTCGTAGTTTTGCAGCAATAAAGCCAGGTTTTCCCACGGCGAGAAGGTATCGCGGGTCAGATAGAGGAACGTATAAAACGCCTCATCGCCGCTGACGTTCATGCCATAACGCTTAAGCGCCAGCCAGAACATACCGACAATGCCCAGCACGCCCGCCACCGCCAGCATCCACAGGCTGATCCAGCCGCGAATAATGCCGATAAACAGAAAAATGGCGAAGGCGATGATAATGTTCGCCCGGGTGCCGCCGACGATAACGTAGGTCAGCAAGCCAAACGCGACGGTGCTGATGAGAAAGAATAGCCACGCCTTATAACTCTGACGCAGAAAATAAACCACCAGCATCGCCGGGATGAAAAAGTAGAAAAAGCGCTTTAGCGCCACCCCGGAGACTTCGCTGGAGAAGATCTGGCTATAGGCGTTGAGTCTGAATAGCAGGAAACCGTTGTGCGCAAAGAAAATCCCCAGGCAGAGCAACGCAATCCCCAGTAAAATGCCCCAGGTCAGGTGCGTCTCCACGCGGTTCATGGTGTACAGCGGGCGATGCTGACGTTCCCTGGCCGCCGGGCGCAGGCACGTTTTATAGGTGACGTAGTACACCGCGTAAAAGCAGACCGAGACCAGCAGGGTCTGCAGCAGAATTTCCGGCGGAGCCACCGCCACCCCGAAGCGGAACACCAGAATGCTGGTCAGCGGGAAGCCGAAGAAGAAGGTCAGCAGGAACAGCAACGAAAAAAAGACGTTAAAGTTAAAGCGCACGCGGCGGAATTCAAAGTAAGTGACGGTGGCGATAAACAGCGTCGAGAGCAGCCAGACCACCAACAGCCCGCAAAATTGCATTAATGTCATTCGCCCACCCCCGCGGCAATCCGCAATGCCCGTCGCCATCCCGCCAGATAATTCGGACGGAAGAAGGCGATCTGATTTTTATCCACAGCGGCTAACTGGCGTTGCGCTTCGCGCACGACAGCCGTATCCAGCGGGTCGCCGGTAAAGAGTACCGGAATATGCTGTTCCGACATATCCTGCCAGAAGGGATTCTCCCGGTTGAGAACGCAGGGGATCCCGGCCTGAATCAGCAGGCACAGCGTACCGATACCCTGCTGGCGGGCAAACAGAAAGTAGCCAAGATCGCAACGACGCAGCAGGGCGAGGTAATCATCGAACCCCAGTTTATCGCTCAGCACCTGGAGATGCTGCGGGCTAAACAGCGCCGCTCCGGCCTCGCGAACTTCGTTGATGTAGTCACGATTATTGGCCGGATATCCCATTGGCACAACCACGTTCACCGTATCGCCAAACTGCTGGTGGATCGCGCGCAGCGCGGCGATATGCTCGTTGCTGCGATCGCCGGAATTGCCCACCAGAATAGTCAACGTATCGCCGCGCGGGGAACTATCGGCGAACGCATTAAGCGTCGGATCCATACGGGTCGGGAAGTAGAGCAACTCGCCGGGCACGCCCGGATGTCTGGCGGTGAACCAGCTCAGATCGCCGCGAGTCGCAAATACGCGGCCGACTCGCCTTTGCGCCATACGCCGCAGCGGATAGAACAGGCGGAATTTCAGGCTGGCAGCGTTCTCATACAGGTCCGCGCCCCAGATATGCCAGTTAAACTGCGCCGGACGGATCCCGCCGCTTAGCAGCGCCAGCCACAGACCAGTATTGAACTGGCCATGAAAGAAAAAGCGCTGCTGCCGGTTCGCCTTCGCCAGAGCGATAACCGCCTGCGCCAGCGATTTTTTCCCCGGATAACCAGTAATGGATAGTGCGGGATACGCTTCGCGAACCGCTTTCCCATCACCAACGATCATAAACAGGCGCGCCTGCTGGTCGTTGACCGCCAGTTCATCATTAAAAAACCGCAGAACGGTCTGGTTGTGGTGCGGAATATCCGATCCCAGTACATGTATCAGTGCAGTCATGCCCGTCTACGCCAAAGTAAAAACACGCCGCTACAGAGGGCGAAATAAACAACATAAGTGGCCATATACGCCTGCGCCGCGCCGATGGCACCGTGCGCCGGGATAAGCCAGTGCGAAAATGCGGTCAACAGCGTGAACTGGCTGATTTCCGTCAGAATATAAAAACGCAGCGAGGCTTTGGCGATCACCAGATAACCATAAACATAGGCCCCGACTTTCAGCACATCGCCCACCAGTTGCCAGGCAAACAGATCGCGCATCGCCGTAAAACGGTCGGAAAAAAGTAGCCAGATGGCGAAGTCGCGCAGCAGCCACACGGTTAAGCCGCCTGCCGCCACCGCCGGAAGGACAAATTTTAACGATTTGCCAATCTCGCGAGTGATATCCGCTTTCGCGTTCAGACGAGAGAGCGTCGGCAGCAGGTACACGCTAAACGAAGCGGTAATAAACTGCAACCAGGCGTCGGAGATGCTGCTCACGCCCTGCCAGATCCCCACCGCGTCCCAGCCATAATGAGCCGCCAGCAGATTACGCATCATCACATAGGCGACAGGCAACGTCACCGAAGTCATCAGCGCCATCAGGGTAAATTTCGACAGTTGTCCCGCCAGGCCGTTATCCCAACGCGGGCGCAGCGCGCGCAGCGGAATATTGCCGCGCCGCCATAGCACAATGGCCGCCGGAACCACCACCAGCGCGGGCGCCAGCGCCAGGCCGAGCAGCGCCCCCTGATAGCCGCCGAAACGGTAGCAGATATAGTAGGCCACGACGCCAATCAGGCTGCCGGCAATAAGCGACAGCGCATTTGCCGCCGCATCACGAAACCCTTTCATCAACGCCAGCAGGAAGTTCGCCCAGGCAATGCCCATCTGCACCAGCGCCACCAGCCGTACCAGATTCTGATAATGCTGATGACCGAACAACCCCTGACTTATCGGCGCCGCCGCCAGCAGGAATATCAGCGCCAGCAGAGTGGAGAACCCCAGCACCATCGTTGATGAAGTACCGACGACGCGATTCAACTGCTGGCGATCGTCATGATGCTGGGCGACCAGCTTAGTCACGCCGTTAAAAATCCCGGCTCCCGCCAGCACGCCAAGCACGGTCACCAGCTGGCGGAAGTTACCCGCCTGACCTACTCCGGCCGGACCGAAAGAGACCGCCAGCAGTTTAACCACCAGCAGACCCGCGCCGATTTTGACCATCGTGGACGCGGCGGTCCACAGAGACGCTTTAGCCAGCGACATATCAGGAGAAATAGCTCAGCAACGAGTTAATCACCGTGCGCTGGTTTACGCCCGACAGATTATAGAATAACGGCAGGCGCAACAGGCGTTCGCTCTCCCGGGTGGTGTAGCGATCCTCACCGTGGAATCGGCCAAAGTTCTCCCCTGCCGGGCAGCTATGCAGCGGGATATAGTGGAACACCGCCAGAATCTCCGCCTCTTTCAGCCAGGCAATCAGCTTGCTGCGATCGCCAATATCGCGCAGTTTGATATAGAACATATGCGCGTTGTGTCCGCAATCGGCGGGAATGACCGGCAGATCGATCCGCCCGGCGCGCGCCAGCGGCAACAGGGCATCATAATAGTTCTGCCACAGCGCCAGGCGCTGCTGGTTAATCCGCTCCGCCGCTTCCATCTGCGCCCACAGATAGGCCGCCTGTAAATCGGACATCAGATAGCTGGAACCAATATCGCGCCAGGTGTATTTATCCACCAGACCGCGAAAAAACTGGCTACGGTTGGTGCCTTTTTCGCGAATGATCTCCGCGCGTTCCACCAGCTTGCGATCGTTAATCAGCGTTGCCCCGCCCTCGCCGCCGGCGGTGTAGTTTTTGGTTTCATGGAAGCTGAAACAGCCAATATGGCCGATGGTGCCGAGCGCGCGGCCTTTATAAGTGGACATCACCCCCTGAGCGGCATCCTCCACCACCAACAGATTATGTTTGCTGGCGATAGCCATGATGGTGTCCATCTCGCAGGCCACGCCCGCATAGTGGACCGGCACAATCGCGCGGGTTTTTTCGCTGATTGCCGCCTCAATCAGCGTTTCATCGATATTCATGGTATCGCGACGAATATCAACAAAGACGATCTTCGCCCCGCGCAGTACAAAGGCGTTGGCGGTGGAGACAAAGGTGTAGCTCGGCATAATCACTTCGTCGCCCGGCTGGATATCCAGCAGCAGCGCCGCCATTTCCAGCGACGCGGTACAGGACGGCGTCAGCAGCGCTTTTGCCGTTGCAAAACGCTGCTCCATCCACTGCTGGCAGCGGCGGGTAAAACCGCCATCGCCGCATAGCTTGCCGCTTCCCATCGCTGACTGCATATAATCAAGCTCGGTTCCCACCACCGGCGGCGCGTTAAATGGAATCATCATGTCACCTGTATAACCAGTACGCGGTGCTTTCCACACTGGCACCGCTGAGAATGTAACGTTTAAGCGCGGCAACGTTGCCCATCTGGGTCGCCACCCGCAGCGTCGTCAGCCCGCGCAGCGCGGCCCAGCGTTGCGCCGCCTGCATTAATGTTGCGCCCTGTCCGCGCCCGGCCAGCAGACCTATTCTTGCCTCTTGCTCATTGAGCTGGCGCAGAGAGACAAACCCGCGGATCTCACCATCAGGTGCGCGACAAATCAGGCACTGGTGATCGAAAATCCCCAGTACCGCGTTTTCAATCCACTGGGCATAGAAACGTTCGCTGGCGTCAGGGGCGTACCAGGGCGCACGAAAACGACTCTGAGCAAAAGCCTGAGCTGCCAGCTCGCGCAGTCGGGGAATATCCGCTTCTGTCGCCCTCTCAGCGCCAACGTCATCATAAGCCGTAAGCGTAAGCGCGAGATCGACTTCGCCCTCTACCAGCCGGAAGCCTGACGCCTGTAGCGCATCCAGCCGTGCGACATCATCCGCCGCGACTTTGGCCTGCACTCGCGACCAGCCAGCCAGCGCTTCCGTCGTCAGCAGCGGCGCGTCATCGGCAAAGCGCAGGATAGCGCTGTTAACGCCGAAGAAGCGGTTTTCCCACTCCAGGGGCTCAATACTGGCGCGGACGGGCACGGAGAAGATCCAGTAAGTATTGGCCGTAGCCGGTTTTTTCCAGCCGTTTCGCCGCGCGCTTCACGCCGTCGTCATCCAGCCAGCGGTTGCGCCAGGCGATCTCCTCCAGGCAGGCAATTTTGAAGCCCTGACGCTTTTCAACCGTCTGCACAAACATGCTGGCCTCAATCAGGCTATCGTGAGTGCCGGTATCCAGCCAGGCAAAACCGCGGCCCAGCAGCTCAACCGTCAATGCGCCATCGTCGAGATACATTTGATTGATAGAGGTGATCTCCAGTTCGCCGCGCGCCGAGGGTCTGACCCGTTTGGCGTATTCCGCCACTTTACCGTCGTAAAAATAGAGGCCGGTGACCGCCCAGTTGGATTCAGGTTTTTTTGGCTTCTCTTCCAGCGAAATCGCACGGAACGCATCATCAAACGCCACCACGCCAAAGCGTTCAGGATCCATCACCTGATAACCAAATACCGTCGCCCCGGAAGTCCGGGCCGCCACGCTACGCAGTTTCGGACTGAAGCCCTGGCCGAAAAAGATATTATCGCCCAGCACCAGGCACGAAGGCTCGCCGTTAAGGAACGCCTCGCCGATGATAAAGGCCTGCGCCAGTCCATCCGGGCTCGGCTGGACGGCGTAGCTTAGCTGCACGCCGAATTCCGAACCATCGCCAAGCAGACGCTGAAAATCACGCTGGTCATCCGGAGTAGTAATAATCAACACCTCGCGGATACCGGCCAGCATCAGTACCGATAGCGGATAATAGATCATCGGCTTATCGTAGATGGGTAGCAGCTGTTTCGAAACGCCGCGTGTGATCGGATGCAGGCGAGTACCCGAGCCGCCAGCCAGAATAATACCTTTCATCTTCCCCCTCAGACGCTCAGGCTTGCAGGCCCAGACGTTCTCCTTGATAGCTACCGTCCAGAACCTGCTGCCACCAGGCTCTATTCTCCAGGTACCACTGAACGGTTTTGCGCATACCGCTGGTAAAGGTTTCGTCCGGCCTCCAGCCCAGCTCGCGTTCAATTTTCGTCGCATCAATGGCGTAACGCAGGTCGTGCCCGGGACGGTCGGCAACGAAGGTGATGAGATCGCGATAGTGCGCCAGACCATCAGGTTTGTGCGGCGCCAGGGTTTCCAACAGCTCGCAAATGGTTTCCACCACCTCGATATTCTTATGCTCGTTATGGCCGCCGATATTGTAAGTCTCGCCCGGCTCGCCGCAGGTTGCCACCCGATAAAGCGCCCTGGCGTGATCTTCAACGTATAGCCAGTCACGAATTTGCTGGCCATTGCCATAAACCGGCAGCGGTTTGCCCGCCAGCGCGTTGAGGATGGTCAGCGGGATCAGCTTTTCCGGGAAATGATACGGCCCGTAGTTATTCGAGCAGTTAGTCACCAGCGTCGGCAGGCCATAGGTTCGCTTCCAGGCGCGAACCAGATGATCGCTGCTGGCCTTTGAGGCGGAATAGGGACTGCTGGGGGCATAGGGGGTGTTTTCGGTAAATAAGCCGCCGCTATCGTGCAGATCGCCGTAGACCTCATCCGTCGAGATATGATGAAAGCGAAAAGCCGCTTTTTTTTCGGGCGCCTGCGCATTCCAGTACGCCCGTGCGGCTTCCAGCAACATCCAGGTACCGACAATATTGGTTTCAATAAATGCCGCCGGACCATCAATAGAGCGATCGACGTGGCTTTCCGCCGCCAGGTGCATCACGATATCGGGCTGGTAGTGGCCAAATACGCGATCCAGCGCTGGCCGATCGCAGATATCTACCCGCTCAAAGGCAAAGCGCGGGTCCTGAGCAACAGGGGCCAGCGACATCAGATTTCCGGCATAGGTCAGCTTATCCACCACCACGACCTTATCGGCAGTTGCCGTGATGATTTCACGCACCAACGCCGAACCGATAAACCCGGCCCCGCCGGTGACCAGAATCGTTCTCACCGCCAGACCCCTTTGGTGTCGACGATAAACGGCTGACTCACGCTGTCGCCGCTTATCGCTTTAAATTCTTTATGATCGACCAGCATCACCAGCACATCGGCGCTCGCCAGCGCCTCGTCCAGCGGCGTCAGAGCGCACAGGCCGTCAAGTTTGTTCGGCAGTTGCTGAATATTCGGCTCAACAACCAGGGTTTCGCCGCCATGCCAAAGGGCGATTTGCCGGGCAATCGCCATTGCCGGGCTTTCGCGCAGATCATCAATATTGGGCTTAAACGCAAGGCCAAAGCAGGCGATTTTCAGCTCGCTGGCGCGTTTGTTGCTGGCGGCGAGGCAGTCGGCGACCCGCGTTTTAACCTGATCGATAACCCATTCCGGTTTATGGTCGTTTACCTCGCGCGCGGTGCGGATCAGCCGCGCCTGCTGCGGATTTTGCGCCACGATAAACCACGGATCGACCGCAATGCAGTGGCCGCCGACGCCCGGACCAGGTTGCAGGATATTAACGCGCGGGTGACGATTCGCCAGGCGAATCAGCTCCCAGACGTTAATCGCCTGATCGGCGCAAATCAACGAAAGTTCATTGGCGAAAGCGATATTGACGTCGCGGAAGCTGTTTTCGGTTAGCTTGCACATCTCAGCGGTGCGCGAGTTAGTCACCACGCATTCGCCTTCGAGGAAAATTTTATACAGCTCGCTGGCGCGGGCCGAGCATACGGGAGACATCCCGCCGATCACGCGGTCATTTTTTATCAGTTCAACCATGACCTGCCCCGGCAAAACGCGTTCCGGGCAGTAGGCGATATTCACATCAGCCGCTTCGCCAACCTGTTGCGGAAAGCTCAGATCAGGGCGCATCTCCGCCAGCCAGGTCGCCATCTGCTCGGTTGCGCCGACCGGCGATGTGGACTCGAGGATAACCAGCGAACCTTTCTTTAGCGTCGGGGCGATAGACTTCGCCGCCGATTCGACGAAAACCATATCCGGCTCATGCAGATCTTTAAACGGCGTCGGTACCGCAATAAGGTACGCGTCAGCCTCCACCGGCGCGGTGGTGGCGCTCAGATAACCCTGCTCGACCGCCTCTTTGACAACGCTCGCCAGATCCGGCTCCACGATATGAATTTCACCACGATTAATGGTCTCCACGGCATGTTGATTGATATCAACGCCGACCACCCGCTTCTGCCGGGAGGCGAACGCGGCAGCGGTTGGCAGGCCAATATATCCAAGGCCAATCACTGAAATGGTAGAAAAACTCATAACGTTACCTGATTATTTTTTAGTGCGGACAAAATACGATGACACGCCTGTCCATCGCCGTACGGGTTATGCGCCCGACTCATGGCCTGATACGCAGACTCATCTTGCAGTAAGCGCGTGACTTCATTAACGATGCGCTGGCTATCGGTGCCCACCAGGCACACGGTACCGGCGCTGACCGCTTCCGGGCGCTCGGTCATGTCACGCATCACCAGAACCGGCTTCCCGAGCGATGGCGCCTCTTCCTGGATGCCGCCGGAGTCGGTCAGGATCAACCATGCGTGATTCATCAACCAGACGAACGGCAGGTAATCCTGCGGTTCAATAAGCATGACGTTATCAACGTGGCCAAGAATACGATTAACCGGCTCGCTAACGTTCGGGTTCAGATGCACCGGATAGACAATCTGTACATACGGATTGTTGGCGGCGATCTCCGCCAGCGCATGGCATATCTGCTCAAAGCCGCGGCCAAAACTTTCCCGACGATGCCCGGTAACCAGAATCATTTTCCTGCCATCAGAGAGGAAGGAGTAACGCTGGGCGAGCTCATTGCGCAACGCTTCATCACGCAATGCCTGGTCACGCACCCAGAATAGTGCGTCAATAACCGTGTTACCGGTGACCGTAATCCGGCTGTCAGCGATATTCTCCTGCAGCAGATTCTGTCGTGACGTTTCCGTCGGCGCAAAATGGTACGTTGCCAGACGCCCGGTTAACATCCGGTTGCCCTCTTCCGGCCACGGCGAGCTCAAAACGCCCGTGCGCAGCCCGGCTTCCACATGGCCCACCGGAATTCGCTGATAGAACGCAGCCAGGCTCGCCGCCATCGTGGTGGTCGTGTCGCCATGCACCAGCACCACATCTGGCCGGAACGATTCCAGTACCGGTTTCATGCCTTCAAGAATACGACAGGTAATCTCCGTCAGCCCCTGACCTGGCTGCATAATGTTCAGATCATAGTCCGGAACAATAGAAAAAAGTTTTAATACCTGATCGAGCATCTCCCTGTGCTGCGCGGTCACGCAAACTTTCGCCTCAAAATGAGGGTCTTTTGCCAGCGCATGAACCAGAGGCGCCATCTTTATGGCTTCTGGTCTCGTGCCAAACACCGTTAGTACTTTCACATCAACTCTCTTCGATTAGGCGATAAAGGCGATACTCGTCGTCTTTCAAGCAGCATCTGCATCGCCGACGAGGGATAACTCGACATCAACAAGGTCTCACTGCGGGCTGCATTCACTGGACACGGCGACGCGATAACGCAACGCCTGCGCCAATGAGCGCGCCCACAATCCCCCACATCACCATCAGAAACACGCGACGCGGGCTGTCGCGTTTTACCGGCTCTTCAGGCGTGCGCAGATACCTGTAAGTCTGGAAACGCGGGTCCAGGGTCGGCCCGACGTTTAAGGTCGTTAGCATGGCGCGGCTCTGATCATAATCCAGACTGTATTCCGGCCCCACCGCCTGTAGATTTTCCAGCCGCGCCTGCAGCATCGGCCTTCCCAGCAAAAACAGTTCAGAATCCGGCAACTGGTCTGGCGGAACGTCGGTTTCACTGCGGGAGATGTTATGCTGCTGCGCAACTTTCAGCGCCTGTTCCACGCTATGCATGCGGCGATTGAAAATCGCGCGCGCCACCTCTTCCTGACGTTTCACCTGCGCTTTCATCTGTATGGTGCGGGCGGCCCAGGCGCCTTTAAGCTCGTCATTGAGATGCCCCGCCGCGCGCTGGCTGGCAAAAGCGACATACTGTCGCAGCAGATTATTGGCATCCGGTGCCGTTTCGGCTGTCAGCTTCACGCTATCGTTGACGTTTTTTTGCGCATCGCCCGGTATAAACTGAATATCGTTAATCAGGTCATCCAGCAGTGCGGCGTCGGCGCGAGCATTACCCGACTGGCGCTGTTTGTAGTAGTCAGTCTGCAGCCAGAAGTCACGACGAGTATCCCATGACGCCTGCTGCATAATGAACTCTTTATAGGCTTCGTCCATTACCGAAGGTTGATCGACCGAAGCAAGATTGGCCTTGATATCAAGATTACGTAAGAACTGCTGTTGCGAATAGTACCCTCCCAGCATATTCACCGTTGGCCTATCGGTAATCGCCGTCGCGCTCCACTCCTGGCGAGCAAAAAAGGTATAAACCAGAACAATCAGTGCAAAAAGCACCGCGATACCGGCTATCCAGCTTTTCCCTGCCCATAAGGCGCGAAACAACCCGCGAATATCCAGTTCATTCTCAACATTCACTGCACGAACTCCCGGTAATGGTTGACTCATCAGGTCCCCAGATTTACTTGGTTAATTTTGGATTATTGCCGCTGTGTCGCCGTATTCTGCGTCTAATGCGCTTAACCAGGCGCGCCACTTTCCACGCGCGTTTAATACAGTAGCCATAAAGAAAGAAGGCTAATAAAAAGAGTATTAACATCACCCATTCAGGAACAAAGCGGGTATATTCCGCCACCACGCCAACCAGCGCCAGTAGCGCTGCCGCCAGGGTAATCAGAACGAACGCCTGGCGGGAAGTAAACCCGGCACGCATAATCAAGTGATGAATATGCTGCCGGTCCGGAGAAAACGGGCTCATCCCTTTACGCAGACGACGATACATAATCGCCACCATATCCATCAGCGGGATAGCAATAATCCACAATGCGGTTACCGGGCTAATAGGATGCGTTTTTCCCTGCGTGGTCTCCAGCAGCAGCCAGATGATAGTGAAACCAATCATGGTACTGCCGGCGTCCCCCATAAAGACCTTATAGCGACGGCCAAGCACGCCGAGGTTAAGTAAAATATAGGGTAAAATGGCGGCAATCATCGCAAAACACCACATCGCCAGGCTATATTGACCATCAAACAACAGGATGATTCCCATTGCCGCGAATGAGACAGAGGAGAGGCCGCCAAGCAGGCCATCAATACCATCCACCATATTGAAGGCATTGATCGCGGCCCAAACGGCAAAAAGGGTAAGGAAAAAGCCAAAGGGGCCGAGAACCAGCTCCCACGCGCCAAAAATAAACCCGAGGCTACTCAGATGAAGATGGCCAACCGTCATCATAATGATGGCAATCGCGGCCTGAATAACCGCGCGAATTTTGACACTGATATCGAAACGGTCGTCCAGCGCGCCGACCAGCACCAGTACCCCGGCACACGCAAGATATAGCCGGGCATGGGGAATATAATAATCGGCAATGGCAAATGTAAAACATATACCTGCATATACTGAGATACCACCGACTAACGGAATCAATCCCTGATGCCGTTTGCGATAGTTTGGTTTATCCACTAGCCCAATTTTTTCCGCCGCCTTACGAGCAACAAATATAAACAGGGTAGTAAATAAGAAAATACTGATTAATTCAGTAATAGCAGTGAGTAAATTCACAATGCAGTGCTCTCAGCATAGTTAATGCGGGAAGTATAACGACGATATCTCAGCTCCAGAAGGGGTAAAGGCAGAACATTACAAATTTATTGTAGAAATTTTAGGCTGTTAAAGCACCGCACTCTCTTTGCCATCGTGCTGAATACATCATTCGTTTACACCCGCTTTTCTTCCCTGCATGGATCATACAAACCCGGAAAACAAAACGCCACGCAATAGCGTGGCGTTCTCTGGCTTTTTTTAAATTACGAGCGCTTCATCATATCGAAAAAGTCATCGTTGGTTTTGGTCATCGCCAGTTTATTGATGAGGAATTCCATCGCGTCGATTTCACCCATCGGATGGATGATTTTACGCAGAATCCACATTTTTTGCAGCTCTTCCTGCGTGGTGAGCAGCTCTTCTTTACGGGTACCGGAACGGTTGTAGTCGATAGCCGGGAAGACGCGTTTTTCGGCAATCTTACGCGAGAGGTGCAGCTCCATATTACCGGTGCCTTTAAACTCTTCGTAGATAACTTCGTCCATTTTAGAACCGGTATCGATCAGCGCGGTCGCGATGATGGTCAGGCTACCGCCCTCTTCGACGTTACGCGCGGCGCCAAAGAAACGCTTCGGACGGTGCAGGGCGTTGGCGTCCACACCACCGGTCAGGACTTTACCGGAAGCCGGCACTACGGTGTTGTAAGCGCGCGCCAAACGAGTAATCGAGTCGAGCAGGATGATAACGTCTTTTTTATGTTCAACCAGACGCTTCGCTTTCTCGATCACCATTTCCGCAACCTGAACGTGACGGGAGGCAGGTTCGTCAAAGGTTGAAGCAACCACTTCACCTTTAACCAGACGCTGCATCTCGGTCACTTCTTCCGGACGCTCGTCAATCAGCAGGACCATCAGCACACAATCAGGATGGTTGTAGGCAATGCTCTGCGCGATATTCTGCAGCAGCATGGTTTTACCGGCTTTCGGCGGCGCCACAATCAAACCACGCTGGCCGCGACCGATCGGCGATGCCAGATCGAGAACACGCGCGGTTAAGTCTTCCGTTGAGCCGTTACCACGCTCCATACGCAAACGTGAATTTGCGTGCAGTGGCGTCAGGTTTTCAAAGAGGATCTTGTTACGCGCGTTTTCCGGTTTGTCATAGTTAACTTCATTAACTTTCAACAACGCAAAGTAGCGTTCGCCTTCTTTCGGCGGGCGAATCTTACCAGAAATGGTATCACCAGTGCGGAGGTTGAAACGGCGGATTTGGCTGGGAGAAACGTAGATGTCATCAGGACCGGCGAGGTAGGAGCTGTCTGCAGAGCGGAGGAAACCAAATCCATCCTGCAGTATCTCCAGTACGCCATCGCCAAAGATATCTTCACCACTCTTCGAATGCTGCTTGAGGATGGCAAAAATAATATCCTGCTTACGCATACGAGCCAGGTTTTCCAGCCCCATATTTTCGCCGAGAGTAATCAGCTCAGAAACCGGCGTATTCTTTAATTCGGTAAGATTCATAATGATGTGGGTTCTTAAACTCGGGGTAATTCTCGAACTTAATGTTGTGAATGGTATGGCAGGAACATCCATGCCTGTTAACGGCCTTCATCTCGTGTCTGTACGTTGCCTGGTCACAGGAAAAAACACAGAACTGAAACGACTAGACGGAATGAGTGATAAGCCAGGAATTATTAGCTTCACGCGCATTTTCTGCGGGACGCTTTGGGTAAAACAAGATTCAAACAAAAGGTATGTTTAAAACGAAGTCTGGGATTAACTTAGCACGACTCTGGCCGGGCGTCCAGAGATCCACAAAAAATAGGAGCCCGGACGCCGGAATAACAAACCGCTTACGCCAGGTTGGCGTCGAGGAACTCTTTCAACTGGCCTTTAGACAGCGCGCCAACTTTGGTCGCCGCAACTTCGCCATTTTTGAACAGCAGCAGAGTCGGGATGCCGCGAATGCCGTATTTCGGCGCCGTACCCGGGTTCTGATCGATGTTCAGTTTCGCAATGGTCAGTTTGCCCTGATACTCTTCAGCGATCTCATCCAGAATCGGGGCGATCATTTTGCACGGACCGCACCACTCTGCCCAGAAATCGACGAGGGTTAGCCCGTCAGCCTTGAGTACGTCCGTGTCAAAACTGTCGTCAGTCAGGTGAATAATTTTATCGCTCATATTTAACTCCACAGGAATAAGCCTGGTGTGTTGGTGTCGCAGCCATCAACGACGTGTCAATGCTACGTTACGCACGCTGTTCTTCAGGGTGCATCTTTTCACTGCCTGCGAGATAAGCCCCATCATAGGCTTCCCACCGGCAGACGTTAAAGCAACCTGCGCTCAAACTGGCTTATCGCAGATTTACCACCCTCGGCTCGCTTAGTCGTCTAAGCTTTCGAGGATGCGTTCTGTTGCCGCAGACGTACCTTGAATAATTTCATGCATAGCCAACGAAAGGTTGACGTTATTTCACCGGATACGCTTTCTTAATGCAATAGTAAGCTGATATTCTACCACACTATGAGCAAAACACATTTAACAGAACAGAAGTTTTCCGACTTCGCCCTGCACCCTGCAGTCGTCGAGGCCCTTGAAAAAAAAGGGTTTCATAATTGCACACCCATTCAGGCACTCGCCCTCCCGCTAACGCTGGAAGGTCGTGATGTCGCCGGGCAGGCGCAAACCGGTACCGGTAAAACGATGGCGTTCCTGACGTCAACGTTTCATTATCTTCTCACACACCCGGCTATCGCTGACCGCCAGGTCAACCAGCCGCGCGCGCTAATCATGGCGCCAACGCGTGAACTGGCGGTGCAAATTCATGCCGATGCAGAACCGCTGGCGCGGGCAACCGGCCTGAAGCTTGGTCTGGCCTACGGCGGTGATGGCTATGACAAACAGCTGAAAGTGCTGGAAAGCGGCGTGGATATTCTGATCGGCACAACCGGTCGTCTTATCGACTATGCCAAACAAAACCATATCAACCTCAGCGCCATTCAGGTTGTCGTCCTTGACGAAGCCGATCGCATGTACGATCTCGGCTTTATTAAAGATATCCGTTGGCTGTTCCGTCGGATGCCGCCCGCAAATCAGCGCCTGAACATGTTGTTCTCCGCCACCCTTTCATATCGCGTACGTGAACTGGCGTTCGAACAAATGAACAACGCCGAATATGTCGAAGTTGAACCAGAGCAGAAAACAGGCCACCGCATCAAGGAAGAACTGTTCTATCCTTCCAACGAAGAAAAAATGCGTCTGCTGCAGACGCTGCTGGAAGAAGAGTGGCCGGATCGCACCATTATTTTTGCCAACACCAAACACCGTTGTGAAGATATCTGGGGTCATCTGGCGGCGGACGGCCATCGCGTTGGTCTGTTGACCGGCGACGTGGCGCAGAAAAAACGCCTGCGTATTCTCGATGAATTCACCCGCGGCGATATTGATATTCTGGTCGCAACCGATGTCGCCGCCCGCGGCCTGCACATCCCGGCCGTTACTCATGTCTTCAATTACGACCTGCCGGACGATTGCGAAGATTACGTTCACCGCATTGGTCGTACCGGTCGCGCTGGCGCCAGTGGTCACTCCATCAGCCTGGCCTGTGAAGAGTACGCGCTGAACCTCCCGGCTATCGAAACCTATATCGGCCACTCGATTCCGGTAAGCAAATACAATTCAGATGCGCTGATGACCGGACTGCCTAAACCGCTACGTCTCACGCGTACGCGCCCTGGCAACGGCCCGCGTCGTAACGGTCCGCCCCGTAATCGTCGTCGTTCAGGTTAACGATATGCCATACACAACGTCATTCAGGTTGCATCAGGGCAGCAAAGAAGCGAATCCCGACGGGCTTTTTCGGGTAAGTGATTCGGGTGATAAATTTGTCAGCAACAGATTTGCACGCCGCTTACAACGCCCCGTCGGGTTGGGTCCCTGGAGCGGGCCGAATAATCAACGCAGCCAACACTGAGGCAGCCTGAAGGATGAAATGTATGAGTTCCCCCTCGCTCTATGCGGCTATCGATCTTGGTTCCAATAGCTTTCATATGCTGGTTGTACGCGAGGTGGCCGGGAGCATCCAGACCCTCAATCGTATCAAACGTAAAGTCCGTCTGGCTGCTGGATTGAGTAATGACAACACTCTCTCAGCGGAAGCCATGGAGCGCGGCTGGCAATGTTTACGCCTGTTTGCCGAGCGTTTGCAGGATATCCCTACGGCGCAAATCCGCGTGGTTGCTACCGCAACATTACGTCTGGCAGTTAACGCCGGAGAGTTCCTGGAGAAAGCGCAGGAGATCCTCGGCTGCCCGGTGCAGGTCATCAGCGGAGAAGAAGAAGCTCGCCTGATCTATCAGGGCGTGGCGCATACCACCGGCGGCGCGGATCAGCGCCTGGTCGTGGATATCGGCGGCGCCAGTACCGAACTGGTTACCGGTACCGGAGCACAAACCACCTCGCTTTTCAGCCTGTCGATGGGCTGCGTCACCTGGCTGGAGCGCTACTTCGCCGATCGTAGTCTCACCAAAGAAAATTTCGATCTTGCGGAAACCGCCGCACGTGAGGTATTACGCCCCGTCGCCGATGTTCTGCGCTATCACGGCTGGAAAGTGTGCGTCGGCGCGTCCGGCACCGTTCAGGCATTACAGGAAATCATGATGGCCCAGGGGATGGATGAACGCATCACTCTGGATAAGCTCCGGCAGCTTAAACAGCGCGCGATTCAGTGTGGCCGTCTGGAAGAGCTGGAAATTGAAGGCCTGACGCTCGAACGCGCGCTCGTTTTCCCCAGCGGCCTGGCCATTCTGATGGCTATCTTCAGCGAGCTAAACATACAGAGCATGACCCTGGCGGGCGGTGCACTACGCGAAGGCCTCGTTTACGGTATGCTGCATTTGTCGGTCGATCAGGATATTCGTAGCCGCACGCTACGTAATATTCAGCGCCGGTTTCTGGTGGATACCGCTCAGGCACAACGCGTTGCCCGCCTGGCCGACCATTTCGTTCATCAGGTGGAAAAGCGCTGGGAAATTGAGCCATTGTGCTTTGATCTGCTGCAAAGTGCCTGTCAGCTGCATGAAATCGGCCTGAGCGTGGAATACAAACAAGCACCGCTGCATTCCGCCTGGCTGGTACGCAATCTCGACCTGCCCGGCTTTACACCTGCGCAAAAGAAGCTGCTGGCCACGCTGCTGTTAAACCAGACCAATGCTGTCGACCTCTCTTCAATTCATCAACAAAACGCGGTTCCGCCGAAGGTCGCGGAGCATATGTGCCGCCTGCTGAGACTGGCTATTCTGTTCGCCAGTCGCCGACGCGACGATTTGCTGCCGATGATTACGCTGGCCGCCGAAGATGAAAGTTTGACGCTGACGCTGCCGCACGGCTGGCTGGAAAATCATCCGCTGGGCCAGGAAATGGTAGAACAGGAGTGCCAGTGGCAAAGTTACGTTCACTGGCCGCTGTTGATCAAAGAACAGCCATCCTGAGTTGATATCCGTCATATTTCAGGTTGCGGGTGCGTTGGTGCGACGCCCCGTTATTGTAGCTTCACCCTGAAATCAAAATTGAAGTAATTGCTCAGGCAAAACGCGGTTCCGTATTCCAGCACGTCTCCCTGAGCGTTACGGCTTTTCAGCGTAATTTTCATTAATGGGACCCCATGCGGTAAATCCAGTAAACTCAGTTCTTCTGCCGAAGGGACATGTACCGTCAGGGAGTAATCCTGAAGATCGGGAAAAATTCCGTTTTCAGCCCAGTGAGCATACAGTGAACCTTCGAATAAATCCGGGCGTGGCAAGAAACGCGCCGGGATAAACATGGTCTCGATAGAAACCGGCAGGGAATCTACCAGGCGTACGCGTTTTATTTTCGCCACGCGATCCCCGACAGCGATCTCCAGTTCACGTGCCAGAACGTCATCCGCCGCCAGTTTTTCCCTCACCAGCCAGCGGTCGGACAGCGTCCCGGCATGTTGTAGCTGGGCAGAAAATCCGCCGCTGGCAAGGTTATAACTTACCGGCTGATTCACTTCCGTCCCTTTCCCGTGCCGCTTGATAACCCGCCCGCCTTCCTGCAAAGCCTCCAGCGCTTTCACCACCGTCACCCGTGATAATTCAAGCGCCTGAGACATTTTACGTTCAGAGGGCAAAATACTGCCATGAGTCAGTAACCGATCCGCCATCGCTGCTTCAATAGCTTGTTTTAGTTGCATATAAAGCGGCGCGGGCGCCTCTGCATTCAGGCGAGCTTTTATGTACTCAAGCAGCGGTTGCGGCATCATTTCGTGGCCTTCCAGAATTATGTGGCTGTGGATTTATCATAGTGGATCCATACTGGAATCTGTAGCGCCATCATCGTGTCTCCCGGCACGCTCCCGCCTCCCTTCTTATCATCAAAATGTCCCGTCGATCACAGTGTGATGATAAAGGACTTTAACTGGACTTAATCTGGATCTATTTTCAGTATAACTTTTGTTCGCTTCTTGCCGGGAGTCATTGATGTCTGATATTCGCCCTGCGTCTACCGCGGAACGCCGCATCCTTGGCTGCCTTTACGGGCAAGCCACTGGCGATGCAATGGGAATGCCTTCTGAATTATGGGCTAAGCGTCGAATCATTAACTATTTTGGCTGGATAGAACGCTTTCTTCCCGGTCCGAAAGAAAATATCGCCGCCTGCGAATTTAACGCCGCTGAATTCACCGATGATACCCATCAGTGTATCGCACTGATGGATGCGCTGAATGAAAACAACGGTGTCACCAATCCACTGCTTATCGCCAGACATATTCTGCTGTGGGCCAGAGGCTGTCAGGCATTTGAAAAAAATATCCTCGGCCCGACCTCAAAAGCGTCCCTGATTGCACTTGAGCAGGGGCAGTTGCTGGATGACATCGCCGCCAACGGCGTGACCAACGGCGCGGCAATGCGCGTGGCGCCGATGGGTTGCCTGCTGCCAACCCGGGACAAAGCCTTTTTCATTGAGCAAGTACGGCTGTCCTGCCTGCCTACACACAAATCAGATATCGCCATTGCCGGTGCGGTGGTAATTGCCTGGGCCATCAGTCGCGCCATTGAAAGTGCCGACTGGTCATTAATCAAAACGGAGCTGGTATCGCTGGCGAACGAAACTCAGCGCCATTATGAGTCCACTTTTAGTCCACTTCTCGGTAATCGCATCCAGCTGGCGCTGGAAAAGATGTCGGGGGAAACAGATCACCTGAAAGGCATTGATCGTATTTATACGGATATCGGTGCTGGTATGGATGTCATCGAATCCGTCCCCGCAGCAATTGCGCTGGTCGATCTATCCGGAACGCAGCCAATGAAATGCGCCATGCTGGCGGCAAATTTGGGCGGCGACACTGACACCATTGGCGCGATGGCAACCGCTATCTGCGGCGCGCTTCATGGAATCGACGCCTTCCCTGAAGACGCAATACACCAGATTAATCAGGCCAACAATATAGATTTCACGCCTTACGCACAGCAACTTGCAGGTTATCGCTTCGCATAATTCATAGAGGGTATCTATATGGACAGCAAAGCTTCATACGATGGCACCATCCAGACCCCCGGCATGGCGGAGCTGGGAATCGGTCTGGTACCTCCCGTCCACCAGACCCAAAAACCGATCCAGCTATTTTTCGTCTGGTGCGCGGCGAATATCGGCATTCTCGGGGTCGTTTACGGCGCGGTCATTGTGTCGTTCGGGCTCTCATTCTGGCAGTCGATACTTGCCGCCGTGGCGGGAGTCGCCTCCTTTGCGCTGGTTGGGGTAACCAGTATCGCCGGAAAAATTGGGCGCACCACGACGCTGACGCTCTCCCGCATCATATTTGGCAAACGCGGTAATATCGCGCCCACCAGCTTTTGTTGGATCAACCTGATGGGTTGGGAATCGGTGAATATGATTACCGGCACGCTCACGCTCGTCGCGATGTTTGCCGCCATGGGGTTTGCGGAGAGTCTGACCACCACCGCGTTATCGCTTTTTCTGTTTGGCGGATTGACCGTGCTGGTCAGCGTGCTCGGCCAGAATGCCGTATTGATGATGCAAAAATGGATCACCCGTATCTTTGGCGCCATGACGCTGCTGGTGGTGATTTATTTACTGTTTACCGCAGACTGGCAGGCCATCCTCGCGCTGCCTCCGGGCAACTGGATGACCGGTTTTCTCCCGGCAGTCTCTATTATTGCCGCAGGCACCGGTATCAGCTGGGCTATCGCCGGCGCCGACTATAGCCGGGATCAGCATCCTGGTTCCGGTGAAAAGCGCATTTTTCTCGCCGTCGTCAGCGGCGCCGCCGTTCCCCTGTTGCTGCTGATGCTCACCGGCATACTGCTTACCGCCCAGATCCCCGATCTGGCGTCCAGCGAGAACCCGATTTCCGCGATCGGCAAACTGCTGCCTTCCTGGATGGCAATCCCCTATCTGGCCGCCGCGACCGCCGGGGTTGTGACGATCGCCGTCCTGAGCCTCTATTCCGCCAGTCTTAACCTGTTAAGCATGGGGATCAAGCTACAGCAACGTTCCGCCGTCGCCCTGGACGCCGTGCTGGTGCTGGGGATCGCCCTCTACGTGCTGTTCGTCTCGAAAGATTTTCTCGGGCCGTTCATCGCATTCCTGATTTTCTGCGGCGTCTTTCTGGCCGCCTGGGCCGCCATTTTTATCGTCGATTTTTACCGGCTGCGCCGCCATGGCGGATATGCCGAAGCGGACTTATTCCGCGAAAGCGGCGCAAACCGAATCGCGCTCGCCTGCTGGATTGTCGGCGCGCTGGCTGGATTGATGGTATCGAAAACCGGCTTTATCGACGGGCCCTTTGCTGTCGGGATTTTCGCGGATTCCAGCCTCGGACTGTTCATCTCTTTTATTCTGAGCCTGATGCTGTATCTCATGTTCGGAGCCAAAAAGGGGGCTTATCATGATAATAACGGCTGATCGGCTATCGCCGCAGCGGCCGATCGTGGTTATCGGCGCCGCTTTTGTCGACATGATTCTCCATCTCGATACGCTGCCGCAAAGCGGTGGCGATATCTCCGCTTGCGACGGTGGACGGCAGATTGGCGGCTGCGCGTTTAATGTCGCCCGCGCGCTCTCGCGCCTTGAACTGGCCCCTGTTAACGCCATACCGGTAGGCAACGGCGAGTGGGGGCACACCGTGGCGCAAAAAATGGCGCAGGAAAATTTACCCGTACTCTTACGTCACCCTGACCACGATAACGGCTGGTGTCTGGCTCTCGTTGAGGCAAACAAAGAGCGGACGTTTATCACCATTGAGGGTTGCGAGCAGCACTGGAACGCCGGTCTGCTGGCGCAAATCCCGCAGCCGAAGGGCGCTATCATTTATGTTTCAGGTTACGAACTGGCCAGCGCAGAGCTGCGCCAGTGGATCCTCGCGCTTACGGAGGATAAGACGCTATTCGTTGATTTTGGCCCCCGCCTGGACGATCTGGATATTCACTTTATTCAGGCGTTACTGCGAAAACGTCCCGTTCTCACCCTGAACCGCGATGAACTCAGAACGCTATGCGCACGTTTGTATGACCTGGATGGCGCCACGCCTGACGCCGCCTCACGGCTCGCCAGAGACTGGCAGTTGCGGGCGATTTGTCGGTTTGATAAGGAAGGCGCCTGGGTAGTCGAGCCCAACGCGGAGCCGCAGCCGATCCCGGCCTGTCGTGTGAAGGTTCACGACACCATTGCCGCGGGAGACAGCCACTGCGCGGGCGCGATCGCCGGGCTGGCCTGCGGGATGAATTTGCGTCAGGCCACGCTGCTGGGCAACCAGGTGGCGGCGATCGTCGTCAGTAAACCCGGTTCTGACGGCGCCCCCACCCGCCAGCAGCTACGCCAGTTCCAGCTGCGACAGGAAGAGAGCCGTTAACCGCTATTTACGCGCTTTCGCCAGCATCGCCCGGATGTTGGCGACGTTCGCCTGACCTTTATGCATGCGCTCTTCCGCCGAAATAACTTTGCGCTCCTGCTCCCAGATCAGGTCATCCTGCGGCAATTCCAGCAGGAAACGGCTCGGCTCAGGCCGCACCAGTTCGCCGTACTGGCGACGCTCTTTGCATAAGGTAAAAGTCAGCTCTTTCTGCGCGCGGGTAATACCAACGTAGGCAAGACGGCGTTCTTCATCGACATTGTCTTCATCAATACTGCTCTGGTGCGGCAACAGCCCCTCCTCCATGCCAACCAGATAGACGTACGGAAACTCCAGCCCTTTTGAAGCATGAAGCGTCATCAGTTGCACCTGATCCATCTCCTCATCCGACTCGCCGCGCTCCATCATATCGCGCAGCGTGAAGCGGGTAACAACCTGAGTGAGCGTCATCGGTTCATCGATGTCGCTGCCTTCCAGCATTTCAGTCATCCACGAGAAGAGCGTATTGACGTTTTTCATCCGCATTTCGGCGGCTTTCGGGCTGGGCGACGTTTCATATAGCCAGGATTCATAATCCACCCCGCGGATCAGGTCACGGACGGCGGCGATCGGCTCACGCTCTGAAAGCTGCTGAATTTCCCTTAACCAGTGGGTGAAGCGGGTTAACGCGTCATAGCCGCGCCCGCTTAACGTCTGGGTCAGCCCCATATCAAAGCTGGCGGTAAACAGACTTTTGTTACGCCCCATCGCCCACTCGCCCAGCTTTTGCAACGTCGCCGGACCGATTTCACGCTTCGGCGTATTGACGATACGCAGGAAGGCGCTGTCATCATCAGGGTTGGTCAACACCCGCAGATAGGCCAGCAGGTCTTTAATTTCCGGGCGAGAAAAGAACGAGGTGCCGCCGGAAATTTTGTACGGGATGCGGTTCTGCATCAGCATCTTTTCAAAAACCCGCGACTGGTGGTTGCCGCGATAAAGGATCGCATAATCCTTATATTCGGTTTTATTAATAAAGTGATGGGCGATCAGCTCGCCGGTTACGCGTTCCGCTTCATGGTCTTCATTATTCGCGGAGAGCACCTTCAGCTCCGCGCCGTAACCCAGTTCGGAAAACAGACGCTTCTCAAAAACGTGCGGGTTATTGGCAATCAGGATATTGGCCGCCTTCAGAATACGCCCGGAAGAGCGGTAGTTCTGCTCCAGCTTTATCACCTGCAGCGCCGGGAAATCCTGGCTTAACAGCACCAGGTTCTGCGGACGCGCGCCGCGCCAGGAGTAGATTGACTGATCGTCGTCGCCTACCACCGTAAAGCGCGCCCGCTGCCCCACCAGCAATTTCACCAGTTCATACTGGCTGGTATTGGTATCCTGATATTCATCCACCAGCAGATAACGAATTCTGTTCTGCCAGCGTTCCCGTACCTCTTCGTTGCGCTGCAACAGCAGCGTCGGCAGCAGGATCAGATCGTCGAAGTCGAGTACGTTGCAGGCTTTCATATGCGCATCGTACAGCCCGTAACAATGCGCAAAAATCCGCTCCCGTTCCCCTTTTGCTCCCGCCGCAGCCTGCGAAGGGGTCTTCAGATCGTTTTTCCAGTTGGAGATCGTGGAGATCAGCTGCTGGAGCAGCACCTTATCATCTTCAATCAACCCTTCGGTGAGCTCTTTCAGCAACGCCACCTGATCGGTATCGTCGAACAGCGAGAAGTTCGATTTCATCCCCAATGCGGCATACTCGCGTTTGATAATATCCAGCCCCAGCGTGTGGAAAGTGGAGATCATCAAACCGCGTGCCTCTTTGCGCCCCAGCGTTTGCCCGACGCGCTCTTTCATTTCACGCGCCGCTTTATTGGTAAAGGTCACTGCCGCGATATGACGCGCCTGATAGCCGCAGCCGCGGATCAGATGGGCGATTTTGTTGGTAATAACGCGGGTCTTGCCGGAACCGGCGCCCGCCAGCACCAGGCACGGTCCGGTAACGAATTCGACGGCTTGTTGTTGGCCAGGGTTTAAACGCATGGGAGTATTTTGCTCAATCTTCGAACGGGGTGGAGATTGTAGCAGAAAGCGGGGACGAAGGAGCAACAGGCTGCCCTTTCAGGCAGCCAGGGGAACGTTAATCAGGAAGCACTGGTGGAAAGCGGCGTATAGCCGTTACGCTGTGCGCTCTTGATCCAGCTGTACGAGCCCATTACCGCGATCGCCGTCAGCAGGACATACTCAAGCGACATGGCATAGACCCCCTGCACCGCGTAAATCACCACGCTAATCACGTCGATAACCACCCACAGCAGCCAGTTTTCCACATATTTACGGGTCATCAGTACCATCGCCGCGATCGACAATACCAGCATGGTGGAATCCCAGAACGGGAATGCGTCCGGCTGTAGTTCTGGCATCGCGACCTGGATACCCACCGTATGCAGCAACGCCAGCATAATGCGGGTTAGCGCCGCGAACACCGGATCGATAAACAGCGTGAGCAAAATAATCGCCACCACGCAGACGCCGCCCAGCACCAGGGTTTGCTGACGAGAAAACCAGCGTACCTTGAGTTCAGCCTCTTGCGCCTCGTTTTGTCGGCTCCACGCATACCAGCCATAAATGTTGGCGGCGAAGAAAAACACCTGTAGCAGCAGACTGGCATAGAGCTGAATCTGGAAAAAAATCGCCGCAAACAGAGTGACGTTAATCAGACCAAACAGATAGTTGATAATTTTTTCCCGGCTGGCGTACCAGATGCACAGCAGACCAAAAACGGTCCCGATGGCTTCAATCCACGATAATGCATAACCACCTTCACCAAGAGGAATGTTGACCATCACATTGTTAATGCTAAAAAAGTCCATCATCGATCTCCTTGCTGGCTAGCGGAATAGATGGCGCGCAGCGCCAACGTAATTTGCCGTTCTTCACCCTGCTGACACAACGCTTCTTGCTGGACATAATCATTGATGCTGCTCTCCAGGCTGGCGTTATGAGCGACAACCACGTTAAGTAACGATGCTGTGCGTAGGCCACGCAGTGAACCGATGGTCATCAGGGCGGCGCTCTCCATATCCGCGCCAAGAATGCCACGCGCCGACCACTGTGCATCCAGTTCCGCCTCACGATCGGTATAAAAACTGTCATGGCTGCGCACCACACCGCATACTGCGGGGATATTCATCTGACGCGCCTGCGCCATCAATTCCCAGGTAAGCTGCGGGTCAGCGCAGGCCGGGTAGCCCTCTGGCGCATAGGTTCGGCTGGTACCATCGTCCATTACCGCGGCGTGAGCGATAATCACGTCACCGAGCGCAAGATTATCCTGCAATGCCCCGCAGCTACCGATACGAATCAGGGTCGTTACGCCGATCTGACGTAGCTCTTCAATCGCAATCGCCGTCGATGGCCCGCCGATTCCGGTAGAAAGCACCAAAATCTCAACGCCCTGATACCAGCCGCGTGCGGCACGAAACTCCCGATTCTGGCCAAGCAGCTCGGGATTATCAAGAAATTTGATGATGCGATCGACCCGCTGCGGATCGCCCGGCAGCAGCGCGTATCGCGCACCGATCATCTCTTTGCTCAACTGAATATGGGGTTGCAGCGACATTCTCCCGTCTCCTTAATTCTTCGTGATTATCCGTTATCAGCCTCCTGCTTTAATTTTTCAGGGGCTAACAACACAATACGTTCACCCTCGGTATCAATAATTCTCAGCGCTTTCAGATCATGCAAAATACGGTTAATACTGCGGGTCGTCGCCGCGAACTCCTGGCTGAGATTCTGCTTGTCCAGCACGATTTTATTCGATCCATCCTGTTGATAACGCAACCATAATGCCTGACATACCCGCTGATATAGCGAGTACAGATTGTCGCTGCTGGCCTTTTTCGACAGTTGATAATATTGCTGGCTAAAGAAGCGCAGCATCCGCTGATTAAAATGATTATCTAAAGCCAGCCAGCGGCAGAAATGCTCTTGCGACAAACTCAGGAGCCGCACATGCCCCATCGCGACAACAGAGCAGATATAATGTCGCGACTCAAAGATCTCCAGCTCACCCAGCATGTCGCCTTTGCGGTAACGCGCCTGCCGATAGCGGCGCCCATCTTCAGCTTCGTAAAAAACGTCAACCTCACCGGCAATAATCAGCGAAAACCGCTGACACACTTCCCCCTGGCGACAGATAAAAGCGCCACGCGCGATCTCTTCAAAACGCCAGCGCTGCATGATTTCCAGAGGACAGTATTTCAGTAATTCATACAGCAGCGGATCGCCAACAATCTCACTTAACCCGGATAACCAGCCGACGGAAAACTCCGTTTTTTTCATTGTATTCATGTTATCTCGCCCCATGACGGCAGGGACAGGACGGCTGTCCTGTGAAAGAGGAAATATATTTGATAAAAGTGTTGCTCATCTCCCGGTTCATTCAACCCGGAGGGACATCTGTCCTGCGATGGCGAAGAGTATATGTCCGACGCCCTAAGGAATGATAAAGTGGCGGGCAACCTTTGAGACATGAGAGTGAAATAATGGCGAAAACCGCAGCAGCACTGCATATCCTGGTAAAAGAAGAGAAGCTGGCGCTGGATCTTCTCGAACAAATCAAAAATGGCGCCGATTTCGGCAAACTGGCGAAGAAGCATTCAATCTGCCCGTCAGGTAAACGCGGCGGCGATTTAGGTGAATTCCGCCAGGGCCAGATGGTACCGGCATTCGACAAAGTGGTCTTCTCCTGCCCGGTGCTGGAACCCACCGGCCCGCTGCATACGCAGTTCGGTTATCACATCATTAAAGTGCTGTATCGCAACTAATAAAAAGCCCGGTGAATCTGAACACCGGGCTTTTTTTGCCGGATGGCGCTAGCGCTTATCCGGCCTACGAAATAATGGCTTTTTGTAGGTCGGGTAAGCGCTAGCGCCACCCGACAACCTATTTAACCAGCTACCGCAATACGCTTCATATCGGTCATATAACCGCGCAGTTTCTTACCAACCTGCTCAATAGCGTGACCACGAATCGCTTCGTTCACATCGCGCAACTGAGCGTTGTCTACCGCGCCTTCAGCAATCGCTTTGCCCAAATCGCCGGTCTGCAGGGTCGTCATAAACTCTTTCAGCAGCGGTACGCAAGCGTAAGAGAACAGGTAGTTGCCGTATTCTGCGGTATCGGAGATAACCACGTTCATTTCGTACAGACGCTTACGGGCGATGGTGTTGGCGATCAGCGGCAGTTCGTGCAGTGATTCATAGTAAGCGGACTCTTCGATGATACCGGAATCCACCATGGTTTCAAACGCCAGCTCAACGCCTGCTTTCACCATCGCGATCATCAGCACGCCTTTATCGAAGTACTCCTGCTCGCCGATTTTACCTTCAAACTGCGGCGCGGTTTCGAATGCGGTTTTACCGGTCTCTTCACGCCAGGTCAGTAATTTCTTATCGTCGTTGGCCCAGTCTGCCATCATGCCGGAGGAGAATTCACCGGAGATGATGTCATCCATATGTTTCTGGAACAGCGGCGCCATGATCTCTTTTAACTGTTCGGACAACGCGTAAGCGCGCAGTTTCGCCGGGTTGGACAGGCGATCCATCATCAGCGTAATGCCGCCCTGCTTCAGCGCTTCGGTGATGGTTTCCCAGCCGAACTGAATCAGTTTTTCGGCGTAAGCCGGGTCGGTACCGTCTGCCACCAGCTTGTCGAAGCACAGCAGAGAACCCGCCTGCAGCATACCGCAGAGAATGGTCTGCTCGCCCATCAGGTCAGATTTCACTTCCGCAACGAAGGAAGACTCCAGCACGCCCGCACGATGACCACCGGTCGCTGCAGCCCAGGCTTTAGCAATCGCCATGCCTTCGCCTTTCGGATCGTTTTCCGGGTGAACCGCGATCAGCGTCGGAACACCGAAACCACGTTTGTACTCTTCACGTACTTCGGTACCCGGACACTTCGGCGCTACCATCACCACGGTGATGTCTTTACGGATCTGCTCGCCCACTTCAACGATGTTGAAGCCGTGAGAGTAACCCAGAGCCGCGCCGTCTTTCATCAGCGGCTGCACGGAACGCACCACGTCAGAGTGCTGTTTGTCCGGCGTCAGGTTAACCACCAGGTCAGCCTGGGGGATCAGTTCTTCGTAAGTCCCCACCTGAAAGCCATTTTCAGTCGCTTTGCGCCATGAAGCGCGCTTCTCAGCAATCGCTTCTTTACGCAGCGCGTAAGAGATATCCAGACCGGAGTCACGCATGTTCAGGCCCTGGTTCAGCCCCTGAGCACCACAGCCGACGATGACCACTTTTTTACCCTGAAGGTAGCTTGCGCCATCGGCAAACTCATCGCGCCCCATAAAGCGACATTTGCCCAGCTGCGCCAGCTGCTGGCGCAGATTCAGTGTATTAAAGTAGTTAGCCATGGTGATACCTCGTGATGTTGTGCGTTATTACTCTAAGAATTTCGGGTTGCAGGAAGGTGGCAAGGCAACGCATCTGCGACTTGAAAGACAACGAGTATATTGTTCGGTTCGCTTGCCGTGTCTGTGCAAGAGAGAATGAACTCACTATATGACAGGAAATTTATTGCGGAAATTGATATATTCACAACATCACATTGCAATTTTTGCAACGTAGAAATCTGGAGCAAAATCTGTGGATTTACGCGATCTGAAAACCTTCCTGCATCTGGCGGAAAGCCGCCATTTTGGCCGCAGCGCGCGGGCGATACACGTCAGCCCTTCCACACTTTCCCGGCAAATTCAGCGCCTCGAAGAAGACCTCGGGCAGCCATTGTTTGTTCGCGATAACCGCACGGTCACGCTTACCGAAGCGGGAGAAGAGTTGCGTACTTTTGCCCAACAGACGCTGTTGCAGTATCAACAGTTACGCCACACCATTGACCAGCAGGGCCCGTCGCTATCGGGAGAACTGCATATCTTCTGCTCAGTCACCGCCGCCTATAGCCACCTTCCTCCGATTCTCGATCGCTTCCGCGCCGAACATCCCTCAGTGGAAATTAAGCTCACCACCGGCGATGCCGCCGATGCGATGGAAAAGGTGGTGACGGGCGAGGCCGATCTGGCGATCGCCGGTAAGCCGGAAACCCTGCCCGGCGCGGTGGCCTTCTCAATGCTGGAGAATCTGGCCGTGGTGCTGATAGCCCCCGCCTTGCCTTGCCCGGTACGCAATCAGGTTTCACTGGATAAACCCGACTGGTCAACGGTGCCGTTTATCATGGCCGATCAGGGCCCGGTTCGCCGCCGCATCGAACTCTGGTTCCGACGCAATAAGATCAGCAACCCGTCAATTTACGCCACCGTAGGCGGCCATGAGGCAATGGTTTCGATGGTCGCACTCGGCTGCGGCGTGGCTCTGATTCCGGAAGTGGTACTGGAAAACAGCCCGGAACCCGTACGTAATCGCGTGATGATATTAGAGCGCAGCGATGAGAAAACGCCGTTTGAACTGGGCGTCTGCGCACAAAAAAAGCGGCTGCATGAGCCGCTTATAGAGGCGTTCTGGCAGATATTGCCAAATCACTAACCCGCAAGGAAGAAGCGGAACGCCGGATTATTGCTCTCATCGTGGCAATCGTAGCCCAGTTCATGCAAACGGGTTTCGAAATCAGGTTCATGATCGCCAAGTTCGAATGCCGCCAGTACGCGCCCATAATCGGTGCCGTGGCTGCGATAGTGGAACAGGGAAATATTCCAGTGAGTGCCCAGCGTGTGAAGAAACTTCAGCAGCGCGCCGGGGGATTCCGGAAATTCAAAACTGTACAGACGTTCCTGCAACGGTTTTGACGGACGCCCACCGACCATATAGCGCACATGCAGTTTCGCCATTTCATCGTCAGAGAGATCAACCACGCTGTAGCCGCCTTCACGCAGCAGATCGAGAATCTCTTCACGCTCTTCCAGACCGCGACTCAGGCGCACCCCGACAAAAATACAGGCGTTTTGCGCATCAGCGAAACGGTAGTTGAACTCGGTGACAGATCGACCGCCCAGCAACTGGCAGAACTTGAGAAAGCTACCTTTTTCTTCCGGGATGGTTACCGCCAGCAGCGCTTCGCGTTGTTCCCCTAACTCACAACGCTCGGAAACGTAGCGCAGACCGTGAAAATTGACGTTAGCGCCGGAAAGCACATGCGCCAGACGTTCACCACGAATGTTATGCTGAGCGATGTATTTTTTCATTCCCGCCAGCGCCAGCGCGCCGGAAGGTTCCGCCACCGCACGCACATCTTCAAACAGATCTTTCATCGCGGCACAGATCGCATCGCTATCCACGGTCACGATGTCGTCCAGATACTCCTGACACAGACGAAAAGTCTCATCGCCGATGCGTTTAACCGCCACGCCTTCGGCAAACAACCCGACGCGAGGTAAATCAACCGGATGCCCGGCCTCCAGCGCGGCTTTCAGGCAAGCTGAATCTTCGGCTTCGACAGCGATGACTTTGATTTGCGGCATCAACTGTTTGATCAGCACCGCGACGCCCGCCGCCAGCCCGCCACCACCGACCGGCACAAATATACGGTCAATGTGGGCATCCTGCTGCAGCAGTTCCAGCGCCAGCGTCCCCTGCCCGGCGATCACCATCGGATGGTCGAACGGCGGAACCCAGGTGAACCCCTGCTGCTGCGCCAGCTCAATCGCTTTCGCTTTTGCTTCGTCAAAGTTAGCCCCGTGCAACAGCACTTCACCACCAAAACCGCGAACAGCGTCGACTTTGATATCCGCTGTCGCCACCGGCATCACGATAAGCGCCTTCACGCCGAGACGAGAAGCGGAGAAAGCCACACCCTGAGCATGATTCCCCGCCGACGCGGTAATCACGCCATGAGATTTTTGCTCTTCAGTCAGCCCCGCCATCATGGCATACGCCCCACGCAGCTTAAAGCTGTGTACCGGCTGGCGATCTTCACGCTTCACCAGGACAACATTATCAAGACGCGATGAGAGCTTTTCCATTTTTTGTAGCGGCGTGATCTGTGCCGCTTCATATACTGGCGCGCGCAGTACCGCCCTGAGGTATTCCGCCCCCTCAGGGGCGGCAGACAGGGGTTGTGACTCGGCCATCATTAACCCCCAAGTTTCGATTTATCGCGCACGGCGCCCTTATCAGCGCTGGTCGCCAGACTGGCGTAGGCGCGGAGGGCGAAGGAAACCTGACGATTGCGATCTTTCGGCGTCCAGGCCCGAACACCGCGAGCCTCCTGAGCTTCACGGCGCGCCGCAATCTCGGCATCGCTCAGTTGTAGCTGAATACTACGATTGGGAATGTCGATAGCAATGGTGTCGCCATCTTCAATAATCGCAATATTGCCGCCGCTGGCCGCTTCCGGTGAGACATGACCGATAGAGAGGCCTGATGTCCCACCAGAGAAACGACCGTCGGTAATCAGCGCGCAAGCTTTCCCCAGGCCCATTGATTTCAGGAAGCTGGTCGGATAGAGCATCTCCTGCATGCCCGGGCCACCTTTCGGCCCTTCGTAGCGAATAACCACCACATCACCGGCAACCACTTTACCGCCAAGAATCGCCTCAACGGCATCATCCTGGCTTTCATAGACTTTCGCCGGGCCGGTAAATTTCAGAATGCTGTCATCCACACCTGCGGTTTTTACGATACAACCGTTTTCAGCGAAGTTACCGTAGAGCACCGCCAGACCGCCATCTTTGCTGTAGGCATGCTCCAGCGAACGAATGCAGCCTTCGGCGCGGTCAGTATCCAGCGTGTCCCAGCGGCAATCCTGGGAAAAGGCCTGAGTTGTGCGGATACCCGCCGGCCCAGCACGAAACATCTGCTTCACCGCGTCATCCTGACTGACCATAACGTCATACTGCTCCAGCGTCTGCGACAGCGTCAGGCCAAGAATGTTTTTCACATCACGATTCATCAGCCCGGCGCGATCCAGCTCGCCAAGAATACCCAGCACGCCGCCCGCACGGTGGACATCTTCCATATGGTATTTTTGCGTACTTGGCGCAACCTTACACAACTGCGGTACTCTACGGGAAAGCTTATCGATATCGCTCATTGTGAAGTCAATTTCTGCTTCCTGCGCCGCTGCCAGCAGGTGCAGTACGGTATTGGTGGAACCACCCATAGCGATATCCAGCGTCATCGCGTTTTCAAATGCCGCTTTGCTGGCAATATTACGCGGCAGCGCGGACGCATCATCCTGCTCGTAGTAACGTTTAGTCAGCTCAACGATGCGCTTGCCGGCATTGACGAACAGTTGCTTACGGTCAGCGTGGGTTGCCAGCAATGAGCCGTTACCGGGTTGCGACAGACCCAGCGCTTCGGTCAGGCAGTTCATGGAGTTTGCGGTGAACATCCCGGAGCAGGAGCCGCAGGTCGGACAGGCGGAACGTTCAACCTGATTGCTCTGGTCATCGGTGACTTTCGGGTCTGCGCCCTGAATCATCGCATCAACCAAATCGAGCTTAATGATCCGATCGGAAAGTTTGGTTTTCCCGGCTTCCATCGGGCCGCCGGAAACAAAAATCACCGGGATATTCAGGCGCAGAGACGCCATCAACATCCCCGGGGTGATTTTATCGCAGTTGGAGATACAGACCATCGCATCAGCGCAATGGGCGTTCACCATATACTCCACCGAGTCGGCGATCAGTTCGCGAGACGGCAGTGAATAAAGCATGCCCCCGTGACCCATAGCGATCCCATCATCCACCGCAATGGTGTTAAATTCTTTAGCGACACCACCCGCGGCTTCAATTTGCTCAGCAACCAGCTTACCGAGATCGCGAAGATGTACGTGACCCGGCACAAACTGGGTGAAGGAGTTCACAACAGCGATAATCGGCTTACCGAAATCAGCATCGGTCATTCCAGTGGCGCGCCATAACGCGCGGGCACCCGCCATATTACGACCATGAGTGGTGGTGGCGGAACGGTACTTAGGCATGCTTTAGTTACTCCCAGTTTTTGTTAAATGGGGCGCTGCGTATCGCCCCATCTTTTTATGCTTTTTGATTAACCTGATCCAACCAGCCCCATTTATCTTCGGTTTCACCGGTAAAGAGGCCAAAAAATGCTTGCTGAATGCGTTTGGTGACCGGACCACAGCGACCTTCACCAACCTGAATACCATCAACGCTGCGTACCGGCGTGATTTCTGCGGCAGTGCCGGACATAAAGACTTCGTCAGCCAGGTACAGTGACTCGCGAGACAGAACCTGCTCACGCACTTCAATACCTAGCTCTTTCGCCAGCTTGATAATCGCGTCACGGGTAATGCCCGGTAGCGCGGAAGAGGTGAACGGCGGGGTAAATAATATGCCATCTTTCACTTCAAACAGGTTTTCACCTGCGCCTTCAGAAATATAGCCATTTACGTCCAGCGCGATACCTTCCTGATAGCCATGACGGCGCGCTTCACTACCGACCAGCAAAGAAGACAGGTAGTTACCACCCGCTTTGGCCGCGGTTGGGATTGTGTTTGGCGCAGCGCGGTTCCAGGAAGAAACCATCGCATCGATCCCCTGATCCAGCGCTTCAGCTCCCAGATAAGCTCCCCACGGGAAGGCGGCGATAATGACGTCAGTATTGTAACCATCCGGCGGGTTAACCCCCATGCCAACATCGCCAACAAAAATTAACGGACGAATATAGGCGCTGGTCAGATTGTTTTTACGAAGAACTTCGCGGCAGGCCTCCATCAGTTCATCAATGCTCTGAGAAACCGGGAAACGGTAGATTTTGGCTGAATCATGCAAACGCTGCATATGTTCACGATGACGGAACACCACCGGCCCTTTATGAGAATCGTAGCAGCGGATACCTTCAAATACAGAAGTTCCGTAATGCAGCGCATGGGACATCACGTGAACTTTCGCCTCGCCCCACGGAACCATCTCACCATTGAACCAAATGTAGTCAGCTTTTTTCGTCGTCATTTTTCTTCCTTTGCGCTCAGGCGCGAATTTGTTGTGATGTTGGTTGCTGGATCTCGACGCAGGCAACGTCCACCAGTTTGCTTAATTGACTAAACAGTAATTCGACTGGCCGCTGGCTGGCAACGGTCAGTTCAATATTAATATTCCGGGTATCCGCGGCGGCTTCCATATTCATAGCGCAAACCTGGAATCCGCGATGGCGCACAACGCGCAGTACACGTTCTAACGTTTCGGGATTAAAGCGAGCCTGCAAGGCGACCTGATGTTGCATCATGATAATTTCTCCAGCATTTCTGCGTTACTGGCACCGGGCGGCACCAACGGCCAGACATTCTCAAGTTCGTCGATTGAGACATGAAGCAGATAAGGCCCCTGGCTCGAAAGCATGGTGTCGAGTGCCGCTTCAACCTGGTCTTTACGGGTAATATGTTGACCAGGGATGCCAAAGGCGCTGGCCAGAGTAAGGAAATCGGGGTTATCAGTAAGGGTGGTTTCGCTGTATCGTTCCTGAAAAAACAATTGCTGCCATTGTCGTACCATTCCTAACCGCTGGTTATCGAGTAAAACAATCTTCAGTGGCAACTGCCTGCGTTTTACGGTGCCCAGCTCCTGTACATTCATCATGAAGGAACCGTCACCGGAGATACAGATAACCGTATCATTAGGGCGAGCCACCTGCGCACCGACCGCCGCGGGCAGGCCAAAGCCCATGGTGCCTAATCCGCTGGAGGTAATGAAATTCTCCGGACGCGTATAGGTCATATGCTGCGCTGACCACATCTGATGTTGCCCGACATCGGTTGTGACAACACAATCTGCCGGTTTACGTTCGGAAAGCTGCTTCAGCAACAGCGGAGCGTAGATAGTCTCGCCAGGATGATCGTAGCGCCAGGCGTGCTCAGCACGCAGAGCTGCAATACGCTGACGCCAGATATCAACAGACAGCGGCTGCTGCAACGCAGGTAGCATCACATTCAGATCGCCGGTCAGGCCAATATGCGCCTGACGCAACTTGTTCAGCTCGGCTGGATCGATATCCATATGAATAACGCTGGCATGCGGAGCAAAAGTATTCAGCTTACCTGTCACGCGGTCATCAAAGCGGGCGCCGACTGCGATAAGCAGGTCACATTCCTGTACCGCGATGTTAGCCGCTTTGGTGCCGTGCATTCCCAGCATTCCCAGATAGTACGGATAATCCGCATTCACAACGCCCAACCCTTTCAGGGTGGAGGTCACTGGCATTTGCGTGACGGCAAGAAATTCGCGCAGCGCCGGTACAGCCTGAGCCATCCCCACACCACCGCCAACGTATAACATTGGCTTCTGCGACTGAGCCAGCATCTGCAGCGCGCATTCAATATCCGCACTCGGGAAGTCAACATCATCGGCGACCATCGAGAAATGCGGATCGAGTTCCCCCTGAGCCAGCTGGATATCTTTCGGGATATCAATCAGCACCGGCCCAGGACGGCCTGAATTTGCCACATGGAAAGCTTCAGCGATAACGCGCGGCAGCTCTTCCAGAGACTGCACCAAAAAACTGTGTTTAGTACAAGCCAGCGATAACCCAAGGACATCCACTTCCTGGAATGCATCAGTACCAATGAACGGAGCGGCAACCTGACCAGTAACAGCAACAACAGGAACAGAATCAAGCAGTGCGTCAGCCAGGCCGGTGATCAGATTGGTCGCACCAGGGCCAGAGGTAGCGATACATACGCCAGTTTTGCCAGTGGCTCGCGCATAGCCGATAGCTGCCATTGCTGCGCCTTGTTCGTGCCGACACAATAAATGCTCCACACCACCGTCATACAATGCATCATAAACCGGCATAATTGCGCCACCCGGGTAGCCAAAAACAGTATCAACTCCCTGTGCTCGCAAAGCATGCACTACCCATTGCGCCCCATTCATAGTTACTTCCCCGTCGTAGATCGAGGGAAACAGAATTTTATGCTAAAACTCATTATCTGCTCCCCATTTCTGTTTTTCAGTTATAAAAAAACCCCCGGACCTTTCGGTGCGGGGGTCTTAGTTCGTTAAGGCTTGATTTTTAAGCCTTTCCTCGTCCAAGTGCAGCCCCGCACGGTGGGATAATAATCACCACCACGCTAATCACGACCAGGCTAATCACTCGTAGAAGGACTGTCATTTTATGTTCTTTCTGACTTCATGTTCGAAGGAATACCTAAAGAGTTACCATAGATATTGCTGTTAACACAAGATTTTTTTATGAGCCATTTTGTTATCGTGCTAACTATTTATGAAAAAACAATTGTTTTTAATAAGAAAAACATGAAATGAAAATATTTCAATTTGCGGCATGAACCACAACACTTTCTGATTACCGCCAACCTACAGTTGCCCACTGCAAATCAGCTTCCGGAATGAGTGAAACATGGCGATCGACAAAAAGTTGGCCGGGAGGAGGCATCTAAAATTTAATATTGCCAAATTACTCGATGAAAATTCCCCGACATAATTCCTGCTCTCAGGAGGTTTTATGTCACTTGCCATTGTTTACACACGCGCCGCTCTCGGAATCAGCGCCCCGCTCATCACTATCGAAGTTCATATCAGTAACGGGCTTCCTGGTTTGACAATGGTCGGGCTTCCGGAAACAACGGTCAAAGAAGCGCGTGACCGGGTACGTAGTGCGATCATTAATAGTGGTTACACCTGGCCGGCGAAAAAAATCACGCTTAATCTGGCTCCAGCCGATCTTCCCAAAGAAGGGGGAAGATATGATTTACCTATCGCTCTCGCGCTTCTGGTGGCATCAGAGCAGCTTAATGCCACCAGGTTAAGTCAATGTGAGTTTGTCGGCGAACTGGCGCTTACAGGCGCTCTGCGTGGCGTTCCTGGGGCGATATCCAGCGCAATGGAGGCAATCAACGCAGGCCGAAAGATCGTTGTCTCCGATGAAAACGCCGTTGAGGTCGGATTAATCGGTGGTGATGACTGCTTTATTGCCGGGCATCTGCAGGAAGTTTGCGCTTTTCTTGAAGGTCGAACCGCGTTAAATCATCCCCCATCAGAAGTCGAGTATTCAAACGAAGTATCGTCAGATCTCCGTGATGTTATTGGTCAACAACAGGGAAAACGAGCGCTGGAAATCACCGCCGCAGGCGGGCATAACCTGCTATTGATTGGCCCTCCCGGAACAGGCAAAACAATGCTCGCCAGCCGGCTCCCTGGCCTTCTACCGCCATTGAGTAATCAGGAAGCCCTGGAGAGTGCGGCAATACTCAGCCTGGTCAATTCCAGTAATGCGACAAAACAGTGGCGTCGCAGGCCGTTCAGAGCGCCACATCATAGTGCATCGCTTGCAGCTATGGTGGGAGGCGGCTCAATTCCGGTTCCTGGTGAAATTTCCCTTGCCCATAACGGGGTTTTATTCCTTGATGAATTGCCAGAATTCGAGCGCAGGGTGCTGGATGCATTGCGAGAGCCGATCGAGTCAGGAATAATTCATATCGCGCGCGCACGTGCAAAGATCGATTACCCCGCTCGTTTTCAACTTATTGCAGCAATGAATCCCAGCCCCACAGGGCATTATCAGGGTCATCATAACAGAACTTCGCCAGAACAAATCCTGCGTTACCTCGCGCGATTATCAGGCCCGTTTCTTGACCGCTTCGATCTCTCTCTGGAAATACCTTTACCGCCGCCGGGAGTACTAAGCCAGGGAACCAGCAAAGAGGAAGAGAGTGCCAGCGTACGACAGCGGGTTCTGATTGCACGCAAAAAGCAACTATCCCGACAGAATAAACTTAATGCACATCTGGGAAATAACGAGATGAAAATCTGGTGTCGTCTCCATAAAGATGACGCTATCTGGCTGGAACAAACTTTAGTGCAACTTGGGCTTTCTATACGAGCGTGGCAACGGCTTATTAAAATTGCCCGAACCATTGCTGATATTGGAGAAGTGGAACATATCGAACGCCCTCATTTACAGGAGGCTCTGAGTTACCGGGCGATAGATCGGATGTTAGGCCATCTACAAAAATTGATGGTCTAAAAAAGGGCTTTCGCCCTTTTTTCTTAATCATCACTTTCAGTGTAATCTTCCGCGCCTTCCACCTGCGGTTTACCGCCGGATAAGGTGTGGAAACGCTTCGGACGCTTAATACGTGCCATATACTTAATCCAGACGCGCTCTGCTTCCGTTGCGGGCTCACGTTCTCCACGGCACACCGAAACAAACTGTTTTTCTTCTTCGGTAACAGGCTCGCGTTTACCCAGTTCCAGTTCATTAAAGGCATAACCATAACGTTCCAGCAGTTGCGCCTCTTTGATGGTGAAATCTCCATGACGGGAAAACCCGCGCGGATAATTTTTATTGTCGAAAAAACGATTAGTTGTCGTAAAGCTTTCCGCCATCCTACACGCTCCTGATTTTTGGCCGAGCTATTTATGGCGCGGAGTATTAGTTACGCTTGACAGAGCGTCAAACAAAACATTTAAATCATCACGACAAATAATTTTGCGGAGAAAAGTGTGGATACGGAATTGCTCAAAACTTTCCTTGAGGTGAGCAGAACTCGCCACTTTGGCCGAGCCGCGGAGGCGCTTTATCTGACGCAGTCAGCAGTTAGCTTTCGTATTCGTCAACTGGAAAACCAGCTCGGAGTGAATCTTTTTACTCGTCATCGCAATAATATCCGCCTGACCCCAGCCGGAGAGAAACTATTGCCGTATGCCGAAACCCTGATGAATACCTGGCAGGCTGCGCGTAAAGAGGTGGCAAATTCTTCCCGACATAATGAATTTTCGATCGGTGCCAGCGCCTCTCTTTGGGAATGCCTGCTTAACGAGTGGCTGGGAAAACTTTATACCGAATCCGATGGACTGCAGTTCGAAGCACGGATCGCACAGCGCCAGTCGCTGGTAAAACAATTACATGAACGTCAGCTTGATCTACTGATCACGACAGAATCACCGAAGATGGATGAACTAAGCAGCCAGTTGCTTGGGCATTTCACACTGGGACTTTTTTGTACATCACCAGCTAAAAATAAAAATGAATTGAATTACTTGCGTCTGGAATGGGGACCTGACTTTCAACAAAATGAAGTCGGGTTGATTGGTAATGATGATATTCCTCTACTCACCACCAGTTCCGCTGAATTAGCATACCGGCAGCTCAGTTTGCTCAAAGGATGTACATGGTTACCGGTACGCTGGGCGCAGGAGAAAAATAACCTACATGCAGTGACGGATAGTACGATGCTTTCAAGGCCTCTCTTTGCGATTTGGCTGCAAAACAGTGACAAACAAGCGCAGATTCGCGATATCCTGAAAAATAACATATTGGGATAGATTTAATCCTCCACGGACGGGGGATTATCGGGCAGGGAAATTTAAATCAAAAAAAATCCTTTGCCTGAGCAAAGGATTATTATATGGCAGGGGCGGAGAGACTCGAACTCGCGACACCCGGTTTTGGAGACCGGTGCTCTACCAACTGAGCTACGCCCCTAAATTTCTTATCATTAAGCCTGCTAAATAGCAGGCTTAATTTTCTAATAAGTGGCGGAACGGACGGGACTCGAACCCGCGACCCCCTGCGTGACAGGCAGGTATTCTAACCGACTGAACTACCGCTCCACCGAATACTTCTGCAACCACCGGTTTTATGCCCCGGTGTGAC
>OIEP01000064.1_pt1 | contig 86644 bp, 82 predicted proteins | sample 1581861 | NCBI WGS metagenome assembly OIEP01 (sample SAMN03281009, study PRJEB24777) | human gut metagenome | isolation source: fecal sample PR192 from 1 month old female Indian infant, vaginally...
GGCGGTGAGGCGGGGATTCGAACCCCGGATGCAGCTTTTGACCGCATACTCCCTTAGCAGGGGAGCGCCTTCAGCCTCTCGGCCACCTCACCACACGCCTCTTACGAGTGCTTCGAAGAACTTGTTTGCGCTCTTCGTCGCTGCGATGGCGCACATATTACTTTCTGGTACCTATAAGTCAAACGATTTTTCGAGACCTTTTTTTCGTTTGCACACTTCCCGCGCAATTAGACGGTGAAAACGGCAAAAAGAGTATTTTATCAACAAGAAATTGACGATCACACCGCTATGAAAGGAAAAAATAGCTATAACGGATATCAGGGAATAGTTAAAAAAGAGAAGCAATCGAAGAAGAAAAGTGAGGAAAATAGCGGGCAGAGAGAGGCGCCTCACCGAATAGCGAGGCGCGAAAACCTTAGTAACTGGACTGCTGGGATTTTTCAGCCTGGATACGCTGGTAGATCTCTTCACGATGGACAGAGACTTCTTTAGGGGCATTAACGCCAATACGTACCTGGTTACCCTTAACCCCTAAAACTGTCACAGTGACCTCATCTCCAATCATGAGGGTCTCACCAACTCGACGAGTCAGAATCAGCATTCTTTGCTCCTTGAAAGATTAAAAGAGTCGGGCTCTCGTATCCCGGCATTATCTATCATATAACGCCAAAACGTAAGCGATCACAAACACCCTACAGTGTAAGCAGCCGCGGCATCACATTCTGTGAACCTAAGTTTAGCCGATATACACAACTTCAACCCGACTTTATCGTTATCAGTGCTTCTCGCGCAAGATGCCGCCATCCGGGAACGGCAGCATCTATTGTTTATAGTTATTACAGTTTTGCGCTTACCCAGCCTTTCACACTGGCCAACGCAGCAGGGAGAGCAGACGCATCCGTACCACCGGCTTGCGCCATATCCGGACGACCGCCCCCTTTTCCGCCCACCTGCCGGGCGACCATACCAATCAGTTCCCCTGCTTTCACGCGGTCTGTCACATCCTTAGACACTCCGGCAATAAGAGAAACCTTACCATCTGCAGCCGTGGCTAATACGATAACCGTTGAACCCAACTGATTCTTCAGATCGTCCACCATGGTACGCAGCATTTTCGGCTCAACGCCAGCCAGCTCGCTGACCAGCAGTTTAACACCGTTAATCTCTTCCGCTTTACTGCTGAGGCTTGCGCTCTCCTGCGCCGCAGCCTGCTCTTTCAGTTGCTGAAGCTCTTTTTCCAGTTGTCGGCTGCGTTCTAACGCGGCGCGCACTTTGTCGCCGAGGCTGTGGGTATCCCCCTTCAGCAACTGCGCAATATCGCTCAGTTGATCGCTTTGCGCATGCAGCCATGCAATCGCGCCTTCGCCAGTGACCGCTTCAATACGGCGCACGCCTGCGGCAGTGCCGGACTCAGACGTAATACGGAACAGGCCGATATCACCGGTGCGCGAGGCGTGAGTGCCGCCACACAGTTCCGTGGAGAAATCCCCCATACTTAGCACGCGGACGCGATCGTCGTATTTCTCACCAAACAGCGCCATAGCGCCTGATTTACGCGCAGCATCAATATCCATGATATTGGTTTCGATTGGCAGGTTGCGACGAATTTGCGCGTTGACCAGATCTTCTACCGCCCGGATCTCATCCGGCTTCATCGCTTCAAAATGCGAGAAGTCAAAACGCAGCGCCTTGTCGTTGACCAAAGAACCTTTCTGCGCGACGTGCGTCCCAAGAACCTGACGCAATGCCGCATGCATCAGGTGCGTTGCGGAGTGATTCAGACGGATACGCTGCCGACGAGCTTGATCGACATCGGCCTGAACCGCATCGCCTGATTTCAGCGAGCCGCCGATCAGTTTCCCGATGTGACCAATCGCCTGACCGTATTTCTGGGTATCACTGACCTGGAAGGAAAAACCGGCACCCTTCAGTTCGCCTTTGTCGCCCACCTGACCACCGGATTCAGCGTAGAATGGCGTCTGATCCAGAATAACCACCGCCTCCTGGCCCGCATTCACTGTTTCAACCGCTTTACCGTCGATAAACAGGGCTGTCACTTTAGCGTTTAGTTCCAGGCTGTCGTAGCCTTTAAACTCAGAGGCGCCGTCAACACGAATCATCGCATTGTAGTCGGCACCAAAACCACTGGATTCACGCGCGCGACGACGCTGCTCTTCCATCGCTTCGTCAAAGCCCGCTTCATCAACTTTAATATTGCGTTCACGGCAGACGTCTGCGGTCAGATCAACCGGGAAACCGTAGGTATCGTACAGACGGAAAGCGGTTTCTCCGTCCAGCGTATCGCCTTTCAGTTTAGCCAGTTCTTCGTCCAGTAGCGCCAGTCCGCGCTCCAGGGTGCGGGCAAACTGCTCTTCTTCAGTTTTCAGTACCTGCTCAACCTGAGCCTGCTGCTGTTTGAGTTCTTCACCCGCTGAGCCCATGACATCAATCAACGGAGCAACCAGTTTCCAGAAGAAAGTATCCTTCGCGCCCAGCATGTTGCCATGACGAATAGCACGACGAATAATGCGGCGCAGCACGTAGCCGCGGTTTTCATTCGACGGCGTAACGCCATCGGCAATCAGGAACGCGCAGGAACGAATATGGTCAGCAATAACGCGCAGCGATTTGTTAGACAGATCGGTCGCGCCCGTCACGCCAGCCACGCTGTTAATCAGATCGCGGAACAGATCGATTTCGTAGTTGGAGTTTACGTGCTGCAGCACAGCAGCGATACGCTCCAGGCCCATCCCGGTATCAACGGACGGTTTCGGCAGCGGTTCCATCGTCCCGTCAGCCTGACGGTTAAACTGCATAAAGACGATGTTCCAGATCTCGATATAGCGATCGCCATCTTCTTCAGGACTTCCCGGAGGGCCGCCCCAGATATGATCGCCGTGGTCGAAAAAGATCTCAGTGCACGGCCCGCACGGCCCGGTATCACCCATCTGCCAGAAGTTATCGGAAGCAAAGGGCGCACCTTTGTTGTCGCCGATGCGGATAATACGCTCATGCGGTACACCGACTTCATTCGCCCAGATATCAAAGGCTTCATCATCGGTTTCGTAAACGGTCACCCACAGTTTTTCTTTCGGTAACGCGAACCAGTTTTCTCCGGTCAGCAGTTCCCATGCATATTTAATAGCATCCTGCTTAAAGTAATCGCCGAAGCTGAAGTTACCCAGCATTTCAAAAAAAGTGTGGTGACGCGCGGTGTAACCGACGTTTTCCAGATCGTTGTGCTTACCACCCGCACGAACGCAACGCTGCGCGGTAGTCGCGCGCGAATAATTACGTTTGTCGAGACCAAGGAAAACATCCTTGAACTGGTTCATCCCGGCGTTGGTAAACAGCAGGGTCGGGTCGTTATGCGGCACCAGGGAGCTGCTCGCAACTATCTGATGTCCTTTACTATGGAAAAAGTCGAGAAACGCCTGACGGATCTCAGCGGTGCTCTTGCTCATAATTATCCTGAAATCAAGCTAACGAAATGTCGCTGGCAGCCCCTACCCAGTATTGACCGGCAGGCTACTCACGAAAATAAAGTGGGAATAAGATAAGTTTTCTTCACGGGGAAGTAAAATCCCGGATGGGTCAATCTGCAAAATTTCGCCAGATTTCCTGGATATCCTCCATCAGATAGCCGCGGTAGAGCAAAAAGCGCTGAATTTTGACTTTCTCGGCAAATACGGTGGGCAGGGGGTCGCCATATTTTCGCTGCGCCTGCTCTTTGGCAAGCCGCGCCCAGTCAATTTCGCACTCGCGCATGGCTGCCTCTATCGTCTCACGAGAGATCCCCTTCTGCTTTAGCTCCTGGCGGACGCGCGCCGGGCCGTATCCCTTGCGGCTACGGCTGGCAATAAACTGATGAACAAAGCGTTCGTCGTCCAGATAGCGGTTATCAATGCACCACGCGACAACGTTTTCAACCTCTTCCTGAGTCGCCTCCAGTATCTCCGGGCCATTCTTCCCCATGACCGGAGCTGACAGCTTACGTCTTAGCTCCCGTTCACTGTGGTCGCGCATGGCGAGAATTCGCATAGCGCGATCAAGCAGGCGAGCATAGCCAGAGCGGCGGGATGAAGTTTCAGTCACGGAAGCCTCGCTAATCAAAAAGCCAAAGGGCCGCAGAAGCGGCCCTTTTTAGTCTGTGCAGACAATATCAGAAATCTTGTGCGGTTTCTGCTTCGCTGTTGCCATCAACCGCGAAATCCGGTGTGGAATCCTGATTGCTCAGCAGCAGTTCACGGACTTTCTTCTCGATCTCTTTTGCCGCAGCCGGATTCTCTTTAAGCCAGGAGATCGCATTCGCTTTGCCCTGACCGATTTTATCGCCGTTGTAGCTGTACCAGGCACCGGCTTTCTCAATCAGCTTCTCTTTCACGCCGAGATCGACCAGCTCACCGAAGAAGTTAATACCTTCGCCGTAGAGGATCTGGAATTCAGCCTGCTTAAACGGCGCGGCAATTTTGTTTTTCACCACTTTAACGCGGGTTTCGCTACCGACAACATTATCGCCCTCTTTCACTGCGCCGATACGACGGATATCCAGACGAACGGAGGCGTAGAATTTCAGCGCGTTACCACCGGTGGTGGTTTCAGGGTTACCGAACATTACGCCAATTTTCATACGAATCTGGTTAATGAAAATCAGCAGCGTATTGGACTGCTTCAGGTTACCCGCCAGCTTACGCATCGCCTGGCTCATCATGCGTGCCGCAAGGCCCATGTGAGAATCGCCGATTTCGCCTTCGATTTCCGCTTTCGGGGTCAACGCCGCAACGGAGTCGACAACGATGACATCTACCGCGCCGGAACGGGCCAGCGCGTCGCAGATTTCCAGCGCCTGTTCGCCGGTATCCGGCTGGGAGCAAAGCAGGTTGTCAATATCAACGCCCAGCTTACGCGCATAGATGGGATCCAGCGCGTGTTCTGCATCGATAAACGCACAGGTTTTACCTTCTCGCTGCGCCGCAGCGATGACCTGCAGAGTCAGCGTCGTTTTACCGGAAGATTCAGGCCCATAAATCTCGACGATACGCCCCATCGGCAGGCCGCCAGCGCCCAGGGCAATATCCAGAGAAAGCGAGCCGGTGGAGATAGTTTCCACATCCATAGAACGGTCTTCACCCAGGCGCATGATGGAACCTTTACCGAATTGTTTTTCAATCTGGCCCAGTGCTGCCGCCAACGCTTTCTGTTTGTTTTCGTCGATAGCCATTCTAACTCCTCTCATGCCGGGTGTTACCGGATAGTCAATTCTGTTCTGTTGAGGCAATTATACTGTATGGTCATACAGTATCAAGTATTTTGTAGAAATTGTTGCCAGAGGAGTGTTAACGCATACGCCGTTGCCTGACGGCGCACCGACTCACGGTCTCCGGAGAAACATTCGCATTGGGTAACCCCCTGGCCGCTGGCGCTGGCAACGCCAAACCATACGGTCCCAACCGGCTTTTCCACACTGCCGCCATCCGGTCCGGCAATGCCGCTGACCGATATCGCATAATCCGCGCGAGCCGCGCGAAGGGCGCCAATCGCCATCTCCACCACAACCGGTTCACTCACCGCGCCATGGTCGAGTAGCGTCTCTTCATTGACGCCGATCATCTGCGATTTCGCTTCATTACTGTAAGTGACGAAACCACGCTCAAACCATGCCGAGCTCCCCGCGATATCGGTAAGCGTTTTGGCTACCCAACCGCCGGTGCAGGACTCTGCCGTGGTCACCGTTGCGCCGCGCGCTTTCAGTGCCTGCCCCACTTGCTCACTCAGTTGCATTAATTCTGAATCAGTCATTCGTTGCCCCACGTAGGCCATATAAAGAAGCCATCAAAGATAGCACTTTCAGCGGAAATATGGGGATGAAGTGGCAATTTTACGAGGGGTCTTGCGAAAAACATCGTCCACGCTGGCTCAGCATTAGCCGGGAACGGTCAGGCTTATCCGTACCGCCATTCGCCGCCGATAAGAGAGTTGAATTCGAGGTTATCAGGAATGAGCGCGCACAGAATCACGGCATACAGCTATTGCTGAATGAAGCTTTAGTCTACGGCGCTCAGAAAGAAAACAGATATCGAATGGTCATGACTAACCGGCCCATCACGGGCCGGCTTCATTTATTTCATACTCGCAGCGATCAGTTGCACGTTATGACGCATCATTTTCACGTAGCTGTCCGCCACGCCGCCCGGTCTGGAGAGCGCTTCAGGATAAAGTTCGCCGCCCGGTTGCGCGCCCGTTGCGCTGGCGATCTGTTTAACCAGTCGCGGGTCGAGCTGATTTTCCATAAACCAGGTATGCACGCCGTCAGCTTTAATTTGTTTGATTAACGCCGCCACCTGCGCCGCGCTGGCTTCACTTTCCGAAGACAGGCCCTGCGGCGCGAGGAAGGTTACGCCATAAGCGCGGCCAAAATAGCCGAAAGCGTCATGGCTGGTCAGTACCTTACGCTTTGCTTGCGGAATAGCGCTGAACTGTTTTTTGGCCCAGCTATCGATCTCTTTGAGCTGGCTGATATAGGCTTTGCCGGAGGCCTCCAGTGCGGTTTTATCCTGCGGATCGGCCTTAACCAGACCGTTGAGGATATTCTGCGCATACAGCGCGCCGTTTGCCGCGCTGTTCCAGGCGTGCGGATCGGTTACCGTCTTTCCGTCTTCATCAAGGGTATGGGTTTTCACGCCTTTGGACGCAACAACCAGTTCGCCTTTAAAACCAGAGGCTTTAATTAATCTGTCGAGCCAGCCTTCCAGTCCGAGGCCATTCACCACCACCACATCAGCCTTACTGAGCAGCGCACTATCTTTCGGCGATGGTTCGAAGGTATGTGGGTCGCCGTCAGGGCCCACCAGCGAATCCACATGCACATGCTCACCGCCAACCTGCTGTACAATATCGCCTAAAACGGAAAAACTACTCACCACATTCAGCGTTTTCGCCATTACCCCTTGCGATGCCAGGCCTAACGCCAGCGCCAGCAAGATCCCGGTACGTTTCATCATTTTCTTACCCCATTAATTTACGCCAGCCGACAACCAGCCGACTGCGCGTGCCAAAAAACACTGAAACAAAAAAGATGCCGCTGGCGGTCAGCACAATGGCGGGCCCGGCAGGCAAATTCGCCGCCCATGACAGGCTCAGCCCCATCCACGCGCAAAAGCCGCCGATGAGCGCCGCCAGCAACAGAATCCCCGGCAGCGTCTTCACCCAACAGCGCGCTGCCACCGCGGGTAGCATCATGACGCCCACCGCCATCAACGTGCCGAGAACCTGAAATCCCGCCACCAGATTGAGCACCAGCAAGGCGAGAAACAGACCGTGCAACAGCGCGGGCAAGCGTCGGGAGTTCACCTGTAGCCAGACGCTATCGAAAGCTTCGCTGACCAGTCCGCGATAAAACAGGGCGATACACATCAGCGTCAGGCTGGCGACACCGGCAACAAACAGCGCAGAATCGCTGTCGACCGCCAGAATCGAGCCAAACAACAGATGCAGCAGGTCGACGTTTGAACTGCGCAACGATACCAACGTGACGCCCAGCGCCAGGGAGCCGAGATAAAATCCGGCAAAGCTGGCATCCTCTTTTAACGGCGTGCGACGGCTGACCCACCCCGCCACCAGCGCAACCACAATCCCGGCGATAAAACCGCCGACGCTCATCGCCAACAGAGACATTCCGTTAAGCAGGTAGCCCACCGCCACCCCGGGCAAAATCGCGTGAGATAGCGCATCGCCCATCAGGCTCATGCGCCGCAGAAGCAAAAAGACGCCAAGCATGGTGGTGCTCAGCGATAACGCAAGGCACACCACCAGCGCCCGGCGCATAAAACCAAATTCGATAAACGGCTGAAAAAAGGTATGCCAGATCATGCCAGCCTCACGGAGTTAAATGCGGGTAGCACATCGGGCGTGTTCCCCCAGCGGGCGCGCTGCGGCGTCAACAGCATCGTTTCCGGGAAGTAGTCGGTCACTCGCTGGTTATCGTGCAGCACCGCGAGGATCGTCTGGCCCTGCCGATGCATGTCGAGGATCAGCGCCATCAGTTCGCGACTGGTCGCTTCATCAATGCCGGTAAACGGCTCGTCCAGCATCACCAGCGGCGCCCGTTGCACCATCACTCTGGCAAATAACATGCGCTGAAACTGACCGCCGGAAAGTTCCTCGATCGGTGTTTTCGCCATCGCCGACATCCCTACCCGCTCCAGCGCCGCAGAGATGCGCTGACGCACCTCTCCGCGCAACCCGCGCAGTAACGACACCCGCGGCCAGGCGCCCTGGCTGACAACATCCTGCACCGTCAACGGAAACTGGGACTCCAGCGCATGCCGCTGCGCCAGCCAACCGATAATGGGCCGCCCGTTGCGCCAGCTCAGTCGGCCGCTTACCGGCGGAATAAATCCGGCCAGCGTCTTCAACAACGTCGATTTACCACAGCCATTCAGACCAACGATGGCCGTCATGCTCCCCATCTCTATGGTGCCGCTCAATGATGGAGTAATCGCCAGGCCCTCGTAGCCTGCCACCAGATGATCAAGCTCAATCATGGCAACGACACCGCCCACCAGGTCGCCAGCCACAGCACGGCCAGTAAGGCGCAGGCGATTGCCAGCCGCGTTGCACCAGAGGCCATCAGTATGGAAATCAATTTTCTCACCTCAACAAAACGTTATAACGTAACAATATTGTAAAGTGAGAAAAATGTAAATTAGCGTCAACGAAAGGAAATGCTGCAAAATGTTACGGACTCGTCTTAGAACGGAGAGGAGTCCGTAAGTCAGGATTACTGTATGCGGGCCTGAGAAACCGCCAGCCCCAGTTGCCAGACGGCCATTGCATAATGGGTGCTGTGGTTATAGCGGGTAATGGTGTAGAAATTCGGCAGACCGTACCAGTACTGATATCCCGTGCCGATATCCAGCCGCAGCAGGCTTACCTGCTGGTGGTTGCCCAGCGGTTGAGTCGGCGTCAATCCTGCTGCCGCCAGCTGCGAGACGCTGTATTTGGTTTTAAAACCGTCGTTCAGCCCCGGCGCCTGGCCCATCGCCTGTACCGCCACCAGATCGCCGTTCACCCAGCCATGCTGTTTAAAGTAGTTCGCCACACTGCCGATGGCATCCACCGGATCCCACAGGTTGATATGTCCATCGCCGTTAAAGTCCACCGCGTACTGGCGATAGGAAGAAGGCATAAACTGACCGTAGCCCATCGCCCCGGCGAAGGAGCCTTTCAGGTCAAGCGGATCATCTTTTTCGCTACGCGCCATCAACAGGAACGTTTCCAGCTCGCTGGAGAAATATTCGGCGCGACGCGGGTAGTTAAACGACAGCGTCGCCAGCGCATCAAGGATGCGAGTTTTGCCCATCACCCGGCCCCAGCGGGTCTCTACGCCAATAATACCGACGATAATTTCCGGCGGCACGCCGTAAACCTGATACGCACGATTAAGCGCATCCTGATACTGATTCCAGAACGCCACGCCGTTCTGTACGTTAGCCGGGGTAATAAACTGTTTTTTATAGCGCAGCCAGGCGCCATTCGGCCCTGACGGCGGCAATCTGCTCGGTGCCTGACGGTCCATCAAACGCAGAACGTAGTCCAGACGTTTGGCCTGCGAGAGGATGTCATGCAACTGCTGCCGGTCGAAACCATGTTTACTGACCATTTTGTCGATGAACTGCTCCGCCGCCGGATTATTGGCGAAATCCCCCCCCATCTGCATTACGTTATGCTGCGGGTCCAGCAAAAAACCGCCCGTACCGCCCGCCATTTCCGTTTCTGCGGGAGTGTGGGGTTTGCTGCTACAGGCAGCGAGAATGAAACACAAGGGGAGTAAAGCCAGAGAGCGACGCTTCAACATGGGACATCCATTTAACAAATCGGCAAGAGATCGTTATGGTAAAACATGCGCCCGCTCACAAGGAAGCGCAGGTAATGTAAATTCTTTTTTATTGCCACTTTTTCCTTATCACTCGTCACATCCATTCTTTCTCTCGCACAAACTTTCAAAATAAAATATTTATCTTTCATTTTGCGATCAATTTAACACTTTTAAATCTTTCAAAGTGATTAAAATTGGCCGCCAGTTAGCAAGAAAAATAACACGCTGAAGGAGAGAACAATGATTGATGTCATTACCCATGCTGCCGAATGGTTTATCGGCCTGTTTCAGAAGGGAGGTGAGGTGTTTACCGGAATGGTTACCGGGATCCTGCCCCTACTGATCAGTCTGCTGGTGATCATGAACGCGCTGATCAATTTTATTGGTCAGCAACGGATCGAAAAGCTGGCGCAACGCTGCGCCGGTAATCCGATCTCCCGCTATCTGCTGTTGCCCTGTATCGGTACCTTCGTTTTTTGTAATCCGATGACCCTGAGCCTGGGGCGCTTTATGCCCGAGAAATACAAACCGAGCTACTACGCGGCCGCTTCTTATAGCTGCCACTCAATGAATGGCCTGTTTCCGCATATCAATCCCGGCGAACTGTTTGTCTATCTGGGGATCGCCAATGGGCTGACCACCCTCGGTCTGCCGCTGGGGCCGCTGGCGGTGAGCTATCTGCTGGTTGGTCTGGTAACCAACTTCTTCCGTGGCTGGATAACCGATCTGACCACATCGATTTTTGAGAAAAAAATGGCCATTCAACTTGAACAGAAAGTTCGTCTGTCAGGAGCGACATCATGACGCGTATTCGCATTGAAAAAGGCACCGGCGGCTGGGGCGGCCCTCTCGAACTGGACGCCGTTGCCGGTAAAAAGATTGTCTATATCACCGCAGGCACCCGTCCGGCGATCGTCGATAAAATTGCCGGTCTGACCGGCTGGCAGGCGGTAGATGGTTTTAAAGAGGGCGAACCGCCGGAAGCGGAAATCGGCGTGGCGATTATCGACTGCGGCGGCACCCTGCGCTGCGGTATCTATCCAAAGCGCCGCATCCCGACCATTAATATTCACTCTACCGGTAAATCCGGCCCGCTGGCGCAGTATATCGTTGAGGATATTTACGTTTCCGGCGTTAAAGAAGAGAACATTACCGCGCAGGAAGGCAGCCGCGCCCCGGCGCCAGAGGCTGCGCCAGCCCAGTCAGCGCCCCGTGACTATGATGCCAGCAAGAAAATAACCGAGCAAAGCGATGGCCTGCTGGCGAAGATCGGTATGGGAATGGGCTCCGTCGTGGCGGTGATGTTCCAGGCCGGTCGCGACACCATTGATACGGTGCTGAAAACTATTCTGCCGTTTATGGCCTTCGTTTCGGCGCTGATTGGCATCATTATGGCCTCCGGCGTCGGTGACTGGATCGCCCACGGCCTGGCGCCCCTCGCCAGCCATCCGCTGGGCCTCGTTACCCTGGCGCTCATCTGTTCTTTCCCCCTACTGTCGCCGTTTCTTGGCCCTGGCGCGGTCATCGCGCAGGTTATCGGCGTGCTGATTGGCGTCCAGATTGGTCTTGGCAATATTCCACCGCATCTCGCCCTGCCCGCGCTGTTTGCCATTAACGCCCAGGCCGCCTGCGACTTTATTCCGGTTGGCCTGTCGCTGGCGGAAGCTCGTCAGGAGACCGTGCGCGTCGGCGTACCGTCAGTGCTGGTGAGCCGCTTCCTGACCGGCGCGCCAACGGTACTGATCGCCTGGTTCGTTTCCGGGTTTATTTACCAATAAGAGGTTCCTGAAGATGACCGTGATTTACCAGACCACCATTACGCACATTGGCGCCAGCGCGACGATGGCGCTGGCAGACCAGATGCTGATCACTTTCCGGGAGGGCGCCCCGGCCGATATCGAAGAGTACTGCTTTATTCACAACCACGGCGAGCTGTCCGGCCCGCTGCTGCCAGGCGCAGAGCTCCAGCTTGGTGAACAGCGCTATCCGGTGACCGCCGTCGGCGACGTCGCTGAGCAAAACCTGCGCGAGCTCGGCCATATCACGCTGCGTTTTGATGGACATCACGAAGCGGAGTTCCCCGGAACCGTCCACGTGGCGGGCCCGGTGCCGGAAACCATCGCCACCGGCTGCGTACTGAAATTTGTTGCTTAAGTTGTAAGGAGAAAATTATGAATCAGGTTGCTGTTGTCATCGGTGGGGGACAAACCTTAGGGGAGTTTCTGTGTCGTGGGCTTGCCGCAGAGGGCTATCGTGTCGCCGTTGTCGATATTCAGAGTGATAAAGCGACCCGCGTCGCACAGGCCATTAATGCGGAATATGGCGAAGGAAGGGCTTACGGCTTCGGCGCAGACGCCACCAGCGAAGCCAGCGTTGTCGCCCTTGCCCGCGGCGTGGACGACATATTTTCCCGCGTTGACCTGCTGGTTTACAGCGCCGGAATCGCCAAAGCGGCCTTTATCAGCGACTTCGCGCTGGGCGATTTCGACCGCTCGCTACAGGTTAATCTGGTGGGCTACTTCCTCTGCGCCCGTGAGTTTTCCCGGCTGATGATCCGCGACGGGATTAAAGGGCGCATCATTCAGATCAACTCCAAATCCGGCAAAGTCGGCAGCAAGCATAACTCTGGCTATAGCGCGGCGAAGTTCGGCGGCGTGGGGCTAACGCAGTCTCTGGCGCTGGATCTCGCGGAATATGGCATCACCGTGCATTCTCTGATGCTGGGCAACCTGCTGAAGTCGCCAATGTTCCAGTCCCTGCTACCGCAGTACGCCACCAAACTGGGGATCGCCGAAGATCAGGTAGAGCAGTACTACATCGATAAAGTGCCGCTGAAACGCGGCTGCGATTATCAGGATGTGCTTAATGTGCTGATGTTTTACGCCAGCCCACAGGCTTCGTACTGCACCGGGCAGTCTATTAACATCACCGGCGGGCAGGTGATGTTTTAAAACAGGCGTCCCGGATTACGCTGCGCGTATCCGGGCGACAGAAGCAGAGCGTCCCTCGGGCAAGGCGTGCGCGCCGCGCCCCGGGGATTTCCCGACAACACACCGCTAAGGAAACTGATATGGTTAACACATTAATCACCGTCGCCGCCCTCGCCTGGATAACTCAACTCATCTTTGGCGGCTGGCAAATCAGGCAATTTAATCACGCCTTTGATCAACTCAGCCAGAAAGGACGCGTTGGCGTTGGCCGTTCCGCTGGCCGGTTCAGGCCGCGCGCCGTCATCGCTATCGCCGTCGACGAGCACGACCGTATTCGCGATACGTTGTTGATGAAAGGTCTCACCGTTTTCACCAGGCCGCAAAAAATCCCTGCGCTTAACGGCAAACATATCGAAGAATTGCAGCCTGATGTGATCTTTCCCAATGATCCTCTCTGTCAGAATGCACTATTATTAGCGCTTAATCCGAAATACCTATAATTTCGTTGTGAAAGTTAATATCTTGCGAAATTATCACTTCGAAATTTTAACCGCAGGATACAACACCTATGAAACCACGTCAGCGCCAGGCTGCCATTCTTGAACATCTGCAATCGCAGGGCAAATGTTCGGTCGAAGAACTGGCGCAACACTTCGACACCACCGGCACCACCATCCGTAAGGATCTGGTCATCCTTGAGAATGCGGGGACCGTTATTCGCACTTACGGCGGCGTCGTGTTAAATAAAGACGAGGCCGACCCGCCCATCGACCACAAGACGCTGATCAACACCCATAAAAAAGAGCGGATTGCGCAAGCCGCCGTCAGCTTTATACATGATGGCGACTCGATCATTCTCGATGCCGGCAGTACGGTGCTGCAAATGGTGCCGATGCTCAGCCGTTTCAATAACATCACCGTGATGACCAACAGCCTGCATATCGTTAACGCGCTTTCCGAACTGGATAATGAACAAACGATCCTGATGCCGGGCGGCACCTTCCGCAAAAAATCGGCCTCTTTTCACGGCCAACTGGCGGAAAACGCCTTCGAACACTTCAGCTTTGACAGACTGTTTATGGGCACCGACGGCATTGATTTAATCGCTGGCGTCACCACCTTCAATGAGGTTTATACCGTCAGCAAAGCCATGTGCAATGCGGCCAGAGAAGTTATCCTGATGGCCGACTCATCGAAATTTGGCCGTAAAAGCCCCAATATCGTCTGCGGCCTGGAGAGCGTGGATAAACTGATTACCGATGCCGACATCGACCCGGAATTCCAGCGAGCGCTGGAGGACAAAGGAATTGAAGTCATTATTACTGGAGAACATCATGAGTAACGTGCTGCTGGAAGCCGGACGCCAGACCCTGTTGCTGGAACTTCAGGAGGCAAGCCGCCTGCCTGAACGCCTGGGCGACGACTTTATCCGCGCGGCGGAAACCATCATCCACTGCGAAGGCAAACTGATTGTCTCGGGTATCGGTAAATCGGGCCATATTGGTAAAAAGCTGGCTGCCACCTTCGCCAGCACAGGGACGCCGGCCTTTTTCGTGCATCCGGCGGAAGCGCTGCACGGCGACCTCGGGATGCTCGACAGCCGCGACGTGATGCTGTTTATCTCCTACTCCGGCAGCGCCAAAGAGCTGGATCTCATCGTCCCGCGTCTGGAGGAAAAAGCTATTCCGTTGCTGGCGATGACCGGCAAATCTACCTCACCGCTGGCGCGGGCGGCCAAAGCGGTACTCAATATCGCCGTAGAGCGAGAAGCCTGCCCGATGCATCTCGCCCCAACCTCCAGCACCGTCAACACCCTGATGCTCGGCGATGCGCTGGCGATGGCGGTGATGCAGGCGCGAGGATTCAGCGAAGAGGATTTCGCCCGCTCGCACCCGGCTGGCGCGCTGGGCGCGCGGTTGCTGAACAACGTTCATCATCTGATGCGCCGCGACAACGACGTGCCTCGCGTGGCTGTCGACGCCAGCATTATGGATGCGATGCTCGAACTCAGCCGCACCGGACTGGGGCTGGTGGCGGTCTGCGATGCACGCAATCACGTCAAGGGCGTATTTACCGATGGCGACCTGCGCCGCTGGCTGGTGGGCGGCGGCCGCTTACAGGATATTGTCAGCCAGGCCATGACCCGTAATGGCGTCACGCTGCTGGCAGACAGCCGCGCGGTGGAAGCCAAAGAGCGCCTGATGAAGCACAAAATCAGCGCCGCGCCGGTAATTGATGAGAATGGCCAGCTGGTCGGCGCCATCAACCTGCAGAGTTTTTATCAGGCCGGGATCCTTTAAGCCCGAGACGCTTCGCCAGCCGGTGCAGGTTGGCAACATCAAGATCCAGCGCCCGGGCGGTGGCTGCCCAGTTACGGTTGTTATCCGCCAGCGCTCTGGCAAGGGTTGCACGCTGAAACGCCTCCGTCGCCGCGCGCAAACTCACGACTTCAGCCACTGGCTGCGGGCTTATGCCCGGCAGACCCGGCGCTTCAACCGTGAACTGAAAATGCTGTGGCTCCAGCACCACCTCATTACCCGCCTGGGTCGCCCGCGCCAGCACCACCGCCCGATGAATGGCATGCTCAAGCTCGCGTACATTACCCGGCCATGACCAGGCAAGCAGCCTGGCGCGTGTGGCCTCGCTTAAAATCACCTGCGCCAGCCCCATGCGTAAACGGCACTGCTCGCAGAAATAGCCCGCCAGCAGCACCACGTCATTTCCCCGTTCGCGCAGCGCCGGAACCGACAGCGGGAACACGCTCAGACGATGATAAAGGTCGGCGCGGAAACGCCCCTCCACTACCTCGTGGCGCAGGTCGCGGTTGGTGGCCGCCAGAACCCGCACATCGACCCGCAGGCTGCGATCGTCACCGACCCGTTGAATATCGCCATATTGCAGCACCCGCAACAGCTTGGCCTGCAGCGCCAGCGACAGTTCACCAATTTCATCGAGGAAAAGCGTCCCGTTATCCGCCATTTCAAACTTGCCGCTGCGGTTGCTTATCGCCCCGGTAAACGCCCCTTTAACGTGACCAAACAGCTCGCTCTCCGCCACGCTCTCCGGTAAAGCCGCACAGTTGAGATATACCAGCGGATTAGCCACCCGCGGCGATCCCTGATGAACAGCCTTCGCCACCAGCTCTTTACCGGTGCCGGTTTCACCGCTAATCAGGACGTTTAGATCGGAAGCGGCGACGATATCGATCTCTTTTTTCAGTTGCTGCACCGACGCCGACAGACCAATAATTTCCTGGCGTTCGGATACCGGGTAAACGCTGGTCGGCTCCGGCAGCACATTTTGATTTTCCAGCCTGGCAATCAGCAGCGCGTTATTGAGCGCCCCGGCCACGAGGGCGGCAATCAGGCGCAGTTCCTCATCGCTGAAGCTATCGAAACGGTCCGCATCCATGCCATCAAGGGTAAGGGCGCCAATCAACGTTTGCCCGGCAAACAGCGGCAGCCCGACGCAGGCGTGTACCTTCAGACTCTCCAGGCCGGGGATCAACCCATCATAAGGGTCCGGCAAATCGCTGTCTGCGGGGAACCGCACCACATCCCCGGCGCGGGCAATCGCCTCCAGCCGCGGATGCCCTTCAAGGGCGAAGCGCCGCCCGAGCACATCCTGAGCCAGACCATCAATCGCCAGCGGCACAAACTGATGCGCTTCATAGCGCAACAGCGCAGAAGCATCGCAACCAAGGATCTGTCGCAGAGTGGCGATCAGGCGCGAGAAACGATCGGCATGACCAAGATCGCTTTGTAAATCAATGGCGATTTTCGCCAGGGCTTCGACGGAAAAACTCATTGTCGCCTCATTGTCATTTTGACAATAAAAAGAGTCATAATGACTATTATGACCATTGTCTTTTTGACATCAATAGTTTTAATGAAAATATTAAAACATTAAAAATCAAATAATTAAAAATTGGCACGCACCTTGATATAAGCAACATATCTGTTTTTAAACCATGCTGAATTTATTGAGGTTGCTATGTCAATTCTGGTTAAGAATAACATTCATTGGGTGGGCCAACGTGACTGGGAAGTCCGTGATTTTCACGGAACCGAATACAAAACGCTGCGTGGCAGCAGCTATAACAGCTATCTCATCCGGGAAGAACAAAATGTGCTGATCGATACCGTCGACCATAGATTCAGTCGCGAGTTCGTGCAGAATCTGCGCGGCGAAATTGACCTCGCCGATATCGATTACATCATTATTAACCATGCCGAAGAAGACCATGCCGGCGCGCTGACCGAACTGATGGCGCAGATCCCGGACACCCCGATTTACTGTACCGCCAATGCCATCGACTCCATCAACGGCCATCACCATCATCCGGAGTGGAACTTTAATGTGGTGAAAACCGGCGACAGCCTGGATATCGGCAACGGCAAGCAATTGATCTTCGTGGAAACACCGATGCTGCACTGGCCGGACAGCATGATGACCTACATGACTGGCGATGCCGTGCTGTTCAGCAACGACGCCTTTGGCCAGCACTACTGCGATGAACGTCTGTTCAACGACGAAGTGGACCAGAACGAACTGTTCGAACAGTGCCAGCGCTACTACGCCAACATCCTGACCCCGTTCAGCCGTCTGGTCACGCCTAAAATCACCGAGATCCTCAGCTTCAACCTGCCGGTAGAGATGATAGCCACCTCCCACGGCGTGGTATGGCGCGATAACCCAACGCAGATCGTTGAGCTGTACCTGAAATGGGCGGCGGACTATCAGGAAGACCGGATCACCCTTTTCTATGACACCATGTCCAACAACACCCGCATGATGGCCGACGCGATTGCCCAGGGCATCAATGAAGTTGACCCGAACGTGGCGGTGAAAATCTTTAACGTCGCCCGCAGCGATAAAAACGACATTTTGACCAACGTGTTCCGCTCAAAAGGCGTGCTGGTCGGTACCTCAACCATGAACAACGTAATGATGCCGAAAATTGCCGGTCTGGTGGAAGAGATGACCGGCCTGCGTTTTCGTAACAAACACGCCAGCGCCTTTGGTTCCCACGGCTGGAGCGGCGGCGCGGTTGACCGTCTGTCCACGCGTTTGCAGGACGCGGGATTTGAAATGTCCCTGAGCCTGAAGGCCAAATGGCGTCCGGATCGCGACGCCCTGGCGCTGTGCCGCGAACACGGTCGCGAAATCGCCCGTCAGTGGGCCCTCTCCCCGCTGCCGCATAACCAGGAGAACGCCACGGCTTGCGCAGCGGCAGCCACCGTTGATTGCGGTCCGAAAATGCAGTGCGGCGTTTGCCAGTGGATTTACGATCCAGCGAAAGGTGAACCGAACCAGGATGTCCAGCCCGGCACGCCGTGGAGCGAAGTCCCGGATAACTTCCTGTGCCCTGAGTGTTCTCTGGGTAAAGATGTGTTTGATGTTCTGGCATCGGAGGCAAAATGAGTGCTGGCATCGTTATCATCGGTTCGGGCTTCGCGGCCCGTCAGCTGGTGAAAAATATCCGCAAACAGGACCTGCAAATCCCGCTGACGTTAATAGCCGCCGACAGTATGGATGAGTACAACAAACCGGATCTCAGCCATGTGGTCAGTCGCAAACAGAACGCCGACGATCTGACCCTGCAAACGGCGGGAGAGTTCGCTGAGCAATATTGTTTGCGCCTGTTTCCGCACACCCGGATAAGCGAGATCGACGCCGATAATCAGGTGGTGAAGAGCCGGGCGCGCGAGTGGCCCTATGACAAGCTGGTGCTGGCCACCGGCGCGATGCCGTTTATTCCGCCGGTGCCAGGACGCGAGCTGATGCTGACCCTGAACAGCCAGCAGGAATACGGCGCGGCGCAGAGCCAGCTACGCGACGCCAGGCGGGTGCTGATTGTCGGCGGCGGCCTGATTGGCTGCGAGCTGGCGATGGATTTCTGCCGCGCCGGGAAAGCGGTGACAGTAGTGGATAACGCCGCCAGCGTGCTGTCGGCGCTGACGCCGCCGGAGGTGAGTAGTCGTTTACAGCATCATCTGACCGATAGGGGCGTACATCTGATGCTGAAATCGCAACTTAAAAGCCTGGAGCAGCGCACTGATGGTATTCGCGTCACTGTGGACCGTGAACGCACGGTGGTCGTTGATGCGGTGGTCGCTGCTGCCGGTTTGCGCCCGGAAACAGCGCTGGCGCGGCATGCGGGCCTGAAGATTAATCGCGGCGTAGTGGTAAACAGCCAGTTGCAAACCAGCCATCCGGCGATATACGCCCTCGGCGACTGCGCGGAAATCAACGGGATGATCCTGCCGTTCCTGCAGCCGACTCTGCTGAGCGCCATCTGCCTGAGCAAAAATCTGCTGGCCTGGCAGAGCGAACTAAAACTGCCGCCGATGCTGGTGAAAGTCAAAACGCCGGATTTACCGCTGCACCTGGCGGGCGATACGCTGCGTGAGGATCTGACGTGGAATATCGTTGCCGCTAAAAACAGTATGGTGGCGAAAGGCGTGGATGCCGAAAACCAGTTGCGTGCTTTTGTGGTCAGCGAGGACCGCATGAAAGACGCCTTTAGCCTGCTCAAACAACTGGCCAGCTAAATGGCCAGAACGGACGTTATTCCCGGAGGCGGCCAATTTCCCTTACCGCTTCCGGGAGACTATCCCCAATCTACCTGGCCAGCTTGTCGTAACCGCGCCAGCGATAGTTAAGCACCGACAACACCCAGCAGGCCACAAATAGCCCCACCACGGCAAACCCCGCATCGCCAAGATGATCATTTAATGCGCCAATCCAGCGCCATACTCCGCCGCTCAGGGAAAACTTATCCATCAACAGCCCCAGCGCCTCCAGGCCGCCGATAAACAGCGCCACCACCACTGAAGTACCGGTAATGGTCATATTGTAATAGAGCTTGCGCTGGGGTTTGCTGAACGCCCAGCCGTAGGCGCCGACCATCAGCACGTTATCGAGCGTATCCACCAGCGCCATCCCGCTGGCGAACAGCGCCGGAAAAACCATAATCGACCAGATCGACATCCCGCTCGACGCGCTGGCGGCGGAAATCCCCAGCACGCCGATCTCCGTCGCCGTATCAAAGCCGAGACCAAACAGAAATCCCACCAGATACATCTGCCAGCTGCGGCTGATGAGGCGAAAGGTTTTGGCAAACAGCCAGCTCATCATGCCGCCGCTGGCCGCCACCTCATCGCTGACCTTTTCGCCCTGCTTCCACGCCTGAAAGCTGCGCCAGACGCTGCGCAGAATAACCAGGTTGATAAACGCCATCACCAACAAAAACAGCGCCGACACGGCGGTACCGATCACGCTGCCGGTATCGTGAAACCAGCTCATCTGCTGGCCGAATGCGGTAGCCGTAGCGGCAATCGCCGCCGAAGCCAGCACCACAATCGACGAGTGCCCCAGCGAAAACCATGCGCCAACGGCGAAAGGCCGTCGCCCCTGCTGCATCATTTTGCGCGTAACATTATCGATCGCCGCGATATGATCGGCATCCACCGCATGACGCAGACCGTATCCCCAGGCCAGCAGGCTGGCGGCCATCAGCGCGCCGCTATCGCCAAATGCCGCAAACGCCCAGATCCAGGCCAGCAAATTGGCCACAATTAACACCATCACCAGCGCCGTCGCGCGCGGCTGCTGACGCAAAATCGTCACTATCATGTTGCTATCCTTTAAGACTGCAGGCGGGCTGCGGCGATAACCGCCTGGCCGAGAGCAATCGCGCCATCGCCAGCAGGAAACTGCTGCGGAAAGAGCAGAGTAAAATCGGCCAGATAAAAGGTCAATCGCGCCACCAACAATCGGTTATGCAGCACGCCGCCGCCAAAGGCCAGGGTGGAGATCTTCTGCGCGCGCGCGTAATCACGGGCCATTGCCGCCAGCCCGCGGGCCAGGGCGTCATGAAATGCCCACGCCTTCTGCGCCGGAGTGGCCTGCCAGGCCAGCCACTGTCGCCAGAAAGTGGATAAATCCAGCGCGCCGTCGCGCCACGGCAATGTCACCGGGTGGTCAATACCTTTGCAGGTCGCCGCCAGCGCTTCCAGCCGACAGGCCGCCTCGCCCTCATAACTCAGGCCTGGCGGCGCGCAGCCCAGGGCACAAGCGACAGCATCAAACAGACGCCCGCACGACGACGCTTTCGGCGCATTAATGCCGCGCTCGATAGCCCGCGCCAGCAGCGGCCAGTTTTGCTGGCGCAGCGCCGCGGTTTCGGCATAGTTCTGCCACTCAGGCACAAACGCCAGACAGTGGGCGAGCAGATTGCGCCACGGCTGACGGGCGGCAAGATCGCCGCCGGGCAACGCCACCGCGGGCAATCCGCCGAGACGCTGGCACTCCCGGTAGTTGACCCGCAGGCACTCGCCGCCCCATAGCTCCCCGTTTTCCCCCATGCCGATGCCATCCAGCGTCAGGGCGATAACGTCGCCGCCATCCAGCGGCCAGCGATGCTCGGCGAGACACGCGGCCGCATGGGCATGATGATGTAAAACGTGCTCCACCGGCAGCGCCAGCGATGCCGCCCACTGCGAGACGCGATAGCCGGGATGGGTATCAGCCACCACCTGCTGCGGCGTAAAAGCGTAAATCGCCTGCATCAGGTGCAACGCCCGCCGCCACTGCGCCTCCACGCCCTCATCGTCAAGATCGCCGAAGTGCTGACTGAGCACCGCTTCGTTTCCGCGCAGCAGGCAGAAAGTATTTTTCATATCCGCGCCGAGGGCCAACAGCGGCGGCGCATCGTGGAACCCCGGCGGCAGCGTCAGCGCGTCCGGCACGTAGCCGCGGGCGCGGCGCAGCATTTCGCCGCTTTGCCGCGCCACGGAATCATCCATCCGCTGCACAATCTCACGGTTATGCAGCAGAAACCCGTCGGCAATCCCGGCTAAATCCGCCAGCGCCTGGTCATTGCTTAGCGCTGGCGGGCGGCCGCTGAGGTTGCCGGAAGTCATCACCAGGGGGCGCGCCAGCGCCTGCGAAAGCAAATGCTGCAGCGGATTCGAGGGCAGCATTCCCCCGACGTCAATAAGCCCTGGCGCAATGAGATCGCACAGGCCATCAACCTGCGCTTTGTCCAGCAGCACAATCGGCGCGGCGGGAGAAGTCAACAGCTTCACCGCCTGGTCAGAGAGTCCCACCGTCGTCGCCAGCATCACCGCCAGCGGTTTGGCCGGACGACGTTTACGTGCCCGCAGCGTCGCCACCGCATGGCGGTTTCCGGCATCGCACACCAGGTGGAAACCGCCCAGCCCCTTCACCGCCACAATCTCTCCCGCCATCAGGCGAGCAATCGCCGTGTCTAAAGCGCTCTCTCCGAACAGAGCGCCCTCCGCGCCGCGCCACTCCAGCCGCGGCCCGCATTCAGCGCAGGCCACAGGCTGAGCATGAAAGCGGCGATCGGCAGGATCGCCATATTCCGCCGCGCAGACGGGACAAAGAGGGAACGGCGACATCGAGGTTAACGGTCGGTCGTAGGGCATGGCGCGAATAATGGTAAAACGCGGCCCGCAGTGGGTGCAGTTAATAAACGGGTAGCGGTAGCGACGATCCTGCGGATCGTTCATCTCCGCAAGACACGCCGGGCAGGTGGCGGCATCGGGCACGATCTGGGTGCGCATACTCCCGGCTCCGCTTTGGCGGATAGAGAAAGCTGGGGGAGTCACGTCCCAGACAAACGGCCGGGTTTCGGTACTGTCAATACGCGCCAGCGGCGGACAGCGTCGGGTTAACGCGGCGAGAAACAGCGCGTCATCACTGGCAAGGCGCACCAGCACGCCATCGCCGTCATTGCACACGTCGCCGCGCAGACCCAGTTGCTGCGCCAGTTGCCAGACAAAGGGGCGAAATCCCACCCCCTGCACTTTGCCGCGAATGCGGATTTGCACCCCGTTCAGCATGCGGTCGGGTTACCAGCTCAGCGCCGTACGATGGCGCTTTTCGTTATTCATCTGTTCGAGTTTGCCGCGATCGACGCACATCAGCGCGTGAGTCGGGCAGGCATCCATACAGGCCGGTCCCGCCTCGCGATGGTAGCAGAGGTCGCACTTGTTGGCTTCGGCTTTATCCGCCACTATGTTCAACCCTGCTCCGCTGTGGCGGATAACCGGACGCACCACCACCTCCATCGCGCCATACGGGCAGGCCACCACGCAGGTCTTACAGCCGATACAGCGCTCCTGCATGACGTGGACAAAATCTTTGTCGCGGCCAATCGCCCCGTTCGGACAGGCGTTGGCGCACGGGGCGTCTTCGCACTGACGACAGGCGGTAGCCGTCGAGACATTGACGCCTTTAATCACATGAATACGCGGTAAAAAGTTTTTTGGCGTCAGCGCGGCGCAATCCTGATTTTCCTGATGAGAAACCACGCAGGCCACTTCACAGGTGCGGCAGCCGATGCACTTGCTCGCATCGGCGATAATGAAACGGTTCATCCATTTCTCCAGCGGTAAGAAGGTTACCCGCCAAAGTATGCATAATATATTCCAGTTTTTACCTTATTGATAATAAAGGAAATAAACCGATAAAAGACTGTCATCGTCAGTTGTGACGATGACAGATGACGACGTCAGGCAAAGGGTCCGGGAATAATGGAGCCGCGTTCCATTAGCGCGCCGGGGAAGGTTTGCTGATATTTCAGATCCCCGCCGTCGAGCATAAATATCAGGCGGTTAATACTCTCTTTAATCATCTCCGTTACCGGCACTTTAACGCTGGAGAGCGCGGGCACCATAAACGGGGCCAGCACAATATCGTCAAACCCCACCACCGACACCTGCTCCGGCACCTTAACGCCAAGCTGATGCAGTTGTTTCATCGCGCCAATCGCCATATCGTCATTACTCGCCACCAGTGCGCTGTAGCTGGCATTGCGCTGGCGCAGCGTCTCCACCCCTGCCGCGCCGGTTTCCGGCGTCCAGCGCCCTTCGACGATCAAATCACTATTCAGGGCAATACCGTGACGGGCCAGCGCGTCCTTATAGCCGGAGAGGCGCTCGACCCCGGTCGGTGAATCCAGCGAACCGGTAATAAAAGCGATATCGCGATGCCCAAGCGCAATCAGCTTTTCTACCGCCATCTGCGCCGAGGCTTTTTGATCGGACCAGACGCAGTGGCTGGCGTTACGGCGCAGACGGCGGTTCAATACCATAATAGGCTGATTATGATCCTCAATGATCTCATCCATCTCATCAACGCTGAGAAAGCGCGGATAGATAATAATCGCGTCACAGCGCAGATCGAGCAGATACTGGATCGCTTCCCGCTCCTCCTCCGCGCTGTGCTTGCCGTCGGCGAGGATTAACTGCCGCCCTTTATCTTCGGTCATCCGCGCCACATGATAGAGCAGCTCGCTAAAATAGACGCCGTGATAGAGGGTGTTGGTCACCACCAGCCCGAGGGTCTGGGTCTTTTTGGTCGCCAGATTGCGCGCCAGCAGATTAGGCCGATAGCCGCTTTCAGCCACCGCCTGGAATACGCGATCTTTGGTCTCCTGGCTGACATAGCCATTCCCTGAGAGAACCCGCGAAACGGTGGCCTTCGATACCCCCGCGCGCTTCGCTACCTCCAGCATCGTTGCCATGTGGTTATTCCTGTTGCCAATGTTGCCCGCAGTGTACTGCACCTGCGGTGTTTTTTCAGCATCTGCCCCCATCCCGCCTGCGCTTACAAAGCGATCAAAATCACAAAATTAATATTTTCTTTTTTTAACTCTTGCTGATGAAAATGAAACTAATCATGATTTTGTGGAACCGGTTTCCTATATATGCATGGTGCCGCGCTGTTCTACCGCGCGGCGACAGGCCAGTACCCCATTGATAAACAGGATAAAATCCGATGTCTAAAAATTATGCCGCCCTGGCGCAGCAAATTATCGTGGCGATTGGCGGCGTGGATAACGTCACCGCCGTCACTCACTGTATGACGCGCCTGCGCTTCGTGGTCAAAGACAACCAACAGGTCGATAGCGCCACCCTGAAGGGACTGAAAGGCGTACTCGGCGTGGTGCGCAGCGATAACCAGTGCCAGGTGATCATCGGCAATACCGTCTCCCAGGCGTACCGTGAAGTGGTGGCCTTGCTGCCGGGGGATCTGCGCCCTGCTGAACCACAGGGTAAACCGCCCGTCACGTTAAAACGCATCGGCGCCGGGATCCTCGACGCGCTGATCGGTACCATGTCACCGCTGATCCCGGCCATTATCGGCGGATCGATGGTCAAACTGCTGGCGATGATCCTCGAAATGACCGGCGTGTTGCCAAAAGGCGCGCCAACCCTGACCATTCTGACGGTGATTGGCGACGGCGCATTCTTCTTCCTGCCGCTGATGGTGGCGGCTTCCGCGGCGGTAAAATTCAAAACCAATATGTCGCTGGCGATTGCCATCGCCGGGGTACTGGTGCACCCGAGCTTTATCGATCTGATGGCGAAAGCCGCCCAGGGCGAGCACGTTGAGTTTGCCTTTATTCCGGTGACGGCAGTGAAATATACCTACACCGTGATCCCGGCACTGGTAATGACCTGGTGTCTCTCTTACATCGAACGCTGGGTCGACCGTATTACCCCGGCAGTAACCAAAAACTTCCTTAAACCGATGCTCATCGTGCTGATTGCCGCCCCGCTGGCGATTCTGCTGATTGGCCCGCTTGGGATCTGGATCGGTAGCGCCATCTCCGCGCTGGTTTATACAATTCATAGTTATCTGGGCTGGCTGTCGGTAGCCATTATGGGCGCGTTGTGGCCGCTGCTGGTGATGACCGGGATGCACCGCGTCTTTACGCCGACGATCATTCAAACCATTGCCGAAACCGGTAAAGAAGGTATGGTGATGCCGTCGGAAATCGGCGCAAACCTGTCGCTGGGCGGCTCATCGCTGGCGGTGGCGTGGAAAACCAAAAACCCGGAACTACGGCAGACGGCGCTGGCGGCGGCGGCCTCCGCGATTCTGGCAGGGATTTCCGAACCGGCGCTGTACGGTGTGGCGGTGCGTCTCAAGCGCCCGCTGATCGCCAGCCTGATCAGCGGCTTTGTCTGCGGCGCAGTAGCCGGAATTGCCGGGCTCGCCAGCCACTCAATGGCGGCGCCGGGCCTGTTTACCAGCGTTCAGTTCTTCGATCCGGCCAATCCGATGACCATCGTCTGGGTCTTTGGCGTTATGGCGCTGGCTATCGTACTGTCTTTCATTCTGACGCTGATACTCGGTTTCGAAGATATTCCGCCTGAAGAGGCCGCTGCCGATGCCAGACAGCGCCAGGCCAGCCCCCTGGCATCACACGCCTGAACACAATTTTATTAACGAGGTAACGCATGGCGACTTTTCCACAGGGATTTTTATGGGGCGGCGCACTGGCCGCCAACCAGTCTGAAGGAGCATATCTGGAGGGCGGTAAGGGACTGACCACCGTCGATACCATTCCCCACGGCGCTAACCGCCTGCCGATTAAGCTGGGGCTGGAGAAGCGATTCGAACTGCGCGACGATGAGTTCTACCCGAGCCACGAGGCCATCGATTTCTATCATCGTTATAAAGAGGATATCGCCCTGCTGGCGGAGATGGGTTTCAGCGTCTTCCGCACCTCCATCGCCTGGAGCCGTCTGTTTCCGCAGGGCGATGAGCTGGAGCCAAATCAGGAAGGGATCGCCTTTTATCGCTCGCTGTTCGAAGAGTGCAAAAAGTACAATATTGAGCCGCTGGTGACGCTGTGCCACTTCGACGTGCCGATGCATCTGGTGACTGAATACGGCTCCTGGCGCGATCGTAAAATGGTGGCGTTTTTCACCCGCTACGCCCGCACCTGTTTTGAAGCCTTTGACGGTTTAGTCAAATACTGGCTTACTTTCAATGAAATCAACATCATGCTGCATAGTCCGTTCTCCGGGGCCGGTTTGGTGTTTGCAGAGGGTGAGAATCAGGATCAGGTGAAATATCAGGCCGCGCACCATGAACTTGTGGCCAGTGCCTTAGCCACCAAAATCGCCCACGAGGTGAACCCGCAAAATCAGGTCGGCTGTATGCTGGCGGGCGGCAATTTCTATCCATACTCCTGTAAGCCGGAAGACGTATGGATGGCGCTGGAGAAAGATCGCGAGAATTTGCTCTTTATCGATGTCCAGGCGCGCGGCGCGTACCCGGTGTGGGCGGCGCGGGTATTCCGCGAGAAAGGGGTAACCCTCGTCAAAGAAGCGGGCGATGATGAGATTCTGCACAATACCGTCGATTTCGTCTCCTTCAGCTATTACGCTTCCCGCTGCGCTTCGGCGGAGATGAACGCCAGTAACACCAACGCCGCCAATATCGTCAAGTCGCTGAAGAACCCGTATATTCAGGCCAGCGAATGGGGCTGGGGTATCGACCCGCTCGGTCTGCGCATCACCATGAATATGATGTATGACCGCTATCAGAAGCCACTGTTTCTTGTGGAGAACGGTCTCGGCGCGCGCGATGAGATTGACGCCAACGGTGAGATTAACGATGACTATCGCATTAGTTATTTGCGCGAGCATATTAAAGCGATGGGCGATGCTATTGAAGACGGCATTCCGGTGATAGGCTACACCAGTTGGGGCTGTATCGACCTGGTTTCCGCCTCTACCGGCGAGATGAGCAAGCGTTACGGCTTCGTGTACGTTGACCGCGACGATGCGGGTCAGGGTACGCTGGCGCGTAAGCGCAAGAAGTCATTCTGGTGGTACAAGAAAGTGATTGCGAGTAACGGGGAAGATCTGGCGTAAACATAGTGTGCCGGGTGGCGGCTTCGCCTTACCCGGCCTACAAGAAACGCGCCGTATGCAGGCCGGATAAGCGTTAGCGCCATCCGGCATCACAAACGACGCCTACTCCTCGTCCTCAGCAACCAACTGCTCAAATCCACCATTCCCCTGCCACCCTTCAAGACGCTGATAAACCATCTCAACCGCGTCTTTAATCGCTTGCGTCATCGGATAATAAAAACCGACGATATCTGGCTGAATGCCTAAGAAAATCACCTCGCCGATATCCTCTTTCAACTGATCGATAAGGTAGTTCAGCGGCATATTGTGGGTGGTCATCAGAAACATCTCGGCGATATCGTCCGGGTCAACGATACGGATTTCGCCGGGATTCAGCCCCATATCGGTAGCATCGACGATCAACAGGCGATCCGGGCGCAATTCGCGAATGGCGACGATATCGTTTTCCGGGGCGCTACCGCCGTCAACAACAACCCAGTTGCCTTTAGGCTGCGCGGCGCACATTTCCGCCAGCAGCGGGCCCGCGCCGTCATCGCCCATCATGCTATTGCCGACACAGAGTAAAACATCAGTCATGGAGTCTCCTCACCATCAGGTAAATCGCGCTCTCCTCGTGAATATCATGCAGCATACTGAGCATCGTTTTGCTCCACGCCTGCTGCTCAGGGGTCTGCCTGACCAGCGCTTTATCGAAGGCGTGGGCAAGCATCGACACATGATTACTGTCGATGACGATCTCGCCATACTTCGGCACACCGGCCATTTTGTGATGCGCGACGCTGCCCTCTTCCAGAGTGGCAATCCACGCCAGATACGCCTCCCACGGACAGCTTAGCGCCGCCTCCAGACAGTCGATAACGCCGAGGTGGTGGCCAATCGCCAGGCTATAATAAACCACCTGCTGCGCCTGGTCAGGCGTGGCGTCGTTTTCATCAATAAATTTACGGCTCAGCTGACTGAACACCACCGTCTCGCTCATCGGATACGCGCTCCCTCAACCACCTGATTAAGATGGGTGACGATTTCCGTCAGACGCGGATCGCTTTCCGCCTCCAGCCAGCGCGCCACCTGATGATCGCCCAGCCCCAGCAGGCGCATATAGTCATCGGCAATCTGCCGACCGTAGCGATACCCTGCCAGACGACGCGCTTCGCGGTCGACACGCACGCGCAGCGGCTGCACCATCTCCGGGTGGAGAAGCCCGGTTGGCTGTTCGTCCAGCTCGCCCGGCAGACGGGCGTGGATCTTCTGCTCCAGCAGACCCAGCGCCATCGCGAAGCCGTACAGCGTTGCGGCGGGCGTCGGCGGGCAGCCGGGAATATACACATCCACCGGCACAATTTTGTCGGTACCGCCCCAGACGCAATAAAGATCGTGGAAGATACCGCCGCTGTTACCGCAGGCGCCGTACGAAATGCAGATTTTCGGGTCCGGCGCGGACTGCCAGGCGCGCAGCGCCGGCGAACGCATCGCGCGCGTCACCGCCCCGGTAAACAGCAAAATATCCGCATGTCGCGGCGACGGCACCACTTTGATGCCAAAACGTTCGGCATCAAACAGCGGCGACAGAGTAGCGAAAATTTCGATTTCACAACCGTTGCAGCCGCCGCAGTCCACGCGGTAGACGTAGGCGGAACGCTTAATTTTCTTCAGCAGCGATGCTTTCATGCTGGCGATGGACTCATCCACCGTCATCGGTAGCGGAATGCCATTTTCATCGCGCGGGCCTAATAAGTTGCTCATCAGCAGGCCTCTCTCATATGGCGGGTCAGTTCAATACGATCGGACGGCAGCAGGCATTTCTGGCGCTTACACTCCGGGCAGGTTTCAAAGCTTTCGCGATGGCGCTCAGCGCGGGTGTCCCCGTTGTGCTTCAGTAACGCGATGGTGTAGTCGATCTCTTTTTGCACGGCGAACGGCCGTTCGCATACCCGACAGCGGCAAATGTCGAAACGCGACTGCTGAAGGAAATCCTCTTTTTTCCACACCGCCAGCTCATACTCCTGCGAGAGCGTAATTGCCGCCGTCGGGCACACTTCCTCGCAGCGGGCGCAAAAGATGCAGCGCCCGAGGTTGAACTGCCATGCCAGTTCGCCGGTAGCGAGGTCGGTTTCAACCGTCAGCGCATTCGACGGACAGGCATTGACGCAGGCGGCGCAGCCAATGCACTGCTGCGGGTTATGATCTGGCTTGCCGCGGAAGTTTTTATCGACCGCAATCGGCTCCAGCGGATACGACGATGTCGGCGCCCCGGTTTTGATGACTTTTTTGATAAAGGTAAACATGGCGATTCCTTATTTCAGCGGCGAGTTTTTACGCTCAATGCTGTAGCGCTCAAGTTCTTTGTACGGCACCACTTTGCTCTTCTTCTTACGCACATCCACCACGGTCATACGGTCAGTACAGGAGTAGCAAGGGTCGAGGCTGCCGATGATCAACGGCGCGTCGGAGACCGTGTTACCGCGCAGCATATAGCGCAGAGTCGGCCAGTTGGCGTAGGTCGCCGCCCGGCAGCGCCAGCGGTACAGCTTCTGGTTGTCGCCGGTCATGCTCCAGTGGATATCATCCCCACGCGGTGCTTCGGCAAAGCCCAGCGCAAAGCGATGCGGAATATAGGTGAAGCCCTCAACTATCAGCGGGCCGCCCGGCAGGTTATCGAGACCGAAGTCGATCATATTCAGCGCGGTGTAGACTTCATTGATACGCACTTTCAGACGGGAGATGACGTCACAGCCCTGCTCGCTGTGCACTTCCATCGGCAGCAGACCATAGCCGACAAACGGGTGATCGGCGCGGGTATCGCGGGCGTGGCCGCTGGCGCGCACCATCGGCCCGACGTTACTGAAGTCACGGGCGATTTCCGGATCGAGGCGACCAATACCGACGGTGCGCTGCGCCATGTTCGGCGTGCTGAGCAGCATATCCACCAGCTCCTGCACCTCCCGGCGCATCTGCTGCGCCAGTTGACGAGTCTGGATCATGTCCGCTTTCAGCAGATCGCGACGAATCCCGCCGATCAGGTTCATCCCGTAGGTTTTACGTGCCCCGGTCAGGATCTCCGCCATCTTCATCGACGTTTCACGCACGCGGAAGAACTGCATAAAGCCAGAATCAAAACCAGTGAAGTGACAGGCCAGGCCGAGATTCAGCAGGTGCGAATGCAGGCGCTCAACTTCCAGCAGGATGGCGCGGATCATCTGCGCGCGTTCCGGCACCACGATCCCCATCGCGTTTTCAACGGAGGTGGTATACGCGGTGCTGTGGGCAAAGCCGCAGATGCCGCACACGCGGTCCGACAGGAAGGTAACTTCGTTGTAGCCCATACGGGTTTCCGCCAGTTTCTCCATACCGCGATGGACATAGAACAGACGGTAGTCGGCGTCGATAATGTTTTCGCCGTCGACAAACAGACGAAAGTGGCCCGGTTCATCAGAAGTGACGTGCAGCGGGCCGATCGGCACCACCTTATTTTTCTTGTCACCCAGTTCGTTGATAAATTCGTAGGTTTCGTCATCGACGACTGGCGCCGGGCGCTGGCGGTAATCCATGCTGTCTTTACGCAGCGGGTAGAGTTCATCCGGCCAGTCGTCCGGCAGCACCAGCCGGCGTTCGTCAGGCAGGCCGACCGGTACCAGGCCATACATATCGCGAACTTCACGCTCGCCCCACACGGCTGCGGGCACCCGTGGCGTCACCGACGGATATTCCGCTTTACTGGCGTCCACCTCCACGCGCACGGTGATCCAGCATTTCGTCCCCTGTTCCATCGACAACACATAGTAAACGGCATAATGACCGTTGAGTTTACGTTCGTCATTGCCAAACAGCACCGACAGCCAGCCGCCCTGCTGATAGTAGAGATATTCCACCACTTCCGGCAGATAGTTCACCTTCACGGTGAGGGTCAGCTGATCTTTGGTCTGCCAGGCTTCATCCAGCACCACGCCGGGAAAGGCCTGATGCAGCGCGGCAAGATAGTGTTGACCGATTTTTTCTTCAGACATGCTCAAACTCTCTTAAATCACGCCACCAGCAAGGAGACGAAGGCTAAAAAGGCAAAACCAAACCCGGCCCAGGTGACGCGGGAAACGGCGCAAAAGCGCAGGCGCGCCATGCTGTTTTCAAACAGGGCAATCACCAGCACGCCGACAATCGGCTTGACGACGGCAAGTACCAGCGCCAGCAGCAGTCCACTCGCGCTGAAGGTCTCCATCTGTCCCCACGGGATAAACACGCCGACGAACATCTGCAATACCACCAGTTGTTTGAGACCGATCCCCCACTTCAGCACCGCGAAGCCGCTGCCGCTGTATTCGGTCAGCGGGCCTTCCTGCAACTCCTGCTCCGCTTCCGCCAGATCAAACGGCAGTTTGCCCATCTCGATAAAGGTGGCGAATGCGCAGGCGCACAGCGCCAGCATCAGCGGAATGCTGCGCGCTATCGGCCAGTGGTAAATCGTGTCGGTGATATTGCTGATGTGCGTGGAACCGGCCACCTGCGCCGCCACCCACAGGCCGAGCAGCAGGATGGGCTCCACCAGTACGCCGAGCATCGCCTCGCGGCTTGCGCCGATCGCGGTAAACGGGCTACCGGTATCAAGGCCGGAAATAGCGAAGAAGAAGCGAGCGATAGCGAACAGATAGATCAGGGTGATCAGATCGCCCAGTTGCGGCAGCGGCGACCTCACTGTCACCACCGGCAGCGCGGTGGCGATAGTCAGCATCACGCCGACCATCACGTACGGCATCAGACGAAAGACCCAGCCGGAATCCGCGGGCGCCACGCTCTGCCGCCCGAGGAGTTTGATCAGGTCGCGATACTCCTGCAAAACGCCCGGACCGCGGCGGTTATGCAGACGCGCGCGGGCGACGCGGGTAATGCCAGACAGCAACGGCGCGGCGGCGAACAGCGCCAGAGCCTGCAAGAATGCAATCACCAGGTTCATTTTCAGGCTCCTCGGGAAATCATAATCACCACCAGCACCGCCAGTTCAACCAGCGCTACGCCGCGAAACAGCGCAGGCGCGGAATCGCTCTGCCAGCCGGAAATCCGTACGGGCGCGGCGGTACGTTGCCAGCGGGGGAGCAGACGCGCCGGATGCAACCAGTGACGCAGTTTAAAAACCGGCGCAAAAGCCTCTTTCACCGGCATGGCGAAACCGTGGGCGGTAACAACCATCGATTTCTCATGGTTGTAGCCGCAGACCCAGGCCGTGCCGCGCGTGCGGGCAGGCAGACGATCGCCTTTAAAGAAGAGCATCAACAGCAGCGGCAACAGCGGACAGGCAATGAGCAGGAGGGCTATCAGCGGCTGGGAAACCACGCTTGAAGCCTCAGCATGAGCCGGGAAAACGCGCCCGACAAGCGGTAACAGCAGCGGCGCGGCGACTCCGCCAATCACGCAGCAGATGGCGGCCAGCGCCACGCTAAAGGTCATCAGCCGCGGCGCGCAGGTCGCGTTCTCCGCCTCCGGGCTGCGCGGTGCACCAAGGAAAGCGACGCCATAGACTTTCGCCATACACATCACCGCCAGCGCGCCGGTCACCGCCAGGCCTGTCGCCAGTAGCGGCCCAAGCAGACGACCAATAAACACCTCGCCCGTGCTCATCCGGAAGAAAGACTGATAGATAACCCACTCTCCGGCGAAACCATTCAGCGGCGGCAGCGCAGCCATCGCCATCAGGCCCACCAGCATGGAAAGCGAAATCAGCGGCATTTTCTTGCCTATCCCGCCGAGTTTTTCGATATCGCGATGGCCGGTGCGAAACCACACCGCCCCCGCGCCGAGAAACAACGTGGTTTTAAACAAACTATGGTTGATGAGGTGATACATACCGCCAATAAAGCCCAGCGCCATCAGCGCCGGGTTATGGCTGGCGATGCCGGTGACGAAGGCGCCGAAACCGAGCAGAATAATGCCGATGTTTTCCAGAGTGTGGTACGCCAGCAGCCGCTGAATATTGTGCTCCATCAGTGCGTACAATCCGCCGACGAATGCGGTGATCATTCCCAGCACCAGCAACATCACGCCCCACCACGGCGGCGGCACGCTCCCGGCCAGCGACACCGTCAGAATGCCGTACAGGCCAACCTTCATCACCACCGTGGAGAACAGCGCGGCGGCCGGGGCGCTGGCGCCCGCATGGGCCTGCGGCGCCCAGCCGTGGAGCGGGATAACACCGGCCAACAGCGCAAAACCGATCAGCCCAGGCAGCCACAGCAGCGCGTTTTGCGGAGCGTCCATCGCCAGTTGCGTAATCTGCGCCAGTTCAAGCGTGCCGTAGAACGACCAGACCAGCCAGCAGCTCCAGGCCAGCAGCAGAGTGCCAAACCGCCCCAACGCAAACCACAGTTTGCCGGACTGTGGGCAGCCGGTAAGGAAAGCGGCGCAGAGAGCCATAATCTCCGCCATCACCACCAGCGCGCCAAAGTTAGTGACAACCACCGCGCTGGCGGCGGCAGCCAGCAGCAGGTTCACCAGCAGGCCGTTAGCCTTCACCTGCGGGTGGCGATGCCAGGAAATATTAAACAGGGAAATCGGCAGCGCCGACAGGCCAATCGCCAGCAGCCACAGGGCGTTGACGCCGCCAATCCGAATGCTCAGATGCAGCATCTGCAACATGCCGTCGTCTCCGTGCTCCGGCATCAACAGCGCCGTTCCGCCCGCCAGCGCCAGCATGATGCTGGCGACCGCGCCGCCCACCCCGGCAATCGCGCCGCTCAGCGGTTTACGCAGCGTGAACAGAAACGCCAGCACCGCGCTGGCGGCGTACCAGACCACCGCCTGATTCACTAAGGCAATCACACTCATTTCACATCCCCTTGTTGCGCCTGAAACCGCGACAGATCGCCGAAGTCGGTATGAAAGGCCAGTTGCCGCTTACGCTTGTTGGCCTGGGCGATATCACGAATATCCACCAGCATCAACGCTTTGGTCGGGCAGGTCCGTACACACGCCGGGCCCTGTTCATCGAAATGGCACAGGTCGCATTTGACGGCGACGGCACGCACGCCCGGCACCCAATCGAGCAAAGCGCTGACGCGGGACTGGGCCGGTGGCGCGGCGGGGGCCATCGGCGTATTGGCATTAGCCGGAATATCCAGCGGACGGCTGCCGGAAAACGCAATAGCGCCGAACGGGCAGGCGATTGCGCATAACTTGCAGCTTACGCACAGGCTTTCATTGAGCTGTACCGCGCCATTGACGCGATTAATCGCGTTGACCGGGCATACGACAGCACAGGGCGCATCTTCGCAGTGGTGGCACATCTGCGGCGCGGATTCTTTTTCATTGCGCATCAACCGCAAGCGGGGCGCAGATTGCAGGCCCTGCTGGCGGTGAGTCTCAGCGCAGGCGGCTTCGCAGGTACGACAGCCGATACAAACGGTGGAGTCAGCAATTACAAAACGGTTCACCGGGTCATCCTCAGGTGAAAGTCATTTTTGACGAAAACAGGCTACGTAAGTGTCAATTTCGACACTTATCGACACCTGGCGATTAACGGGCCAGCGTCAGACGGCTTAAATCCACCGGCTGGTCCTGTTCCATCGCGTCATACAGGCGGTCATACACGGTGGCGATCGTCGCCAGATAGTGTTCGAGTACCTGTTCGCGATCGCGGTTACTGATACGGCCATCAATGGTGCCATCGGAGTCCAGCGTTGCCCGGGCAATCAACTGCCTGTCAGCGCGGTTCCGGGTTTCCACGTAATATTCGATGGTATGGCTGTTAAAGCCCTCGGCCAGCGCCACGTAGACCTGAAAGTGGCCAAACAGTACGAAGCAGAGTTCGCTATCTGGCGCACAACTCATTTCATGATGCAGACGCGCTTTCGACAGGGTTATCCCCTGGACCAGCGAGCTGCAGTAGGTGTGCCACTGCTTCTGATGCTGGCGGTGACGATCGGCGATGTAGTCCGCCTTTTCACTTAATTCCCAAATAGTCATCCTGGTTCCCCCGAGATATGAGTCGCACCGGTTAAGCACTTTCCATGCCAAATTGTAATTAATTGATATTTAATAAATTTAATCACAACGATGCGTTAAGAAGACATGACGATGACGATACCTGACGGTCGTCATCGTCAGTCAGTCGACAGTAGCGGTGAGATGGCATCGTTATTGCATAGATGGGCCATCGCGATACGGAGGCATCATGCACGAAATCACGCTTAGCCAGCGGGCGCTGGAAATTATCGAACAGCAGGCGCAGCAGGCTGGCGCACGTCGGGTTACCGGCGTGTGGCTAAAAGTTGGGGCGTTTTCCTGCGTGGAAGCCAGCGCGCTGACCTTCTGTTTTGAACTGGTGTGCCGCGGCACGCTGGCGGAAGGCTGCGAACTGCATATCGCCGAACAACAGGCTGAATGCTGGTGTGAATCCTGCCAGCAGTACGTGCAGCTTATCTCGCAGCACGTGCGCCGCTGTCCACAGTGTCAGAGCGATCGGTTGCAGATTGTGGCGGACGAGGGTTTACAGATTCAGCGAATAGAAGTGATTCCCGGGTAATTCGGTTGTCTCGCAGCGCCAGGCGCGGCCAACAAAGCGACAATACGAAATATGACGGGACAGACCAGGAGCAAAACTATGTGTACGACTTGCGGCTGTGGGAAAGGCAACCTTTATATAGAAGGCGACGAACATAACCCGCATTCGGCGTTTCGCAGCGCCCCCTTCGCGGCCGCCCCGCGTCAGATGATGAATATTACCGGCATAAAACGTGATGACTTCACCCCTGAGCGTACTGAAAACGGCGATCTGCACTACGGTCACGGCGAAGCGGGTAGTCATGCGCCGGGTCAGAGCCAGAAACGCATGCTGGAAGTGGAAATCGACGTGCTGGATAAAAACAACCGTCTGGCCGCCCGCAACCGCGAGCGCTTCGCCGCCAAAAACCAGCTGGTGCTGAATCTGGTCTCCAGCCCCGGCTCCGGCAAAACGACCCTGTTGACGGAAACCCTGCTACGGCTGAAAGAAAAAACCCCCTGTGCGGTCATTGAAGGCGATCAGCAGACGATCAACGACGCCGCGCGCATCCGCGCCACCGGCACGCCGGCCATTCAGGTCAACACCGGTAAAGGCTGCCATCTTGACGCCCAGATGATCGCCGATGCCGCGCCGCGCCTGCCTCTGGATGACAACGGCATTCTGTTTATCGAAAACGTCGGCAACCTGGTATGCCCGGCAGATTTCGACCTCGGCGAGCGCCATAAGGTGGCAGTGCTGTCGGTGACCGAAGGGGAAGACAAGCCGCTGAAGTATCCGCATATGTTCGCCGCCGCCAGCCTGATGCTGCTCAATAAAGTCGACCTGCTGCCGTATCTCACCTTTGATGTGGAAAAATGTCTGGCCTGTGCCCGGGAGGTGAATCCGGATATTGACATTATTCTTCTTTCCGCCACCCACGGGGAAGGCATGGACCAGTGGCTTAACTGGCTGGAGGCGCAGCGATGTGCATAGGCGTTCCGGGACAAATTCGCGCCATTGACGGCAATCTGGCAAAGGTGGACGTGTGCGGCATTCAGCGCGAAGTCGATCTCACTCTGGTCGGCCCGGTCGATGACCAGGGCCAGCCGCGCCTGGGCCAGTGGGTGCTGGTGCACGTCGGTTTCGCCATGAGCGTGATTAATGAAGCTGAAGCCCGCGATACCCTTGACGCGCTGCAAAACATGTTTGCCGTCGAGCCGGACGTCGGCGCGCTGCTCTACGGCGAGGAGCGGTAAATGCGTTTTGTTGATGAATACCGCGCTCCGGAGCAGGTAATGCAACTGGTGGAACACCTTCGCAAGCGGGCCCGCCTGCTGACGCATACCGCCGAACGCCCGCTGCGCATTATGGAAGTGTGCGGCGGCCATACTCACGCCATTTTTAAATTCGGCCTCGACCAGTTGTTGCCGGAAAATATCGAATTTATCCACGGCCCCGGCTGCCCGGTGTGCGTACTGCCGATGGGACGCATTGACGCCTGTATCGATATCGCCAGCCGTCCGGGCGTCATTTTCTGCACCTTTGGCGACGCCATGCGCGTGCCGGGAAAAAACGGTTCGTTGTTGCAGGCGAAATCACGCGGGGCCGACGTGCGTATCGTCTATTCGCCAATGGATGCCCTGAAGCTGGCGCAGCAAAATCCCGACCATGAAATAGTCTTCTTCGGTCTCGGTTTCGAAACCACCATGCCCGCCACCGCCCTCACGCTGCGTCAGGCCCGCGAGCGCGATGTGGCTAATTTTTACTTTTTCTGCCAGCACATTACTCTGCTGCCGACCCTGCGCAGCCTGCTCGATCAGCCGAATAACGGGATCGATGCTTTTCTCGCCCCCGGTCACGTCAGCATGGTTATTGGCACCGAAGCCTACGGGTTTATCGCCAGCGACTATCATCGTCCTTTAGTGGTGGCGGGATTCGAACCGCTTGATCTACTGCAAGGCGCGGTGATGCTGGTTGAGCAGACAATAGCGCGGCACAGTGAGGTGGAAAACCAGTATCGCCGGGTGGTGCCTGATGAGGGCAATCCACTGGCGCAGTCGGTCATCGCCGATGTGTTCTGCCTCAGCGGCGACAGCGAGTGGCGAGGTCTGGGCGTGATTAACAACTCTGGCGTCCGTCTGATGCCCGCGTATCAGCGTTTTGACGCCGAGGCGCATTTCCGCCCGGCACCGCAGCGCGTTTGCGATGACCCGCGCGCCCGCTGCGGCGAGGTGCTGACCGGCCGCTGTAAGCCGCACCAGTGCCCGCTGTTCGGCAGTACCTGCAATCCGCAAAGCGCCTTTGGCGCGCTGATGGTTTCCTCGGAAGGGGCCTGCGCCGCCTGGTATCAATATCGCAGTCAGGAAATCGAAGTATGAAAAGCATCCAGTTAGCTCACGGTAGCGGCGGTCAGGCGATGCAACAGTTGATCGGCGACCTGTTTATGCAGGCTTTCGCCAACCCCTGGCTGGCGGAACTGGAAGATCAGGCGCGGCTTGATCTCGCCGGGCTTACCGCGCAGGGCGATCGTCTCGCCTTTTCCACCGACAGTTATGTTATCGATCCGCTATTTTTCCCCGGCGGCAATATCGGCAAGCTGGCGGTATGCGGCACAGCGAATGACGTGGCGGTGAGCGGCGCGCTGCCGCGCTACCTCTCCTGCGGGTTTATTCTTGAAGAGGGGCTGGCGATAGCCACGCTCGAAGCGGTCGTCGATAGCATGGCGCAGACCGCACGGGAAGCCGGGATCGCGATTGTCACCGGCGATACCAAAGTGGTGCCGCGGGGATCGGCGGATAAACTGTTTATTAACACCGCCGGGATCGGCGCGATCCCGGCAGACATTCACTGGGGCGCCCAACAAATTAGCGCCGGCGACGTGCTGCTGGTCAGCGGTACGCTTGGCGATCACGGGGCAACGATTCTTAATCTGCGCGAGCAGATGGGGCTGGACGGTGCGCTGTCCAGCGATTGCGCGGTGCTGACACCGCTGATTCAAACGTTGCGCGACATCCCCGGGGTCAAGGCGCTGCGCGATGCGACCCGCGGCGGCGTTAACGCAGTCGCTCATGAGTTTGCCGCCGCCAGCGGCTGCGGAATTGAACTGCATGAACAAAATCTGCCGATCAACGATACCGTACGCGGCGTATGCGAACTCCTCGGGCTGGATGCGCTTAATTTTGCCAATGAGGGCAAGCTGGTGATTGTCGCCGCCCGACACGCTGCGGAAAACGTGCTGGCGCGTTTACGCGCTCACCCGCTGGGGCGCAATGCGGCGATCGTTGGCGATGTTGTGGAACGTCCGGGCGTGCGCGCCATCGGCCTGTACGGTGTGAAGCGCACTCTTGATCTTCCCCACGCCGAGCCGTTGCCGCGAATTTGTTAACAATGTATGGCGATTTCCCGGAGGCGGCGCGTTGTGCCCGTCCGGGTGGCATTATCTCAACGACTTGTTATGGAAAACTAAAGAACACATTGTTGCTCCCCCCGCCCCTCCGGGGAGAGGGTGAGGAGGAATGCACGGCACGGATAGAATAGCAAGGGTGAAAACCCGCCTGGCTCACCGCTTCATTATCCAGCCCAAATCATCGGGCCACCACGGATCGGTTTACGGCGGCAATGACCGCTTAATTTAACAGACTATTAGAGCCTATCCCTGTAGGCGTTATTGGCGCAGACAGTTTGAACACGGCCAGCGCGGAAGAACCGGAGCGTACACGTAGTACGTGAGGATTCTGAGCACTGCCCAGGTTCAAAATGACAAGTAAAATAGCCCTAATGGGATAGGCTCTTATTTGTATCATCACTTTATTACGCGCTGCTTTGCGGTGCTTTTGGGCTTAAGCAATGTCGTATACACCAATGGGCGATCTTGGGCAGCAGGGCCTGTTTGATATCACCCGCACGTTATTACAGCAGCCAGATCTGGCTGCGCTGAGCGAAACGTTAACCCGTCTGGTGCAACAGTCCGCGCTCGCCGACCGGGCGGCAATTATTTTATGGCATCCCGGTAACCATCGTGCGGTCCGGCATGCCTGCGACGAAGCCGGGCACCCGCTAAACTACGAAGACGAAACCGTCCTTGCCAACGGTCCGGTACGACGCCTGCTGTCGCGACCGGATGCGCTGTATTGCGACAGGGCGACTTTTGCCGAAACCTGGCCGCAGCTGGCCAGCAGCGGACTCTACCCCACATTTGGTTATTACTGCCTGCTGCCGCTGGCGGCGGAGGGCCGCATCTTCGGCGGCTGCGAATTTATACGCAATGCCGACCAACCGTGGACGGAAAAAGAGTACCAGCGGCTGCACACCTTTACGCAAATCATTGCCGTGGTGACCGAGCAAATCCAGAGCCGTGTCAGCAATAACAGCGATTACAATCTGCTATGTCGTGAGCGCGATAATTTTCGCATTCTGGTGGCGATCACCAATGCCGTACTCTCGCGGCTGGATATCGATGAGCTGGTCAGCGAAGTGGCGAAGGAGATTTATCATTATTTCCGCATTGACGCCATCAGCGTCGTGCTGCGCAGCAACCGTAAAGGCAAGCTCAATATCTACTCCACCCACTATCTTGACGCCGACCATCCGGTGCACGATCAAAGCGAGGTGGATGAAGCCGGAACCCTGACCGAGCGGGTATTTAAGAGCAAAGAAATGCTGCTGCTCAATCTGCACGATTATGACCGGCTGGCGCCGTACGAAAAAATGCTCTTTGAAATATGGGACAACAAAATCCAGACCCTGTGCCTGTTGCCGTTGATGTCCGGCAACACGCTGCTTGGCGTGCTGAAGCTGGCGCAGTGCGATGAAAAAGTATTCACCACCACCAACCTCAAATTGTTGCGGCAGATTGCCGAACGGGTCTCAATCGCCATTGATAACGCCCTCGCCTATCGTGAGATTCAGCGCCTGAAAGAGCGTCTGGTGGATGAGAACCTCGCGTTGACTGAACAGCTCAATAACGTCGAGAGCGAATTTGGCGAAATCATTGGCCGCAGCGAAGCGATGCATCGCGTGCTTAAGCAGGTCGAGATGGTGGCGCACAGCGACAGCACGGTGCTTATCCTTGGCGAAACCGGGACCGGTAAAGAGCTGATTGCTCGCGCCATTCATAACCTGAGCGGCCGCAACAGCCGCCGGATGGTGAAAATGAACTGCGCGGCCATGCCCGCCGGACTGCTGGAAAGCGATCTCTTTGGCCACGAGCGCGGCGCCTTTACCGGCGCCAGCGCCCAGCGCATTGGCCGCTTCGAACTGGCGGATAAAAGTTCGCTGTTCCTTGATGAAGTCGGCGACATGCCCGTGGAACTGCAGCCGAAACTGCTGCGCGTATTACAGGAACAGGAGTTCGAACGCCTCGGTAGCAATAAGCTGATTCACACCGATGTCCGCCTGATCGCCGCGACTAACCGCGACCTTAAGCAGATGGTCGCCAATCGTGAATTCCGTAGCGATCTCTACTACCGCTTGAACGTCTTTCCGATCCACCTGCCGCCGTTGCGCGAACGCCCGGACGATATTCCGTTACTGGTGAAAGCCTTCACCTTTAAAATCGCCCGCCGTCTTGGGCGCAATATCGACAGCATTCCGGCGGAAACGTTGCGTACCCTCAGCCGTATGGAGTGGCCGGGTAATGTGCGCGAACTGGAGAACGTTATCGAACGGGCGGTGCTGCTGACCCGCGGCAACGTGCTGCAATTATCACTACCGGAAATAAGTATCGAGCAGGCGCCGCTGACAGCGGAGGTAGCAGCAAAAGAAGGAGAGGACGAATACCAGCTGATTGTCCGGGTACTGAAAGAGAGCAACGGCGTGGTTGCCGGGCCGAAAGGCGCGGCCCAACGACTGGGATTAAAACGCACAACATTACTTTCCCGTATGAAACGTCTGGGCATTAGCAAAGATGTTCTGGTATAACCAGAGAGTCATTTCTAAACGCATTGAGCGGAGGCATTATGGCGGTATCAGCACGTAACCAACTCGCCGGCACAGTCAGCGCGGTCGCCACTGGCGCAGTCAACGACGAAATCGAACTGACTTTAGCGGGCGGCGCAAAGCTGGTGGCGATCGTCACCCACAGCAGCAAAGAAGTGTTGGGTCTGGCGACAGGTAAAGACGCCATTGCGCTGATTAAAGCGCCGTGGGTCACGCTGGCGACAGAAGATTGTGGTCTGAAGTTTTCCGCCCGCAACCAGTTCACCGGTAGCGTGACCCAGGTGACAGAAGGCGCGGTGAACGCCACCGTGCATATTCAGGCCGACGCGGGCTTTGAAATCATCGCCGTGGTCACCAATGAAAGCCAGCAAGAGATGAAGCTGGCGCAGGGCAGCCGTGTCATCGCGCTGATTAAGGCTTCCGCCATTCTTATTGCCACCCGCGCCTGATTAATATTCAGAACGCCGTTTCATTTCTATTTAAATGAAACGGCGTTCTGTGAAGCCACTCGCAATACTTGTTACTCATCAATGATAAATAAGCCTTTTCCTTACTGGAGATGCTTATGACGCGTTTACCCCTGGCGGCGGCCATCATGCTGCTTTTGTCTGCTCCGACGGCATTCGCCTCCCTGTCGACCTTTTCAGTCTGGCCCGGCGGTGAAGCGCCCGGGGCGAAACACAGCCCGGTGGTTGAATCTCTCGTGGAGCGCAGTAACAATCCCGCGCTGCCTGACCGCGCCGTCACCGGCATCCGCGCCCCGGCAATCACCGTTTATGCGCCAGAGAAGCCCAACGGTATCGCCCTGCTGGTGACGCCAGGAGGATCATATCAGCGTGTGGTGCTGGATAAAGAAGGCAGCGACCTTGCGCCGGTATTTAATGCGCAAGGCTATACCCTGTTTGTGATGACTTATCGGATGCCCGCGGAGGGTCACACGGAGGGCAGCGATGCTCCGCTGGCCGATGTACAGCGCGCGTTGCGTACCCTGCGGTCGCGTGCCGCAGAGTGGCATATCGACCCGCATAAAATCGGTATCATGGGGTTTTCCGCCGGGGGGCACGTGGCAGCGAGCCTGGAGACCCGCTACAACGCGTCGGTTTACACCGCCATCGATGCTATCGACCAGCAGAGCGCGCGACCAGATTTTGCCATACTCGCGTACCCGGTGATTTCCATGGATCCGGCGATTGCCCATCGCGGCTCGCGCAAAGCGCTGATTGGCGATACGCCGACAGCAGAGCAACAGCGCCGTTATTCGCCGGAGCAGAATGTGACGCCTGAGACGCCGCCGACATTTATTCTGCATGCGGTAGACGATCCTTCGGTACCGGTGGATAACTCACTGGTCATGTTCAACGCGCTGCGCGCCCACAAGGTGCCGACGGAATTGCATTTGTTCGCCGAGGGCAAGCATGGCTTCGGTATTCGTGGAACGAAAGGTCTGCCCGTCGCCGAGTGGCCGCAGCTGGCGATGAACTGGATAGACTCGCTGCCCGACATGAAAAAATAGCGTCACCTGTTCTGATGCCAATCGGTTAAGCGAGTCATCGGTGTTGTCGTCTGTTTCATTGACTAACGGCATTCGCTTTTTCGGTGGTTTTGGTGAAAATGGCGCATTTTTAATTTCCCCATTGGATTCAGTGGCCTGTTCCGTTCACGGTTAATACGAGGATATTCTTCATATGCATTGCGTGTGAACGGCCAGGGGGACGTTTCGCCCGTCCCCCTGCACCCCCGGCATTGCGCTGAAAACCTGCCGCTGCGCGGTCCGCTCCACTCCGGCTTCATCTGGCGGACCGGGCGGGACTCGACGTCCTGTCTCGACCCGCCCTCTGGCCGCCGTCCTGGCGGCCAGTCCTGGATGCGCGCCTGCGTTCCCGCCAGGTTTCCTTGATGCGCCCAACCCCCCTGCTGTGAGCCTGGGCTGAAACGGTTACTCCCCTGCGGCTGTGGGTTCAAATCTCCTGCGTTTTGCAACCGAATAGGGATTTCGCCAAAACCACCGATTAACGGAACCAGGCAGCCAGCCTACACACGGCTGACAGCCCCTTAACTGACCAGCATTAGCCTCCTGCCTCTTGTAAGTCGGTAAGCGCACGCTTCATTAAGCGTCTCTTCAGCAAATGGCCTTAAACAAATAACATATTGTTATATAATAAAAAATTAAGAAAAACCGCCTCCACTGCCTTCTTCATCATTCCCCTGACAGAATCTGGTCTGCTGCACGATTTTGTTCTCATGCTAACCATTTGCCTTGAATTTAAATAATAATCATTTTCATTTACTAATAGCCTGTGCTATATAACATAGCAAAAGCTATAAATGATGATTAATTAATCGCAACCTGCAACCTGTGAGGGATCCTATGCTGCACCTGCCACCTTTGAAACATCTGCTGCTTGCCACGACTCTGGCGCTACTGACCATTGCCCCCGTCCAGGCAAAAGAGAAATTTAAAGTCATTACCACGTTTACCGTCATCGCCGACATGGCGCAAAACGTCGCGGGCGATGCGGCTGACATCAGTTCAATCACTAAACCCGGTGCCGAGATCCATGAATATCAGCCGACCCCCGGGGATATCAGGCGGGCACAAGGCGCGCAGTTGATCCTCGCCAACGGCCTCAATCTTGAACTGTGGTTCGCCCGTTTTTATCAGCACCTGAACGGCGTACCAGAGGTGGTGGTCAGCAACGGCATTCAGCCGATGGGCATCAGCGAAGGGCCTTATAACGGCAAACCCAACCCACATGCCTGGATGTCCGCAGATAACGCCCTGATCTATGTCGACAATATCCGCGACGCGCTGGTGAAATACGATCCTGAGAATGCCAATACTTACCGCCACAACGCCGAGACTTACAAAGAGAAAATTCGCCAGACCATGGCACCGCTGAAGGCGGAACTGGGGAAACTGCCGCAGGATAAACGCTGGCTGGTGACCAGTGAGGGCGCATTCTCCTATCTGGCTCGCGACAACGATCTGCGCGAACTCTACCTGTGGCCAATCAACGCCGACCAACAGGGCACGCCGCAGCAGGTGCGCAAAACCATTGATACGATGAAGAAAAAGCATATCCCGACCATCTTTAGCGAAAGCACTATCTCCGATAAACCGGCGCGCCAGGTGGCAAGAGAAGCAGGCGCTCACTACGGCGGCGTTTTATACGTCGACTCTCTGAGCGCCGCCGATGGCCCGGTGCCGACCTATCTCGACCTGCTGCGCGTCACCACGCAAACCATCGTCCAGGGCATCAACGACGGATTGAGGAAACAATCATGAGTGACGCACTACCGGGGATCGCAGTCAACAACGTCAGCGTGACCTGGCGTAACGGGCATACCGCCCTGCGGGATGCGTCATTCAACGTCCCACGCGGTTCGATTGCCGCGCTGGTCGGGGTGAACGGCTCAGGAAAGTCGACGCTGTTTAAAGCATTGATGGGCTTTGTTCACGTGGCGCGCGGCGATATTGCGATTCTCGGCCAGCCGGTTAACCGGGCCCTGCGCCAGAACCTCGTCGCCTATGTCCCGCAGGCGGAAGAAGTGGACTGGTCCTTCCCGGTGCTGGTGGAAGACGTGGTGATGATGGGCCGCTACAGCCATATGGGCTGGCTACGACGAGCGAAAAAACGCGACCATGAAATTGTTGATGCCGCGCTGGCGCGGGTCGGCATGAGCGAGTATCGCCACCGGCAGATAGGCGAACTTTCCGGCGGACAGAAAAAGCGCGTGTTTCTGGCCCGCGCGATCGCCCAACAAGGGAAAGTGATTCTGCTGGATGAGCCCTTTACCGGCGTCGATGTGCAGACGGAAGCGCGCATCATTGAGCTGCTGCGGGAGCTGCGCAATGAAGGGTGTACCATGCTGGTTTCGACCCATAACCTCGGTTCGGTGAGCGAATTCTGCGACTACACGGTGATGGTCAAAGGTACCGTGCTGGCCAGCGGCCCGACGGAAACCACGTTTACCGCTGAAAACCTTGAGATCGCTTTTAGCGGCGTACTGCGCCATGTAGTGTTGAGCGGCGCGGAAGAGAAAATTATTACCGACGATGAGCGGCCGTTTATTAGCCGCCGCGTGGCGGGAGGTAAGGAATGAACTGGCTGCTGGAGCCGTTTGGCTATCAGTATATGCTGAACGCGATGTGGGTCTCGGCGCTGGTGGGAGGCGTGTGCGCATTTCTCTCCTGCTATCTGATGCTCAAAGGCTGGTCGTTGATTGGCGATGCCCTCTCCCACTCCATCGTACCCGGCGTGGCGGGAGCATATATGCTCGGCCTGCCTTTCGCGCTGGGCGCCTTTCTTTCCGGCGGGCTGGCAGCGGGCAGTATGCTGTTTCTCAATCAACGCTCGAAGCTGAAAGAAGATGCGATTATCGGCCTGATCTTCTCCTCTTTTTTCGGCATCGGCCTGTTTATGGTTTCACTGAATCCCACTTCGGTGAATATCCAGACCATTATTCTCGGCAATATTCTGGCCATTGCCCCGGAGGATATTATTCAACTGGCGGCAATTGGTTTTATTTCGATGGTAATTCTGCTGCTGAAGTGGAAAGACCTGATGGTAACCTTTTTCGATGAGAACCACGCCCGTTCAATTGGCCTCAATACCCGTGGGCTGAAACTGTTGTTCTTCACGTTGCTGGCGGCCTGTACCGTGGCGGCACTGCAAACCGTCGGCGCATTCCTGGTGATTTGCCTGGTGGTCACCCCCGGCGCCACCGCCTGGCTGCTGACCGACCGCTTCCCGCGCCTGCTGCTCATTGCCGTGGCTATCGGTAGCCTGACCAGCTTTTTCGGCGCGTGGATCAGCTACTATCTGGACGGTGCGACCGGCGGCATCATCGTCGTGGCGCAAACGCTGCTGTTTTTAGTCGCTTTTGTTTTTGCACCGAAGCACGGCCTGCTTGCCAGCCGTCGTCTCGCCAGGAGGTCCCATGCTGAACGTGCTGCTTGAACCTTTCCAGTTTCCTTTTATGGTTAACGCCATACTGGTGGCAATGATTGTCGCCGTTCCCTGTGCGCTGCTTTCCGTGTTCCTGGTGCTGAAAGGCTGGGCGCTGATGGGCGACGCCATGAGCCATGCGGTATTTCCCGGCGTCGTGGTGGCCTATATTGTCGGCGTCCCCTTCGCCATCGGCGCGTTTATCGCCGGGTTATTCTGCGCTATCGCCACCGGTTACCTCGATGATAACAGTCGCATCAAGCGCGACACGATCATGGGAATTGTGTTTTCCGGGATGTTCAGCGCGGGTCTGGTGCTGTACGTCGCGATTCAGTCGGAGGTTCATCTCGACCATATTTTGTTTGGCGATATGCTGGGTATTTCGGCCAATGATATTGTACAAACGTCGCTGATTGCGCTGCTCATCGCCTTAATTATCGGCCTGAAGTGGCGCGATTTTCTGTTGCACGCCTTTGATCCGCAGCAGGCCAGGGCCAGCGGGCTGCGCTGCGGGCTGCTGCACTACGGGCTGCTGTGCATGATTGCGCTGACCATCGTCGCAACGCTAAAAGCCGTGGGGATTATTCTGTCGATTTCATTACTGATCGCGCCGGGGGCAATCGCCCTGCTGTTGACACGGCGCTTCGTCAGCGCTCTGTTGCTGGCAGTGGTCATTGCGGTGAGCTGTTCACTGGGCGGCGTGTGGTTGTCGTTTTATCTCGACAGCGCCCCCGCGCCGACCATTGTGGTGTTGTTTACCCTCCTGTTTGTTATCGCGTTTGTCAGTACGTCGGTTCGCGATCATCGAACGCTGTCAGAAGCACCAGGCCGCGGCTAGCGCCGCCGGAAGTGCCTGGAATAAAACAGGCCCCCTTGCCCTTTCAGGGTGAGGGGACGCTCCCGAAGGCGCTACGCAGCGCGAGCCGGGGCTATTTTTTAGACCGGTACTTTTCGGGAAGCGCGGGGACAGGGCGTTTATCATCAATCAGATGGCGAAGAGTCAGGATCGGATGACGCCAGAGCATTCGCGGCCCGGCCCAGCGCATAATCTGCTTCATCTCTTCGCGTCTCGCGGGTTGATAGCAGTGTACCGGACACTGCCTGCAGGCGGGTTTTTCTTCACCAAATACGCACTTATCCAGACGCTTGTCCGCGTAGGCATTAAGCGCCCGGTAATGTTCAGCGTCGTCACTGGCATCCTGACAGAGGCGCCGATAGAGCGAAATCATACTGCTAATGGTCTTTTTTTCCCGCGCAATACGTTTCCCCGCCATAGACTGTTCCTCACCAATAAAGATGCATTAATAATACACGTTTAAAGAGAGCAATGTCACTCACTACTCCCTGAGGAGTATGCCGGTTTATCCACGTGTCCCAGCGCTTTGTCCGGGAAGCAAACGTCGCGAACCCGGCGTTTCAGTTCGGCGGCATCGGGAAAACCACCATCCTGCTTACGCTCCCAAATTTGTACCTCATTAACCGTCACCACGAAAATCCCGCCGGTTCCCGGTACCAGCGTCACCGAGCCAATATCGGTACTGAAACTGTGCAGCAATTCCTGGGCCATCCAGCTGGCGCGCAGCATCCAGTTACATTGCGAACAATAGGTAATGGTAATAGCGGCTTTGTGACTCATCGCTTTCTCACTGTCAGTAAAGGGGTAAATTGTAAACAACTTGCAGATTAATTGAGAAATAATCAATAATTTTGTTGCAAACGATAATACCTATCATTACCATTCGCGATAATTAAGTATGGAACAATATGTCCGGTCATGGAATAACAGGACACACCTGCACTCTGGAAGTAATGCGTGGGCCAATACTAATAATTATCAAGGCGTGGCTATTATGTATATCTCCACTCAATCAACAGCATGGTTCAAGAAAAGCCTGCTGGTGACCTCTTTGCTTGCAGCAATCTATCAAACTTCTGCCGGGGCGGCAGATACCAACACGAAAGCGGCCAGCAATACCGCCTCTGAGGATAGCTCGGAACAGATGACCGTGACCGCGCCAGCCCCTGTGCTAAAAGCAGGCAGCGAGCATTCCATCAGCGCTCAGGAATTGCAGGATAAAGGCGCCAACGATTTTGGTTCCATTATGCGTTACGAACCGTTGATTAGCGCGACCGGCGCCAGCGGCGGTTCCGGCAACGGTAAAAGCGGCTTCGACCGCGGCGGCTATACCGGCTACAACATTCGCGGCATGGAAAGCAACCGCGTCGGTATCGACGTCGACGGTATCGCCCAGCCCAATGCCACCGGGCGCAGCTATGCCAGCCGCGCAGGCCTCAATACTTTCGGAATGGGGCGCGACTACATCGACCCGTACATGTACGGCAGCATTGATATTCAGTCCGGAGCGACCTCGATCGATACCCCCAACAACGCTATCGGCGGCAACGTCTCTTTCCGTCCGAAATCCGCCGATGACTATCTGCATCCGGGGAAAACCAGCGCCTTCGGCTACCGCAGCGGCTATGATTCCGCCGACCGTAGCTGGCACAATGGCGTCACGGTCGCTGGCGGCGATGAAACCCTGCGCGGCATCTTCGTCTACAGCCGTCGCGACGGTCAGGAGACGGAAAATAACAGCGGGACGCTTGATTCATACCCGGCAAACTGGCACTCGGACGCGTTTATGGCGTCCGGGATCTGGCAGCCGAATGACGAACACAAGCTGACCAGTACATTCGATTATTACCATAAAACCAACCATACCCATTACGACGCCTGGAACTCCAGCGGCAGCAGCATCATCGGCACCACCAACCAGACCAGCCAGACCCGCCGCTGGGGCCTGAGCCTGAAAGATGACTGGACGCCGATGAATGACTATATCGACGGCGTATCAACCAAAGTCTACTACCAGCATACCGAAGCCCATGACTGGACTTATATGCCGGACAGCATCACCCGCGCGATGCAAACAGTGAGCTCCGACTACGATACCGATACCTGGGGCATTCAGAGCGCGCTGGTAAAATCGATCGGCCGCCACGACCTGAGCGCCGGTTTTAACGCCAGCACCACCAAAACTCAGCGCCCGCTAACCCAGTCGCCAACCCCTGGCGCCTACAGCGTGATTATGCAACCGGACGCCGACAGCCGCAGTTATATCGTCGCCGGTTTCGTGCAGGACCAGATTAACTTCGACCTCGACAGCCATAATTTCGCCGTTATCCCGGGCATTCGTGTGGTACATCAATCGACCAAACCGGAAAATCTCTCCGACCTGGCCAACAACAGCAGCGTGCTGACGGGGTCGGCGGTCTCGACGCTGTATGGCAAGAACGCCGATACCCAGGCGCTGCCGTCGTTGACTTTCCAGTACGATATCACTCCTCGGCTGATGACTTACCTGCAATATAAGCGCGGGGCGCAGTTCCCCAACGCCAGCCAGCTGTATGGCTCCTGGAACCTCGGCTCCAGCTATGCGGCCAGTCAGCAGTATGCACTGATCGGGAATACCGATCTGAAAACCGAAACCAGCGATAACCTCGAGTGGGGGATGAAGGGCGAAGTGACGGAAGGCATTACCATGCGCACCGCGCTGTTCTACAACAGCTATAAGAACTTTATCGCCTATACCCGCTACACCCGCGCCAATAACCCAACACAGTTCACCAATGTGCCGTCGAACATCTACACCATCTACCAGGCGGAAAACCGCGATAAAGCCTATATTTACGGCGGCGAAATTAGCGCCAGATTCAACTTTGGCACCTGGTTTGAAGAGGTTAACGGCCTGAGCGCCACCCTCGCCTACGGTTATAGCGAAGGACAATCGAAATCCAGCTACAGCGGCGATAAATACGTCGATCTTGATAGCGTCGCGCCAATGAAGGCGATCGTCGGCGTGGCATGGGACGATCCGGCAAAACGGTACGGTACCGCCCTGACTGCCACCTTTGTTAAGGGCAAACGCGCTACCGCCACCAACCGCGAAAGCTACTCCAACAGCGGCTCGGCCATTACCGATTCCACCAGCGAATATATGCGCGTTCCGGGTTACGGCATGCTGGACTGGACCGCTTACTGGCAGGTGACGAAAAACGTGCGCCTGAACGGCGGGGTTTACAACGTTACCGATCGTAAATACTGGGATTATCTGAGCAGCCGCAATATCGAAACGGCCACCAATCAGGACGCTAACGATAAAGCGCTGGCGGTGATGCCTGGACGGACCTGGCAACTGGGCGTTAACGTCGATTTCTGATTAGCCAGATACGTTTTTGACAAACGCAATAATAAGAAACCTGCTCCCCGGCCCGCGCGCCGGGGATACTCATCGTAGAGAAGGATGTGAATTATGCCAAACACGCCATCGCAACATGCTCCGCTGTGGCAGCGCTATCTGACCACCAAAGCACAATCCTCCGCCAGATACGCGCGCGATATCGCCAGTGAAATGGGGATTAGCGAAGCCGAACTGACCGAGGCCCGTCTGGGCCACGATGCTGTACGCCTGCAGGACGACGCGCGCGCGATTCTGGCGGCGCTGGAAGCGGTAGGCGAAACCAAATGCATCTGCCGCAATGAATACGCGGTACATGAACAGGTCGGCGCATTTACTCATCAACATCTGAGCGGCCACGCCGGGCTGATCCTCAATCCACGCGCCCTCGACCTGCGCCTGTTCCTTAGCCAGTGGGCCAGCGCTTTTCACCTGACCGACAATGGTCACCAGAGTATTCAGTTCTTCGACGCCCACGGCGATGCGTTGCTCAAGGTTTACACCACCGGAAATACGGATATGGCGGCCTGGGATGCGCTGATTGCCGGGTACCGGCAAAGCGCTCCTGCTCCGCTGACGATTCTTCCGGTCACGGAGGTGAAATTTGCCGATTCCGCCGACGGCGCGGCGCTGGAAAAGGAATGGCGCGCCATGACCGACGTACACCAGTTCTTCGGCCTGCTGAGAAAATATAACTTGTCACGTCAGCAGGCGTTCCGCCTGGTCAGCGATGATCTCGCCTGCCGGATTGAAAAAGAGACACTCCCGGCACTGCTGGACACCATCCACAAGGATGGCAATGAGATCATGATTTTCGTCGGCAACCGTGGCTGCGTGCAGATCTTCACCGGCGTACTGGAAAACGTTGCCCCAATGCGCGGCTGGCTGAATATATTCAATACCGCTTTTACCCTGCATCTGCGCGAAGATAGCGTCGATGAAATCTGGGTAACCCGCAAACCCACGTCCGACGGTCACGTTACCAGCGTCGAGTTGTTCGCGAAAGACGGCACGCAAATCGCCCAGCTATATGGCCAACGCAGCGAAGGCCACCCGGAACAGGCGCAGTGGCGCACGCAGGTTGATCGTTTAACAACCGAAGGGTCGATCGCATGAAGCGCTGGCTGATATTACTTGCGGCGTTTCCGCTGCTGGTCTGCGCCGCCGCCGAGCGGATAGTCTCTCTCGGCGGCGACGTCACGGAGGTGGTTTACGCGCTTGACGCCCAGCCGCAACTGGTGGCCAAAGACAGCACCAGTACCTGGCCTGCTGCCGCGCAGAACCTGCCGGATGTGGGCTATCTGCGCCAGTTGAACGCCGAAGGGATCCTCTCTCTGCGCCCGACGCTGGTCTTAGCCAGCGCGCAGGCACGGCCCTCTCTGGTGCTGAAAAAGGTCGAAGAGAACAAGGTTAAAGTGGTCAGCGTACCGGGCGGCTATGATTTTCCGGCAATCGAGAAAAAGATCGCTGTCATTGCTGACGCCCTCGGCAAACAGCGCGAAGGTGAAGCCTTGCGTCAGCAGCTTCATCGGCAGATAGCGCAAATTCCGTCTCAGCCCATGAATAAACGCGTGCTGTTTATTCTCAGCCACGGCGGCATGAACAGCATGGTGGCCGGTAAACAAACGGCGGCAGACGGCGCGATCAGGGCGGCTGGTCTACAGAACGCGATGCAGGGCTTCGACCATTATCGCAGTATGTCCCAGGAAGGCGTTATCGCCAGCCGGCCGGATCTGGTGGTCATTTCCGCCGATGGTCTGAAAGGGATGGGCGGCGAAACCGGACTGTGGAAGCTGCCGGGACTGGCGCAAACGCCGGCGGGCCGTCATAAGCAGGTGCTGGTGATTGACGATATGGCCCTGCTTGGCTTTGGCCCGCGCACGCCGCAGGCGATACTCGCCCTGCGGCAAAAAGCGGAGCAGTTGCCCTGATGCGATCCCACCTTGCCCGTCATCTGTGGTTAATGACGCTGCTTCTGGTCATCCTGACGCTGTTTGCCACGAGCCTTGGGGCGATGCGTCTGCCATTGAGCAGCCTGCTCCCTGCCGGCGATGAGATCCTGAGAAATATCTGGTTAACCATACGCCTGCCGCGGGTACTGCTGGCGCTGCTGGTGGGGGCTGCGCTGGCGCTCTCCGGCTGCGTGATGCAGGGGCTGTTTCGCAATCCGCTCGCCGATCCAGGGCTTTTAGGGATCAGCAGCGGCGCGGCGCTGGCGGTGGCCTGCTGGCTGGTGCTCCCTCTGTCGCTCCCGGCGCTGGTGGCGCTGTATGCGCCGATGCTGGCGGCGTTTATCGGTAGCGTGGCGGTGATGGTAGTCATTTTTATTCTCAGCCGGGCCGGAGACGCCTCGCTCTCGCGCCTGCTGTTGGTCGGCATTGCCATTAATGCCCTGTGCGGCGCGCTGGTCGGGGTGCTGGCGTGGCTCAGCAATGATAGCCAGTTGCGTCAGCTTTCCTTGTGGGGCATGGGTAGCCTCGGCCAGGCGGAATGGTCCACGCTGCTGGTGGCGGCCACGCTGATGATCCCGGCCGCCATCGTGGTATGGGCAATGGCCTCGCGTCTTAACCTGTTACAGCTGGGCGATGAAGAAGCGCACTATCTCGGCGTTAACGTCCGCGCATTGCAGCGGCTGTTGCTGTTATGCAGCGCACTGCTGGTGGCCTCCGCAGTGGCTATCAGCGGCATTATTGGTTTTATCGGCCTTGTGGTGCCGCATCTGATGCGGATGTGGCTGGGGCCTGACCATCGCGGCCTGATCCCCGGTTCGCTGCTGTGCGGCGCGATACTGCTCCTGCTGGCCGACACCCTGGCGCGCACCGTCGCCGCCCCTGCGGAGATGCCGGTCGGTCTGTTGACCAGCGCGCTCGGCGCGCCGTGGTTCCTGTGGCTCATTTTTCGTCGGGAAAGAGAAATTCATGGATAACCGCTATAGTGCGCGTTCGCTCTCTTTGCGCATCGGTAATCGGCAGATTATTAACGATGTTTCCCTTGAACTGCGTGGCGGCGAAATGATGGCGCTGATTGGCCCTAACGGCGCGGGGAAATCAACCCTGTTGCGTCTGTTAACCGGTTTTTTAACCCCTGACGATGGCGAACGGTTAATCGAGGGACGGCCGCTGGAAAGCTGGTCGGCGCAAGCGCTTTCCCGTCGCCGGGCGGTGATGCTGCAACGTACTCAGCTCCACGCCGACTGGCCGATTGAAACCGTTATCGCCATGGGCCGCTCGCCCTGGGGCAGCACGCCGAACATGGAGATGATCCGCCAGGTGATGAATGAGACCGGCTGTGATCACCTCGCCGGGAGACGCTATCCATCTCTTTCCGGCGGCGAGCAGCAGCGAGTCCAGTTGGCCCGGAGTCTGGCGCAGCTATGGCGCGATGGCGCGCCCGAAGGCTGGCTGTTTCTCGATGAACCCACTTCGGCGCTGGATCTGTACTATCAGCAACATCTTCTGCGCCTGCTCAGGCGTCTGACCCGCAGCGGCAAACTGCATGTCTGTGTGGTCCTGCACGATCTGAATCTCGCGGCGCTCTGGGCCGACCATATTCTGTTGCTGCATCAGGGCAACGTGGTAGCGCAGGGCACGCCGCGGGAAGTGATTCAACAACCGATTATTAGCCGCTGGTATGGGGCGGAGGTAAGTATGGGAGAGCACCCGGATATCGCCGTACCGCAGGTGTATCTGGCGCCGTGAGCAAAAGGGCGCAAGCGTATATAAAGCCCGCTTGCGCCGTTTTGTCTGGTGATTACTTTTATCTACATACACACCGTAGCCGGTAGCATTACCGGCTACGGTTGAGATGGTTAGCTTAAAAAATTGCCCGATACAGCGCCTTAATCTCTTCCAGACTGGTATCACGCGGGTTACCGCCGGTACATACGTCCGCCAGCGCTGCGGCAGCCAGGGCGTCAATATCGTCCTCTTTCATTCCGACATCGCGCAGACGCGCAGGGATATTCACGTCGCGATTAAGCGCGGCCACCGCGTCAACCGCCGCCTTACGCGCTTCAGCGATCGGTAAGGTCGCCGCCTGTTTATTCCCCAGCGCAACGGCAATATCGCGATATTTCTCACCGGTAAATTCGGCATTGTAGGCCATAATATGCGGTAACAGCACCGCATTCGCGACGCCATGCGGCGTACCGTAGAACGCGCCCAGCGGATGCGCCATGCCATGAACCAGACCAAGCCCGACATTCGAGAAGCCCATCCCGGCAATATATTGCCCCAGCGCCATCCCTTCGGCTCCCTGCGCCTCGCCCCGTACCGAAGCGCGAAGCGAACGGCCAATGACTTCGATAGCCTTCAGGTGCAGCATGTCGGTTAGTTCCCACGCACCTTTAGTGATGTATCCTTCAATCGCGTGAGTCAGCGCATCAACACCGGTCGCGGCTTTCAGGCTGGCGGGCATGCTGGCCATCATCTCAGCATCGATAATCGCCACAACCGGGATATCATGTGGATCATAACAAACAAATTTACGGCGATTCTGAACATCGGTAATGACGTAGTTAATGGTCACTTCCGCCGCCGTACCGGCAGTCGTTGGGATGGCAATCATTGGCACGGCGGCATTTTTCGTGTCTGCACCACCTTCCAGACTGCGAACATCGGCAAATTCGGGATTATTAATGATAATCCCGACCGCTTTACAGGTATCCTGCGGCGAACCGCCACCAATGGCAATCAGATAGTCGGCCCCCGATTGCTTAAAGGCCTCAACGCCCTGCTGCACCACCTCAATCGTCGGATTGGGGATCACTTTATCAAAGATACTATAGGCCAGTCCGGCTCCGTCAAGAATGTCGAATACTTTTGTCGCAACCTTAAAACGAATCAGATCCTCGTCAGTGACCACCAGCGCTTTTTTGAATCCCCGTTTTTTCACTTCATCGACAATGCAGCTAATGGAGCCTGCGCCAAAATAAGAGGTTTCGTTTAAAATCATTCTGTAAGCCATCTTGTACTCCCTCCAGTACACATGTTTAATCACCATAATATTTAGACTTACAGTAACGTGAATGACACGGTAGTTTTATTATTTAATATCAAACAACCCCTCAATCCTCCCGCACTCAAGCTCAGTTAATTCTCATTCACCTTATATTACGGGAAGTTTTTCCAGTATATTGGACATCACTCTCTGCCGTGGTCACAGCGGTCCTGAGTCACAGCTCAGCATATAATCCAACGGGAAGTATTTCTCTCACGCAGTGTTTAATTTGAGCCAGATCACACTGTTATCCCGTGCAGTGAAAGGGATCGCATTTTTACACATAAAACCGGGCTGTAGAGCAGAACGGATCAGACAGAATGAAAGATAGCGTATAGATACCCGTACGCTTTCAGGATGACGTGCGCTACGCACAATAATCAGGCCAGTCCCTGGCCGTCCAATGAACCGTAGTCAGATGCACTCGATGCTGAGCAAAACTCATTGCTACATAACAATAACATGTCACAAACAACCGCCGCATTTTATCAACAGAGTCGGCGTCTACCGGCGCCATCACGAACGCTTTTTATAAGAATTATCTGTTATTATTGATAAATACTTATCAAAATAAGAATTGCCAAAGTAAAAAACGATCTCTTTAAGAGGTGAGACGCACTATTACTAAGAACATTCTCAGTATCTCGCGAGATTTAGCCCCTCAGGCATAATTAATAAATGTAAAAATCAGCTAAATTCCCTCTGTTGATTGCAAACATCCAGGCCTCTTGTTAGTATGGCTTTCAATCAATATATTTATTATAAAAATACCATTTATGATGTTTTTTTATTTTTATTCTAACGACCTGACCATACTTCTCTAGTGGCAATAGCAAATGTCTGACTTTATATATTGACATTTCACATATGTCAGCTAATTCACGAGTAAGTAATCCTTCAGGAGAATGTTCTTTTAGTATGTAAAGAATATGCTCTTGCTCTGGTACGTTCACCCCGGAGAGTTTATTGATACCCATAGCGGTCATCAATACCCTTAAACTCTCAACAGCACGACCAGACCTATGCTGTAAGCCAGGGTTACATAATGAGGTTGCAATCTTCATGCATCAGCTCCTTCTGTCAATTCCAACGAATGACAGTATGGATTGACCACACAAAAACGACAACATTAGCTTAAAAATTCACTTTAAACAGAATATTTATCTAAAAATTACTTTTTTTTATGATAAAAACCCTGATATAAAGAGTGGATTTTTAATTCCGTATGGAGATAAAAATGCGGTTCGATATAGAGGGATTTATTACTTTCGATACAGAGGAAGCTTCTCTGGTCAACTTGTTAACGGGTGATTGTATTGAACTTTCAGCGACATCGACTCGTCTTCTGGCCACCCTGTTGCGGCAGCAGGGAGATATCATTTCACGTATTGATATTTTTCAGGCGGTATTTGAAAAATACGGTGCCAGGCCGTCAAACAGTAATCTTAATCAATACATCTCAACGCTTCGTCGCAGCCTCTCGGACCTTGGCATTGAGAAAAATGTGATTATTACGATACCGCGAATTGGTTTTAAGATTTCTGATGAAATCATTGTCACGACCGACTGCGATTACCACTCATCATTCACCCTTCCGGACATTCCTCCGGAACTCTCCAGAAAAAGACTTATCTGGCGACACCGCAAGACATTATTTTTCGCCCTGATATTATCCGTAAGTATTTTTTTTATCACTTACTCATTTTTCTATAAAAAACAAACCAGCAATCAAACCTTCTATCAGGATAAGTGTAGCATCCACTCTGTCGACGCGCTATCCACAACAGAGTTTCTTGATAATCCTCAAAATGAAAAAATACTCCCCTCGGAAATTGACTGTTCGACACCTAAGGAGATTTATTTTTTCAAACGAAAAATCAATGATGACCATGGATTAGGACGTTACATGAACATATTTATCCTTGAATGCGATCTTAAACACCAGCAATGCCACAGTTACTATTATAAGGAAATAAAAAATGCGTAAATATCTATTAGCGACTGGCGTTGGCCTGATCATAGCAGTTTCGCTGTTATTTTATTTTTGTCTCAATAACCGCAGTGTATTATCCTGCGAATCGAAGTATGATGTTACTCAGCAAATAAATGAAGATACTTTCCGCGCCGAGGGACTCCTCTCCGCTGAGTTCTCACCGGATGGTCTTTTTATCAATTTTGAAGGATTGATCACCAGTAACGATGAAAAATATATTGTCTCGCGCAGTATTTCTCTCTCATTGAAAAAATATAAAAACAGCCGCACGCTTTTCCACGCGCCGGAAATTAGGATAATTCGTCATAATAATGATAACACGCCAGAAAGCATTGCTCAAAAAATCATCTTTAGTGACCAAAACAATGGCAGAATAATCTATATCAATCATATTAATGATGATACTATATTATTCGGTAATCCGGCGTTCCCTCAATATGGCTGCAAGCGTAAATAGTCCATCATTGATTGCGACTTAGAGCCTATCCCACCAGGCGTTATTGGCGCAGACAGTTTGAACACGGCCAGCGCGGAAGAACCGGAGCGTACACGTAGTACGTGAGGATTCTGAGCACTGCCCAGGTTCAAAATGACAAGCAAAATAGACCTAATGGGATAGGCTCTTATCTCATCCGTTTAATATTACAGCGATATCATGACCATACATTTACTCCCGACCTTATCCAGCATTGCCAATACTATTGATATGATCAATCCGAAACTGAACCTGCATCATATCAGAACCGCGTTTATCGCATCGCATCTGGCCAGTCGGGTTGATCTGTCACCCGCTTTACAGCGCAAAACTGTTCTTGCCGCGCTGGTCCATGATATCGGCGGATTAAATGAAAAATCCCGTCTGGAACCACTGAATTACATTGATGATGAGCGTAACAACCATGCGCTCATCGGGAGCGAATTACTCAGTCGGATTCCGCTTTTTCGTCCACTGAACAAGATAGTTCGCTACCACCATACCCACTGGCGTAACGGTCTGGGGCATTACATAGAAGGGGAACTGGTTCCCGAAGAGAGCCATCTGTTGTTTTTCGCCGATCGACTTGATGTCCTTTACAGTCAACACCGCGCGACCCATATCGCTTTTTTAGGTAAAAAACTCCTTGAAATCGTTAATGCCGGTGCGCACATCCTCTATAAAGAAGAATATATACAAGCATTCAGGACACTCTCGGAAAATAAACATTTCTGGACAGTCATGGCCTCCTCTGACTATCGGGATTACATCAAAGAAATACCCGGAATTCATAACGACACGATCTCACTACATAACCTACGCGATATCGCCAAACTGCTCTCTTTTATCATCGATCAATTCGCTGAGCAAACGCCATGCTATTCCGCAGCCGTGGGACGTATTGCCGGTTATCTGGCGACAAAAATGGGAATGAGCGCAGCGCAAACGCTAAAAGTCGAAATTGGTGGGTTATTGCATAATATTTCTTGTCTCGACCATAGCCCGCCACTGCAACGTTTATCTACTGCGAAGAAAAGTAAACAACCGCTCTATCTTATTGAGGGCATTGACGATATTTCAGAATGGATGATTATGCAAAATAGCCTTAACCCCTATCAATTAAGCAATCCTTGCCTTGAACCCGAAGCGGCGCTGATCGCAATCGGGCGCCAGATAGTTCAAGTCTTCACCAGCACACGAACGGGGGAAAAATCGCTGGCTCAGATCATCAACCATCATCGCGGAGATAAAATGCATCAATTTATTATGTCCCTGGTCGCACAATATTCCTCGCAGATTATGCAGATTTATCAGACGACAGATAAAGAGATAGCAGGGTTAGTGGAACGCATTTCACAACTTACTGACGCCGACAGATAGCAGGCCAGCCTGGTACCTACGGCGATAGTATTCAGGCACACAGCCCGCCGTCCAGCACCAGGGTTTGCCCGGTCATATATTGACTCCCCTCGCCAATTAAAAACGCCACGGCCTGAAGCACATCCTCCGTTTCTCCAAGCCTGCGCAACGGTATGGACTGGCGTAACTCTTTTAATTTTTGAGCGGGTATCTCCTCCAACATTTCCGTGCGAATCAGGCCCGGCGCCAGGCAGTTCACCCGGATGCCAAAGCGCGCCACCTCCAACGCCAGCGAACGGGCCATGCCGCTCATCGCCGCTTTACTTGCGGCGTACGCTGTCTGCCCCACGTTGCCCTTTAGCGCGCTGACCGACGACATCAGCACAAGGGAGCCGCGCCGCTGTACCATCATTGCCGGGAGCAAAGTTCGATTCCAGTTAATCATTGAAATAACGTTGGTTTCCAGCACATCACGCCACTGCGCGGCATGCTGATGAATATGCAATCCATCACGAGCGATCCCCGCGTTGTGGATGATCGCCTCGGGAGCGCCCCACTCGGCCACCAAATCATGCGCCAGACACTCCACGCCTGCTTCATCGTTGCCGTCGCAGGCGTAGCCTTGCACCCAATGGGAGGAATTTTTGTTCTGCTCCTGAGCTGTAATAGCGTGAATAGCGGCTTCGTTGCGCCCGGTGAACACCACGTTCCAGTGTTGCGCTAACCCTGTGACCAGCGCCCGGCCAATACCGCGACTCCCCCCCGTTACCAGTATCCATTTTTGCGCCATATCAGTTGTCCGATCCTTTGCTGATATGCTGACAGAGTTCACCGATAGTCATCCCAGGGTTATGGATAAACCAGTCTGCCTCCAGGGTAATGTTGAATTCACGTTTTGCCAGTACCATCAGCTCAACATAGTCCAGACTATCCAGCTTCAGCCGAACGAGGGGCGTGTTCTCATCCACCTCATCAGGCTCGAGATCTTTGGCATCGCAAAGCATTTCGCAGACTTTTTGCAGAACCTCATCATACGGAATCATAAATTATCCTTATTTATCAATTAATAACTGGACCAACTTTTAGCGTAAGCACATTCGTCATTATCAGGTCATCCCACTGTGCCGCCGCGGCAATACGCACCACTGCTCCCTTGTCCACCTGGCCGACCACCAGCGAGGGCAGCAGCCAGAGCGACAGAGATTCGGGCCAGATCGGCCCCCCTGTGTTCATAAGACGGGTATCGAACACCACTTCCTGATGGGTTTGCAGCACCGGATAATGGGTAAAGATTTGCTGCAACGAGGTTTCCCCCTGACCGAGCAGAACGGCAATGTTCTCCTGGCGCAGCAGCGCTTCATCGCAAATCAACTGGCGGAAGAGCAACGCGTCGAGAAACTGCCACTGCGCAAGATCGGGCCAGGCGCTGTTGAAATAAGATTGCAGGGCAAGTAGCGTCCGGGGGGCAAGCGTGCTGGGCTGCTTTCCCGCCAGCGATTCCGGCTCAGCGGCAAAGCTGAGCTGGCATGACAAACAGGCCTCGCCGCGCTGTGGATCGTTGACTGTCGCGGCGGATAAAATGTGCTTTCTCGCCGCTCCTGGCATTAACAACCAGTCGGTATCGCACCATAGCGGCCTGCGCAAACGAACCCGGCATTTCAGATAACGTCCGGCATCAGACATCAGATAGGGCAACCGCGCCTGGACATCGCGTTTCACGTCCAGCAACGCGCGCATCCCGTGAACGCTCAGCTGACTGCCGCCCATTGCGCGCGCAGCCTCAAGATCGAAGTGGATTGGATTATCATCCCCGGAAAAAGCCGCCCACTGCCGGGCGTCGGCAAGGGTGTAATGAAGCCGCTTCACGCATGTTTCTCCAGCACCAGCGCGGCATTTGCGCCACCGAAACCAAAGCTGAGATTCAGCGCCCGGCGAACCTCGCCCTGACGATGCCCTTCAGGGATATAGTCAAGATCGCATTGCGGATCGGGTTGGGTTAAATGCGCCGTCGCGGGCATGATCCCGGACGCCATCGCCTGCAGGCAGACGATCGTTTCAAAGCTTCCTGCTGCGGCGATCAGATGCCCGGAGTAGGCTTTAGTGCTGGAAATCGGGATCCGGTACGCATATTCACCCAGGGCCTTTTTCAGCGACTGCGTTTCGTTAATATCGTTAAGCGGCGTCGAGGTGCCATGAGCGTTGATATAGTCGAGATCGGCGGGCTGAAGATCCGCGCCGCGCAGCGCCCAGCGGATGGTCTGTTCGCGGGCCACGCAATCTTCCGCCGGGGAGGTAAAATCCACCGCATCGGAAAAATTAGCATAACCGGTGACTTCCGCGAGGATCGTCGCGCCGCGCGCAAGCGCACGCTCACGCTCTTCCAGGCACAGCACCGCTCCCCCCTCCGAAAGTACAAACCCGCTGCGTTGCAGGCTGAACGGGCAGCTGGCACGCTCCGGCGATTCCGTTTCCCGGCTCAGCGCGCCAAGCACATCAATATTCCAGATGGCGCAAACGCTGTTTAATGACTCCCCGGCACCGGCGAGCATCATGCTGGCGCGTCCAAAGCGAATCGCATCATAAGCCTCGCCGATAGCGATGGTGCCGGTGGCACAGGCGGCAACCGGCGTATTTTGATATCCGCGTAAGTTCCACAGTTGACTACAGGCGGCAGTGGTGACATTCGGCATCGAGAAAAAGCAGCTAAAGGGTGAAGAAACGCCTTTTTTCTCAAACTCCGGCACCGCCAGATAGCTTTCATCTAACCCGGCCCAACCGGAACCAATAATCGCGCCGCACATCAGCGGCTCATAAAACGCGGCGGGCTGTTCACCGGCAAAAGCCATCGCCATCGCTTCCCGCGCGGCGGCCAGCGCAAGGCGCGCGTGGCGCGGCAGACGCCGACGAATGACGGCGGGAACGCCCTTCAGACTCGGTTCGTTCGCCACCTGTCCAATAAAATGGGTATGAATACCGTGAGACGAAAGATCCACATAGCGGTAGCCGTATTGATAATCCATGATCGCCTGCCAGCTTTCGGCGGCGCTATCGCCCAGAGGAGTCACTGCGCCATAGCCGGTTATCACTACGCGATAGGGAGGGTTACTGTGACGCATGTCGGGATATCCTCTGTTGCGGGTTATTGCCTCCCTGCGCCAGCCAGAGCTGCAAAGTGGCATAAAGATAGTCGTACTGGTTTTGTGCGAGGCTGTTCTGCACATCAAGCAGCGTATCCTGGGCGTTCAGTAGCGTCTGGTAGTCCACCGCGCCCGCCCGATAGCGACTCGCGGTGAGCGTCAGACGCTGCTGACCCCATTGCAGCGATTGCAACAAACGATCGCGCTGCTCGTCGGCGTTAAGCCGTTTTTCCATGGCGTTATCCACTTCCGACAGCGCGGTATAAGCCGTCGTGCGGAAATTCACCGCCTCCTGCTGTACCTTGACGCTGGCCTGCGCCACGGTGAGCTGTACCGTATTCCACTGGATAAAGGGGGCGCCGACGCTGCCGCCGACAACCCGTAGCGGATCGCTAAACCACTGGCGAAAAATCTGGCTCCCGGCGCTGAGGGTTCCCTGTAGCGAAAGGGTGGGATAGAAGCTCAGCCGCGCGGCATCCGACCCCGCCAGCGCCGCGCGCAGACGGGACTCCGCCGCCTGCAGGTCGGGTCGGCTGGCGAGCGCCGCCAGCGGGGTTGCGGAATCAATGGCGATACGCTGGCGAACATCCAGCCCGGGGGCTTCATCGCTATGCTGGGCGGGTGGTCGGTTAAGCAGCAGCGCCAGCGCGTTGCGTGCCAGTGCCCGCTGCTGTTGCAGGGCAAGCCGTTCATTCTGGCGGCTAATGAGCGTCTGCCGGGCCTGCAGCACATCAAGCCGCCCGACCTTCCCTGCCCGCTGCCAGGACTCAATCTGCGCCAGCGTCTGTCTGGCAATGTCCAGGCTAACCGTCTGATACGCCATCTGTTGATTCAGCAGAGCGATATTCCAGTAAAGCTGCGCAGTGGTACCAATGGTTGACAGGATCGTCGCCCGGTAGTCCTGTTCGCTGGCAATCGCTTCCCACTCGCTTTGTTCGCGAACCCGCGCCAGCTTGCCCCAGAGATCCAGTTCATAGCTTAATGACAAGGAGGCACTGTAACTCTCCTGCGAACGTCCGCTATTTAACGCTTTTGAATGCGTACCACTGCCGTTGAGCGTCGCCTCAGGGCTGATATTCGTCCCGGTGAGCCCGGCTGAAATACGCGCCTGTTTTAGCGTTAACGCGGCAGCGGCCAGATCGTTGTTACTTTCCAGCACCTGACCGATCACCCGCGACAGCCGCTCGTCGCCGAAACGATCCCACCAGCGTCCCGCGTTCTCCTGTGAAGACGTCATACTCAGCGCCTCCGTCCGCTGCCAGTGTGCAGGCACCGACAGCAGCGGACGCTGATAATCGCTGCGGGTCAGGTTCCCGCAGCCGGTGAGCAGGATTATCAACATCAATAAAAGAGAGGATCTCATTCGCGTGCCAACGCCTCCGTCGGATTAAGCCGCGCGGCTCTGCGCGCCGGGAAATACCCGAACGTCAGGCCAATCAGGGCGGAAAAACCACAGGCCATCGCCACCGGTCGCCAGGTGAAGACCATCGAAAACGCCTGCGTCAGCAGCGCAAACAGGTTACCGGCGACCCAGGAGCCTAACACCCCCGTCAGCCCGCCGAGCGCGCAAATCATCACCGCCTCAATCAAGAACTGATGCATGATGTCGGACGGACGGGCCCCCACCGACAGACGAATACCAATCTCATGGATTCGCTCGGTAACCGACACCAGCATGATATTCATGACCCCGACGCCGCCGACCAACAGCGAAATCGCGGCAATCGCGGTGATCAGCAGCGACATCGAGTCAGAGGTTTTTTGCAGCGTCCTGGCAAGCTGTTCGTCAGTCTGGACAAAGAAATCCTTTTTACCGTGTTCGCGAATAAGATGCCTTTCCGCACGCCGCGCGGCCTCCTGCGGCGATAGCGTCTCCGGAAAGCGCAGCGTGAGCGCCTCCAGCGGCTTATCGCCGGAAATCCGCTGCAGAAGCGAGGTGTAGGGGATCCACGCCGACATAAATCCACTGACCACCTTCGGCCCCGGTTTGCTGGCGATACCGATCACCCGCCACGGCGCGCCGGCGATTTGCACAATTTTCCCCAACGGATCTTCATTGCCCGGAAACAGCGTCTCTTTGCTGGTTTCATCCAGTACCAGCACCGGCTCCCGATCATTGACATCGCGGTGAGTAAAACCGTTGCCATGAATAAAACGGATCCCCTGCAATGAGAAATAGTCGGCGGAAACCCCGGAGAGAATAATTGAGGAGTCAAATCCCTGACGCACCGCGGTCGTCATGCTGGAGACAACGGGCGACACGCCGAGCACCCAGGGCTGCTGGCTGAAGCTGGCGATATCTTCCAGCGACAGCGCCCGTTCCATGTCCGGGCGTTTGCTGCCCCAACCGGTGCCAGGACGGATTTCAAGAGTGGTGTTACCCAGCTTGCCTATCTCGTCCATGATGGTCCGCCGGGCGCCTTCGCCTACCGCCATGGAGGAGACCACCGATGAGATACCGATGATAATGCCAAGCATCGACAGGAAGGCGCGCATTCGATGGCCCAGCAACGCGCGCCACGCCATCCGTACCGACTCCGCCACGCTGCGAGAAAGAGAAGCCCGGCCGTTATCCTGTACCGCAGGCAGCAATTGAATGTCATCATTATCACGCGCGGAATAGCGATTATCGGCGACGATCTGTCCATCGCTGATCTCGACGATCCGCTGCGCCTGCTGCGCCACTTCGCGGTCATGGGTGACGATAATCACCGTGTGCCCGTCGGCGTTGAGCTGGTGCAGAACATCCATCAGCGCCCGGCCGCTGACGCTATCCAGCGCCCCGGTAGGTTCATCGGCGAGAATAATCTGCGCGCCGTTGATCAGCGCCCGACAGACGCTGACCCGCTGCTGCTGCCCGCCGGAAAGTTGCGCCGGTTTATGCTGTAAACGCGCATCAATCCCCAATTTTTCCGCCAGTAGCGCGATTCGCGCCTGGCGTTCAGCGGCGGGCATCGCGGTATAGAGTGCGGGGATAGCGATATTCTCTTCCGCCGTCAGATAAGGCATCAGGTGATAGCGCTGAAAAATAAAGCCCAGCCAGCGGCTGCGCAACTCCGCCAGCACCGCGCTATTGGCCTGATGAGCGGCGATCCCATTAATATAAACCTCGCCGCTGCTGGGCTTATCCAGGCAGCCGATAATGTTCATCAGCGTTGATTTACCCGAACCGGAAGCCCCCATAATCGCCACCATTTCGCCGGGCATAATGGTCAGCGAGACCGATTTCAGCACCGGGATCGTCTGCGTCCCGGCGGCAAAATGACGGGTAACGTTGTGCAGGACAATTAACGGATTCGTCATCAGCCAGGCCCCGCGTCCTGCGGGATCACCACCCGTTCGCCGGGCCGCAATCCTTCAAGCACCTGCGCATACTGGCGATCGTTAATCCCGATACGCACGGTTCGCTCCTCGCTGCCGTTCTCCTTTTCCACCCTCACCAGGTAGCGCTCATCACCGAGAGCACGCCCCAGCGCGGCGACCGGCACCCGCAGTACATCTTTCACCTGGGCGATACGGATAAACACCTGGGCGGTCATTGAGGTTTTCAGCAATCGCTGACGGTTATCCACCTCAAAGGTGCCGTTATAGTAAATCGCGCTGCTTTGCTGATTACTGACAAAGGCAGCGCTATTTTGTTCTTCCAGCGCCTCCTGCGGGGCGGGCTGGACATAGCCAAGCTGCCCCTCATAGCGCGTCTGCGGATCGGCAATCACATAAAACCACAGTGGCTGTCCCGGATGGATTTTCTGGATATCCGCTTCAGAAATACGCGTTTGTACCTGCATTTTATCAAGGTCGGCGAGCACCAGAATGGTCGGTGCGATTTGAGAGGAAACAATGGTTTGCCCCTCACGGGTAACAATCCCCAGCACTTCACCATCCATAGGGGCGAGAATGCGGGTGTAGCCGAGGTTAGCTTTGGCGGTCTGTACGCTCATTTCCGCCTGCACAATCTGCGCCTCATTGACCGCAACCTGCTGAACCTGGGCGGCATACTGCGCCTGCGCCTGTTCGAGATCGCTGTTTACCCCGGATCCCTCGCGATTCATGGCCTGTTCCCGCGCCAGCGCTTTGCGGTACTGCTCCAGCATGGCCTCCGAGGCGAGTTTTTGCGCCCTGGCGCTGGCCAGTTGCGCGGTAGCGTTGCGTAACTCCGAAAGCTGCAGCGTCGGGTCGATTTCAGCCAATAGCTGCCCCTTTTTCACCCGTTCGCCCTGACGTACATACAGCTTGCGTAGCTGACCGCTAACCTGAGCGCCGACGCGCACCTGGACCGCAGGTTTGATAATGCCGCTTGCCAGCACCACCTTTTCGATATCCCCGCGATCGAGCGCGACGCTATAGAGTGACTCGTCCTGCAGCGGAAACGAACGCGGGTATAAAACCGCAACGATAATGATCGCCATCGCGGTCAGCGCAAGCAGTAACGTTTTACGGCGACGTAAAAATCCTCGCATCATCGGCCTGGTGCTCCCTGCCCGATATCCCGCAATTCGCCGTCATGCAGACAATAAACTCGCGTGAAATGATGTAAAATCGGCGCGCTGTGGGTCACCACAATCAGCGTTTTTCCCTGTTCACGACAGTGCTGGCACAACGCTGCGATCACCGTCTCGGCGGTTGCATCATCAAGATTGGCGGTCGGCTCATCAAACAGCAAAATAGGCCGTGTGCTGTAGAGCGCCCTTGCCAGCATCAGCCGCTGACGCTGGCCTAAAGAGAGCGCGGAATGGCTTTCGCGGATCAGCGCCTCCATGCCTCCCGGCAACGCCTGAACCACCGGTCCCAGCGCCATTTTCGTCAGTAACGCTTCCACTCGCCCGCGATCGCTGTCGCTATACCATGGGTCAAATAAAGTGATGTTTTGCAGCACAGAGGCATTAAACAGAATATCTTCCTGACTCTGTAACCACACTTGCAAGGCCAGCTGCTGCGCACTCGCCTCATCGTTGTTCAACAAAATTCGTCCATGTTGCGCGGAAAACAGTCCGGCCATCAGGCGCAGCAAGGTGCTCTTTCCTGCGCCTGAGTCGCCAACGATCGCCACCTGATCCCCCGGTTCCAGAATCAGATCAACGGCGTTCAGCACCGTTCTCCGCGGATCGTAGTGAAAGCTCACCTGCTCGAACGCCAGCCGCGGCGCCTCATCCACGCAGAGCGGTGAAAATACCGGCGATGCAGCATCGCGTTTTGTAAACAGGCTTCGGGCACGGGTGTCAATGACATGCAGCTGTGATTTGCGGATCACGGCATAGAACAGCCGCGTGACGTAGGAGGTAAAAATCTGCCGTAAGAAGCTGTAGGCGAAGAAGTCGCCCAGCGAGATCTGTTTAGCCTGTACCAACGGCAGCACCACCAGCATAAAAACCACCATCTCAAGGCTTCCGGTCAGTTGATACAGCCCCTCTTTGACTTGCTGATACACTTTCTGCCGCTGAAGACAACGAAAAAGGTCATAAGAAAAGCGGGCAAACTGTGCTTTGCGCTGCGTTTCCAGTCCGGCGGTTTTGATGGTTAACACTCCTTGCAACGTTTCCATCAAAAAGTCATTCAGCGTCGCGCTTTTGAGCTGTAGCTGCTGGGTATACCAGCGGTCGCGGAATATCGCCCAGACGCTAATCAGCCCCATCACCACGATGCCAACAGCAGAAATTAGCGCCAGCACCGGTGAGATCCAGAACATAATGCCGATCGCGATGACGCAAATAATCCAGTCCGAGCGCAGTCCGTTATCCAGCTCGATTTTTTGCAGCATCCCTCCCTGCCAGGCAATAAAGCGACTAAAAATATCCCCCGGCGCGCGTTTTTCAAAAAAACGCAGCGGGTTATTCAGCAATCTGGAAAAACCGATGTCGCTATTGAGCAATACAAAACGGCGAATGAAACGTTCGCTAATCACCCTGACGCCTAACGCCAACAATGTGGAAACGACAAAGGCGAGGATGAACCACAGGTAAGGAAATTGTGCGTTCCCGACGTCAGAAAAAGCCTGATTAATTGCGTGGCTGACCATCGTCGGCATTAAAAACAGCGTCAGCGAGACCAGAAACGTTAATAGCATCAGCGTGTAAATTCCCGGTACCGCCGCCGTCTCCTTCAGGCTCATCGCCCCTGGCATCGCTTGCTGAACATCAGCGATAGCCGATGGGGACATAACGCCTGCGGAAGGAGACTCTTCGAGGATCAGCGCATAGCCGCTGATCTCTTTTTTTAACGCCGAGAATGGCAACCACTGTTGGCCAATCGCCGGGTTCATCACGCAGACGTAATCGCCTTTGTGCCACGCCAGCAGGACATAGTGGCTGGCGCCATAGTGCAAAATGGACGGGAACGGCAGCGCATGAATTTCATCATGATCGAACAGGACCGGAACGGTAGCGATCCCGAGCTGTTGCAGAATAGCAGATAAATCGCTCAACGATGTCCCGTGATCGGATGCCGGGAATATTTCCCGCAATGCCGGGAGCGAGCACGGAATATTTTGCGTTTGCGCCAGCATGGCAATACAGGAGAGGCCGCACTCATTGCTCTCTTCCTGAAAAACCATATCCGGGATAATTGTTTTCATTATGATGTATCAGTGATTAATAAAATAAAGCGAATGGCTATGCCATAACAGCCAGTCCTGCGGATAGTCACGCAGAGTGTTTTCAATTATTGTCGGTAGCGTGGTCGCAACCTCTTTCGCTGATTGCGGAGGATAGATTTTTATCTTTATTCCTTGCTGATAATAAAGATGATAAAAAACGACCTGTGCCGACACGATGCGAGAAAACCGCTGCACCCCATTGTGTAATTTCGCCGGGCGGCCAAATAGCCGACAATTTATTTTTCCGGACTGCGCCTCATGGGTCTGTACGGTATAGTCGGCAGGAATATCCGGGAAAATAATCATATTTTCCCGCCCTTCCGAAACGTTTGTCAGCAATGCCATCAACTCGCTGGCCAACGACCGATTATCCTGATGGATAGAGCAGTAAGAGAGCGCGACGCCGCCCGTTTTACGGCTGGCGACGGTATAGCTTTCCGCACTGGACGAGACCACCACGCTGGCTTTTCCTGGGGTTACGCCAGCGCCGACTATCGCCGCCAAAATATCGGACACACAATGCAGGGGCGCCAGCACAACGGGCGTCTTTTGCGCCACCAGCGGGGCGACAATCGCATCAAGTTCCCGCGTACACGCCTGAATTTCAGACAACGTGACCGGATGCTGCCCCCAGGTCGCCCCGAATTCTAGCAACTGGCGGCGGAAGGCCATCCATGCCGTATCAATTCGCTCCTTACCGCCGGTCAGACAACGGTAATTTTGCGTCGCCACCGCGGTACGCCCGCGATACCGCCTGCCCAATACGCCCAGCCGACAAAGTGACCGAACCGTTATAAACAGTAACGGCATGGCGGTATGGCGCATCACTCCGCGTACTGCCTTATTGCCGCCCCTCCGGCAAGGACGATAGCGCCGGACAAGCTGAGTGGACCATTTTCTTACGCTGAAGACGCACCAGACGATCAGAAAGCGCACCACGCTTACTCCTTGTCCTCGGTAAGTAACTGGCGCATATAGTCGGCAAATTCAGGGAACTGACGATCCTTCGCCACCACCCATTTTTTATTAATGATAAACAACGGCGTTGCGTTGATGTCGTAGAGATCGGTAATTTTCGCCATATACGCGAGGCGTTCATCAACGGCTTTACTCTGGCGTACCTGATGATATTTTGCGACATTGATATTGTTCTTTTTCAACCAGGCATTAAGCGCATCATCATCAGCCAGATTAATACCGCGCGTCATCACCGCATTAAAAGCCCGATCGCGCATCTGGCGCTCAATGCCCATTAGTTCCAGCGTCGCAAAAACCGGCGCATAAACTGCCAGTCCATTTCTTTCAGCAGTAATATGGATCACTTCAAATGTGCTATCTTCCGGCAACGAGGCGGCGAATTTTTCAATATCCTCTTCATTTGAGGCGCAGTAGTGGCAGCCGTAAGACATCACTTCAATAACACTGTTTTCGTGTTTTATCGGGCTACTGGCAACCGTTGCACTATCTATTTTTCGTAGCGCCGAAGGTTTGCTGCTGTCCAGCGAAAATGTGTTAAATACAAAAATGTGATAACACAGTACGGTTATCAGCGATGAAATTAATGCGACCAGAAAGGTATAGCCAACAGCGGTAATGGGTTTTATCTTCATTCGATACCAGACTCGCGAAAATGGCGCATAAATAGATGGAGAGCTGCCCCTCCATCTGGCAGAGAAATTACTGGCGAATGCGATTCGGCACAAAGCACATGTTGTTAGCAGCATCTTTCATACTAACGGTTGAGTTGCCGTACTTATCAGTACAGGTGGTGACTTCTTTACAAGAAGAGACACCGCCAATAATGACCGATTCATAAGAGGTGGTGCACACTTCTTTGCATCCCCCAATAATAGCTGATGCTTCAATCATGCTTAATTTTTGCATTTATTAGATCCTTAACGATTTCCATTGATTGTATTTTCTTACACTTAGAGCCTATCCCACCAGGCGTTATTGGCGCAGACAGTTTGAGCACTGCCCAGGTTCAAAATGACAAGCAAAATAGTCCTAATGGGATAGGCTCTTACCAACTGGCTTAAAGAGCGGCCAGTTATTCTGTCGATGCCATATTTTGTGCAACGTTATGCGCAAGGCGTGGCGACTATGCACTTAAAAATATTAAAAAGCTCAACATTATTTTTAGCATTTAGCTTTTTCATCAAACCACGTTTACAGCGGCTCAGTCGGCGAACATCAATCTGTTGCTCAGCGGAAATCTGTGACAATGATTTCCCTTTGAATATTTCTTCCATCAACCACCAGTCATCGCTGGAGATGCTGCGATTAAAATCCCTGGCCAACCATTTTTGCCGGGTATAATGAATCAACGAGCGGCTAAAAAATATCTTTTTTGCCACCATAAGATTAGCACTTTCAACAAACTTAAAAAAATTCTCCAGTGACTCATTCTTTAATAACCAGCTTGCTTCCGGGAGCAGCGAATGCAGTGCAAAAAAAAGAGAAATATTATTCTCGCTTAATAAAATCACCAGTTGCTGATTTTCCCGGCAATAGTATTCTTTTATCGTATACAGTGCATGGAAGCGTTCTTCCGGTAAACTGTCGACATCGCAAAGGATCCAACGCAGTTCATTTTTCTTGCCGGGAAGCTGCAACGTATCTCTCAGTTGTGAAAAACTATTGAGCCTTGAGAAGGTGCAATCATTTTCACGTGTAGCAAGCGCTGAAACCACATTACGCACCCCTTCGGAAAAAAAGATATTCTTATCGTAGAGAAAGAAATGGCGACTCATTATTCATCATCCCTGATCTGTTCTACTGATAGTTTAAAGTGTAATTCGCTGTCGCCTGAAAGCCCCCGGTTTGCAAGGTTTTGTTACTCAAGGCGTTAGGCTCTCCTTCCACAAAAGCGTTGAAATTTAAACTCATAGAGGTACCGGAAATTGCCAGCGCGGTCGTCGGTACATTCAGTGAAATAGCCGTACCGTCGCTTTCTTCAAAACCGATACCGATGCCGCTGGCGGCTCCCGTCACCACCAGGCGGTCGCTCATATTGGTATTTTCCGTCCCGCTAAACGTCACAGTGACGGAATTAAACACCGCCGTACTGCAATCCTTCAGCGTAATAACGAATGCCTTTGGCAAGGATTTTCCTTCCGCATAGAGCGTGCGGGCAGAAATCTCGCCAAAATCCACGACAACATTTTTTGATAAAGGGTCAATGCTGCAACCGTGAGCTACTACCTCTCCTTGAAACTTCAAGTCACCGCCGATCAACTCACCGATGGCATGCACGGCGGTTGCCGAAAACAATGAATATATGATGACTATCGATGCGATTAACTGGCGCATGTTGTTCCCTTACTGAAACTCCGCCACCACGGTGGCTGATGCCTGAAATGCCCCCTCGAGAACGTCGCTTCCGGCCTGCGCAATAGGGGCTGCGGTCAAATTCCAGGTTCCCTGGTTGTTCGTAAAGCCCGGGACATCATAAAAGTGATTCGCGGCGACTAAACCCCCAGCGGAATCTTTCAAAATAATGCCGAGATTGGAACGGTCGACGGCCCCGGTGGTTCCTAAATAATCGCTATTAAAACTGGCGGTATTCGCCTGCTGAATTCCAAGCCGAATATTCAGACTACCACTGGTAAAACTCCCACCTTCGCACTTCACCTGAATCGGCACCGGTTGGCTATAATTCGAGCCATTAAGCGACGCCGCTGAACCAGGAATCGTGCCAAAATCGACCGTAATCGGTGAACCGGCATTAATGATACATTTGTCCGGAACGGTAATGACGCCCGAGTTAATTGAAACAATGGACATTGGCGTAGAGCCCATTCCTGCGCTGAGATTCCCCAGACGCCCATAAAGTTTGGCTATTTCCGTGCCCAGCAGATTAACGCCGTTAACAATCGGTTTGGTGATCATAAACGTCACCCGCCCCTTCGCGCCAGACTCAAAATTATTAAACTGTACACCTGGCGATGAACAACTATTCTGAAACGCCTGGTTTGATTCATTATCAAAAGGCACTGACAGGTATTCCATCCGATTACCGCGGATGTATATTTCAATTTTTACATCCATGTAGTCATTCAGTTTTAAATAACCGGGGCTACTTCCCGGCTGAAGCAGCGAGGCTGTCGCCGTGTAAAAAATCGGCTGGTTCGTCATAGTGGTCCCACAGGACGCCACGCCAGCATATTGCCCACCTAATGCAAACTCATAAGGAATAGTCGCGCCGACGGTGTTGTTGGTAATATTCTGGGTTGTGACATCAATATTATACATTTTAGGGCCACCAACCGGGGTAATTTCTCCCTCAACCGCACTCACCCCCAGAGACAATAAGCTGCCGCATAATACAATAGCGACACGAGATTTACGTCCGATAACCATCGTCGCCATTAGAGATACTCCATTTTCAAACGCAGCAGCCCGCTAAAGTCGCCTGCAATAACATTTCGTCCCGTGGACTCCAGTACGGCAATAAACGTCAGACTGCTATCGCCGGTTTTCACAATAAATGGCGGCTGGGTTTGATTAATATCCAGCGCTCGTGCTTTCGTATCCAGAAGGCGAATACCAGCACCTGACATGCTGCCGGTCAGGCGCAATAACTGGCGGTTCACCTCATCCGACTCACCGGTAAATGTTAACTGTACCGCCTGTTCGCCGGTGGTATAAAGGTGCTTACTGTTTCCCGTGGTCTTCGCCGCCATGCTATCGCGCGCCTGTGAGGCCCCTTTCAGGCAATCTTTCAGATCGACACGTACCAGTACCGGCTGGCTACGATCACCCGCCTGATGAAAACGGCGGGCGCTAATTTCCCCCATTTCGATAATCTGCAGGCGACTCTGAGGTGCAAGAACACACGGCGAAGCATAAACGGAACCATGGAATATCACATTACCGCCATCTTCCCCCTGATGATCCTGGTTATAGTGCTGCGGCTGTAGCGGAATAACAGCGTCGGCCAGCGTTTGCATACTGATACCGAAGACAAACAGTGCTAATAACGATAAACGCGTTTTCATCATCAGGTTCCTCTTCAATTATCCTTGCTGCGATGGCGGGAGCGCCTTACAGGTATTTCCTTCACAGCGATATTTCAGTTCCGGATGACCGCCATAATCATTCACATACATCATCGCGAAATTACTGACGCTGGCATCGGTTACGCTAAATTCCAGGCTGGACTTCGGCGCAATCATAACCCCTGGGAACTTGGTTATTTTTTCACCCTTAGCCCGAGTTAAGCTAATAATGGTGATGTAATAGGGCGTCGGATTTTGCGCGATCATCTTGTTACCGCGCTTTTGAAAGACGACCTGGTCCTGCCAGACCTCACTTTTGCTTTTAGGAATAATGGCCGTCGGGCGGTAAAATAATTTAATCCGCGACTGCATGGCTAACTGCAGGACATTCGCTTTATCCGGTTTAGGCGGAATTTCGCGCACGCTTAAATAAAACAGGCTTTCACGATCCTGAGGCAATTGGTTAATACCGTCGGTTTTCGTAACCCGTGCAACCCCTTTTTGTCCGCCGTTAATTCGCTGTAAAGGCGGCAGCACCACCAGCGGAGAGGTGATTTTGTTGCCTTTGCTGTCCTCAACCCACGATTGCGCGAGGAAAGGAATATCCGGGCTGGTGTTGGTTAAATTCGCACTTGCCGAACTGTCCTTACCGGTGATGATTAAGCGAGTACGATCCAACGAAACGCCAGCCTGAGCGCTGCCGCTTACTGCGGCCAGCATCAGGACACCCATCCAGCCGAATTTGTTGCTTGTTATACTCATTTTTCGCCTTTTATTACTGTCACTGTCATTTACACGGCAATAGCGCGGATGCTGAACGATGCTCTATTGATGGCGGAATGGCGATCTGACACTGCGTTTTCCCACTCCACATCACGTTTAGCCGTTCATGCGGATTGACCCCTGCCAGCCATCCCTGTCCACCTTCCATAATCATCGACACACTTACGCCATCGCCATTAATCACTTCGGCGCCAAAGGGCGGGTAAGTCCCGTCAGCCAGACGAATGATGGCCATCATTTTCTCGCCTTTCGCCATACCGAAGGCCTGGTAGCCGATGGCACCTTCCGTCAACGTCGCGGTACTGATCGATTTTGCCGGTTCAATGGATTCCGACATCGCATCAACATCAACCCGGGTATCAAAGCTGTTGTAGCTCACGATGTCTGGAATAACGGCAATGCCGAAATTGTTGGTTCGTGATTTACCATCATTGAGCGGAACGTCGCCGATACCGTTGGTATTGACCATCACGCGAGCGGTATTGAGCGTCGCGCCGCTGTTGTGGAGTGCCGCGCCATGCCGGGTCGCCGTAAAGCCCCCGCGCAGAGTGCTACTCAGTGAAAAATAGTGATTTTGCTGATAGCTGGCGTTGCTGTTAATCTCGGCGTACTGCGAGCGACGCTGATAATAGCCATCAACATTGGCATAGCCATTCTGGCTCGCCCCGGCGCGAATCCGCCACAGGTTGTTGTAGTCGCTGCTGTCGGTATAAGAGAGCATCGGGCTGGTCTTGCCATTATTGGTCTGTATATCCAGACCGCTCCATTTGCTGTCGCCAACGGGAACGGAGAGCGTAAAAGCAATAGAGTCGTCCTTACGCCCCTGATAATCAGAACGATATGCCGAAATATTGGTGGTGATCCCCCGGATGTCGCCGATATTAAACGAGCGTCCCAGAGAGATGCCGTAACGATCCTGACTACTGCGATTCCAGTAATTCTGATGGGTATAGGTCAGGAATAGGGTCGTCGCCTTGCCTGGTTCATCGGCCCAGAAGGTTTTATTCCCGGTAATGGTATAGATTTCTTTCTCCCGACCGAGACTGTCGTATCCTTCATAACGTTCATTCAGATATTGCGCGAATGAGCGGAAGTCTTGCTGAGAAAAGCGATAGCCCGCGAAGGTGATAGAACTGTTATATTCGTCGAAAGTCTTCGCATAACTCAGCTTGAACGACGTGCCTTTCAGGCGTTTTTGATTTGGCTGCTGGCTGTAAGACTCAGTGACATCCAGTGACAGCGCGCCAAGTATGCTGAGATCCCGGCCAATACCGGCGGCAACCGACGTATATCCCGCCCCCGCCGTCTGCAACCCGCCATACAACGACCAGGCGTTGGTCACCCCCCAGGAGAAATCGCCGGATGCAAATCCTGGCCCCTGGATTTTATGGTTATAGCGGGACGGCGCCCCGACGGCCACGTTGTAACGCACGTAACCTGGACGCGTGAGATAGGGAATATTGGCGGTGTTGACCTGGAAAGTGGAAATGGCGCCGTCCTGCTCTTCTACCTGAACATCCAGCGTACCGCGCACCGAACTGCGTAAATCCTGAATATTAAACGGCCCGGCGGGGACCGTCGTTTCATAAATAATGCGTCCATTCTGCCTGACGGTGACTTTCGCGTTACTCTTTGCCAGTCCGCGAATTTCTGGCGCGTAGCCCTGCAGATTCGGCGGCAGTTGACGCTCATCGCTGGCAAGATTAAGCCCGGTAAAACGTACGGTATCAAAGACCTGAGAATCAAGATAGATTTCTCCCGCCGTCAGTTTTGCCGCCATCATCGGCAATGGGCGATAGGCGTAAATCCGACCCATATCAAAATCGAACTGATGCGTCGAGCTGTAATAGCTGGTCTGGTATTCACCGCGTAAGCGCCAGCCGCCCAGGTTAGCGCCAGCCTGCCCATAGCCGCTCAGCGAGGTGTAATCGTCGTGCATATTGAGCTGCCGGGTATATTGCCCGGTGAGGCTATAGTCAAACAGAACGCCACCGATCCCCTGATCCCAGCGTTCGGGCGGCGTCCAGTTTGGATCGTTATATTTCATCCATGCCTGCGGGACAGTAATATCCAGCACGCCGGCATAGTTATTCAGGCTGGAGCCTGGAATGGTCAGTACGTTGTAACAATCCTGAAACGGTTGCTCTACCTTCCGTTGCGCCTCTTCTTTCAGGGCCAGCCTTGAAACGACTTCGCCGTTAATACAGGCCTGGGTGCGCTTACCATCTTTAGAGGGCAGATAACGAACCTTGTGCTGCCCTACGGCCTGACCATTAATTTTAATGTCCAACAGGTAGTCGCCTGGCGGAACATAATTGTCGGTAGCAAAGCGGCTTAAATCAATATTGTTGCGGTCAGCGGCATCCAGCACGTCAGTATTAAATTCCACATCCGTTGAAGCGTAAGACATAGACGCGCAGCAGAAGATCATTATCTGAGAGAGGATTACATTTATTTTTATTTTCTGTTCTGCTGACATGACTATTCATCCCGAATCATTCAGTAAAATATCGTGCACAACAAACAAGCTAAAATATGAATAACTGGTTTGTTTCTAGTTATAATCCATAAAAAAGCGAGTGACGGCGTAAAACTCCCCAGCCTTAATATGTTGCTGAACCGGAACCAATGAAGCGGTGAATCTCAGCGTATTATTCTCATCACTCAGAAGATATCCCGAAGAGGGTTCCCCGAAGGTTAAAACCTCTCCATGACGATCGCGAATCTGTATGCCAAACCCCTTCCCCTCGCCATCGGGAATTAATACGGTGGGATCCTGCGACGACGCATTTCCTGTAAAGGTTATGGTGGCATATGCACCAGGCGTTGACTGATTTTGACTGCCGAAAGACTGACAACCGACTAAGCGCACCATAAAAGGCCGAATAAGCTGACTTTCCCGGTTCATATTAATGTCGCGAGCGGATACGTTGCCAAATTCCACCCACAGCTCTCGCGAGGCCGGATCGATATCGCAAGCAGCCGCGACCAGCTCGCCAGAAAGCGCCAGTTGCCCGGGCGTAGAATTAGTACTCAAAGCATGTCCGGAAAAGAGCAATATCGATACGAATAGCGTTATCAGCCGCTTTTTCTCTGAATCCTTAACCATACTCAGAATCCCATATTATCTGGCCTGTCCCTCAAATATTGCGGGGAGAACACCTCCCCGCGCACGATAATTCAGCGTCGATTATTGATAATCGATAGTGAAATTGATCGTTGACTGGAATGCGCCTGCTGTTACAGTCGTAGCGCCGCTTTCTGCTTTCAGGAATGCCACGAAAGGAATGGTGTTGGCACCATCAACCAGCGTAACCGCCGTGGTCGGCTGACCCCAGACAACAGTCTGGCTGGCGCTGTCTTTCAGGCCAATGCCCGCGCCAGTTGCCTGACCGGAGGTGAACGCCGCCAGAGTGCTATCGTTCGGATTCACTGTGGACGGGCTATAGGAAACAACAGCGCTGCCGGCAACGGTGGTATCGCAATACTGTAGTTCGATGTTTTTGGTTTCAGTTGCCTGACCACCGCCCTGCAGCAGGGAAACAGGAACCTGACCAAAATCAACGGTTACCGGGCTGGACGACGGCGCCAGACCACATGCGGTATTTACCAGCTCACCCGAGAGTTCAATCTTGCCGGTAGTGCTATCAGCCAGTACAGACATAGAGCCCAGCGCAGCAGTTAATGCCACAGCCATAGCAACTTTATTCAGTTTCATAGAAAATTCCTGCGTTTTAAATTTTTATCCTAAAAAGTAAAGAGCAATAAAGTTGTAGCGTTATACACAACCTGCTGCCCTCCGCATCACCGAAAATCCCTTTTAATAATTAAATCCCACCCTTCAGAATTTAATTACATTGAGTCTTTCCCTTGACCGCAAAAACATATCAAATCATTTCCAAAGCCTAAAGGAATATATTGGAAAGAGAATTAAAAAAACATTTAAACTCGCGAGCCACAGCGCATCAGAAAATTAACTCGCAAGAAGGCGGGATATATCCTAAAAACAAATTACGAAAAGCAACTAATAAACCGGATTAATGACAGAGAAACGCAAAGCAATCACAACATATATTACAACCCATTAACAAAAAATTCGCAATTAATATTGTCGAGAGCCAAAAAATCAGTGAAGCGGCATCGTTCACTCGCATTTACCGGCATGAATGTTTTTTTTCAGGTGATGTTGGCGCAAGCCAGATGAAGCGGTTCGCGCAGCGGCGGCTCGCAGAAAATACCGGGAGGCATGGGGTAAGCAAAGGCCCCATGCCGCTCACAGGCAACCGGTATGAAGGCTATCCCCATATTGACAGTGAGCGAAACCGCTCACTGGTCAGGAGCTGGCGAAAATAAAAACGCGCCGTTTCGCCGGGCAATCGCAGCGATGAATAGTCGATCATGCGGTCATCGAATGGACTGCAAAAACTTGCGGGTACGTTCGTGTTGCGGCTGAGTGAACATATTCTCTGCGGAGCTATCTTCCACAATCACGCCGTCGGCCATAAAAATAACCCTGTCGGCCACATCCCTGGCGAACGACATCTCATGCGTCACCAGGATAAGCGTGGTCTGATGATCGACAATCGAGCGGATGACCTGCAGCACTTCATTGACCAGCTCAGGATCCAGCGCCGATGTGGGTTCATCAAAAAGGATCACTTTCGGTTTGACCGCCAGCGCACGGGCAATAGCCACACGCTGCTGCTGACCGCCGGATAACATCGCCGGGTAGCTGTCGGCTTTTTCACGCAGACCCACTCGCTCCAGCAACGCCATCCCGATTTCATTGGCCTGTGCCTTCGGCATTTTTTTACCGATGATCAGCGCCTCGGTAATATTCTCCAGCGCCGTTTTGTTCTTAAACAGGTTGTAATGCTGGAAGACCATTCCGGTGTGTGCCCGTAACGCAGTCTCTTGCTGACGGGTAAATTTCCGCGCATCAATCACCTGATCCGCGATTTCCAGCGTACCGCTCTCCGGCTTTTCCAGTAAATTGATACAACGCAGAAGAGTCGATTTACCGGAACCAGAAGGGCCAATAATCGCCACCACCTGCCCCTGCGCGATCTCCAGGGAGATGTCTTTCAGTACCGGATTGCCATTAAATGATTTATGCAAATGACGGATTTTCAGCATAGCGCGGTTCCTCAGCGGTACGGGCGGTTGAGACGATGCTCAATCGATTTTTGTAGCAACGTCAGCAGGATAGTCACGGCCCAGTAGATCAGCGCTACCGCCAGGTAGCTCTCCAGAAAGCGAAATGAGTTACTGGCAAGAATTTTGGTCTGCGCAAAGATATCGGTCACGCCAACGGTAAACGCCAGGGATGACTCTTTGATCAACATAATCAGGTAGTTGCTCATCCCCGGCACAGCAATACGCACCGTTTGCGGCAGAACGATACGGCGAAAACCTTGCCAGCGGGACAATCCCACGGACAGGCTGGCTTCCATCTGCCCCTTGTCGACCGAGTTCATCGCCCCCCGGAACTCCTCCGCCAGATTTGCGGCGGTCTTAAAGCTGAGAGCAATAATGGTGGCGGAAATGGCGTTCATCATGCTGATCCCCGGAAACAACTGCGGGATACCAAAGTAAAAGATGAACAGCGTTACCAGTGTCGGCACGGAACGGAAAAACGAAATATAGACTTCAGCAAACTGCGTCAGAACCACAATACGGTTACGGATAATCAACGCCAGCACCATCCCCATGACCGAGGCGATAACCATAGAGGTTATCGCCAGAAACAAGGTCACAGGCAGGTAACTGAGCAGCGTTGGAAAAGCTTCCAGCATAAAGCTCAGATTAAAATTCATCTCTTATTATTCCTTGCTGACATCCTGTTTCAGATACTGCTCAGAGAGTTTTGTCAGCGTACCGTCCGCTTTCAGCGCAGTGAGCGCATCATCAAACGCTTTACGCAACGCATCGCCCTTTTCATTTTTCACGAACGGGAACGCTTCCTGATAACGGTAAACCGGGTCACCTGATTTTTTCAGCGGTAAACGGGAGTTATCGATCAGCAATTGCGCGCCAGCGCGGTCCATAATGTAGGCATCGATACGGCCCAGCGCGACATCCTGAATAATAGCGCTTGGTTCATCGTAAGTATGAATATCTATACCGGCATCCGGGTAATTCTTACGTAAAAAGTTTTCTTTGCTGCTGCCAACGTCGACACCCAGTCGTTTACCTTTTAAATCCGCGATATTTTTAATAGAATCATCGTTCTTACGGGTTACCAGTTGGGCGCCGGAATAAATATAAGGCTGCGAAAATTGGTATTTCTCACGGCGCTTATCGTTGACTTCCACCTGGTTCGCAATGGTGTCGATCTTACCCGCATCCAGCATCCCGAAGAGGCCGGTCATATCCGCAGTGGTTAACTCCACACGGCTGTAGCCTAATTTTTTCGCAATGGCGTTGACGGTAGCGATATCATAACCTTCGTAATCTTTGCCATTTTGTTTGTATGAAAAACCGATACTGACGCCAAAGGTGCCAACATGCAGTACTTTTTCATTAGCGGCCGGTTTCTTATTGTCGTCGCAACCGGCCAGCAGGAAAGCACTTAAAAGTACTGTGGTTATTATCCCTGATTTAAAATTAAACATGGTAATGCCCTTGTCATCATGGGTGATTATTGATGTTGTGGTGTTAAATTTAAGCACGCCAGTTTAAATCACTTCAGGAACAACTTATATTCCTGTTTGAAATTATTTATAACATACAGGAATAATCCATTTCTGCATGACAGAGATATCATTCTTACCATTAAAATGGCAAGTACCGAGAATAACCAGAGGGTTAGTATGAGAATTATTGCTTGCGGTGATTTACTGTTTTCGAGCCGAAATCTGGCGAAAAGATTAGATTCCAGCATCGTAGAATTATTACAAAGCGCCGACGCGGTGTTCGCCAACGCCGAATTTAGCTGTCCGCAACCGAACCTCCCGCCAGCGGCGGGCCGCGGTTATATTACCGCCGTAAAACCCGTCACGCTGGATGAGTTCGTCGATTTAAATATCCGCCTGGTCTCCTTTGCCAACAATCATACCGGCGATTTCGGCTGGGAAGGCGTGATCGATACGATGGAAGCCGCCGAAGCGCGTAATCTGATCCCGTGCGGCCTGGGGCGTAACCTGGATGATGCCCGTCTTCCCCGTTTCCTCGACACCGCCAAAGGGCGTGTCGGCGTAGTTGCGCTGGGTTCCACTCGCTCAGAAGTTTTTCTGGCGGCCAACGGCGGCGCGGGCACTCTGCCACGCCCGGGCCTGAACCCGCTGCGCTGGGGCCGTGCTTACGTTTTACCGGATGACCAGTTTGAACAGCTCAAAGCCATCACCCGTTCGCTGGGGATTGATGAGAGCGTCCGCGAGGGTATGCGCGTCGAAGTGATGCCGCCAAAAGATGAAAACGAATTCATATTCGGCTCGTTGTTCGAGAGCGCCCTGCAGATTGAGCGCGGCGAAAAAGCCCATGTACGTACCTGGTTTAATGAGCAAGATTGTGTCGCCAACGAGCGTAGCATTCGCGACGCGGCGAATCGTAGTGATTTCACCCTGGTTAGCCTGCATACCCATGAAGGGGATAAAGATAGCTGGTACTCTCCGGAGGCGCCGGAATTTATCGAACGCTTTGCCCGTCGGGCGGTCGATGCTGGTGCAGATACGGTTGTCTGTCACGGGGCACACTTTATGCGCGGTGTTGAAATCTATAACGGCAAGCCGATCTTCTATAACCTCGGCAGCCTTCTGATGGAGTTCGAAGCCGGCGAGTCGATCATCGGGCCCGAGATGTATCAGGCGTATGGCCATGCGGTGGATGCCCGCCCTTCTGAGCTACACCGCGCTCGCGCCAAAAACAGCGCAGGCGAGTTCACCGGTTTCAATGCCGAAGCGCGGTTTTCTCAAAACGCCCTCGCCATATTTGATGTGACCCCTGACGGTTTGGCCTGCCAGTTACTGCCTCTGGATTTGGGAATGAGCCGCGAACGTGTTCTTTCTCGTGGTCTGCCGGAAACGGTCACCCATCAACAAGGTGCAGAAATTGCCAGTTTGCTTACCCGGTTGAGTCAACGTTACGGCACCAGGTTTACCTACGATCAGGAAAGCGGCTTAATTAAATTCTCTTAAGCACGCACGATTTCAGGCCTTAACAAACCCGCCAGTTGACCGCTAAGCCACTGGCGGGTTTTTAATGTAAAGGGAAAGGCAGGTTTGCTGACAGCCGCGATACCCGGCCTGATGCCTTATGGGGGAGGATGTTTCAATGATGCTCTCTTTTTCAATGCGGCAATAACACGTTGCACAGTAGAATACGGCAAATCCACCCGTTCCCCCTATTTCAGCCAGCGTGCGTCTTTCGTTATTACGTCACCATGTAATATCCGCTACACAAATAACGCCCTCCGTTTTACCGGTGTTTACTTCACTTTCATATTCAATGTATGTATGAAAATATTGGCCATATGATGCGGTAATAGCGTGATTCTGCGTGGGAAGTTTTATAATGAATGTTGTCCAGGCCTTCCGCTCTCAATGAAAGGCATTATTTCTTCGACGAAAATCATATTAAGCTTGTGGGTATTCGTCAAAAAACATATCCAGCCCGGCTTCAAACAATTCACCGATATCCAGAGGGTTTGACGGATCAAGCATACCGTTGTGCACCATCCCGAGCCAGTTTGGCGCCAGTAAGAGATGAGGAAACTGGACCAGTTTGTCACACCTGAGTTCTCCCTCTCTGAATGCGGTCTCCAACAACGGCCTCAACGTATCGATCAGCGGTTCATGAACGTCCTGTAAATACGCTTTAGCCAGCGCCGGGAAACGGGTGCTTTCAGTAATCACCAGTCTGGCAATTTGAGCCCGGCCCGATGACTCCAGCGTTTTTATGACAGGTAAAAGCACACGCTTCAGGTATTGCTTGATGCTCTCTCCCTGCTGACGTGGTTCAGACTGAAGTTCCAGAGGAGCTGTCACAATAAACTTCTGCAAAACGCTTTCGAAAAGACTCTCTTTCGTCTGAAAGTAGTTATATACCGACCCCTTGGCCACCCCTGCTTTTTTACAAATGTCGCTGACTCGCGCATCAGCAAAACCACGCTCGATGAATTCCTCCATCGCCGCTTTGATGATGGTTTCACGCGTTTTTTCGGTCTTTAATCGGCTTGGGCCTCGTTTCTTACCTGTCCGTCCTGAACTCTTGTTCACACCATTCTCCTCCTGCCTGCGGACCCGATTACAAAATTGACCTTTAGGTCATTTTTGATCTAATATTGTGACATGCGTCATATAATGACCGCAAATTATTGTCAGACGATGCTCTCATCGTTCTCCTGTACATACCGGAAGTGAGACAAAATGCCCCGGATCCCCGCAGTCAATATTAACAAAGCATTACTGGTTTTGTTCGCGCTTGTCGTTCTGGGGATGAACTTACGAAGTCCTCTAACGGCTGTTCCGCCCGTTCTTCAGTCAATACGTAACGATCTGGCTCTGAATGCAACGTTGTCAGGGCTTCTGACCAGTATTCCCGTCCTTTGTTTCGGGGTTCTCACCCCCCTGGCATCCCTGCTGATTGCCAGAATAGGGATTAATAAAAGTATGTGGTTTACGCTGGTCGGCACTGCTATCGGCATTTTGTTTCGCCCCTATACCGGAACGCTCGGGATGCTGGCCGGCACATTTCTTCTTGGTGCCGCCTTAGCGGCAGGAAACATTGTCAGTCTGATGATCATTGCCCGGGATTTCCGTCAGCGCATGAGTATGGTAACGGGTATCTACACTTCCTCCCTTAATATTGGCACTATGCTGACAAGCTCTTTGACGGCCCCAATCGCACTCTTTACCGGCTGGCAATTTGCACTGGCCAGTTGGGTATGGCTCCCCCTATTTGCGCTGGTATTATGGTTATACTCACAGCGGCGAAGCGCGCCTGCGACCAGCATTTCGCCGGAATATAATCCATTGCCGCTACAGTCCTCGCATCCTGTCTCCGGGATAAGAAAAATAGCGATTGCCGCACTGAGCGCGGGTTTTGTGGCGCATCTCTTTATTTATTATGGCATCACCGCGTGGCTACCTTCATATCTGATAACAAATGGCGGTATGCACGCGGCGACGGCGGGAGGGATCGCCTCCATATTTCAGGGAATGGCTCTGCTGGGGGCGTTCGGTGTACCTGTGCTGAACCGTTATATCAAATCAGGTTATCTGATGGTCGCGATGGGGGTATGTTGGGGAGCATCGATTCTCTTTATGTCTTTTTTCCCCCGTCTCTGGCCAGTATGGTGTTTCATTGGTGGGATTGCCCAAGGCGGTGGTTTTGTGGTGATCTTTACTCTCATCATGCAGCTATCGCCCGATCTTGATGATAATCGACGGATATCGGCGATGGTTCAGGGGATCGGATACACGCTGGCTTCTCTTGGCCCGATAGTTGTTGGGCAATTTCATGAAATGAGCGGGCAATGGCGCCACTCCTGGGAATGTCTGACAGGTGTCTCTGTGATTATGATTTTGTCCGGCGTCATCATCATCACAATTGTGGATAAAACAACGTCCCGGATCGAGCGGCCGGTTGAGGATGGTCAGCGGTGATAAGATCAACTGGCGATTTCAGGCGCTCTCTCTTGCCATTTGATCTCTGGTCAGTTCTCAAAAAACGCCTTACGTTTTGAACGCACTTCCATGCGGCCAGAAAGTGAGCAAGGCGAAGAATTCTTACGTACCACATGCACGTTCCGAGAGCGAAGCGCTGTCCCGTCCAGGATGACCAAGCCAATAGCGTGTACTGGGACAGGGCTCTTAAGATCAGTTGAAACTCATACGGTCTGAGTTTACAAGCGGCCGCAACACCACCGATGCCACTCTGTAAGTCAATCTGCTCGAACACATCGCTCACAAACCTCTGGCAGAAGCCGAAAAGGTTATTGCGCTATCAGAAGCCATAACAATCAGGTAGCCTGAAGCTCACTTAAAAACTCCCGCCCCCGGTACAGTTAGTTCAGCATAGCTACAAAAAATAACCAGTCAGTTGCTGTACTGACTGGTATCGCTTTTTTGCTATGACAGCTAAACGAGGTGAAAAATTAGCGTGCCAGCCAGCCGCCATCCACCGCAACGGTGTAGCCATTGATATAATCCGAGGCGCTGGAAGCCAGAAATACCACCGGCCCCATCAGGTCGCTCGGCAGTCCCCAA
>OIEP01000065.1_pt1 | contig 85706 bp, 82 predicted proteins | sample 1581861 | NCBI WGS metagenome assembly OIEP01 (sample SAMN03281009, study PRJEB24777) | human gut metagenome | isolation source: fecal sample PR192 from 1 month old female Indian infant, vaginally...
GTCCCACCTGACCCCATGCCGAACTCAGAAGTGAAACGCCGTAGCGCCGATGGTAGTGTGGGGTCTCCCCATGCGAGAGTAGGGAACTGCCAGGCATCAAATAAAGCAAAGGGCTCAGTCGAAAGACTGGGCCTTTTGCTTTTTGTCGTCTAAGCCCATCCTGACGAATGGGCTTTTTTCGTTAAGGATAATAAAAAATGGTTAGGGATGCGGTCAGATCTGGCTGACTAAGTGTTGTTGCCCCATATTTTCAATATGCCACAACATTTTTGCTTTCAGATACCTTCATATTCTGTTGTCTGAATGCTGAGGAGAGGAAACTTTACCCCTGGCAGCTCGATTAAAAGGTGGCAAATTAATGAAAGGGTTGCCACTGGTTGAGATCTTACTTTAGCTTCTGGAGTAAAACTAACGGATTGTGACTGATAGAACAACGCCTACCTGTTGTACTGCTATCAGTAACAGGCAACTTCATGAGTTATACGGTAATCATGGGTATGATTTTGATAAAAATAATTTATATCATTCACTTCGGGCGGTAACTAAAAGAGCCAATGCTGTGGCGATGCAAGGCAAAAGCTATTCTCAGACATGGTCTTTAAGAACAACATGATTGCTTGAAACTAAATAATAATATTAATTTAATATATAAAATACAATGGGTTACCTTATGGTGTTATTATTTTTTAGTTCTGATAGTGAATGAATATATAGGGAAAAGTCTTAATGTTGAATGTGAATACGGTGTGGCTTATTTTAAGTATAATTATTTAGTTACGATAATATAATTATATTAACAAATGGCGACAATACCCTCGCTTAATGTAGAACAATGGCGTAATGGCTGGACTTTTTCAGACAAATGTCTTAGTGTCCTTAACACTTTGTTAACTCGATCGGATTCAGGTTAATTCAAATCTGATAAAACATAGGAAGCATCACCTGTATGGCGGTGAATCCGATAACGTCTTTTGACGACTGATGTATGTCACCGGCTGGCAATATGAGAATATAGAATATAAATGAAAATTTTGATCAACTGTCCTCCTCTGCGCCAACTGATAATTTATATTCAGGAGCGTTTCACCTTTCTGGTTTTGCTCTGCTGGCCTGCGATTATCTGGCTGGTCTGCCGGGTGCTGGTATGGCTGACGGATGGCGTTATGACTCTGCTGGGAAAGCCTGTAGATCACTCATTTACCGTGTATCTTCAGCCCTTTATGACGCTAAATACGTTGCTGCGAATCTCAGTCAGTTGGGTGCTACTGTTGTTTATCTTATTCAGCATGGCAATGGGGTTCACCTGGCTGCTGCGCCGCTTTATGAACCGTAATAAATAACGCAGATACCACTACCTGATATTGCAATAACGGTACTGGCTCATGCCATTGCACCGATGGTCTTACGAAAGCGCAGTAGCGCAATCGTAAAAAACACACTACCAATAGCCAGAAGCGTCAGAAACTGCGGCCAGACTATTGCGAAATCCGCACTCCGATACAGAATCGCTTGCGCGAGGCTGACAAAATGGGTTGTCGGCATGGTGAGCATGATGTCCTGCACCGCCTGCGGCATACTTTCCCGCGGCGTTGATCCCCCTGAGAGCATCTGCAACGGTAAAAGGACCAGAATCATCAACAAACCCAGTTGCGGCATTGAACGCGCCACCGTCCCCATAAAAATGCCAATCGAGGTGGTGGCAAACAGACTCAGGGCCACCCCCAGCATAAACAGCGGTACGGAACCTTCAATCGGCACTTGAAGAACCCCCTGAACCATCAATATCAGGGATAGACCGGAAACCACCAGCACGACCAGCCCCATTGACCATATTTTCGCCAGCATAATCTCAAACGGCGTGACCGGCATAACCAACAGATGTTCCACGGTGCCGTGTTCACGCTCGCGTATCAGCGCCGAACCGGTAAGAACAATCGCCAGCATGGTGATATTGTTGATAATCGCCATTACCGCACCGAAACGTTCTTGTTCAAGGTTCGGATTAAAACGCATCCTGACGTTCAGCTCAACCGGCAGCGAGCTGTTATCCCGATAGCGAGCGACAAAGCTATTTACCTCACCAGTGACGATATTCTGAATATAGCTATTACCGGTAAACGCCTGACTCATTCGCGTAGCGTCAACGTTAACCTGTAGCTCTGGCTGGCGTCCGGCCAGCACATCGTGCTGAAATTCGGGCGGAATATTAATGGCGAAAGTGTAGCGCCCGGCATCCAGGCCCGCGTCCATTTCATCAGCGGTAATGAGTTCAGGCGGTAAAAACCAGGGCCGATAAAAGCCGTTAATAATACGCGATGAGAGCTGGGATTTATCCATATCAGCGATGGCGATAGGGGCTAAATGCAACGATCCGGGCATCACGGTGGCGGAGGAGTATACCGAGACGGTAAAAGCGAATACGATTAATGTCAGCATTGCTTTATCGCCTAGCAGACTGCGTAGCTCTTTCACGCCCAGATTATAAATATTGCGTAATCCGCGCATCATCCCTCCTGTTTTTTCAGCAGCCATACGCTCAGGCCAAGCACCAGAGGAACAGCAATGAGCAGAGGTATAAAGGACATCCATAGATCTGTCAGATTCAGCGCCTTCGAAAACGTCCCCCGCACAATCGTCAGAAAGTGGCTGGTTGGATAAATTTGACCAATCCAGCGGCCTGGCCCTTCCAGGGAGGCGACGGGATCGATCATTCCTGAAAACTGCGTCGCCGGGATAAGCGTGATGATCGCGGTGCCAAAAATCGCCGCAATCTGGCTTTTCATAAAGGTTGAGATCAGCAGGCCGAGCCCGGTAGCAATAGTGATATAGAGCAGCGCGGCCAGCATGAGAGTCAAAAAGCTCCCTTTATGCGGCACGCCAAAGACAAATACCGACAGCCCACAAAGCAGAAAGAAGTTGAACATCCCCAGAACGATATACGGCATCTGTTTACCCAGCAGAAATTCGCTACGGGTGGTTGGCGTCACGTATAAATTAATTATTGAGCCAAGCTCTTTTTCGCGAACGACGCTAAGCGCGCTGAGCATCGCCGGGATCATCATCAATAGCAGTGGAATAACCGCCGGGACAATGGCTGGAAGACTCTTCACATCCGGGTTATAGCGGTAACGGGTTTCGATGGAAATCAGAGAAGTATCGCGCTTGGGGCTCGACTGACGAGCAGCCATTTCCTGTAGCCAGGCCAGATGCATTGCCTGCACGTAGCCGCGTATTGTTTCCGCCCGGTTTGGCATCGCACCATCCACCCACACGCCAATTTGCACCGGCGTACCCCGGGCGATATTGCGGCCGAAATTGGGCGGAATCTCGATAGCCACCGCCAGTTCGCCGTCGCGCATTCGTCTGTCCAGTTCGCTATAACTTTGCAACGGCGCTTGTTCAATAAAGTAGCGTGAGCCGGTGATATTTTGCGACCAGCGTTGGCTACTGATGGTCTGGTCACGGTCGAGCACCGCGAATCGCAGATCTTCAACGTCCATACTGATCCCATAGCCCATAATAAACATCAGGATCACGGTGCCGAGCAATGCCAGGATCGATCGTACCGGATCGCGGCGTAACTCAAGCGCCTCGCGGCGACTGTAGCTAAACAGGCGGGACAAGCTAAATGCCTGACGCGGTTGCGGCATTTCGTTTTTAAGTGCATTAACAGGACCCTGTGCGCGCTCAACCTCTGGTGGCCGGGCGGCGTCTGCTGCCTCCCGTAGCCAGGCGATAAACGCTGCTTCGAGGCTATCCGTTCCACGCTGTTCGACCAGTGCCTGCGGCGTATTACTGGCTAACACCTTCCCGGCATGCATAAGCGAAATGCGATCGCAGCGTTCCGCTTCGTTCATAAAGTGGGTGGAGATAAAAATCGTCACCCGATCCTGACGGGCTAAATCGACCATCAGTTGCCAGAACATATCCCGGGCAATGGGATCGACGCCGGAGGTCGGTTCATCAAGAATTAACATTTCCGGGCGGTGAATCACCGCTACCGCCAGTGATAATCGTTGACGAATCCCCAATGGCAGTGAGGCGGGCAGAGTATCCACAACGTCTTCCAGCATAAAGCGCCGGCTCATCTCAGCAACCCGATCGGGGATCTCGATATCCGGAATATGGAACAGGCGAGCATGCAGTTCGAGGTTTTGCCGGACGGTCAGCTCGCTATAGAGGGAAAAGGATTGCGACATATAGCCGACACGACGACGGGTTTCGATGTCCTTAGGATCCACTGGCTGGCCAAACAGCCACGCTTCGCCTTCGCTGGCCGGTAGCAGCCCGGTCAGCATTTTCATGGTCGTGGATTTACCGCAGCCGTTAGAACCGAGGAAACCGAAAATTTCGCCACGGGCGATGCGAAAGTTAACATGATCAACGGCGATAAAATTACCGAAGCGCATCGTCAGATCGCGAGCTTCAATTGCAATGTCATTCTCCCCGGCGTTGCGCGGCGGAATGAGCACCTCTTTATGCGCCCGGCGCTGCGTCTCCGGCAACAGAGCAATAAAGGCCTGCTCCAGCGTCCGGCTCTCCGTTTGGGCTTTTAATTCTTCGGCGCTGCCGGTCGCCAGTATCTCTCCCGCATTCATCGCGACCAGCCAGTCAAAACGTTCCGCCTCTTCCATATAGGCGGTGGCGACCAGTACGCTCATTTCCGGCTGACGCTGGCGAATGCTGTCGATCAAATCCCAGAATTGTGCCCGGGAGAGGGGATCGACCCCGGTAGTGGGTTCATCAAGGATCAACAACTGCGGATCGTGAATAAGCGCGCAGCAGAGACCAAGCTTTTGCTTCATCCCTCCGGAGAGTTTCCCTGCCGGACGGTCGCGAAACGGCGTCAGCCCCGTGCTGTGCAGCAACGCATTGATCCGGCTTTCGCGTTCGGCCTTGTCATGACCGAATAAGCGGGCAAAGAACTCAATGTTTTCGTATACCGACAAGGAATGATAGAGATTCTTCCCCAGTCCCTGAGGCATCCAGGCGATTTTGGGACACACATTCAGACGGTGACGCGCATCGTGCATGTCACCGCCGAGAACCATGACGCTACCATGCTCAATCACTCGCGCACCGGAAATCAGCGATAGCAGGCTGGATTTACCCACGCCATCAGGCCCGATCAGCCCCACCATACCGCGGGCGGGAATATTCAGCGTAATGTCCTTTAGGGCGACGGTGGCGCCAAAGTGCTGACTCACATTTTCCAGGCTGGCGACCGTTTTCATCGCGGCACCCTCACCGTCAATGCTTCGGGCCACGTCTGCTGGTTATCCAGCCTTACCCAGGCCATGCCGGGCAGGCCCGTTTTCACATACTCAAGATGCTGTACAAGTAATTCAGGCGGAATGCGGGCTTTGACGCGAAACATCAGCTTCAGCCTCTCGTCGCGGGTTTCTACCGTTTTTGGGGTAAATTGCGCTACGCTGGCGACAAAACTGATATTGGCCGGAATGACCAGATTCGGTGCGGCATCAAGGATAATCCGCGCTTCGCTGCCCAGCGCCAACAGACCTGCCTGTTCAGTGGGCAGGAAGAAGGTCATATAGACATCGGACAAGTCGACCATATTTAGCACCCGACCACCTGCTGCCAGCACTTCTCCCGGCTCAGCAACGCGATACTGAATACGGCCATCGCGCGGTGCTTTAAGTTCGCTATCGTCAATATCGGCGATGATTCGACGTTCGGTGGCCTGAGCTGCTTCGACCCGGGTTTTGGCCTGAATAATGTTGGTTCGCGCCGCCTCGATAGCCGCTCTGGCCGCTGACACTTGCGCTTTTGCTGATTCCAGCGCTGCCCTGGCGCTTTCCGCTGTCGCCCGATCGTCGTCAAGCTGTTGAGCGGAGACTGCGCCGCGTTGCGATAGCGTGCTGGAGCGAGCGTGGCGTTTGGCGGCGGAATTTAATTCGGCCTGGCGTTGCTTCACCACTGCTTCGGCGGCGCGCATTTCGCTTTGGCGCTGGTCGAGCAGCGCTTTGGCAGCGGCGATTGCGCTTTCCGCTTCCTTAATTTGTGCGGAGGCTTCCAGGCGCTGTTCGTTGAGTACCCGGATATCCATCCGGGCCAGGACTTCGCCCTGGCGGACAAACTGTCCCTCATTAACCCGAATCGTGGCGATACGTCCGGCGGTTTTTGTGGCGATGTCGACTTCGGTCGCCTCAATTCTGCCATTGCTGCTGGCAAAACCTGCCGGAACCCCTGGCGGGCGTAGCATCCACCATGCCGCGGCGGCTATCACCATCAGTAAAGCCGCAGTGAATCCAACCCAACGCCGTTTGATTTTGTCCATACACGACTCGCTTTGTTCCATTTGCTGAGTGGCGCGTGTTTCTTCTTCGCATAGTGAAGTACTGTCTCTTCAGAGAAGTGAGGAATGAAGGGAAGGGCCAGTCGGCGCAGGGGGGCTGAGGAACTGCTAACCGGTCAGAAGGAGGTGCGATTAATGTGGTCATCATCAGCAATCCTCGCCTTAAATGAAACACGCATATTTTTTCTACCGTCAAGGCAAGACTAGCACCCGCAATAAATATGTCCATATGCAAAGCATGGACTTGTTGCAAGGTTAACAGAAAAACAGCAGAAGAAACCGGGAGCCAATATTCCCCATGATATTTATTGAGATTACGGTTCCGGGCGTCAGTTCATTTTATCTTCGTATCGATAAGCAATGCCTTCATGGCTAATAACCAGAGGATATTATTGGTGGCTGGCTGGCGCATTTTTAATCTGGTTACCCTGGGTGAACTGTTGTATGATCTCCGGCCCTGAAAATACACTAACGCCTGGCGAGTGCTGTATTCAATGAAAGATGAAAGTCAAAAATATATTGCCCTTATTTTTAAGGAGTGGTTGCCGTTGTACGACAGCCTGACGCCGGAAGTGAAGTCGGTACTTAAAAATATTGCGGGGCAGCAGGCGGAAGCGTTAGCGACCCGTTTTTATGACTTTATTTTCCAGGATCCGGATATCGCACGGTATCTCACCTATGATTTAGTCCAGGAGCGGCTCAGTAGCTCGCTGGCCGGGTGGGTGAAAGACCTCCTGACATGTGAGAAAGCGGGCCTGCAGGCGCTGGCGGAACGGCAGTACCTGATCGGCAGCATTCATTCGCGCATCGGGATCCCGGCAGAGGCCGTACTGCGCGGCGCGCGTCAGTTGAAGGCCGGATTGATTGAAACTATCCGCGATAGCGCCATTGACCGTGAGACCAGCATCGCCGCCATCCACTACGCCAGCATGGCGATTAGTATGGCGATAGAGATGATGTGTCATGCTTATACTTTATCGCACTCTCGGGCGACAAAAAATGAAGAGGCTTACCGCCTGTATAGTCTGATGGATAACGTGCCGCTGGAATACGGAAAACAGCAGGCTTCACTCTCCGGATGGGAAAATACCGCTATTTTTAATATTGTCAGCGATAATAAAACGGATATTAACAGTACGTTATTGTCTGATTCGGAGTTTGGTTTGTGGTTCCGCCATAAATGCGTGCGTTATTTTAATAAAAATCCGCAAATGCAAGAAATCGCTGACTTAATTAACAAGGTGGATACTCTGTTATCCGCCTGGAAAGCCTCGGTGGAAGGCTCAGACTATAAAAATACCCAAAGTCTGTTACAGGGTATCCATATCCATTGTCAGCAGATTGGCAGCCAGCTCGCTGTTCTCTTTAGCAGTTTAACGCAGATGCAAGGTGGCAAAGATGCGCTGACCAGCCTGTTGAACCGCCGTTATCTGCCGGTGGTTCTCAAGCATGAAGTCGCCCTGGCGATGAATTATGAGTTGCCGATGACGGTGGCCATTATTGATATTGACCATTTCAAAGAGATCAATGATCACTGGGGGCATATGGTAGGCGACCGTGCGATCAAGCTCATCGCGGAGCTCATCAGCGATAATATCCGCTCCAGCGACTATATCTTCCGCTACGGTGGCGAAGAGTTTCTGCTGGTGCTGGTGGAGACCGGTGCGGCGGAAGCTTTTACGATTCTCGATCGTCTGCGCCAGAAAATTAGCCAACTGGCGTTTGACGTTGGTGCGGAGAGCGAGGTTTCGCTTACCGTCAGCATTGGCTACGCCGCCCACACCGGTCATCCGGATTACAATCTGCTGCTGCGCGACGCCGACAGCGCATTGTATGTTGCCAAGCGCAATGGGCGCAACTGCGTGAAATTGCACGAAGGCGATAGCGGTCATTAATCCCGGTTTTCGCCTGCGCCCGGGGCGTTCAGAACAGCACCGGTAATCCAAGGCCGCGTTTCACTTCATACAGCGTCTGCTGCGTTAACTGATGCGCCCGCTTGCTTCCCTGGCGCAGCAGTTCCAGTAGCATACCTTTATCCTGAATACAGGTTGCCCGACGTTCACGCATCGGCGCCAGCAATGCCTGAAGACAGGACTCGAGTTCATTTTTGCATTGTCGGTCCCCCAGCCCTCCACGCTGATAGTGCGCTTTCATGTCTGCAACCAATGCCTTATCAGGATGAAAGGCGTCGAGATACGTGAAGACAACGTTACCTTTTGTCTGGCCGGGATCGGCGACCCGGAGATGATTGGGATCGGTGTACATGGCGCTGACCGTACGATGAATCTCCTCTTCGCTGGCCGAAAGCGTGAGCGTATTTCCCAGCGATTTCGACATCTTGGCATTGCCGTCGATGCCGGGCAGACGGCTGACTTCGCTGAGGAGGGCTTTACAGTGCCGCAATATCGGTGTTGTCGTCAGGCTATTCATTTTGTGCACGATCTCGTTGGTCTGTTCAATCATTGGCAGTTGATCGTCGCCCACAGGCACCAGCTCGGCTTTGAAGGCGGTGATATCGGCGGCCTGACTAATGGGGTAGGCTAAAAATCCGACCGGCAGCGAACGGGAAAAGCCCTTCTGGGCGATTTCATTTTTAACCGTGGGATTACGCTCGACGCGGGAGACGGTGACGATATTCATGTACAGCGCGCTGAGTTCGGCCAGTGCCGGCAGGGCCGATTGCAGGCAGATGGTGGTTTTCTGCGGGTCGATGCCGACGGCCAGATAATCAGCCATCACTTCAAGAATATTGCTGCTGACTTTTTGTGGGTTATTACCGTTATCGGTGAGCCCTTGCAGGTCCGCAATCAGGATAAATTGTTGATGGTCATGCTGAAGCTGTACGCGCTGGCGCAGGGAGCCGACGTAATGGCCGAGGTGCAGTTGGCCGGTGGGACGATCGCCGGTAAGAATAGTTTGTGTGGTGGTCATGAGTCACTCCTTACGGTGTAATCAGGCCGAAAGGCGCCACTCAGAAACAGCAAAGCCGCCTTCCGGCGGCTTTGAATAGAGGAAACGTAATCATGCCGCCTGTTATACAGGCAGCCACCAACGACGCGAGTAGGCAACGACAACGTTTCTGTTCATAACGGTTATCCTGCCACGAAAAGTGAGGGCAGTAAAAGCAGTTTTTCACTTAGCGATAAACCGGCATCAGGTTAACGCTGGATAAAATATGAATTAGCGCATTGACGCCGCCGAAGCATAAGATCAGCAGAATCATGGCATTACCGCCCCATACCCGATAGTTTGGGCTGCCGAAACGCCGACGTGAGGCACGCGCCAGCAGAGCAGGTACGATAGCTGCCCAGACGGTGGCGGCAAGACCAGCGAAGCCGATGGCATAGATAAAACCGTTTGGCCACAGCAGTCCGCCGACGATTGGCGGCAGAAAGGTGACCAGCGCGGTTTTAAAACGTCCCAGTCGACTATCGTTAAACTTAAACAGATCCGCCAGATAATCAAACAGGCCGAGAGTCACGCCAAGGAACGAACTGGCGACGGCGAAGTTGGAAAAAACGGTCAGGAGTAAATCCAGCGTCGAACTGTTCAGCAGACCGCTTAAGGTTTGCACCAGTACATCGATATTGCCGCCTTTCGCGGCGATATCGATAAACGCCGGGCGCGGAATATTGCCCATAGTGCCCACCAGCCAGATAATATACAGCACCAGTGCCATCAGCGTACCGAACAGCAGGCAGCGGCGAATGATGAGCGGGTCTTTACCGTAGTATTTCATCAGGCTGGGGACGTTGCCGTGATAGCCAAATGATGCCAGGCAGAACGGCAGCGTCATTAGAACATAAGGCAGATACGTCGCATTGGCTTCCGAGCGGTTGAACAGAATGGCGGGTTCAACATGCCACATCAGGCCGCCAAAGGTCATAAAGAAGGTTATAATTTTGGCACCCAGAACGATGGTGGTCATCCGGCTTACCGCTCTGGTACTGAGCCAGACAATAAAGGCGACCACCAGCGCGAACCCCAGGCCGCCTAAGCGCGCTGGTACAGCGAGATTTATTTGCGCGAAAGTATGCTGAATAACTGAACCGCTGGCGGAAATATAGGCGTAGGTCAAAATATATAATACAAAAGCGACGGTCGCACCATTAATAATATTCCAGCCGTTTCCCAGTAAATCTTTGGTAATTGTGTCGAAGCTGGCGCCAATATGATAATTCAGATTCGCTTCCAGGATCATTAATCCGGAGTGAAGCATACAAAACCAGGTTAATATGAGCGCCAGCAGCGACCAAAAAAACCAGGCTCCGGACATCACCACTGGTAAAGAGAACATACCCGCGCCAATAATTGTACCGCCAATGATCATCGCTCCGCCAATGAGCGATGGCGTATTTTTTGTAACCGATAATGTAGCCATAAGGTGTATTCCTCATGCGGCTATATTTATTAAATAACAGGCTGCGCAAACAGCTACCCGGACGCAACCCGAGTGATTGAGGGTATTGGTACTGACTTGTGATTAAAGGCGCTCCCGTTGCGGGAGCGTTATGGGGAGGTTATTTCACCGGCTTCAGTCTGGCGACGAAGTGGCGCAGTACCGGTGGTTCATAGGTGAAGGTCAAGCCCTTAATCGTTGCGGCACGGGCCTTAACGGCGAGCAGCGCGTCAGCGATATAGTCCATATGATCGTTAGTGTAGACGCGGCGCGGAATGGTCAGACGTAATAGCTCCATTGGCGACGACTTCTGCTTGCCGGTTTCCGGGTCGCGCCCCAGCAGCAGGGAACCAATTTCCACGCTGCGAATTCCGGCCTCCAGGTAGAGTTCGTTGTTTAAGGCGTGGGCCGGGAACTGCTCTGGCGGGATATGTGGTAGCAGTAGTTTGGCATCGACGAACACCGCATGGCCGCCGGTCGGATACTGAATCGGAATGCCGCTTTCACGCAGGCGTTCGCCAAGGTATTCCACCTGGTTAATACGATAAGCGAGATAGTCCTCGTTGGTCCCTTCTTCCAGGCCGATAGCCATTGCTTCCATATCACGTCCCGCCAGTCCGCCGTAAGTGACAAAGCCTTCCATCGGCACGCAGCGAATGCGCACTTCGTTGAATAACGCTACGTCATCGCGGAAGCAGCACAACCCGCCAATATTGACCATCGGGTCCTTCTTGGCGGACATGGTCAGCATATCGCCGTACTGGTACATCTCCAGAATAATCTCTTTCACCGACTTATCGGCATAGCCCTCTTCACGTTGTTTAATAAACCAGGCGTTTTCGCAGAAACGGGCTGAGTCGATCACCACCGGAATATTATTCTGACGAGCGATCTGATACACCTCGCGCATATTGGCCAGCGATACTGGCTGGCCGCCTGAGCTATTGCAGGTGACGGTCGTAATGATTGCCACCACGTTTTCCGCACCCTGCTCGGCGATGGTCGTTTTCAGCAAATCGATGTCAAAATTGCCTTTCCAGTCATACCAGGAGGTGGTGTCGAAGGCTTTCGGCGTCACCACGTTAATGGCTTTTGCACCGTTGAGTTCGACGTGAGCGGCGGTGGTATCGAAGTGGAAGTTAGAAATAAATACCGGATGCGCCGACTTGCGGCGGGCAATCAGGCTCGGGAACAGGATCTGCTCCGCGCCGCGTCCCTGATGGGTTGGAATGGTGTATGGATAGCCGATGATCTCTTTGACCTTTTCACACAGGTGCTGATAGTTGCGCGACCCGGCATAAGCTTCGTCGCCCATCATCAGCCCGGCCCACTGGTGGTCGCTCATGGCGCCGGTACCAGAGTCGGTTAACAGGTCAATATAAACATCCTGACTATTAAGCAAAAACGGATTGTAGCCCGCTTCTTCCAGGGCTTTCACGCGATCGTCAAAGGTGGTCATACGAATGTTTTCAACCATTTTAATGCGGAACGGTTCAGGGATACGTTTCATTTATTTTCTCCATGGGAATGCTGTGCCGCGTTTAGTTATCTGGCGACAAATAACAGGCGCGACAAATAACGACTAAACGCAGTAATAAATTAATTTTTCAGAGAGTAAGCAGCAGCGGAGAATTAACGAGGGAAGTCGTTGGTGATGCGGTGATCCAAATTATACCAGTCGTCCAGGCCACCCTGGGCGATGAGACGATAAATCGATTTAGGTATCATTACATCGTCCTCTTGTTGGTTAAAGGGTGTAATCAAAATAGGGAAAAAGGAAAAAATAACCGCGATTGAAATCACAAAATGTTATTTATCGATAAGCACAGTGACAAACTTTGACATTCATCGTGTTTCTAGCAGCTTTGATTATCTGGTTGGTTCGTTATGGTTTTTTATTTCTTTGATTGCGGTTGTATGTATTATTTAGTGTATATGTTCAAAAAATAATTCGGGTCGCCCTCGGCTACGGTGACCCGGCTCATCCCTGAGCCTTGCCTTTTTGAGGCCAGCACAAGCGTTGTGCAAACGGTTAATCGTTTTGTCCTGCAACTTGCAGAAAGATCACTTGTGGCTGAGATGAATGCTAAGGCCGCTTTCTCCCGGCGCCAGTTCCGGGCGCAGCGTTAACGACGGGATCAGATAGTCGCCCTGATTCTGGCGGCGGAAGGGAATCGGAGCGGTTTCGGATAACGTATCCAGCCGTCGGGCCAGTTCCTCGCACAATGTGGCGAAGCGTGAATCGTCTATTTTATTTGTACGGTAAAATACCAGCGGTGGCAGTACGTCGAAGCCAGGATAGAACAGGATTCCGTGCTGAATAGGGAACAGGATGTCGTCGATAGAGCCGTTAATCCCCCGAGACGAGTAGTGCTCCGCCCACCCTCCAGCGGTAACGATCAGCATCGCCCGTTTGCCCGCGAACGTCCCTTCACCGTAGCGATCGCCCCAGTGTTTTTCGTTGTGCTCGCCGACGCCGTAGGCAAACCCGTAAGCGTAGACCCGGTCAATCCAGCCTTTCATGATAGCGGGCATAGAAAACCACCACAGCGGAAACTGAAAAATCACCGTATCGGCCCACAGTAGCTTCTCTTGTTCGCGAACGATATCCTCGCGTTGTGTACCATGAGCAAAGGCGTATTGCGAATCCAGCGTCGCTCGCCAGCACGCCCCCACCGGCGGGGCGCTGCTGTCATCGGCATCAAATTCGGCCTTCCAGCGCATGGCGTAAAGATCGGAAACCTGAACTTCGTGACCGGCATTGTGCAGACGCTGCACGGCAAAATCTTTCAACGCGCCGTTAAGGGAACGCGGTTCAGGATGGGCATAAACCAGTAACACATTCATTGAGAGCACCTCTGAGCAATGGAGAACTGCAGAGTAGAGTGGCTGGCGTTATAGTAAAAATGAATTACTTTAATAACAGGTATAGTTATGTCTAATCTCCAGCGTCTGGATCTTAATCTGCTCCGCACTCTTGATGTCCTGCTCAGTGAAAATAATGTGACCCGTGCGGCGCAGCGCCTTAATTTGTCGCAGCCGTCGGTTAGCGTGCAACTGGCAAGGTTGCGTGAAATATTTGCCGATCCTCTGCTGCTGCCTGGGCCGCGGGGTATGCAGCCCACCGCTCGAGCCGATGAACTACGCGGTCCTCTGCGCGATGCGCTACTGGCGCTGGAGCTGGCAGTGACGCCAGCTCAGGGGTTTGATCCGCAGACAGCGGTGCAGACCTGGCGAGTGGCGGCGACGGACTATATGGCATCGGCAATTTTGCTACCGGTGATTAATGCGCTGCGAATTGCTTCCCCGCTCAGTCGTCTGGCGGTATACAGGCTGCAACCTTCCCGGCTGATACAGCAGGCGGAGCGAGATGAAGTGGATCTGTTTTTTCATACTCACGATGGCGCGCCGCCGGGACTACATCAGCGTTTGTTGTTTCGTGAGCGCTACGTGCTGGCGGGCAGAGTGGGGCATTGGGCTCTGCAATCTGCGTTAAGCCTGGAACAGTTCTGCCAGCTGGAACAGGTAATTGTCTCGCCGGAAGGTGGGGGATTTAGCGCCGCGACTGATACCGCGCTGGCCAACCTGGGGCTAACCCGTCGGGTTGTGCTTTCTGTGCCACATTTTCTGTTTATGCTGGAAACCCTGCGCAATAGCGAGCTGGTGGCGGTGCTGCCGGAACGGCTGGTCCGTGGCGCTGGCGGCCTGACGGTGGTCGAACCGCCGCTGGCGGTGGCGGGATTTGATATGCTGATGCTGTGGCATGAACGCTGGCACCGTGACCCGGCGCATCGGTGGCTACGTCAGCAAATCGTGATGTCATTAGAGGATAAGCCATGTTAAGCGGATTGAATCATCTGACCCTGGCAGTCAGCCAACTGGCACCAGCCATTATGTTTTATCAGCAGCTTCTGGGTATGAGATTGCACGCGACGTGGGATACCGGTGCGTATCTCTCCTGCGGCGATCTCTGGCTGTGTCTGTCGCTGGATCCGCAACGGCGCGTTCCCCCGCCGGAAGAAAGCGACTACACACATTATGCGTTTAGCATAGCGGAAGAGGATTTTGCCCGCTTTGCCGCCCGCCTCGAGGTTGCTGGCGTGGCGGTATGGAAGGTGAATAAAAGCGAAGGGGCATCGCACTACTTCCTCGATCCAGACGGTCACAAGCTGGAGTTGCACGTTGGCGATCTCGCCAGGCGTCTGGCGTCCTGCCGGGAGAAACCCTATAAGGGGATGGTGTTTTTTGGGGAGTGAATGGATGAAAACAACGTAGGGACAATATCAGAAAACATGGATTTGTTTCGCGTTGGCGGTGTTGATCTTTGGCCTGGCGCTTTTACTGACAGGAATGCTATGAAAGTGGAAATGAGGTCATTTGTATTATTAGCGCACGGAGGTGAACAGTGATCGAACTTGAACTGAGAAAATTGAGATGCTCACTATGGAGTGTATAAATACAAAGTATAAGTTGTACATTCCGACGTGATGTTGCGCTTAGGTTTTCAATTAAAGTATATGGTGTTAATAAATACTAACCTCAGGAAAAACTATTATTATTTGATGTTCAATAAACAGGATAAATATTCCTGCAGTCTGGTTGGTCAACTTACTGAACGTGGCATAAAACACTCTGCTTTAGTCAGCAAAAGATCATAAAAATCTTTGGCGCATTGTGACAGTTGGCGTTCTTTATCTGTTACCAGATAGATACCGCGCTGTAACGATAAATCACGGAATGGGACGATAGCAATGTCCTTATGTTGGAACTGAAACAACGTCAATCCCGTGACGATACTAACGCCATAGTTAGCCGCTACTAATCCCATCATGGTTGTCAACTGACGCACTTCCAGCACATAGTTAAAACTGTGTGGCGTCATCAGTTGATCAGTGTACTGGCGGATGCTGGTCCCTTGAGAGAATCCAACAAATGTGTATTGTGCAACTTCTGAAACATCTACATTCTGTCGTTGTGCCAGCGGATGAGTTCTGTGGCAAATAAGAAAAAAATCATCAGCAAACAGCATACGTGACCTAAAGGTTCCTGGAGAAGGTTGACCGGCCATCAACGCCAGATCAGCGTGTTTGTCCAGAATTGCTTTCAGGCAGCGATCCCATTGTGTATCCAGTAGTTCCACTTTAATATCAGGATGTTCATGGTGATGTTGAGCCAGCACCTGTGGCAACCATTCCACGGCCATAGACGGTAATAACGCGAGCACAATTTTGCCTTTATAACCAGTGGCATAAGTTCTAATTTCATTTTCTGCATCGTCATGGGATTGAATTAGTCGTCGCGCAACTTCGATAAAATGAATACCGTTGGCATTTAATTGCACCTTGCGGGTATCACGATCGAATAAGCGATAACCAATTTCGTCTTCAAGAGTAGCGATCAGTGCGCTAAAAGCAGGCTGTGAAAGGTTTATTTTATGCGCTGCACGAGTAAAACTTTGAGTTTCCGTTAAGGTAATGAATGCCCGTAATTGTCTAATGGATAAATTCATAACACCTCTATCTGAAATCAAACCTTCAACATTGTCGGATATTAAAATACTCATTTACTGCAAGTAACTTATTATGTTTTTATGATCGGTGCCTCATTTATTAAATCTTACTTGTCAGCAAGATGGAAGAGATAAAGATGATATTTTCAACACATGTCACATCCACGGAAGGTCAATAAGCGTAATTTTCTTCATGATTACACATAAAAAACATTTAGTTACCTATCCATATGAAATGCTTTACTAGTTATCTGTTTGACAAATAAAATGCATGCATTTTTATTTCAAATAAATCTATTCTGATTATGAGTTAGTCTGTTGTCATTCTGGATGGTAAAAAAGATCAGCCAACAATATCTGTTCTGGGATATGCGTTGATTCTGGTTTGTTATGAAAACGATATTTACTTACATCTTATTTAAATAAACGCAACAATCAACGGCGCAACGGTAATAAATAGAATAGAGAGGAGTGCTTTATGTTAGCGTTAATCGGTGTGCTTACCATTGCCGCCCTTTTATTTTTCATCATGACCAAAAGAATGTCCCCTTTGGTAGCATTAATTGTCATTCCGATTGTCGGTGCATTGCTGGCAGGTTGTGGTACCGACACAGCAAAATATGTCGTTGATGGTATAACCAAACTGGCACCTATGGCAGCCATGTTTGTGTTTGCCATTTGTTTTTTTGGTGTGGTTACGGATGCGGGAATGTTTGATCCTATTATTCGCGGTATTTTGCGCATGGTAGGTACCAGCCCAGTTAGAATTATCATTGGTACCGGCGTTTTGGCTTTACTGGCTCACCTGGATGGTAATGGTGCGGTTACCTTCCTGATCACCATACCGGCCATGTTACCTCTGTTCAATAAACTGGGCATTGATAAGCGTATTCTGGTCGGCATCACTGCATTAAGCGCAGGTGTTAATTTTCTGCCCTGGACTGGCCCGATGATTCGCGCTTCTGCTGCGCTGAATATCTCCACCCACGATCTGTTCATTCCACTGATTCCGGCTCAGATTTGCGGTTTGGTCTTTATGGTGCTGATGGGCTACTACTGGGGTAAAAAAGAGGAAAAACGCCTCTGTCTGGCGAGGGGGAATTTACCTGATAGAGGCACTGCATCATTTAACGTACAAGAACATGTGAAGGAATTGACTGACGAGGAGAAAGCCTTACGTCGTCCGCATATGTTCTGGATTAACATCGTGTTAGTTTTGTGCGTGATTGGCACTATGGTCTTTACGAAGATATCCCCCACAGTCGCTTTTATGGTCGCACTGACCGTGGCGCTGATAGTGAACTACCCTAATGTAGAAATGCAGAAGGCGCGTATTAATGCTCACGCCAAAGCCGCATTGATGATGGCCAGTATCCTGTTCGCCGCAGGTGCTTTCACGGGCATCATGGGCGGTGCCGGGATGCTTAAAGCGATGTCCGAAGCGGCCGTTGGTTTTGTCCCGCCCTCACTGGCTTCTCATATTCCATTCGTTGTTGGTCTGATATCCATGCCACTCAGCCTGGTATTTGATCCGGACTCATATTACTTCGGCATCATGCCCGTGATCGCACACACCAGCGAAATGCTTGGCGTACCTGCCATCCAGGTTGCGCAGGCATCTGTATTGGGGCAAATGACGACTGGCTTTCCCGTTAGCCCGTTGACGCCAGCCACCTTCCTGCTGGTTAGCCTGGCGGGCGTCGATTTAGCCGATCACCAAAAATTCTCAATTCCCGTGCTCTGGGCGGCTAGTGTCGTCATGACAATTGCCTGCGTCATCTTTGGTGTCTTCCCTCTTTAGTCAACCTCGTCGACAACGACATCGATATAAGAGTTGTTTTAAATACAGAAGGTAATGCTATGAAAACTATCCGTATAGGTTCCGGTGCAGGCTATGCCGGAGATCGCATCGAGCCCGCGCTTGAATTGGCTCAGAAAGGCGATATTCAGTATCTCGTTTTTGAATGTCTGGCTGAACGAACTATTGCTATTGGCCAAAAACACAAAAAGCAGAACCCGGAGATGGGTTACAACGAACTGTTGGCAGACAGAATGTATGCGATATTACCGACCTGCCTGGAAAAAGGTATCAAAATAATTACCAATATGGGTTCTGCAAACCCAACAGCGGCCGGAAAGCGTGTATTGGAAATCGCCCGGGAGTTAGGCGCGAAGCAGTTGAAAATCGCGGTGATTACTGGTGATGATGTTCATCCTGTGCTGATTCAAACCGATGCGATACTGGATGATATTGGAAAACCCATATCATCATGTGGGAAAGAGATTCTCTCCGCTAACGCCTATATGGGCGCCGATGCAATGGTGCAAGCCCTGCGTGACGGCGCAGATATTATCATTGCTGGACGCGTCTCCGATCCGTCCTTGTTCCTGGCTCCGATGATGTATGAATTTAACTGGGCAGCGGACGACTGGGAACATCTGGGCAAGGGTACTTGTTTAGGACATTTGCTTGAATGCGCCGGACAGATTACCGGCGGCTATTATGCTGATCCGGGTTTCAAAGACATTCCGCATCTTGAACGCTTGGGTTTCCCTGTTGCGGAGATCGATGAAAATGGTGACGCGATTATCACTAAGGTGCAAGGCTCCGGTGGTCGTGTATGTGTTGATACCTGCAAGGAGCAGATGTTGTATGAAATCCACCGTCCCGACAGTTATATCACGCCGGATGTGGTTGCCGATTTCACTGCTGTTACTTTTACCCAGGTGGGTGAAGATTGTGTACGTGTTCAGGGAGCCACTGGCCTAGCCAGGACCGATACTTTGAAAGTATCGGTCGGTTACCTGGATGGCTTTATCGGAGAAGGCGAAATATCGTACGCTGGCCCAGGTGCTGTGGCACGTGGTCGTCTGGCGCTGGATGTCGTTAAAGGCCGTTTCGAGCTTTGCGGCTTTGTACCATCTGAAGTACGTTTCGATCTTATCGGCATCGATGCTTTGCACGGTACCCGACTTTCTCAGAGCAGCGAACCATATGAAGTGCGCGCCCGCGTTGCGGCACGTTGCGCCACACGTGCTGAAGCGGTGAAAGTGGGTAACGAGGTCGAGACGTTGTATACCAACGGTCCGGCAGGCGGCGGCGGTGTGAATAAAGGCGTCAAAGAGATCTTGGCAATGGATTCCACACTACTAGCCCGCGATCGGGTTACCCCGATGATTAATTACCTGGAGATTAACTCATGAAACTGCGTGAAATCGCCCACTCCCGAACTGGTGATAAAGGCAATACCTCAAATATTTCGCTGATTGCTTACCGCACGGAAGATTACGAGAAAATTAAGAAAGCTATTACGGCTGAGAAAGTGAAAGCCTGGTTTGCCGATATTGTCACTGGCGACGTGGTGCGTTATGAATTGCCTGCGATTGGTGCGTTGAACTTTGTAATGTACGGTGCATTGGGGGGCGGCGTAACTCGCTCTCTGGCGCTGGATATGCATGGTAAAGGGCTGAGCGCTGCTATCCTTGATATGGATATTTGATACCCGCGATATCCGATCGCTGACAATGACATCTATACCCTAAATAATTCGAATTGCATAAAGGCGGCAAACGAGCGAGTCCCCAGTCACTTACTGAAGTAAGTGACTGGGTGAGTGAACGCAGTCAACGTACATGCAGCTTAAAGTATGACGGGTATATGGCACGCAATAAATGAATTAATATGGGCAGGTTTTCCTGCTTATATTAGGAAGTCATTATATCGGGAAGTACGCTGAAATTGTTGCCCGCTTTTGGTGAGGCAGCGTATTGCCCGTGTGAAGGAGTGACTAAATAATGAAAACCAAAATTATTGATGCGGGTTATTTCCATTCTTGCTTAAAGGATGGAATGACCATTATGTTCGGTGGCTTTATGGGTGTAGGTACTCCGGAATTATTAGTGCAGGAAATTATTAAATCCGGTGTCACCCATTTAACCCTGATAGGTAATGATACCGCTTTTCCCGATACCGGCGTTGGCCCATTAATAGCTAACGGTCAGGTAAAGAAAATCATCGTGTCACATATCGGGACTAACCCAGAGACGGGTAAGCGTATGCTCGCTGGTGAAGTGGATGTTGAGCTGGTGCCTCAAGGAACGCTTGCCGAGCGTATACGTTGTGGCGGCGCTGGGCTTGGTGGTTTTCTTACCCCAACTGGAGTGGGTACTGTAGTCGAAGAAAATAAACAGAAAATTACCATTAATAACACCACATACTTATTAGAGTTACCTTTACGTGCCGACCTGGCACTCATTCAGGCAAGCATCTCTGATACCAGTGGAAACCTTGTTTATCATCTCACTGCTCGTAATTTTAATCCTCTTATTGCTCTTGCTGCAAATACTGTAATTGCACAATGCGAGCAGGTTATTCCTGTCGGTCAATTAGCGCCGGAATGTATTGTGACGCCAGCAGCACTCGTTGATCATATATACATGGAGGAATATTAATGGACGCAAAATCGATTATTGCACGCCGCGTTGCCATGGAGTTAAAAAATGGGGATGTTGTCAATTTAGGGATCGGTTTACCCACTAAAGTGGCGAACTACGTACCAAATAATATTGAAGTCACCTTCCAGTCGGAAAATGGTTTTCTCGGTTTAGGTGCCACCACTGAAATCAATACTAATCTGGTCAATGCTGGTGGACAGCCTTGCGGCATGGTTCCGGGCGCAGCCATGTTTGATAGTGCATTTTCCTTTGCATTGATCCGTGGTGGTCATGTGGATGTATGCGTCCTCGGTGGCTTACAGGTGGACGAGCATGCCAACCTGGCTAATTGGGTTGTACCTGGAAAAATGATACCGGGCATGGGAGGAGCCATGGATCTGGTAGTGGGGGCCAGGAAAGTGATAATCGCACTTGAGCACTGCGCGAAGAATGGTACCCCGAAGCTACTGCACAAATGCACTTATCCGCTTACGGCGGTCAACAGAGTTAGCATGGTCATCACTGAACTGGCGGTATTTGAATTTATTGACCAACAAATGGTGCTGCGTGAAATTAGCCCGGAAATCACTCTTGACGAACTACGCCAGAAAACAGAAGCCAGGTTCATCCTCTCCGACAATCTGCAACTGTTAAAAGTCCACTGAGGAGAAAATGATGAATTTGAATAATTCTGTCGTTATTGTTAATGCCAAACGTACTGCTATTGGTAAATTTGCTGGTAGCCTGGCAAATATCCCAGCGGTGGAACTGGCTGCTGCCACGATTAAGGATGGGCTGTCGGCACTGCCTCAAGGTCTGCAGATCGACGAAGTTATCCTGGGTAACGTACTGAATGCCGGGCTGGGGCAAAATCCGGCGCACCAGGCGAGCCAGGCGGCAGGGCTTGGGTTTGAAACTCCCTCATTTACGGTTGGTAAAGTGTGTGGTTCTGGCCTGAAGGCCGTGGCCCTTGGGGCCCAGTCCATTGCCGCTGGTGATAATCAGGTTTGCATTACTGGTGGTATGGAAAACATGAGCGCCGCCCCTTACCTGTTGAAAAAAGCGCGCCAGGGATACCGTATGGGCGATGGAAAACTGGTGGATTCGATGATAACGGATGGCCTGTGGTGCGCCTTCAATGATTATCATATGGGCATCACGGCGGAGAACATTGCTAAACGCTACGGCTTTACTCGTGCCGATCAGGACAGCGTTGCGCTGGTATCGCAGCAAAAAGCTATTGTTGCACAGACCAGCGGTCGTTTCGCTGCCGAAATTACGCCCGTTACGTTGCGTATGAAGAAAGAAACCCGCTGGTTCAGCAAAGATGAGTTCCCGCGTGCCGATACCACGCTGGACTCACTTAGCACGCTGCGCCCGGCCTTTCTGCCCGACGGAACCGTAACTGCAGGAAATGCTTCCGGTATTAACGATGCGGCAGCTACCCTGATCCTGATGCGTGAATCTGAAGCACGTCAACAGGGGATAGCGCCATTCGCTCGTATCCTCAGTTGGGCTTCTGCAGGGGTGCCAGGCGAAGTGATGGGGCTGGGGCCGATTCCCGCTACTCAGAAAGCGCTGCTGAAAGCGGGCCTGACAATACAAGACATTGATTTAATCGAAGCTAACGAAGCGTTTGCCGCTCAATATCTGGCGGTACAACGCGAGCTGGGGTTAGATCCGGAGAAGGTTAATGTTAACGGCGGTGCTATTGCATTGGGCCATCCGATCGGAGCCAGCGGCGCGCGCATTCTGGTGACGTTGATCCACGCGCTACATAGCTACGATAAAACGTTGGGCCTGGCAACGCTATGTATTGGTGGCGGTCAGGGTATTGCAATGATTGTGGAACGCCTTTAAAGCAGTAGATGAATATATCCAGTATATAACCATGAGCGCACCCGTCTGAATTTAACCTGCCTGGGTTCAATTAAATACCGGACTCAAACAGGTTAATTACCTGACGCAGACTGTCTGACTTTATCAGTATCGTTCAAATCTGGCGCGAATATCAGCGCCCGTTTGCACGTGATGGAACAAGTGGGCGCTGGCTCGCCAGCATCATCGCCAGTGACATTATGTATAGCCAGAATCTATATCCGTACAGGTTCCGCTTGGATGAGCGCGCACTCAGGTCGTCAGCGCCCGCTGCGCATCGCGAAAAGCGTTATGCAATAGTCGCCACATATGATGGGCTGCGGGTGAAAACCGACGGTCGGAGTTGCGTAATAAGTGGCATTGGGCGCTACTGGCGATAGGATGGTCGATGGGGATCGCGGTCAGTATGCCATGGGCGATGGCTTCCCGGGCGGCATATTCGGTCATAAACGAGATCCCCAGACCAGCCTGGCTCAGGCTCATGGCGGTTGAAAAGAGGTTACAGCGATAAGCGGGATGAAACTGTAGTCCGGCGGTTTTAAACATGGCGTTCATATGGCGCTGGAGACCGAAGCTTTCGGTTAGCGCGATCAGGCGATATTGGGTTAACTCGTCAATCGTGACGATAGACTGCGTCGCTATGGGATGCTGCGGAGATACGACCGCGCAGATAGGCCCCCACTGAAAGCTGTGGCGTTTCAGCTCCGGGTTGCCGATGGGGCCGAAGGCCACTGCCATATCCGCTTCGCCGCTGGCGATATCATTAAGCATCTCCTGCATGCTGCTGACGATAATATCGACGAACACGTTCGGGTAGGATTGAGAGAAGGTGCTCATCACCGATTCAATAAAGGTGGTGACCAGTCCTCCGCCAATCCTCACCGATATACTCCCGCCGCGCATGTGGCGTAAATCCTTTAGATGGCTTTCCAGTTTTTCTCGTCGCTGGCGGCTTTCGCAGTAATCCTCCGCCAGCAGACGCCCCGCTTCGGTAAGCACGACATTGCGCCCCCGGCGCTCCAGCAAAGGCAGTTCCAGCGCTCGCTCCAGTTGTGCTATCTGGCGGCTAATGACCGACGGATTGATCCCCAGAATATCGGCTGCCCGCCGAATACCTCCCTGAATACCGACTTCATACAGATAGCTCATGGGCTTCTCGTGTAACATCGTTTCTCACTCCTTTGTTGACCTAAAGTCAACAATAACACCCTTTAGCAGGCATTTATCATCCTGTCTGGTTATAGATAATCGTTATTCGGACAAAAAACAGGAATGGAGGAAAATGCGGGGCGGATAAAACAGCGATACTAATCAGATAACCCAATTATGGGTGCTGATGAATAAGGTATTTATATAAAATAAATAAGATGAATAAGGTTTTGGTATGTCTGCCAGCCTCTTTTAAAAAAGGAAAGCCTTAGTTATCTATGGATGTTATTTCGTCAAAATAATAAGCCAGAAGAATAATAAATTGACAATATTGCACATTACATACAATCGGACAGATATTCCATGATGTGAGAGGATTGGGTATGAGTGAAAATAAAACGTTGGAATGTTCCTCCAACGATACAACAAATGAATGGAAAGTAGGGCCTGGCGCCTGGATTTCGCTGGTAATCGTATTATTGGTTTTCTCAGGGTTATTTTTTAAAGTTGAAGGGATGGCCTGGTTGGGGGCTTTTGACTTCACCACGCTTGGCGGCGCATTTGGGACCATGAAAACGCCAGAAACCAACTCTTTTATCGGCAGTGGTGGGATCAGCGCGAAGGCCGGGTTTTTATTTGCCCTGTCACTGGTACCGACGGTAATGCTGGCGCTGGGGCTGCTGGAAATATTTACTCACTACGGCGCGATCCGCGCGGCGCATAAGCTGCTGACACCGCTATTACGTCCGCTGTTGGGTATTCCGGGGTACACCGGTCTGGCCTTAATTACCGATCTACAGAGCACCGATGCCGGTGCGGCGTTAACGAAAGAGTTGTATGACAGCAAAAAAATTAACCGCAAAGATGTGGTGATTATGGGGGCCTGGCAATATTCCGGCGCGGGCCTGATTAATAACTATTTCTCTATTGGTTCGGCGCTGTTCGCATCGTTAACGATCCCCATTATTATCCCGCTGCTTTTAATGTTTGTCCTGAAATTTGTTGGCGCAGTAATCGTCCGTATGGTTTTGAATACTGCCTATAAAGGAGATTTTGATAATGAGTAATTCGGCAAAAGTCGCCAGTAATCCGTTCGATATTTTTGTTATTGGCGCACGGAAAGGATTTAATATCGCCATCAACAATCTGATGCCGAATGTATTAATGGCCTACGTCATTGCCGAAATGCTTAACTTGCTCGGCGTGATGCAGATAATAGGCCATCTTTGCGCGCCGCTGATGGGGCTGTTTGGCCTGCCTGGCGAAGCGATTACCGTTCTGCTGACCTCCTGGCTTTCCGCTTCCGCGGGGACCGGTGTGGCGGTGAGCCTGCTGAGCAAAGGTACCCTCAATGTGACAGATATCACTATCCTGATCCCGGCGATTTTTCTGATGGGCTCGCAGCTCCAGTACATGGGACGGCTGCTCGGGGTGGCGGATGTACCGAAAAAATATTGGCCGCTGCTGATGGCGGTGAGCATTATCAACGCCGTTATCGCCATGCTGGTCATGCGCGTGATTGCATAATAAAAGACAAGGAGTAAAACGTGTCGCGAACTTTAGAGCATTTCAATTATTTGCATCAAATTCCGGAATTGGGCTTTGAGGAGTACAAAACGTCGGCTTATATCGGCGATGCGCTGGAAGCTGCGGGTTTTCAGGTTTCCCGCAACGTTGGCGGCACCACCGGCATTGTTGCGCAACTGGATAGCGGCAAACCGGGGCCGGTAGTGGCGCTGCGGGCAGATATGGATGCGCTGGGCCATATTATCGGTGGTCGTTTAGAGGCCCGCCATACCTGCGGCCATGACGGGCACTCTTCGGTGGTGTTGACCGCTGCCGAAGAGATCCTCGCTGAAGGTCTGGTGAAGCGTGGGACGTTAAAAATACTTTTCCAGCCAGCTGAAGAACTGGGAACCGGGGCGATAGCGCTGACGGAAGCGGGCGTTCTGGATGATGTGGAGATGTTGTTTGGTTTCCATCTCAGGCCGCTGGAAGAGTGTCCAAAAGGGAAGGCGGTTCCGGCGATGTACTACTCCGCTTCCGCGACGGTAATGGTTGATTTCCACGGTAAAGCCGCGCATGCAGCCCGTCCTCATCTGGGCATTAACGCGCTGGATGCCGCGTCGCATGCTGTGCAGGCGGTAAACGGTATCCACCTGGCGCCTTCGCTGACCTGGAGTGCGAAAGCTACACGTTTTCTTTGCGATGCGGGAGTGACGAATTCTGTTCCGGCTAAAGCGCACGTGTGCTGGGATCTGCGGAGCGCGGAAAATGACGGGATGGCAATGCTGAAAGAGCGCGTAGTCAGGGCGATAGAGAGCAGCGCGGCAGCTTACGGCGCCACAGTGGATATCAGGATCGTCAAAGAGATGCCTGCCGCCATTATTAATGAAGAGGCTACGGCCATTGTCAGCCAGGCGATTCGGGAAACGTTTGGCGATGCGGGCTTAACGGAAGCGAAGAGCACGCCGGGTAGCGAAGATTTTTTCCACTATCTGCGTTTGCGCCCGGAAGTGAAAGGCGGGTTCTGGGGACTGGGCTGTAACCTGGTGCCGGGTCTGCATCACCCGGAGATGCATTTCGATCGCGAATCGCTGGCGGATGGCGTGCGGGTGTTTAAATCTTGCATTCGTCAGGTGCTGGGTTAAGGGAAGAATCCGGCGATTGCGCGCGCATTTTTTCTGCTGGTAGGGTCATGGCCCTATCCTGAAGACAAAACCGTAAAATTCGGCGGTCCGCGTAAACAACGCGCCGCCGACTCATTCCGCATTGTGCGCTCTGCTGCAATGTGCGGGATGTTCTTAAGATCCCTCATGTTCATTGCGGGAAGCGGGTCAGTAGCTGGTAGTTATCCCCGGTGACACAAAATATTGCTTCCGTTTCGCCGGGGATTACCCACTGCTGCTGCTCTCCCGCCTTACAGCTCAGATAAATACAGAGTCCGCAGCCGCCGCGTAGCTGGCGGGGAATATCCTTTACCCGAAAATGCATTTCTGCGGCCTGCAGGGCTTTGCGCATCCTCACCACGCCTACCGTGGAATGAAATAAAAACAGATATTCCGTCATTTGCGACTCCTCTGGCGTAGACCAATCAGCGCCGCACCGATAGCCCCGGCAAACTGAGCGTCGGGGTGGGTATGCACCGCCATGCCGATGTGCCCCTCCAGCATTCGTGCGAATGCCGCGCAATGGCTGACGCCGCCGGTAAACAGCAGTGGACCATGCGCCGAAAGGCGGCCAATAAAATGGGCGCTGCGCCGGGCCATGGCATTGATGACCCCGGCAAGGATCGTCTCTGGCGGCACCCCTGCAGAACGCAGGCTGATGGCCTCGGATTCGGCAAATACCGTGCACATGCTGGTCATCTCATGCGGCTCAATACCCGCGGTGATGCTGTCCAGTTGCTCGACGCTGGCGCCCAGCGTGCGCGAGATCACCTCCAGGAAGCGACCGGTACCCGCCGCGCATTTGTCATTCATCAGAAAGTCGGTCAGATTACCGTCGTCATCCAGTTGGATAACCTTACTGTCCTGGCCGCCAATATCGATGATCGTGCGGGTGGCGGGGGCCAGCAGGCGAGCCCCCAGTCCATGGCAGGAGATTTCGGTGACCTGCTTATCGGCAAAATCCACTAACTGGCGACCATAGCCGGTTAAGGTTAAAAACGGGCGTTCGCTTAACCCGGCACAGAGCGTTTCCCAGGCTTCGACGATGGCGTCGGCGGGGCGAAACGGCGTTGGGCTAAGAAAACGGCGCTGAATGATGCCGTTTTCAAGCAGGATGCCCTTTGTGGCGGTGGAACCGGAATCAATTCCTACGCAAACACTCATGCTTACTCCTCGAGCATTTCAACAAAGGCTGCGACACGCGTGCTGAGCTGGCCGATATCCGCCGTTGAATAGTCGGTCTCGATAGCGATATAGGGAATGTTGTGCTGCTGGCGCACGTGACGTTTAATCGCCAGCGATTCCACCGCGTAGGTATGGCAGGCCTGCAAAATGACATCCACCACGCCATCGGCCTGATACTCGTCAATCATCTGGCTGAGCAGGGTTAAGCGCTGATCATTCGGTGAGATGCAGGAGCAGCCGATGGCGAGATATTTGTCGGTCAGGGCGTCGTAAACGTCGCCGTTCTCCTCCACACAGCGTTCGGTGGCTTTGGCGCCGGTGCAGTTTTCAAAGCCCACCACCCAACCACCGTTCTCTTCAATAGCGCGGACGACTTTTTCCGCCGCGCCGCCAATCGGGCAGCCGGTGATCAGAATACGTGGCCGCGCTTCCAGCCGTTTACCCTCGTGCCACTCCTGGCGAACCCGTTCAGCCATGTTATTGAGTTCATCAATCAACGCCTCTTTATCGAAGCGGAATGTCGCGCCGTAGACCACTTTTAAGATATCGCTGCCGCTGAGCGCGGGAGGATTGAGTTGCCCGACGCGATAGAAATTCGCCAGCGCCCGGCGTTCACGATTCTTGAGGATAATCGCCTCGCGCAGTGCGGCTTCGGTGATCGGCGTGCCAAAACGCGCCTCAACCACCTGCTGCAGGCGCAGAATTTCCGCTTTCCACAGCGCTCTTGAGGCCGCGTCGTTGGCGCTATTGGGCAGTTGCATAATGTGCACCGCCTTAAACTCGGCCATGTATTCGTACATTTTCTTTTTGCCGTCGCAGGTGGTTTCACCCACCACGAGGTCGGAAAAGTAGAAGTAGGGACATTTGTCGGTTTTGCCAAAGCCGTAGCTGCTTTTTATCAGCGGACAGAGATTGCGCGGCAGATCTTTTTCCGCCTCTTCAATCGTTTCGTCAGAGGTTGAGCACAGCGAAACGACTACCGCACCTGCGGCCAGCGGGATCTCTTGTGGCATAAAGGTGCAGTAGGTACCAACCAGCGGAATATGGTGTTCTTTAAGCTCCATGACCGTGAGAAAACCCTTCTGGCGGGCTGCAGAGAACTGGTCAAAGATGGCGGGTAGATCGGTGATAAGTGACATGGTTTTCCTTCCCCGTACACGGGAGATGATGAAAGAAGCCACATTATAACCCTGCAAACACTGCGTATTTATTGATCTCCCGCTAATAGATCTTTTTCAGATCCATCTCTTCCTGGATTCGATCGCTCCAGGCAAGGTGAGTGCTAATCGCCGCATCAATCCCGGCATTGTAAAACGTTGGGCCCAGTTCTTTAGTGATAAAGTCGATAAAGAATTCGGCATCAAATTGCTGCAGTTCCAGTTCAAAATTATCTTCGCAGTATTTACATAACTTTTCGCGCAGCAAATCGCGTTGCGCCAGGCTGAGATCGATATCGTTCATTACATTCCTTAATAAATATTGTTACCGTTAGACAGAATTCAAAATTATATCCGATATTAATGATTAACTTGCCCGAAAGCGCGATGTTTTTCCTCATCAGGAAGATATTGATAAAATATGTCAGAGTATAGAACATGATCTGGATCAAATTTCATCGGATTAAATGGAAATAATCAATATTTCTCATAACATCATGAATTTAAATGGGATAGTATCATCTCGTCAGTGTTAACAACATTTAGTTGCGTTCGCCTTTTTTCAGCATAGTAATATCTATCTGAATATTCTCTGGCCTGATTCTGGATTATCAGGCTGACGGAATTTATCTATATCCGTCATATTTCAAGTTGCTTATGCGTTGACGACGCGCGTTATTCGGTCCGTTCAGGGCTGCTGCAGGCAGCGTTCAAATCTGTTTCTGGCAGATTTGTCTCCCGAATCACTTACTTGCGTAAGCTCATCGGGACACTCTTGCTTGCCGCATGGCCGGTCTTCGGTATCGTGTTTCGGAGTCGGCGTATGCGCGTTCAAAACGGTTATCGTTTGTCCTGCAACTCGAATTATTGAGGGTATATAAGTACATTTTGACAGCGATTCATTTATCATGGGTGAAGGATGAAGCTCGTAAAACTGAATATGAATGTTTTTGACGCTGCCCTGATGCGCTTAGATTGGGTATTTGATACCTTTGATCGGGTGTGTTTATCTTTTTCCGGCGGCAAAGATTCAACGGTATTATTTCATTTGGCTGCCGCCGTCGCGCGGAAAAAAGGGAAGACATTTGCGGTATTGTTTGTTGACTGGGAAGCGCAGTATTTATTAACCATTCAACATGTACAAAATATGAAAGACCGTTATCAGGACGTCGTGAGTCGGTTCTACTGGGTGGCGCTGCCTATGACAACGGTGAGCGGCGTATCGCAACATGAGCCCGAATGGGTTGCCTGGCGTCCAGGGGTGGAATGGGTGAGACAACCGCCTCATGATGCCATCACGGATGCGGCCTTCTTTCCTTTTTATCAGCCAGAAATGACATTCGAATCCTTTGTCCCGGCCTTTGCGCACTGGCTGGCCGCAGGCAAAAGTCTCGCCTCGCTGATCGGTATTCGTACCGACGAGTCGCTGCATCGCTATATGGCGCTAACCTCATCGACGAAACTGCGCTTTGAGGAAGATAAACCCTGGACGACGGCCTCGCCGGAAGGGTTTAGCTACACCTGCTATCCCCTCTATGACTGGCGGACCCGCGATATCTGGATTTTTAATCACAAGTCGAAACTGCCCTACAATCCACTTTATGATCTGATGTATCGTGCTGGCGTGCCATTGAAGAATATGCGCGTATGCGAACCTTTTGGCCCTGAGCAGCGTCGTGGGCTATGGCTCTATCATATTCTGGAACCTGATACGTGGGAGCGCATGTGCCGTCGGGTATGCGGGGCGCACAGCGGCGCGATTTACGCCAATACCAGCGGCGATTACTTTGCGCTGAAGACGAAAATCCGCAAGCCGCCGCACTATAGCTGGCGCGAGTATGCGCTCTTTTTGCTCGATAGCATGCCGGAAAAAACGGCCGAGCATTACCGGAATAAAATCGCGATTTATCTGCGCTGGTACCAGACCCGCGGTTTCCCCGATGATATTCCCGATGAGCAGGAAAAAGATCTCGGCTATCGTGATATTCCCTCATGGCGTCGTATTTGCAAAACGCTACTGAAAAATGATTTCTGGTGTCGGATGCTTTCATTCAGTCCGACGCAGCCTAAGCACTATGAACGGTACTGTCGGCTTATGGGTAACAAACGCAAAGAATGGAGAGTGTTGTGATATCACCGGATGTGACTAAAACAGTGATTGAATATCTGCAATCGTTTGATGACCTTGATATGAAAATCAAGGCAATAAACGAGCTAAAGAGCCTGATTCATCAGCACAGTCCGTTTCGCCGTGAACCGGTGGACTGCGTTCTTTGGGTGAAGGCGCAAACGGTAGAGGCGAATGACTATAATCCAAACGTGATGGCGAGTGTGGAAAAGCAGCTTCTGGAGCGCTCCATCGAGCTGGATGGTTTTACGCAACCGGTCGTGGTGGCTCGCCAGCAGCAGCGTCATCTGGTTGTGGACGGTTTTCATCGCCATCTGATTGGCCAGCGTCGTCCACAACTGAGCCGACGCCTGCATGGTTATCTTCCGGTGACGCTGATCAATGCCGAACGAGAGGGAGAGAAAGAGCGTATTGCTGCGACCATTCGCCATAATCGCGCCAGGGGCAAACATCAGATCGCGGCGATGTCGGATATTGTGCGCGATTTACACCGTCAGGGGTGGGACGATCGGCGCATTGGCGAAGAGCTGGGTATGGATGCCGACGAGGTGCTGCGCCTCAAACAGATCAGCGGCCTGACGGAACTGTTTGCCGATGAGAACTTTAGCGAGGCCTGGACCGTGGAGTAGCGTTTCTCTACTCCTGCGTCTCCTGCATCGGCGTTGCATCCGGCAACTTGCGCATCCGGTTCAGCAATCCTGCCAGACAGAAAGCGGCTGCTATCCCTGCCGCGACGCCCAGGATGTGAAAAGGCAGTCGGCCGCCATTAAACCACAGCCAGCGCGCTGCTTCGATGGAGAGTGCGCTGACGCTGAGGATCACAATGTTCAGCGAAGCGGAAACGGTGCCTTTTGGCAGATCGTTAGAGAACAGGGTAAAGCGGAACAGCGTCGGGAAAATCAGCCCAATGCCAAAAGCATAGAAGCAAGTGCCCAGCACTGACCACAGCCAGATGTGCGGCCAGAGCAGATTGCCGGCGATCAGTAGCGTCAGTCCGGTCATTTGAATGGGTACTGCACGCCAGATAAAGCGTGGGTGGGTCGGATCTTTTACCCGGCGCGCCACTGACAGACTGGCGATAATCACTGAGCTGAATATGGGGGCCTGAGTCCAGGCAAACGCTGAGGAGCTCAACCCGCCGTCATCAATCAGAATAACCGGTGAAACCGCAACCCAGCTCATCAGCGGGATATAGCTGAGCGAGATCGTGGCGGCGCCGAACAAAAAGATTCGGTTGCGAAACGTGTCGCGGAAGTCGCGGACGACGCCGCTGACGCTAAAGGCAACGTCGCCGCGTCGTATGGTTTCCGGCATATTCAGCAATAGCCCCAGCCAGGCGATAAATCCCATCGCGGCAATAATACCGAACAGCGTTTTCCAGTGGACGAAATGCATCAGCGCGGCGCCGGAGAGCGGGCCGATAATCGGGGCGATCAGCACGGTGGAGGTAATAATTGCCATTAGCTTGATCGATTTCGTCTCGCTGAACGCCTCCTGCACGGTGACGTAACCGACTGTAGCGATAAAACAGATGCTGGTGCCCTGGATAAAACGTGTTGCGAGGAATTGCGTCATCGAGGTGGTAAACATCGTCGCGCAGCAGGCAAGGGTAAAAATCAGCGCGCCGGTAAGCAGCACCGGCCGACGACCTACGCGGTCCGATAGCGGTCCGAGCAGCCACTGCAGTATCATTCCGCCAGCCATATACAGGCTAACCGATGCGGGCGCCAGCGCCACATCGGCGTCAAAATCATGCACGACGTGAATGATGCCGGGCTGGATAAGATCGGTGGTCAGGTAAGCGGCGAAATCATACAGGATCAGCGCCACAGGAAAGAACAGCGTGGCGGAATGCCGGGCGAAAAAACGAGTCATTCCTTGCAACATCAGTGGGCTCCTTGTCGAGTCTCTGTACATTTTATCGCCCGGCTCTGGCGTAATCCGCCGCCTGACAGAAATGCGAGCACGGTCTGTAATACTGGTTGGTCATCGGGCTATCAAAACGCACAGCGTTTTGTTCAGGTACGGCCGGGAGGCAAAATGACCAGTGAAATAATCCCGGTGGGATAGGTTCTGAACCGGCGCATGCTATTTCAGCAGTTCACACGGCAACAAATTTAGGGTCAATAGAAATATCCATATTTTTTAATATGTTAATTATCTTTATGATAAAAAGATATTAAAAACAATCTATTACGTCATATATGAAGATGCAGCAGCGACGGAATTTGTGAAAATAGCCACAATACCAGGCCGATAGTACCGCCAACCAGCGTGCCGTTGATGCGGATAAACTGCAGATCCTTGCCAATGTTCAGTTCGATTTGCCGTGACATGTCGCGTGAGTCCCAGCTTTTTACCGTATCGCTAATATGGCGTGTCAGGAACGTCGCAAATTCTGGCGCAACCCGATGCGCCGCCTGCTCAAGATGCTCGCTCAGTGATTCACGCAGCGCTTTATCATGGAGCAGCGTTTCACCAAACCATTGTCCGGCGTCGGCAATGCGCTGCTTAATACGTGAATGCTCGTGATTGACGTCGCGTTTGATCCAGCCGCGCAGGTCGGCCCATACCTCTCCAAGGTAACGATTAAAGGTTTCATCGTTTTTCAGATATGCCTTAATATGATCCGCTTTTTCCGCCATCTGCGGATCGGACTTAAGGTTGTCGATCAACGTCAACGTGGCGCGATCGAAGGCCTTGCGGATCTGATGGGCCCGATCCTGGCTGACTTCGTCAAGTAGCGTATTGACCGCATCGGTGACCATTTCCGCGCTGTGCTCGCCCAGCCATTCGGTGGGTAGCAGTCTGGCCTTTAGCGGATGTTCGGTCTTCAGCCAGTGTACGATCCCGCGGGAGATAAATGCCCGTGAACTGTCGCGTTGTAGCAGGGCGATCAACTGGCTAATGAGCGAATCCAGCAGTTTCTGGTGGCGGTTATCGCGGGTCAGCCCTTCGAGCATCATGGCGCTGGTTTGGGTTAAATCAACCTTATCAATCGCCTTATGCACCGCCCGACGCAGCAGACGTTGAATTCGCGCATCATCGGTCAGTTCCAGAAAGCCGCTCATCACTTGCAGCAGGTGCTGACCAATCCTGCGAGCGTTTTCCGGCTGGCTGAGCCAGTTGCCGAGCATTAGCGCCGGTTGATAGCGGCGGATTAGCGCCACCAGCGACGGCGTGTCGAGAAATTTTTCCTGCACGAAATGGCCGAGATTGTCAGCAATACGCGCTTTATTGCGGGGAATAATAGCTGTATGCCGTGACACAAACGGCAGCGGAATGCGGCGAAATAGCGCCACTACCGCAAACCAGTCCGCCAGCGCGCCAACCATCGCCGCTTCGGAAATAGCCTTCAGCGCACCGACCCACGGAGCCGGCGGCAGCACGAGAGTAGTGATAAAAATAGTGGCTGCGATCAGCAGCAGCAATAACGCCAGTCGTTTGGCGCGTTTCAGGTCAGCGATTTTATTCATAGGGTTAAGCATATAACCTGACGGCGAACGGGTGCAAAAACTGCCACACGATCCAGCAACCAAAAGCCATCAGGATGCCACCGACTACCTGCTCAATTCGCCAGACGACGGCGGAAAGGCGGCGTTGCACCGACGTGAGTGCCATTAGGGATACCAGTAACAGATCCCACAGCAACACGACGCTGGTCATCCAGACTCCGCTCACCACTTGTTGCAACATCGTGACATTTGGGCCAAGTAGCGAGGTCATCAGCGCGAGGTAAAACAGGGCGTTTTTTGGATTGAGCAGTGAGGAACCGAGCCCCAGAAGCAGTTGTTTTAGCTGCGACGGGCGTGAAGCCGACGCGCCGCGTAAATCCAGCATTGTCGGGCGACTGCGTACAAGCAAACTGCCAATCCACAGCAAATACGCCGCACCCAGCAGTTCAATCAGCGTAAAAAGCAGGGGGTGCTGGCGCAGAATTTCCCAGCCGATAATCGCCAGCATGATATAGAGGCCATTACCGGCAGCAATACCGACGCACAACCCGGCGCTGCCGCGCAGCCGATAGCGGATGGCGTAGCCCACCAGCAGGAAAAAATCAGGCCCTGGGCTTAACAAGGCAACAAAATGAGAGAGCGCGAGCGCCGGAAAGGCTGAGGGAAAGAGCGTAGTAAATGTGTTCATAGCAACCTCAGTAATAAACTGAGGCCACCCTACGCCTGCGCGAACGTTAATTATTGTCTGATATTGATCGGCCCTGTGCGTACTGACTCGGCGTGGCGGCGGTATAGCTGACAAAGGTCTTATGGAAGTGACTCTGGTCGGCAAACCCGGCCTGATAGCCGACGTCGGCAATATTATCTCCGGCGCGCAGGCGCGTTTTGGCGAATTCAATACGCGCTATATTCAGAAAACTGGCAGGAGTCAGGCCAGTATCCTGCTTAAAGACGCGGATCAGCGTCTCTTTGCGCAGGGCGAACTCATCGGCGAGGTTATCCAGCGTAGGCGGAGCCTGCAGGCTTGTTCCCAGACGGTTAAACAGCCGTGAGCTGGTTTGGCTGAGCGCCAGAGGCGCGAGCGGGCGCAGAGGTAGGCACTGAAGTAATCGGGCTATGTTTGCGGGGAGCGTCGCGGTTTGTTGTTGTTTCATCAGGTCCACGATCTGCAGATACTGCGTGAAGAGCCCGCGGTCATGTATTACCGGCTGAGATGTCGCCAACTGGCACTGAGGAGGAATATTCACCAGCTGTTGTCGGCACCAGTTTAAATCGAGGTAAAGCATATGGTAACTGCGCGGCTGATCGTTACGCGGATTGCAACTGTGGGGCGTTTGTGCAGGGATAAGAATCAGATCGCCAGTACGCAGTAGATACTCCTGTCCGTTGCAGATACAGCGCGTTTCCCCTTCAATAATCGCCCCGAGAGAGAGTTGTGGGTGATGGTGGCATTTATAGGCCTGGCGGCTGCGCCAGGTGCTGCGCAGCTCCAGCCAGGGAAGCTGCTCGTTGCGCCAGAAGGTTTGCGGAATATCACGGGGTTGCGTCATGGTGCGCTCGTGTTGGCAAGGGATGGTTTGTTATAACGCAGATGGAAACATTGTTTGGCCGCAAGCCCTCCATTCCCGAATTAAAGCGTTGTGAACCCGAAGCTGGTGGTTATACGCCAGTAAGCGATCTCTTCTCCTGCCGGAAGGAGGACGTTTCATGTCATTGCCACTTTTATCGCGTTCCCCAATTTTTGCATGACTTCCCGATGTTTCTCATCTGGCGCTAACGCGCAGTTGATGCGCACGCAGTTGCGGTATTTTCCTGATGCGGAAAAGAGCGAGCCCGGTGCGACCTGGATTTTCAGGCGACATAACTGTCTGGCGACGCAGACCATATCAACCTGCTCCGGCAATTCTACCCACAGCATAAAGCCGCCTTTGGGGCGCGTAACGCAGATCCCGCAGGGAAAGTATTCCTGCGCCCAGCAGGTAAATATCTCCATATTACGCTGATAGATCTGACGCATCCGTCGGACATGGCGGTGATAATGCCCCTCACGAATAAAGGCCGCCGCCGCCAGCTGCGTGGCGGGGACATTGGTGCCGATAACGGCGTATTTCATGTGCAGCAGTTTGTCATGATAGCGACCGGGGACGGCCCAGCCGACACGCAGACCCGGCGCGACAGATTTGGTTAATGAACTGCACAGAATGACCCGGCCGTCGATGTCCCAGGAGTGAATAGTGCGTGGACGCGGGTATTCCGTTGCCAGTTCGCCATACACATCGTCCTCAAAAATCACAATATCGTGGCGTTGAGCAAGGGACAGTACCGCTCTTTTACGGGCCTCCGGCATGATAAATCCCAGCGGATTATTGCAATTGGGGACCAGAATGACGCCTTTGATGGGCCACTGCTCCAGCGCCAGTTCCAGCGCCTCAATACTGATACCAGTGTCAGAATCGGTGGGGATTTCAATGACTTTTATTCCCAGACCGCGCAACAGCTGCATGGTGCCGTAGTAGGCGGGGGATTCAATAGCGACAATGTCTCCCGGCTGACAAACCGTCAACAGCGCCAGTGACATTGCGCTCTGGCTACCGCTGGTGATCACAATATCATCGGCGTCGATGACTGAACCGCTATCCAGCATCAGGCGGGCAATTTGTTGACGCAGTTCCCGGCTGCCGGGGAGTTGGTCGTAGCCCAGCACCGACTTCAGATTATGCTGCGCCACCCGGCTAAGCTCGCGCCAGAGCGGTTTCAGGCTGGGTTGACTGACATCCGGAATACCGCTACTGAACGGGACAATCGAGCTATCGTGGTGGCCCTCAAGCATATCCAGCACCTGATCCCATTGCGTAATTTCTACCGGGCGCTGTACCGGACGTGACATGGGAGGGACTGGTGGCTGCGCTTTCCGCGGCGCGACGAAGTAGCCCGAACGCGGCTGCGGCGTAATGAGCTGCCGCGTTTCCAGGGTCTGATACGCCTGCTGTACGGTACTGATGCTGACTCCGTGTTGCTGGCTCAGACTCCGCACCGACGGCAGTTTTTCCCCGTGGCGATACAGCCCTTGCTCAATACGCTCGGCCAGCAGATTAGCCAGATGTTGGTAACGCGTCACGCTGTATCCCTCATAGATGTCATACAGATAGAAAAACCAGTACAGATGGCGGGAATTAATCCGGTTCAGGTACCGTTTTAACCAATCTGTATGTTAAATAAAAGTATTTTGTGAGTCTGTATTATGCGGCCTGCAAGCCCTCAGAATGAAGCCTCTGCTAATCATATGGGGAGGTGGCGTGTGGAATTTCATGAGAACAAAGCAAAACAGCCGTTTATCGGTTTTGTGCTGATCTGGCGTGCCTACAAAGCGCGGCGACGGCAGGCACAAACCCGGCGCATCCTGCAACGCATGAGCGATGAGAGATTGAAAGATATTGGCTTACGGCGGGATCAGGTCGAGTAGCCATGAGGTCGTTTATAAAGGCTGAACAGGTTGATGTCCGGCCTTTTTATATTCATAAAATTTATCAATTAATGCTTCCTGATAGTTTGTTTCTTGATACTTATCCTGGTAACTATTATTTTCTCTTCAGCTAAGAGGGAAAATACATGACCGAAGATGATCTGTTTGCCCGCCGCCCGATGGGGATGCGTATGGCGATGGTGGTGCGCCAGTGGCGAGCCATTATTGATGCCGCTATCACCGATACCGGCCTGACGCAGTCAAGCTGGACGGTGTTGATGCAACTGCATCAACTGGGTGATAACGTCTCGGTGAGTGAACTGGCGGAGGTACAGGGCATTGAGCTGCCGCCGCTGATGCGTACCCTTACGCAACTGGAAAATCAAGGTTATCTGGTGCGTTCAACATCGCCATATGATAAGCGCATCCGCCTGCTGACGCTAACGGAAGCAGGGCGCTCCCGGCTGGTAGAACTGAACCGGGTGATTGAGATCTATCAACATCGGGTCACGCGTACGCTTCCTGAAGCGGAACTCGCCGCTTTCAGCGCCACATTAAATCAAATCGCCTGCAATCTGCGGTTAATCCGCGAAGAAGACAATCAACACTAAAAATTATGATGACCCCAGAACAAAAATTTGCCCGTTGGGTAAGGGTGAGTATTGCCGCTTTCCTTGCAATATTCACCTGGTTTATCGTTGCCGATATCTGGATCCCGCTGACGCCGGATTCCACCGTGATGCGCGTGGTGACGCCGATCTCCTCGCGCGTCTCCGGCTATGTCTCTCACGTCTACGTACGCAACAATAGCCAGGTGAAAAAGGGCGACCTGTTGTATGAACTGGACCCAACGCCGTTTATCAATAAAGTTGAAGCCGCACAGATTGCCTTTGAGCAGGCGAAGCTGAGCAACCAACAGCTGGATGCGCAGATCGCCTCTGCGCGCGCCAACCTGCGCACCGCGCAATATACCGCCCGCAACGATAAACTCACGCTTGACCGCTATCAGCGACTGAGCGCAATGCAGAATGTCTCGCAGTCTGATCTGGATAAGGTACGCACGGCCTGGCAGACCAGCGAGCAGTCGGTGGCGGCGCTGAATGCCAGTATCCAGAACCTGCTGATCCAGCGCGGTGAACGCGACGACAGTCGCAATGTGACGCTGCAAAAATACCGCAATGCGCTGGAGGAGGCGCAACTGAACCTGGAGTGGACAAAGGTGCGGGCGGAAACCGACGGGACGGTGAGCAATCTCCAGCTCAACCCTGGGCTTTACGCCACTGCTGCCACGCCTTTACTGGCGCTGGTCAGTCCTGAGATGGATATTGTTGCTGACTTTCGTGAAAAAAGCCTGCGCCATACCCGTATTGGCACGGATGCGGCAGTGGTGTTTGACGCCATGCCGGGCAAAGTGTTTCCTGCGCATGTGACCAGTAGCGATGCCGGGATTCTGGCCGGGCAGGAAGCGGTTAACGGCCAGTTGTCGCAGCCGGAGCAGTCGACGCGCTGGGTACGCGATGCCCAACGGATGCGTATTCATGTGGCATTGAACGAGCCGCTGGAGACCCCCCTGCCGACCGGGGCGCGCGCTACGGTGCAGTTGTATAACAGCGAAGGGCCGTTTGCCCGCACCTTTGCCGGGGTGCAAATTCACCTCGTTAGCTGGTTGCATTATGTTTATTAACTTGCTGGCGTCGATCAACACCCTGGCCCGTGTATTCAACTCGCATGATAATGTGGCCTACACCGCCAATGATTTTCGCCAGACCGTGCGTATTTCCGTTGCCGGGACGATAGCGCTGAGCATTTCGACCTTCTACAACGTGCAGTACGGCGTGTTCTTTGTGGTTTATCCGCTGATGCTGCTGTCGCTGGTGCCGGTGTTTAATCGCCATGTGGCGAGACAGTTTGTATTCAGCGCGGCGGTGAACTGTGTCGAAATGGTGTTGATTGTCGGCTATCTATCGCAGTGGCCGGTCATTATGACGCTGGTGGTGTTTGGTCTGTACGTGATGCGCTTTCGTTTTATGAGCAAGGGGCCGCTGTTTTTACTCGGAGCGATGGGGGTGGTGTGCCAGAGCACGATGCTCAACTTTATGAGTTACCCCACCACCAACTGGCATACGCTGATGTTCTCCAATATGGAGGCCTGCGTGATGGCGGTAGCCCTGAGCGCGCTGCTGCACTATCTGATCCCCGATGTCGAACCGCGTCAGCCGCCGCCGCGTATTGAGAAAGATGATGCCCGGATTCGCCATGAGTCGCTGCTTTCCGGCACCGTGGCGACGATGATCTTTGTGATCTTTCAGATCTGCGATTTGAGCGATTCGTTGTCGGCGCTGATGGCGGGTATTTTGATTCTGTTTCCGATGCATTATCGCGGGGCGGTGTTAAGTTCTCTCTGGCGCGTGGTCGGCGTGGTCTTGGCCTGTATCTATATTCTGCTGGTGCAGCTGCTCATTTATGACTTCAGCAACCATATGCTGCTGATGATGCCGCTGATCGGTCTCGGGCTGGCCTTTAGCGCTCGTCTGCATGTGATGGAAAAGGTCGGCGCGGGCGTCGGTTTTGCCAGTATCACCACCATCGGGATTATGTTCGGCCAGAACCTGCACCCGGACAGCGATCTGGTTTTCAGCGATCTGTACCGCATCACTTCAGTCACCGTCGCGCTGGTAGCGACGCTGACGATGGTGTTTCTGGTGCACCGCATCCTCAACTGCTTTGCCGCGACGCGGTTTGTGATTACTGAGTGAGTGGGGGGAGTGAGTGCCGGATGGCGGCTTCGCCTTATCCGGCCTGTGTCGTTGATTTGTAGGTCCGGTAAGCGCCACCGGACAATCCAGAATAAGGGTTACTTCTTCAACCCCGAAAATGCGGCTCTGATCTCATCTTCCGGCAACTGAATGCCGATAAACACCAGCGTGCTGTGCGGCTGTTCGTCGCCCCACGGGCGGTCCCAGTCGGCGCTGTAAAGGCGCTGGACGCCCTGGAACAGCAGGCGGTTCGGTTCGCCGTCAATCCACAGCATGCCTTTGTAGCGCAGAAGTTTCTCCGCCGATTCCAGCAGCAGGTTTTCCATCACTCGCGACACGTCGCTGATATCCACCGGATAATCCAGTTCCACCACAACCGATGAAACATCGTTTTGCTTATCGGCGATAAAGTGAAAACGCGGTTTGCTGCTAACCACGTTCTCTTCCAGCATAAAGCCGCTGGTGTCGAACAACAGGGAGAGGTCGATATCGCCGTGCGTGACGGTGTAAATCGGGGCACGGGCGTTGATACGCGCTAAACGCTCACACAGTTTTTCGCTTTCGCCTGCCACGTCGGTTTTGGTTAGCAGAATGCGATCGGCATAGCCGATCTGCGACTGGGCGATGGTGAACTGATTCATCTGCTGGTCGGCATGTACCGCATCAACTAAGGCAATGACGCCGTCCAGCAGGTAACGTTCACACAGCACTTCATGGGAGAAAAAGGTCTGAATAATCGGGCCGGGGTCGGCCATGCCGGTGCACTCAATTACCAGCCGGTCAAAATGGATGTTGCCCTGGTCGAGGTTGTCGAGCAGGTCTAACAAGGCATCTTCCAGTTCATTGGAGCGGGTACAGCAGATGCAGCCGTTGGTCAGGGTTTTGATCTGGGTGGCGCGATCGCCGATGAGCTGATCGTCAACAGCAACCTCGCCAAATTCGTTTTCGATAACGGCGATTTTAAAACCGTGCTGTTCGTTGAGAATATGGCGTAGTAGGGTGGTTTTCCCCGCGCCAAGAAACCCGGTCAGCAGGGTCACTGCAATCGGTGTCATGTTTGCCTCCATTAACAGCAGCGCATACCGCCTTTGCCATCGCCACCGTAGCGGGCTAGCTGGCGTTCGCGAAAGAATTCATCGTAGGTCATATACGGCTTGTCCGGATGGTTGGTCTGCATATGCTCGACGTAGTTGTCATAATCCGGAATGCCAATCAGCATTTTCGCCGCCTGGCCGAGATATTTTTTTGCCTGACCTAAGTTACCAAACATTTTGCCGTCCCGTTAATGAATAAAGCCGGATGGCGGCTTTCGCCTTACCCGGCCTACGTTAACTGCATTTTGTAGGCCGGATAAGCGTAGCGCCATCCGGCATCAGGTTTAGTTAGTGATGTGAAGAGGTCTCCACACCGCCTTCCGGTACCGGCACGTACGGGGTCTCTTTATCGGTGCGCACTTTATTGTTGCGCACGTTGAGCCAGGTTTTGATGCCGTAGAAGATGATGCTGTAGACCACCACCAGGAACAGAATGCTCAGACCGGCGTTGGTGTAATTGTTCACCACGATATGGTTCATGTTGGCAATCTGCTGTGCGGTCAGTTCACCGCCGGAAGCAATCTTCTCTTTGTACTGCTGAGCCATGAAGAAGAAACCTTCCATCTGCGGGTTGGTGCTGAACAGTTTCAGACCCAGTGCCCAGGTGGTGCACAGCAGCAGCCATACGGCGGGGATGACGGTAACCCAGATGTATTTGGTGCGCTGCATTTTGACCAGTACCACGGTGCCAAGCACCAGCGCCACGGCGGCCAGCATCTGGTTAGAGATACCGAACAGCGGCCACAGGCTCTTCACGCCGCCCAGCGGGTCGACCACGCCCTGATACAGGAGATATCCCCACAGACCGACGCAACCCGCAGTACCGATGACGCCAGCAACCAGAGAATCGGTTTTCTTGAGGAACGGCACGAAGTTGCCCAGCAGATCCTGGAGCATAAAGCGGCCTGCGCGGGTACCGGCATCCAGTGCGGTGAGGATAAACAGCGCTTCAAACAGAATACCGAAGTGGTACCAGAAGCCCATATCCGCCATCGGAACAATTTTGTGGAACACATGAGCAATACCGACAGCCAGGGTTGGCGCGCCGCCTGCGCGGTTCAGTACCGACGGTTCGCCGATATCTTTCGCGGTTTGCAGGATCTGTTCAGGCGAAATCACAAAGCCCCAGGAACTGACGGTTGCTGCGGCGTGCGCGGTCACATCCTTCAGTTGTGCGGCAATCATCGCGGCGTTCTCACCGCCCATTTCATGCAGGTTTGGCATGGTGATGCCAAGGCCAGCAGGTGGGGTATTCATCGCGAAGTAGAGGCCCGGCTCGATAATTGATGCCGCCACCAGCGCCATCACCGCTACAAAGGACTCCATCAGCATCGCGCCGTAGCCGATAAAGCGGGCGTCGGTTTCGTTAGCCAGCAGCTTCGGCGTCGTACCGGAAGAGATAAGGGCGTGGAAGCCGGAGACCGCGCCGCAGGCGATAGTGATAAACAGGAACGGGAACAGCGCGCCTTTCCACAGCGGGCCGGTGCCATCGATATACTGGGTCACGGCCGGCATTTTCAGATCCGGATTGAGAATCACGATACCCAGCGCCAGGCCGACGATAACGCCGATTTTCAGGAAGGTCGCCAGGTAGTCGCGCGGCGCCAGAATCAGCCATACCGGCAGCAGTGCGGAAATAAAGGCGTAGCCAATCAGGGTAAAGGTGATGGTGGTGTCTTTAAAGGTCAGCGCCGGGCCCCAGTACGGGTCGTGCGCAATGATGCCGCCGAACCAGATGGATGCAACCAGCAGAACGATACCGATAACCGACACTTCACCCACCCGGCCCGGGCGCAGGAAGCGCATGTAGATACCCATAAACAGGGCGATCGGTACGGTCGAGCAGACCGTGAACACGCCCCACGGGCTTTCCGCCAGCGCTTTTACGACAATCAATGCCAGCACGGCGAGGATGATGATCATAATCAGGAAGCAGCCGAACAGGGCAATGGAACCCGGTACCGGCCCCATCTCTTGCTTGATCATTTCCCCCAGCGAAGCGCCGTTACGACGCGAGGAGATAAACAGCACCATAAAGTCCTGTACCGCCCCCGCCAGCACGACGCCCGCCAGCAGCCACAGAGTGCCCGGCAGGTAGCCCATCTGCGCGGCGAGAACCGGGCCTACCAGCGGACCGGCACCGGCAATAGCGGCAAAGTGGTGGCCGAAGAGCACGTAGCGGTTAGTCGGTACGTAGTTCAGGCCATCGTTGTTAATGACCGCCGGCGTGGCGCGCGTGGGGTCGAGCTTCATCACCTTTTGCGCGATGTACAGGCTGTAGTAACGATAGGCGACAAGGTAGACGGAAACCGATGCCACTACGATCCACAGGGCACTAACGTGCTCGCCGCGGCGCAGGGCGATGACTGAGAGGCAAAATGCCCCGATGATTCCAAGAATCACCCAGGGTATGTGCTTGAATAACTTTTTAGTATCCATAGTAAAACCTGGCTTAATTAGATGAGTAATAGGCCGAAGCCGTCTGGTTCTGGGTTTAAGTTAGGGGTTGAGGAGATATTGACTCGCTATGCTGGAGACGATCTTGCCAGAACTTCATATGCGTAAAGTTGGGTAAATCTGCGAGTGGTTATATGCGGGGTTAAGCGGTCACTTGCCGGAGTAAGCGGTTGGGTATAAGGCCGACGGGTGGTAGATATGTGATTGAGATCACAACAAATTTTGACGCGAATGAAATAACTATTTTCATTTTTTAGTAATGACGCCAGTGAAGTCTTTACTCAGGAAACTCTGAACCAGAGACTGGAAGAGAAGTCCCCCTGCTTGTATAGGGGGACGAATGATACTAATGAGTAGAGTCGGGGACTGTCATGGCTGCGGATGAGGATTTCCCATGGTTTTTCTCTGGTGACGTATCATCCATATCACGTTTGATACCAATTCTGAAGATTGCTGCAAGCATGATCGCTCCGACAATGGCGATACCACCTAACAGATAAAGTCCTGCTATATTCGACTCAAACACACCTTCAGCCCACACACGGATATTCGGTGCAACAAATCCACCGAGGTTTCCAATTGAATTTATCAACGCAATGCCGGAAGCTGCTGCTGCACCTCCGAGATAACTGGTCGGGAACGTCCAGTAAATTGGTTGTACTGCGAGTAAACCAGCACAGCCAATGCATAATGCGATAAACGCCCATATAGGTGTTCCGGCCAGTGCGCCAGACATGGCAACTCCCAGTCCGCCGAATAATAGAGTGATGGTGCTGATCCAGCGCCGCTCTTTCAGTTTTGTCGAAAGATTGGGGATATACCATGCGGCAAAAAGAGCGCATAGCCATGGGATACCCGATAAGGCGCCAACGATAAAGCCGACTCCATGTCCTGACAGCGCTGCTATCTGAGAAGGCAGGAAAAAAGCAATACCGTATGAGCCAACCTGAATGGTAAAACAAATCAGGCACAGATAGAGTACTTTGGGGTCGCATAGTGATTTTAATATTCCTTGTGGGCCATGGCTAACTTTTGCACGTTCTTCTGTATCCATAACAGCACTGAGTGCCTTTTTCTCTTCTGGTGTCAGAAATGTACATCGTTTATCTGAGGGTTTATTATCAAGGTAGAAAAAAGCGACTATGCCTACCAGTGCAGCCAATAAGCCTTCAACCATGAACATTAATTGCCAGTTATGTAATCCCCACAAATCATGAATAGTTAATAATCCACCGGAAATTGGCCCTCCAAGAATGAAAGCAATTGGTGGTCCGAACCAAAAATACCCAGAAACCTTCGCTCGAATATTGAGTGGGAACCAGAATGTCAGGTATAGCATAACGCCAGGCATAAAACCTGCTTCGGATGCCCCGAGAAGAAAACGTAAGATAATAAACGTTTTTTCATCATGGGCAAACATCATTGCTGCAGAAATAATTCCCCATGTTACCATTATTCGTGAAAGCCATAGACGTGCTCCTGTTTTATATAAAAAAATATTACTGGGAACTTCAAAAATAGCATAGCCGATAAAAAAAACGCCGGCACCAAACGCATATGCTGCATTACTTAAGCCAGTATCGACTTGGAAGGCATCTTTGGCAAAACCGATGTTGGCCCGATCCAGATAAGCCATAACATACATAAGTGCTAAAAACGGCAGTAGTCGAATAATAGACTTTCGCACTGCCGAATTAACAATTTTTTCATTGTCACTTTGGCTCATGATTTTTTCCAATAAAAATGTTCAAAATTGTATTATGGTTTCCATATGGATAATATATAGTTATATTTCCTAATGGATGTGAAAATAGCGAATTATTTACCTGTAAATACAGTTTTTGAAAAAATTCAGATGTTATAATTAACGCTTGATTGTACATCTCTTATCCAAGAGCCCATTCTTGCCCATCTGGCCATGAATAGCGTTGTAACGATTCTGCTTTCATTTTTACGCCATATCCGGGTTGCAACAGAGGGTAATAACGCCCACGTTTAATAACTAATGGTTCGACAAAATTTTCATGTAAGTGATCCACATATTCTAACACTCTGTTCTCCAGTGATGCAGAAACCGCGATATAGTCGAATAGCACAATGTTTAATGAGTATTGGCACAGGCCTACACCACCGCCATGAGGACAAACGGGAACACCAAATTTTGCTGCCATCAATACTACAGCGAGGACTTCATTCAGTCCGCCAAGGCGGGCAGGGTCAAGTTGACAAAAATCCATTGCACCAGTCTGGAAGAACTGCTTAAACATAACCCGGTTATGCGCATGTTCACCCGTGGCAATGCCAATATTGCCGATTCGGGCTTTAATTGCCGCGTGCCCCAGGATATCGTCGGGACTTGTCGGTTCTTCAATCCACAGCGGATCGAATTTCGCCAGTTTACGCATAGCATCAATAGCTTGATCAACTCCCCAAGTTTGGTTCGCATCCATCATCAGATGACGCTCCCAGCCTAATTCTTCGCGTAGGATCGTTGCCCGACGAATGTCTTGCTCAAGATCTGCGCCCACTTTTTGTTTTAGGTGGGTCCAGCCGTCTTCAACAGCTTGCCGCGCGAGTTGGCGCATTTTTTCTTCGGAATAACCAAGCCAGCCAGCGGCGGTGGTATAGCCAGGGAAACCAGTTTCAAACATTTCCCTTTCGCGCTGAGCCTTACCTTTTTCTACTTTACGCAATAGTGCTATTGCTTCTTCAGGTGTGAGCACATCGGAGATGTACGTAAAATCGATACAACGCACAAGCTCTTCTGGTGACATATCAACAAGCATTTTCCAGACGGTTTTATTCTGCGAGCGTCCCCAAAGATCCCATAAGGCATTAATAATTGCCGCAGTAGCGAGATGAATAACGCCTTTTTCCGGTCCAACCCAGCGTAGCTGGCAATCGCCAGAAACCAGTTCATGCCAGAATAGACCAAAGTTAGCAGTAATGTCTTCTAGCGTACGACCAATAACAAATAACTCTGCTAAAGATTTTACCGCGCTAACGCACAAATCATTTCCACGACCAATTGTGAATGTTAGTCCATAACCTTTTAGCTCTTCTGAGTGGTCAGTTATTAATGTGACATAAGTTGCAGAATAATCTGATATTGCATTCATTGCATCAGAACCATCCAGATTTTTGGATGTTGGAAATCGAATATCTTTTACACATATGTCTTTGATTGTAATAGTCATATTTACTCCTGTGTCGATGCTTTTTTACTAATTATGATTGTAAAAAGATAGCTTTTAAAAACATCCTCAGTGTAAGGGTGGGTAAATAGAACAGTATGAGTTGATAATAATATTGTGGATTATTTTGCAATTTTATGTTTTTAATCTGTTTTTAATCCATGAGCGCCCTGTCTGATTGAGCGAATCATTGATTGTTTAGCGCTTTCCAGGTGAGCACGAAGTGCGAGGACCGCGTCCAGATCGCTGCGGCAGATGAGCGCGCTCAGGATGGTCATATGTTCATCGATGGCGATGATATTGCGCTGTTTAAGGTCGTTCTCATCCCACTGATAGTGAAAGTGGAAAATAACAGAAATAATCTCAAGTGATTGATTAAAAAATATATTATCAGCCGCTGACAGCAGCAGTGAGTGAAAATCGCGATCGAGCTGAGAAAACATGCGAAAGCTGTCGCCGATGCGGTCCCGCAGGGCACGATGGCGTTCAAGCAGAGTTTTTGCCTGCAGCCAGCGGGCGTCGTTGTCCGGCAGGTTGAGGAAGTGCTGAAGCGCATGGGTTTCCAGCATTTCCCGCAGTTCGAACAGTTGTTCCGCCCAGGATAACTCAAACTTCTTCATATTCCACTGGCCGCGCTTTTCGCTTTCAATCAGGTTGTAGCGGCTGAATTTCAACAAAAACTCTCTGACCACCACCGGGCTGACGCCCGCAGCGCGCGCCAGCTGTAGCTCGGAAAACATTTCTCCGGGGCGCAACTGACGTTGGTTAATCATGGTGAAAAACGCTTGTTCAAAGAGGCGATTCTGCTCGGCCAGCGTGGCGCTTGAACCATCGAAGCCGTCACGAACCTCCGGTTGGCGGAGGATCTTGTAATCCTGATTGACCTGATGCAGCACGCCGCGCTCGCATAAGTGGCTAAGGATATGGCGCACGGTGGTGCGGCTGATATTGTACATCTCGGCGAGCGCGCTTTGTGAGGGCAACGGCGACGGGAGAAAGCCGCGCGCCATATCGCTAATGACCTGGTTAATCACGTTGTGACGAAGGTTTTGTGAGCGGCTCATAATGGTTTTCCTGTTTTTTCGCTATTAAAGCCGGATTTAAAACAGTTTTGTGCGCGAGATTTCACAATTTTCACAATGACTTTATCCTCGATTCTATTTTTCATCGATATCTAAGCCAACAAAAACGGAGGCAGTAATTATGACGTCGATGAATACATTAGTGTGTCAGGAACCAAAAAAATTTCACTGGGAAAAACGCCAGATTCCCATTCCAGGTGATGATGAGGTTCTTATTAAAGTAAAAACGGTGGGGATTTGTGGGACGGATATTCATGCATGGGGTGGCAATCAACCTTTTTTTAGCTATCCACGCGTTCTCGGTCATGAAATATGTGGTGAGATAATTGGTCTCGGTAAAAATATTCTTAATCTGAAAAGTGGCCTCCAGGTTGCCGTTATTCCCTACGTCGCCTGTTGTCAGTGCCCGGCCTGTCTGAGCGGTCGGACAAACTGTTGTGAGAAAATCTCCGTGATCGGCGTCCATCGGGACGGCGGGTTTAGTGAATACCTCTGCGTCCCGGTCAAAAATCTGCTGGTGGTGGATGATGTCGATCCTGAAGCTGTGGCACTGATTGAACCCTTTGCCATTAGCGCTCACGCAGTGCGTCGTGCGGCTATCCAGCCGGGAGATCAGGTGCTGGTGGTTGGTGCGGGTCCCATCGGCCTTGGGGCGGCGGCTATTGCCAAAGCGGACGGAGCGCACGTAGTGGTGGCGGATACCAGTCCGGCGCGGCGCGATCATGTGGCTCAGCACCTTTGTCTGGCAACCCTCGATCCTGCCGATCGGCTGTTCACCGAGCAACTGCGCACAACGTTTGGCGGTTCTTTGGCGCAGAAGGTCATTGACGCAACTGGAAACCAGCATGCGATGAACAACACGGTCAATTTAATTCGCCACGGCGGCAGTATCACTTTTGTTGGCCTGTTTAAAGGTGATCTGACGTTCTCGGACCCGGAGTTCCATAAGAAAGAGACGACCATGATGGGGAGCCGTAATGCGACGGAAGAAGATTTTGTGAAAGTCGGACGACTGATGGCCGAGGGGAAAGTGACTGCCAGGATGATGCTGACCCACCGTTACGATTTCAGGTTGCTGGCGGAAATTTACGAAAGTGAAGTGATTAACAATCGCCAGCTCATCAAAGGCGTCATTCATTTTTAGCAGGAAAGGCTATGAAATCGTTAAACAGAAAAGATTTTCCCGGACCTCAGTACCCGACGCGTGTGATTCAGTTCGGTGAGGGTAACTTCTTGCGGGCATTTATTGACTGGCAACTGGATCTGTTGAATGAGAAAACCGATCTGGCTGCAGGGGTGACCATTGTTCGGCCGATTAACAGTAAGTTCCCGCCATCGTTAAATACCCAGGACGGGCTTTACACCACGGTGATTCGCGGGCTGAATGAGTGTGGCGAGGCAGTGAGCGAGGCGCGGATTATTCGCTCTGTTAATAATGAGATCAATCCATGGCAGGATTTTGCCGGTTATCTGGCGCTGGCCCGTAACCCGGATATTGAGTTCGTGTTTTCGAATACCACGGAAGCGGGCATCAGCTATCATGCCGGGGACCGACCTGACGCCAGGCCGCCAGTAAGCTTCCCGGCTAAGCTGGTACAACTGCTTTTCGAACGGTTCCGATATTTCAATGGCGCAGTGGATAAAGGCTGGACACTTATCCCGTGCGAGCTGATCGACTATAACGGCGAATCACTGAAAGCACTGGTGTTGCGCTATGCCGAAGAGTGGCGGTTGCCCGCGGCTTTTCGCGACTGGGTTGAAATCGCCAATACGTTTTGTTCGACGCTGGTTGACCGCATCGTGACTGGCTATCCGCGCGATGAAGTGGAAAAGCTGGAGACGGAACTGGGTTACCATGATGCTTTCCTGGATACCGCCGAATACTATTGGTTATTCGTAATCCAGGGGGCGCAGGCGCTGGCGGAGACGCTGCGGCTAGATCGCTACCCGCTCAATATCCGTATTGTAGAGGATATCCGGCCCTATAAAGAGCGCAAGGTTGCCATTCTTAATGGCGCGCATACCGCGATGGTGCCGGTGGCGTGGCTGTGCGGTGTGGATACCGTTGGTGAAGCGATGAATGATAAAGCCATTCGCCATTATGTGCAGCAAACCATCGGCGAGGAGATTATTCCGGCGCTGGATTTGCCGGCCGATGAGTTACGCCAGTTTGCCGATGCCGTGACCGGGCGTTTCCTTAATCCCTGGATTCGCCATCAGTTGTCCTCCATCGCCCTGAACGGCATGACCAAGTTTCGCACCCGGATCCTGCCGCAACTGCTGGCGAATATCCGCCGGCATGGCGTTATTCCGCCGCGGTTAACGTTCGCTCTGGCGGCGCTCATCGCCTTCTATCGCGGTCAGCGCGACGGGCAGGCGTATCCATTACAGGATGATGAAGTCTGGTTAACTCGTTTTTCCGAAGGGTGGGCGCAAGTGTCGCGTGGCCGCCCGCTGCATGAACTGGTCACTGAAGTCCTGCAGGATAACGCGCACTGGGGGGAAGATCTCACGGCAATTCCGGGCCTTGCTGAACAGGTCACGCGGTATCTGGAAGTGATGTTGAGCGCGGGAATGCGAGAGGCCCTGAGGCGGCTGTAGTGGGGTTGTTGTGCGGCGTCCGCGGATTTGGGCGCCGTTTTTTTGTGCTCTGAACCGCAAAAATGAATTAAGCGCCAACGGTTGGCGGATTTCCCGCATCATAAGCACCACTCCCATTATAACCGCCAGTTCCTGTTGGTTGATGTCTATCGCTCAAAAACTCAAGCAGGAAGGTCGACAAGAAGGTCGGCAAGAGGGGAGGCAGGAAGGCCGGCAGGAAGGGAGCAGGCGGGAAGCGCTGCGTATTGCCGATAGTATGCTGAAGAACGGTTTAGATACCGAGACGATACAGCGGATTACCGGACTGTCGGCGGATGAGTTAAAGCCGCTGCATGGCTGATTTCCGGCCTTAGTCACCACGACCCGGCACAGAAAGTCGCCGGGCGGGTTTATTTTATCCTTCGCGTTTTACCACTTTGATCTCAACCATACCGATACCGAGCTGGCGTGGGGAATGACCGAGAATATTGCCCTCGTTGGTTGACTGCGGATCTGGCGGCGTAATGGTCAAGGTATTGCTGCGTGACGGATTATCAAAATGCAGGGTGGTGGTGGTGACGGTGTTAGCCAGCGTGAGCGTTTGCTCGCTGTCGCCAACGCGTACGGGAATTGGCTTATTGGCATTCGGACCATAGGCTTTGGCGGTAATCACCAGATCGAATTTCTCCGGCAGCGGCGCTTTATATTCTATCTTCACGTCACCGCCAAGCTGCGCGTTGGACCAGCGCCCCCATGATTCCGGGCGGGAAATGCCGCTGAATTGTTTCACTTCCTCCGGCGCGCCGGCAACGTTAAAAATGAAACTGTCGGCTTTATAACGAATATCGTTATCGACAATCTTCAGGGTATTAACATTGCTCTTATAGCGCCCCATGTCGATAAGGGTATCGTTGAACGCAGTCTTGCCCTGCCATTGCGCTTTGTCGACACGCTGGACGTGCTGTTCGCCGCCCAACTGTCCCTGCGATACGCACCAGTCCGTAGAGAGCGCCAGCGCCGGCGACCATAGCTGGCCCATCTTGTAGCAGCGATCGATCCAGACGAAGTTGTCGCGCGGGGCAAAATCAGCCAACTGAAAGCGCAATGGCGCAGAGTATTCGCTTTCCGGCAGCGGTTCAACGCGCTTACTGGAGATACGCAGCAGTAACGGCAGGCGGAAATGGCTGCCGGAAAATGAAACCATGTTCTTCTGCGCATCGATGGTGAAATTCTTCATCTCTTTAGGGAAGTTCCACAGCCGGATGATATCTGGTTTCCATGCCAGCACTTTTTCTTTCATGTTCAGGAAAATAGCGGAAAGCGACTCGCCGGAAAGGCTGCTGCGGCCAAGGCCAATAAAGTTATCGCCGCCGAGGATATCAAGCACCGTTGCGCCGTTGTCCATCGTATTACGCTTGACCGTCAGGATATCCTGCTGCGGTTGATCGCCGCGCAGGACGAAAAAAAGATCCCGGCGATCCTGTTTATTCAGATAATCCCAGGCGGTGTTTTTCATCGCCAGGTGATCGGAAGATACGACGATGACCGTGTTTTTGAACCAGGGCGAGGCTTTTATCTTGTTAATCAGCGCGGCAATATGCTCCTGACTACAGGAAACGGCGCTGAAGGAAAGGTTCTTTTTACCATCGATTTCGTAGCTTTTTCGCTGGCAACTGCGGGAGATAAAACCATCCGGATGATGGGTATCGACCGTCAGCGCGAACAGCGAGAAGCGTTTTCCCGATTGTGAAAGGGCGACGAATTTTTTCCAGGTCTCATCAAGAACGGTGTCATCATAGAATCCCCAGTCGTTACGATAGGTGGGATCGGCGACCGTTGCTTTGAGCTCTTCCGCACCGTACAGATGATCGAAGCCGTGAGATTTGAGGAAGACATCTTTGCCGGCGAAACGCAGGTTAGCCCCCTGGACGAAGTAGTTTTCGTAGCCGGAGTTTTTCAGGATATCGCCCAGACAGATATTTTGCGGGAAAAAGCTGGAGACCGAGGCCGATGCATTGCCTTCAAACGGCGCAAACAGCGGGATCCCGCACTGGGAGGCGACCATCCCGGCAATGGTGTAGTCGGTACCCGGTAGCTGGGCGGTATTGCTGAAATCCAGACCCTCGTTTTTCAGTTTTCCGAGTTCGGGAGTCAGCTTCGGGAACGCGTCGTCGTCAAAATAAGTCCGTTCAAGGCTTTCCCCATAGATATACACCAGGTTCAGCTTCGGATGCGCAATGCTCTTTGACGGTTCTTTATAGTAAGCCACAAAATCGGGATCGCCATCGCGTGACTGGGATTTGACCAGTTCGCTAATCTGGCGAAAGGCGGGGCTGGCATCGACTGAAGCCATCGCCAGAACCAGTGCGGCAAGGCTGTAGCCAAAATGGTGAGGATGATGCTGACGACGGCGCAGCACCCAGCCGAGCGCAGCAAACACCGCAACCAGCGCGATCACCAGCCCAATACCTGGCAAAATATATTTGCTCACGCCTGCGCCCGTCAGGCTGTTGGTCAATGTATAGAGTACTGCATCGTTGATACCGTCGCCGGTGAAGTAATCGCTGGCGTAGAGGGTAATATTCAGAATAACGAACAGGCCCAGCACGGTGAGCGTGACGGCGAACCACCAGGTATTACGACCTGCTTTTAATGCGTAAATCATCACCGAGGCAAGAAACAGGGCGATAGATAACAACTCAGACACAGCTCATCCTCATTCATGCCAGCTGTCGGCTGGCCGGGCAGATCACTTTCCACACTACACTGTAATTGCCGCTTCATATTGCTGCAATTATAGGGTCATGAAATTGTGCTTTGGTTCAGAATTGGTTTAGAAAACGCCGTTTTTGATCTGCTTCACATCGTGCCCGGAGGGGGCTCAAACTGACATCTGTGCAACAAATTGCCATGACGGCCGCGCTGGCGGAGCTAAGTCGCCAAACGCGGCATGATAAGGAAGGGATCAGGAGAGGAAGTTAACGCCCTGTTTTAAGACCAGATCGCAGGCTTTAGTTTTCACTTTTTCCGCCAGTGGGCTGCTGCCAAGGCTATTCAGATTCAACTGCTGGCCGTCTTTGCTACTTAATAGCCCCTGAAGGCCCTCAAGGTAGTTGGTGTCCTCTTTTTGCTTCTCCTCAGTGTTGAGGCCCAGTTTATCCAGAACCTGATTTTTGATGTTTTCGCCATTAGTTACCGATGCCAGCTTCTGTTTCGCACAATAGGACATAATCCCGGCGGCATTATTCATGCTGCTGGAAGTCAACGACTGGCTTCCGCCGTTTAGTAAGCCGGTGAGCGAGGAGAGGGATATACCGCTGCTTTGCTGGCTATCGCTCTGGGCGCTGAGCTGGTTAGCGGCGCTGGAAAGAGAATCCTGCCAGGAGCTGGCGTGGGCGCCGAAAGTCAGTAAAGCGGCTGACACCATCGCCGTGCGGAACAACATTTTTGTAGATTTCATAGACATACTCTTCGCCGTGATTTAACGATCGTGTAATTATAGCGCTGGCAGGGTTCAGAAATATCTTAATACTCTTTCCCGGTCACACGGTCGCGATAACTGTCCCAGTTAAAATTGACCCACAGGCTGTTGCCGAGTCGCATGCGATCCATAACGCGCTCGCCAAGCAGTTTATTCATTTCGTCCATATTGCTGTTAGTCAGCATGCCGGTAGGGCGTTTTGATGAAGAGCGGCGGTCGACAATCTGGTTGATGATGACCTTCTCGTAGCGCGATTCCGTTTGCATGCCGATTTCGTCAATCACCAGCAGATCGACCTTACTCAGGTCAGTAAGGAGCTGCTCTTCGCTGGTTTCCCGGTTGCTAAATGTTTCTTTCATCGCCGACATAATATCGGCGACGGTAATAATTAATACTGACTTACCGCGTAGCAGCAGTTCATTGCAGATTGCGGCGGCGAGATGATTTTTTCCGGTGCCCGGTTTGCCGGAGAAGATAAAACTGGCGATGTTGCCGTCGAACTCCTCGACGTACTGTCGCGCCCTGGATAGCGCGATCATCTGGCCTTCGCACTCTACCCGGTAATTATCCAGCGAACAGTTCTGATGCAGGGGGCGAATGCCGGAGCGGTTAAACGTGCGCTGCATTTTCATGGCGCGGTTTTCACGCGCCAGCGCTTCCGAACGCAGTTTGCCCTGCTCTTTTTGCCAGGCCAGCAGTTCTTCACCTGTTTTAAACGCGGGTTCGATATGGGCTGGCATCATTTTTTGCAGGCGCTTCATTAAATCGCCGACATTTTTCATGCTCATCCTCGGAATCCTCGTGGAATATGGTTATCAGGTTCGCTGATCGCGTTGACATCGCGTCGCGGCTGCCCCCCGTTGCTGGCCCGGCCAATCTGCACGCTGCGCGCCAGCTTCTGTTGCCACTGGACATGATGAAAGACCTTGCCTTCCGCCTGCCAGTAAGCGATGAACGCGGCCAGTTCTTCCGGCGTGACGGGCTGGCTCAGGGCAATGCCCCAAAGCGCGGCCAGACGCTGGAAATCCGCATCCGGCTGCCAGTCGGCATACATTGGAAATTTACCCATCGGCACGACGCAAGGTTCCGCCTGAGGAGGCTCGGCAAAAAACTGCGCGTCCAGCGCAATATCGCTACCAGGGCGCGATAGTCTGGCCTCCAGTTCCAGCAACGTTGCCAGACGTTCCGGCGTGAGCGCATAGAATGCGGGGGCATTGTTGGCGAAGACGGCGACGACGCCGCTGGCCGATTTTGCCAGTACCGTTGCGTGATCCTGCATGAAGTCATCCAGACCGCTAAAATCGGTAGTTAATATTCGTGAAGACATAAATCAATCTCAACTCTGAACGACAATGAAAGAGGGGAACTGCACACATAGTAGCATAGGGTGCGCTCAGGAAGGAGCGCCGCAGGTGACCCGGCGACGCGAACCGTTATACGCGCGGACGTTTGCGGTAGAGCCACAGGCCTGGAATAGAAAGGCCGATAGATAATGCGCCAACAATAGACGAGGTCTTAAGAAAGTTGCTCAAGAGCATCACCATCATCTCTTGCGAATAGCCAAAGTGGCTGATTTTTACCGCTGAAATCATCGCGGTATAGGCGGATATACCGGGAAACATAGGGATGACGGCCGCAACGGTGAAAATTTTCGGGTGCGCCAGATACCAACGGGACCACTGGATCCCGATGCAGCCAACCAGCAGGGAGGCCATAAATGTCGACCACTCAATATTAACACCCGCCGTCATCATCACCATGCGCGAACCGTGGCCGATGGCCCCCAGCAGGGCGCACCAGCGCAGCGCGCGCTGCGGCACGTTAAATACCATGGCAAAACCTACGGCAGGAATAGCCGCCAGGACCATATCCTGCGCAAGGGCGAGGAGATACATGATTATACCCATCCGCGTAACCCCCATATGGTCATTGCCATCACCACACCAATGCAGGTGGCGAGCGTTAGCAGACTGGCGATGGCCCAGCGTGCAAGACCGGTATTGATATGCCCTTTAAACATGTCGGCAACGGCATTAATCAGCGGAAAACCGGGAACCAACAGCAGTACACTGGCGGCCATCGCGATTGTCGGCGTACCGGCAAAAGCCGGAAGACGCAGCATCAGTCCGGATATTGTGGTGGCCACAAAGGCGGTAAGGCAGAAGTTAATCTGCGGATGCATTGAGCGGTGAGTGAGCACCTGGCGAATATACATGGCCACCGCGCTGGCGCAGAAGGTCACCAATGCCCCGTCCCAACCGCCATTGTTGAGTTTACAAAAGCAGGCGCAGGAGAGGCCGACCATTAAAACCAACTGCCATCGCGGATAGCGCAGCGGTTTGATTTGCGCGAACCGCTTTTCAACATCCTTATAATCCAGCAGCTTATGCTCCGCCATAATCACAATATGTTGAACTTCCGTAACGACATGCATGTTGATGCCGCGATCGGCATTTTTCCGCGTTGACGTCAGACATTCACCATCTTTAATGGTGGTGAGCACAATCGCGTTGGAAGAGATGGCGCTTTCAACGCTATCCATTCCCAATGCCCGTCCCAGGCGGGTTGAAAGCTCCTCAACCAGTGCGCTCTCTGCGCCATGTTGTAATAAGAAAAGACCACATTGAATGCACAATCGCGTGATTGCGCGTTGAGTTGCCTGCGTTGCTTGCATAAATACCTGCTGTCCGTGATGCCTGATGCTGTCGTGTCTGGCGATACTTTTACCTGAAGTCTTGTTTTAGCTGAGCGGTCAGGATCAAACAATGTGTAAAAAATCGCCCGTCTGTTGGCCTCTGGAATTTGACCTCTGCCACATTTCCGCAAGATTGATAAAAAGTGCAATTTTTGCACCAATTCTTACCTTCTTTTTCCTGCCCGACTTATCAAAAATGCAAATTCGAACTTTTAATAAACAAAAAATCAACAAATAATTAACTTGCTGAGGCGATCCTATGAAAACACAGGTTGCGATTATCGGCGCGGGTCCTTCCGGACTCCTGCTGGGGCAGTTGTTACATAACGCGGGGATCCAGACGGTCATTCTTGAGCGGCAAACGCCTGAGTATGTGTTAGGGCGGATTCGTGCGGGGATTCTGGAAACTGGAACGGTGGAGTTGTTGCGTGAAGCGGGCGCTGCCCGGCGGATGGATGCTGAGGGTCTGGTGCACCACGGGATCGAGTTTCTGTTTGAGGGACAGCGCGTACCGGTTGCGTTGACGGAGCTTACTGAAGGCAAAAGCGTCATGGTTTATGGGCAGACCGAAGTGACGCGCGATTTAATGGCGGCGCGTGCGGAATGCGCAGCACCGATTATGTATGGCGTTACGGACGTCATCATTAATGATGCGAAAAGCGACCGGCCCTCGATCTCGTTTCGCTGCGATGGTGAAAACTACCGTCTGGCGTGCGACTTTATTGCGGGCTGCGATGGGTTTCACGGTGTTTCCCGGCAAAGTATTCCTGACGGCATCCTTAAAGAGTATGAAAGCGTCTGGCCGTTTGGCTGGCTTGGGCTGCTGGCGGATACGCCGCCGGTTAATCCGGAGCTCATTTACGCCCATCATGAGCGTGGGTTTGTGCTTTGCAGTCAGCGTTCACTAACCAGAAGCCGCTACTACTTGCAGGTACCGCTCAGTGAAAAGGTTGAAGCATGGTCTGATGAACGTTTCTGGGATGAGCTCAAACGTCGGTTGCCTGATGATCTGGCGAATAAGTTAGTGGTTGGTCACTCACTTGAGAAAAGTATCGCGCCGCTGCGTAGCTACGTGGTGGAACCGATGCAGTATGGGCGATTATTTCTGGTGGGGGATGCGGCGCATATCGTACCGCCAACGGGGGCAAAAGGGCTGAATCTGGCGGCATCCGATGTCAACTATTTGTGGCGGATCCTGCGTGAATATTATCACCATGGACGCGCCGATCTGTTAGCAAGCTATTCTCGTCTGGCGCTGGATCGTGTCTGGAAAGGTGAGCGATTCAGCTGGTTTATGACGCGTCTGTTGCATGACTTCCCCCAGCAAAGCGAGTTTGACAGAAAAATGCAGGCGGCGGACCGTCGCTATTTTCTTGAATCACGTGCCGGTTTAACCACTATCGCTGAAAACTATGTCGGTCTGCCGATGGTGTGTGTGGCGTAAGCGATAAGATCCGGAGCCATCATGCAGACAGATAACATCGTTCCCGTTTTTAAACTGTATGGTGAAGATCGCGACTGGCCAACGCCCGACCTTTTGCACTGTGAATCGATACTGCAGCGTAGCCGTCTGTATGAATGGCATATCCGCGTGCATCAGCATGCGGAGTTGGTGCAATTGCTGTATCTGCATAAAGGGCAGGCTGCCATCGAAATTGAAGGGGCCACCACCGTGATGACGGAATCCTGTATTCAGGTTGTTCCGGCGTTATGTATTCATGGGTTTCATTTTTCGCCGGGAACGGAAGGATATGTTTTATCGCTGGCGTTGCCGCTGCTTAGAGGTTTCGAAAATCAGTTTGGGCGGCAACTGGATGTACTCGACCAGCCGCAGTGTGTGCCGGTGAAAACGTCCAGGAGCCATATCCGTGCCCTGTTTACCGCCATACAGGAAGAGTACCGTGAGGATCATGATGCGCGCGAAATGATGCTGCATTCGCTGTTGGGGGCGCTGCTGGTCTGGTTAAACCGGCGGTATCGACCGCAGCTAATCACGGAGGATAAAGCTGAACGTAAGCGCACCGTCATGCGTCATTTTTCGCGTCTTATTGAAAGCCACTATCGCGAGCATATGCCTTTGACGGGTTATGCCCGGCGGGTTGGTATATCTGTGACGCATCTGAATTATTTATGCCATGAATTTTATGGCTGTAGCGCGCTGGGCGTTCTACATCAACGGTTGATGCTTGAGGCTCGTCGTAACCTGCAGTATACCAGCATGACAATTGCGCAACTTTCTGATTATTTGGGATTTACTGAGGCTGCTTATTTCTCCCGTTTCTTCCGTCGCTATAGTGGGGAATCACCTAAAGCATTTCGGAAGAAAATAAAATAAATCATAGTTGGCTCATCTCTCTTGCGTTAGCATATCTAACGAAGGTTTTAACCATTTCTAATTTATTGCTGACAAATACCTGTGTTAATGTTAATTATTGGCATGGATAACGGCAATATGTTGCTCGCCATAATATAAATTGACTTCAGCGCACGAGATAGTGTGCTCGCCAGGGACGACAAAGATTTATTTCGGCAGAATAATCTGATGGATGCACAATTATTCATCTGATCTTTTGCCTGGGCTGAATCTTCAACAGGAAGCGGAGAGTTTATGTTACCAGGAGAGGGGAAGCACTGTATTATTATTAGTAGCGCTCCGGTTATTGCAGATCTCTCCAGCGGAATCGATCAACCTGGAGATATATGTGAATATTACCATTCTTTAATGATTCAATATCAGAATATACACTGGGTATTTATGGCCGGAGATGCCTGTTATCCATTAGCGGTTGAGTTATTAATGCGGTCGGGAAGCACATTAATTTCTAACAGTGAACCGGTGAACTACCTCATCGACGCGATTTGCCCCGGAGGAAATGCGACTGAACGCGTCAGCGAGGCGGGATGCCGCCCGGAAAGGGGAAATATTGATGAAGAGATGCATCAACGGGCCATACTGACGTTTTCTGAGCGGAAGGTGCTGAGGCTTCTCGCAAAAGGGTGGGGAATTAATCAAATCGCCGCTTTATTGAAGAAAAGTAATAAAACAATAAGCGCGCAAAAAAATAGCGCTATGCGGCGCTTATCTTTACGCAGCAACGCAGAAATGTATGCCTGGATTAACAGTGTTCAGGGAATGAGAACGCTGAATATTGATTCGGCCAATGAGGACCGGCAGAATGGAAAATAATCACATAACGCGATATATTGCTGTCGTCGAAAAATGTACGATGACGGAAGTGGCGCTTCACCACATATTAATGAATGAAAGCGATAAGAAATTTTGTGTTCGTTTTTTTAAAGATACTCAGACATTAAAGCAAGCATTTAAATCTGATAATTTTTCCGCGATTATTTTTTCACTTTCGGGTAATCGTCGAGCGCGTCTGGAAAGTTTACTTTTCCTTAATGAAGTCGCACACTATTACCCTGAAATACAAAGAATTGTCCTGGCAAATGATGAAGCCGAAATGCGTTTGATCGTTCATCTGGTATCTTCTCGTTTACATGGTCTGTTGAATAAATCAGCGTGTCGGATTGAGTTGCAGGAACGCTTGCTGCAGATTCTTAATCTCAACCCTCAGGTAAATGCGGCAGATATGAACCCAAAAACGAGGTTGTGTCATCAGATCCTGAGCCCAATGGAACATACGATTCTGAGATATATGTCCTACGGCTATTCCCTGGCGGAGATAGCGACGCAGCTGAAACGAAATATCAAAACTATCCGCGCGCATAAATCGAATGCGATGACTAAGCTTGGCGTCAGTTCTGATATGGGGCTATTGAGCGCTGCAGATATTCTGCTGCGCCTGTAGTGGAGCTCGGATGTTGCCAGAAGCACGAGAGGCCTGCTCTCTCCAGCCTGGTGTTACTTAACAGCAAACATCAATCCAGGTGGCGTCAGTCAACTGCGCCATTCGTTCGGGTGAAATGCGAACGGCGCTATGGATTGATCCTGCGGCTGGCAGGACTTCGGGGTATTGCTTGAGTGAGATGTCACAGTAAACCGCCAGCGGAATTTCCAGGCCAAATGGGCACACACCACCGACGGGATGCCCGGTTAGCGTAACCACCTCATCACTGCTTAGCATACGTGCTTTAGCGCCGAACGCTTCCTTGAGTTTTTTATTATCCAGGCGTGCATCGCCTTTCGCGACAACAAGCACGACCCTTTCTTTGACTTTTAAGGACAGGGTTTTTGCTATTTGCCCGGGCTCAACGTTATGCGCCGCTGCGGCTAAGGCGACCGTTGCTGTACTCTGATTAAGTTCGATGATTTCGATATCGGGGGCGCGGTCAGCAAAGAACTGCCGCACGGACTGCAGACTCATTGGAATCTCCTGATTAAGGCTTGTTAAAAATCTGTCACAAGCTTCGCAAAGTGTAAATATCATTGGGGGATAATCAAGAATCTTTCCAATTTCTGGATCTCCTTCACAATCACTGCAACCGGTTACTGTAACCGGTTGCGGGTTTTCATATAGATATGAATACTGGCAACGTGATTTCCCGCGTCACCTATAACAAAAGAGCCGTATATGAACCGGATCTGGTTGCGCAGCCAGTGCGCCAGGAGTGCTATCCGACGTGCTGACCCACTCACCAATCCGGGGTCATTGCTGCGGCAAGATAATCGTTGCCGGGACTGTTTATCTGGCCTGTCAGGAGGGCTGCTATGTCTGCTAACCATGCTGCATTTAATTTGATATTTCGCTTTGTAGAAAATTACATCAGCCCGGCCGCGGGACGTATTTCGTCTCAGCGCCATGTTATGGCTATCCGCGACGGTTTTATTTCCGCCATGCCGTTTATGATTGTTGGCTCTTTTCTTCTCGTCTTTGCTTACCCGCCGTTTTCGCCGGATACCACCTGGGGGATTGCCCGTGCCTGGCTGGATCTGGCAAAAGAGTATGAGGGGCGAATTCTGACGCCGTTTGATATGACGATGGGCATTATGTCTATCTACATTTGTGCCGCGATTGCCTATAACCTCGGCAAGCATTACGAAAAAACGAATCAGCTTGATCCTTTTATGTGCGCGATGCTGTCGATTATGGCCTTTCTGCTCGTAGCGGCACCAAAGACGAATGGCAGTTTGCCGGTTGATAGTCTGGGGGGAACGGGGATCTTTACCGCCCTTCTTGTGGCGGTTTACTGCGTCGAAATGATGCGCTTTCTGAAAGCGCATAACATCGGTATTCGCCTGCCGGATCAGGTGCCGCCGATGATTAAAAACTCTTTTGATCTGCTGATCCCGGTGCTGGTTGTGGTGGTGACGCTCTATCCGCTCAGTCTGTTTATTCAGCATCATTTCGATATGCTGATCCCTCAGGCCATTATGGCTATCTTCAAACCGCTGGTTTCTGCGGCGGATTCGTTGCCCGCCATTTTACTGGCGGTACTGATTGCTCATCTGTTGTGGTTTGCCGGTATCCACGGTGCGGCGATTGTCTCCGGTATGCTGCAGATGTTCTGGCTAACCAATCTTGGCATGAACCAGCAGGCCCTGGCGCAGGGCGCACCGTTACCGCATATCTTTATGGAAGCGTTCTGGACATTCTTTATCGTCATTGGTGGTTCGGGAGCCACAATGGGGCTGGTATTTTGCTATCTGCGCAGTCGCTCCGCGCATTTGCGTTCGATTGGTCGTTTGAGCGTGGTGCCAAGCCTGTTTAACATCAACGAACCGGTGATTTTCGGTACGCCAATTGTGATGAATCCGGTGTTCTTTATTCCTTTCCTGCTGGCGCCGATGGTTAATGCGGTACTGGCCTGGGCGACAATGAAGCTGGACCTGATTAGCCGGGTGATTTCAGTGGTGCCGTGGACGGCGCCGGCACCGATTGGCGGCGCATGGGCGTTAGGCTGGGATTTCCGGGCAGCTATTCTGGTCGTTATTCTGGCGTGCGTTTCGGCGATCATTTATTTCCCATTCTTTAAAGTGTACGAGAAACAGTTGCTGACCCAGGAGGCAGAAGAGGCGCAGCGTATTGCCGCGGAGAGTCAGCAGACGGCATAAACATGACGGGTGGCCGGGCTGGTCGCCCGTTTCAGGAGAAGGCTATTTCAGCGTACAGTCGCCGCACTGTTGAACATCCGCCAGACGATAGCGCTGGCAGCAGGTGCGGCGCACGAGCTGTCCTTCGCGTAAAACCACCGTTCGCCACAGCGGGTTATCCTGACCGTCGGCAAGCTGTTTTTCAAAGAAGCAGTGTTGGCGAATTTCGGTGACTTTTTCATCCCCCAGCAGGGCTTTCATTTCCCCCAGATACCAGTTGATCAGATAGCCAGTATTGCTCCAGATAAGCTTGCCGTTGATATCACCAGTGGCTTCCAGCGCCTGAACGACGGGCTGTAAAGCATGGGTGACCAGCCTTTCCATTCGTGATGAAGCGGATTGTCCGGAGATGTTCTCCGCTGAATGGATGGCGATCCAAAAACAGGCGGCACGGCCAGTTTCATGAAATTCGACGCGAATATGCTCCGGCGCCAGGCTAATGGCACGCTCCTCGCTCAGCAGAGCCAGCATTAGCGGCGGAACCAGTAAACCGATGTACCATTGCGCCCACAGGGATAACAACGGTTTTTGTTCACGCGCATGCTTGGGATGGTTGCGATAAATGTGGTCTGAATACGTCGCCAGCAGGGAACTTAGCGCCACCGGCTGTGACCATTCTGTCAGGGTTAATGCATGATGTGGCGCTTGTTCATTCAGTCGGAGAAAATCCAACAGATGGGGGCGTAATGTCGCGATCTTGTCCCGAATCGTATTCGCCAATGCCTGCTCAGGCGAAGAGAGCGGCGCCCGCCAGATGAGATCATTGTTGAATGAGAGTGATCGGTAAGCCATCGGATATAAAATGAAAATATAAATGAGAATGATTTTTGATATTAATATCCTGACGTTGACCTGGCAAGAGATTTGTCTACGCGATGATGTCGTGCAGGGGGACAGCCAGATCTAGCTGGCGAGAATGATGTTACGCCCCATATTTTTGGCTTCATAAAGGGCGTTATCCGCCCGTTTCAGCGCACTATCAACATCGGCATCAATCAGCGGCGTCATACCAATACTGATAGTGACATTGGTCGCGACACTTTCATTAAACATATGGGGAATTTTCAGGTCGTAGACTCGTTGACGGATCCGTTCCGCAGCCTGAAGCGCATTTTCCGCCGTACTGTTGGTCAACAGCACCATAAATTCTTCGCCGCCAAAGCGGGCAACGATATCGCGTGAGCGCACGGCGTTGCGGATGGCGGCGGAGACCTGAATCAGCGCCTGATCGCCCATCATATGCCCATAATGATCGTTGTAAGCTTTGAAATGATCAATATCCAGCAGCAGGACGTAGTGCTCGGTATTTTCTAATGAAAGAACAGTATTCAACTGATTCTGTAAACCTCGGCGGTTATACAAACCAGTAAGCGGATCTAACATACTGAGATCGTTAAGCGTGTTACGTTCCTTCAGAAGCTTATCCATAAGCCCTTGAGTGAATATTTCGCTACGCTTCTGAATGACGTTCTGTAGCGTGATACCGACAATGGGCAGAAAAAAGTACCAGCACATCCGTATCCATTGCCCTCTGTCATCAAGAATCAAACAGACAGTAAATGTCGGCAAAGAGTACAGGGTGAACGCAATGATATTGCTGGAAAAAGCAATAGTGCCAATAAACAGTACGCTTAATAAGGCAATCACCAGGTAGTTAAAATGCGGTGAACCTATCACCGCTGATTTTACCGCAATGTGCCATGCCCAAAGCAGGCCAAATATAAGAGAAATAACTGAAATACTTATTTTACGCCGGGAAAATCGCCAGTGCCATAGCAACAAAACCGTACTGCAGCCAACAATCATAAAGCAAGGCAGAGTATAAGTAATGACGCTAAAGAGTGGACTGACCAGAGACAACGTGGCAGAAACAAAACTAAGCAACAGGAAGAGCCGTAAGGAATACTGATATTTTTGCTTGTGATGTACGCGCCAGGATTGTGCAGTCATGTTGGGGTAGTCATTATTAGTCGTTAAAATACAATATGATGGGTGCTAAAAATAAATAATGAAAAAACACCACACAAAATAAGCTTTTTTGTGCATTAATCAGGAATTTTAATATATAGTTTTCGTTCGCTTAATTTATCACCTTCATGAATGTATGTCATTACCGTAAACGTAAAGAATAGAGTCTTGCAGCTTACCAGATATGACAAATGATAAAAATTACCATATGATATTGGTTATCATTATCGTTGTGAGAGGTGGAAACATGTTGCAGCGAACCTTAGGGAGTGGTTGGGGCGTTCTGATCCCTGGCATATTGATTACCGCCCTCGGTTTTGCCGATTTGTCGGTTGAGGCCTGGCGCGGATTAGTCACTTCAGGAATGCTGATGTCAGCCGCGATGATTTGGCATCGTCAGTTACGGCATTTCGTTCTGTTACCGTCATGTCTCGCGCTGGTAAGTGGGATGATGCTGATGATAATGAATTTAAGGCTGATGGGATAATTCAGAAGGGGAAGAATATTGGTGCGAGGGGGGGGACTTGAACCCCCACGTCCGTAAGGACACTAACACCTGAAGCTAGCGCGTCTACCAATTCCGCCACCTTCGCACAGTATTCTTCATTTTTGATATCGCCTCGTTGGTGCGAGGGGGGGGACTTGAACCCCCACGTCCGTAAGAACACTAACACCTGAAGCTAGCGCGTCTACCAATTCCGCCACCTTCGCCCAGTGCGAGCAATATCAACGTGGTTTTGGTGCGAGGGGGGGGACTTGAACCCCCACGTCCGTAAGGACACTAACACCTGAAGCTAGCGCGTCTACCAATTCCGCCACCTTCGCATACCATCGACACTATGAAAGTATCGTTACCACGGAGGCGCATTCTAGTGGTTTTCAGCTATTCGTCAATAGTTAATTGTATCAGTTGGATTGATTGTTGCAAAAATGGACGGCTGAAGGGGGATGTCGGCGACAGGCATGCGCTGTCGCCGGAACAGGTGAAAGATTATTTCTTTGCCTGATGGGTCATAACCGTCCGGTAGACCTTAAAGCGACCGGTTTGGGCGATAACTTCGTGAAAGCCGAAGGTCTCATCCAGCACGTTCGGATAAGGCAGGAAGGCGTTGGCGACGATACGCAACTCTCCGCCGCTATTCAGATGACGGACGGCCCCGCGAATCAGCGTTTGCGCGGCTTCCAGGCTGGTCTGCAGACCATCATGGAAAGGCGGGTTGGAGATAATCATGTCGAAGCGCCCCTTCACTTCGGAGAAGACGTTGCTGGCGAACACTTCCCCTTCCATGCCGTTGGCGGCAAGCGTGGCGCGGCTGGCCTCTACCGCCGGAGCGCTGACGTCGCACAGGGTTAAACGAACTTTTGGTGAATGGCTTGCCAGCACGGTTGCCAGCACGCCAGCGCCGCAGCCGACATCAAGCACTTTGCCTTTCGTATGGGGTGTCAGGGTAGAAAGGAGCAACTGGCTGCCAATATCCAGCCCATCGCGACTGAAGACGCCCGGCAGGGTTTTAATTGTCAGATTGTCCAGCGCGTATTCGCCCCAATACTGTTGTGGATTGAATTCGGGCTGTTTTTCCAGACGACCGTGATACAGCCCGCAGCGCCGCGCGCTGTCGATTTTGCTTAGCTGCGCATATTCGGCCAGCATCTGCTCCGCGCTGCGTACGCCGCTGCGGTTCTCGCCAACCACGAAAATATCGCTACCTGTGGGTAATAGCGAAAGCAGGTTCATCAACTGAAACTGCGCTTCCGGCTTGTTCTTTGGCCAGTAGTAAATAAGTGTGTCGCAACCGGCGACGTCGCTGGCTTCAGCGACCAGACTAAAGCGGGCATGTTCACCCATCTGGCGGCTCAGTACCTGCCAGTGGTGAAACTGCTGGGTATGGGCGCGGCTGGCGGCTGTGTCCAGACGTGCGGGCAGATCATCCTGCAGGTCACCGGCAAACAGAACGCGGGCGGACTCGAAATCATCACTGTGGCGCAGCAAGACTTCACTTGCCGGGGTAAAAGCGGACATGAAACACTCCTTCATTGAGACTGGCGCCGATTATACACGTTATCTTTCGGGCTGCCTCTTTGTCAGACGCGGGACACCGACCAGCGGCAGCGGCTTTGTTGGCGCAGATACGACGGATTTGTTATATTGCGCGCTGGATTAACAGGAGTGTTTCGCTATGACATCCCGACGAGACTGGCAATTACAGCAACTGGGGATTACTCAGTGGTCGCTACGTCGTCCTGGGGCGTTACAGGGTGAAATCGCTATCTCGCTGCCCGGGAGTATCCGTTTGGTGATGGTGGCGGAAGCATTGCCATCGCTTAGCGAACCGCTGGTCAGTGATATTTTACGCGCGCTGGCCCTGGCCCCGGAACAGGTTATGCAATTGACGCCTGAACGTGTCGCGATGCTGCCGCAGGATACCCGCTGTAATAGCTGGCGATTGGGCACGGACGAACCGCTGCCGCTGGCGGGGGCTCAGATATCGACACCCGCATTCGATGAACTTCAAACCAGTACGCCTGCCCGCAGGGCGCTCTGGCAACAAATTTGCGCACATGAACACGATTTCTACCCTCAACGCGGCTGATTTGCCCCGCGCCTGGCAAATCGAAACGCGCGCCCACGCGTTTCCCTGGAGCGAGCAGACGTTTGCCAGCAATCAGGGAGAACGCTATCTCAATTTTCAACTGGCAGTGGACGGCGAGATGGCGGCCTTTGCCATTACGCAAATCGTGCTCGACGAAGCAACACTCTTTAATATCGCGGTCGATCCTGCTTTTCAGCGTCGCGGCCTCGGCAGAGAACTGCTGGAACATGTGATTGACGAAGTGGAAAAACGCGGCGTCGTCACCCTGTGGCTGGAGGTGCGCGCCTCTAATCTCGCCGCCATCGCACTCTATGAGCGCTTAGGCTTTAACGAGGCGACCCTTCGTCGCAACTATTATCCCACGGTCGACGGGCGTGAGGATGCAATCATTATGGCGCTGCCAATCAGTATGTAAGACAAGGTGAGACGATGAAATGGGACTGGATTTTCTTTGATGCCGATGAAACGTTATTTACGTTCGACTCATTTAGCGGTCTGCAGCGAATGTTTCTCGATTATAGCGTGACGTTTTCCGCCGAGGATTTTCAGGATTACCAGGCCGTGAATAAGCCGCTGTGGGTGGATTATCAGAACGGCGCTATCACGTCTCTTCAACTGCAGCATCAGCGCTTCGATAACTGGGCCGAACGGCTGAATGTCCCCCCTGGCGAATTGAATGCCGCATTTATGAATTCGATGGCGGAGATCTGTTCGCCGCTGCCGGGGGCGGTATCGTTACTTAATGCGTTGCAGGGGAAGGTGAAAATGGGGATTATCACCAACGGTTTTACCTCACTGCAGCAGACGCGACTTGAGCGTACCGGATTATGCGATCACTTTGATTTATTGATTATTTCCGAAGAGGTTGGGGTGGCGAAGCCGGATGTGCGTATTTTTGACTATGCGCTGGCGCAGGCGGGAAGTCCCGAGCGTTCCCGGGTGTTGATGGTCGGCGATACCGCTGAGTCGGATATTCGTGGCGGCGTCAACGCCGGTCTGGCGACCTGTTGGTTCAACCCTCATCAACGGGAACTGCCTGCGGATCTCCATCCGGACTGGACGGTCACCTCGTTAAGCGAACTGGAGCAACGCCTGTGTAAACACTGATTGCCTCCCCTCCATTGATGGGTAAAATAGCCGCAATTTTTTCGTATTCAACATGCGCGGCGCGTTGTCGCGTTTACTAAGAAGATTGAATTATGACGTTGTCTCCATATTTGCAGGAGGTGGCTAAGCGCCGCACTTTTGCCATTATTTCTCACCCGGATGCCGGTAAAACCACCATTACGGAAAAGGTGCTGTTATTCGGACAGGCGATTCAGACCGCTGGTACGGTAAAAGGCCGTGGCTCCAGCCAGCATGCGAAATCTGACTGGATGGAGATGGAAAAGCAGCGTGGCATCTCTATTACCACCTCCGTTATGCAGTTCCCGTATCACGACTGTCTGGTTAACCTGCTGGATACCCCCGGGCACGAAGACTTCTCCGAAGATACCTACCGTACCCTGACGGCGGTAGATTGCTGCCTGATGGTTATCGACGCCGCGAAAGGCGTTGAGGATCGTACCCGTAAGCTGATGGAAGTCACCCGCTTGCGCGATACGCCGATCCTGACCTTTATGAACAAACTGGACCGTGACATCCGCGACCCGATGGAACTGCTGGATGAAGTGGAAAATGAGCTGAAAATTGGCTGTGCGCCGATCACCTGGCCGATTGGCTGCGGTAAGCTGTTCAAAGGCGTCTATCACCTTTATAAAGACGAAACTTACCTGTACCAGACCGGCAAAGGCCACACCATTCAGGAAGTGCGCATTGTTAAAGGTCTGAACAACCCGGAACTCGATGCTGCCGTGGGCGAAGACCTGGCGCAGCAGCTGCGCGACGAGCTGGAACTGGTGCAGGGCGCTTCTAACGAGTTCGATAAAGAGCTGTTCCTGGCCGGTGAAATCACGCCGGTTTTCTTCGGTACCGCGCTGGGTAACTTCGGCGTTGACCATATGCTGGACGGCCTGGTGGCATGGGCGCCCGCGCCGATGCCACGTCAGACTGATACCCGTAAGGTAGAAGCGAAAGAAGAGAAGTTCACCGGTTTCGTCTTTAAGATTCAGGCCAATATGGACCCGAAACACCGCGACCGCGTCGCATTTATGCGCGTCGTTTCCGGCAAGTACGAGAAGGGCATGAAAATGCGCCAGGTTCGCACGGGCAAAGACGTGGTGATCTCTGACGCCCTGACCTTTATGGCCGGCGACCGTTCCCATGTGGAAGAGGCGTATCCGGGGGATATTCTCGGTCTGCACAACCACGGCACCATTCAGATTGGCGATACCTTTACCCAGGGCGAGATGATGAAGTTCACCGGTATCCCGAACTTCGCGCCGGAGCTGTTCCGTCGTATTCGCCTGAAAGATCCGCTGAAGCAAAAACAACTGCTGAAAGGGCTGGTCCAGCTCTCTGAAGAGGGGGCGGTGCAGGTTTTCCGTCCGATCTCTAACAACGATCTGATCGTCGGGGCCGTTGGTGTGCTGCAGTTTGACGTGGTCGTCGCGCGTCTGAAGAGCGAATATAACGTAGAGGCGATTTACGAATCGGTTAACGTGGCGACTGCGCGCTGGGTTGAATCAACCGACGTGAAAAAGTTCGAAGAGTTTAAGCGTAAGAACGAAACTCAGTTAGCGCTTGATGGCGGTGATAACCTCACTTATATCGCTCCGACGATGGTTAACCTGAACCTGACCCAGGAACGTTATCCTGACGTGCAGTTCCGAAAAACACGCGAACACTAATCCACTCAGGAGCGCGGTTTTCGCCGCGCTCCACGCACTTTACCCTCTGCGATTGCCTGTCTGGAAAGTTCTTAATTGTGGCGCTTCGTCGCGCTTTTTTACCTGCTCATGCCGCGTTTTCTGGTTTTTCTACTACATTTAATAAGTCATTCTTACATTTCTGGCTTAATAGACTGCTTATTTTGCTTTATCTGTTAAAAAATAACGAGGAACTCACAATGACAAGACCAAAGAACGCCAGGACAGTACTGGCTCTCCTCTTCGGCTCAGCCATCATCAGCGCCTCGGCATATGCGGAAAACTCAACCCTCGATAGCGTCAAATCTGCTGCCAGCCGTGCGGGGCAGGCGGTGGATAATTCGATGGATAAAGTCGGTAATTTCATGGATGACAGCACCATTACCGCCAGAGTGAAGGCGGCACTGATTGACCATAAAGAGATTAGCAGCACCGATATTTCTGTGAAAACCGAAAATAAAGTCGTTACGTTAAGCGGGACGGTGGATAGCGCTGAGCAGCGTAAACAGGCGCTTAGCGTTGCCAAAGCCGTTGAAGGTGTGGCCTCCGTTAACGACAAACTTAGCGTGCAGAACGAACAATCCGCGTCCCTGAAGGGTTACGCTGGCGATACGGCAGTCACCAGTGAAATCAAAGCTAAATTACTGGCTGACGATATTGTTCCGTCGCGAAACGTGAAGGTAGAGACCACCGATGGCATCGTGCGTTTATCCGGCACGGTCGCCTCCAGCAAACAGTCGGCGCGGGCGGAGGCGATTGCCCAGGCCGTTTCCGGCGTCAAAAGCGTAAAAAACGATCTTAGCGTCAAATAAATCCATTCATTAACAGCATTTCTCTGCGGTCTTTCCGCTGAATGTGTAGCACCACAGGGTTGTGTATGCGCGGTCTGAACGCGCAGAAAATCAACCGTCATTAACTCTGGTAAGGAGAGACGTATGTTTAGATGGGGTATTATTTTTCTGGTGATCGCGTTAATTGCCGCTGCCCTGGGCTTTGGTGGCCTGGCGGGCACCGCTGCCTGGGCTGCTAAAATTGTCTTTATCGTTGGTATTATTCTGTTTCTGGTCAGTCTCTTTACCGGCCGTCGGCGCCCCTGAACGTTAGCCTGTGAAATACCGTCTTACATAAAGCCAGTCGCTGCGACTGGCTTTCTCTGCTTTCGGGCGTTAAAAATTGCGTTACCTTTGTTTTTTACAATACGTAAGGCAGGAAGCAGGGTGGGGCATCGCATTCCCGTTACGCTGGGCAACATCACGCCATTATCTGTAAAACCCTTCCCGCCGGGCAAACTCGCCCTGGTGTGCGAAGGTGGGGGGCAGAGAGGGATTTTTACCGCCGGAGTGCTGGACGAATTTATGCGCGCGGGATTTAACCCATTCGATATGATGTTTGGCACTTCAGCCGGAGCGCAAAACCTGTCTGCCTATATCTGTAACCAACCCGGTTATGCCCGTAAGGTCATCACGCGTTATACCACCTCTCGCGAATTTTTCGACCCGATGCGTTTCGTTCGCGGCGGTAACCTTATCGATCTGGACTGGCTGGTGGAGACCACCGCGCAAAGGATGCCGCTGGCAATGGCTTACGCGGAAGAACGCTTTGCGCAGGGAAAAGCGTTCTGGATGTGCGCCTGCCGGGGTGATGACTATATGGCAAATTATTTTTCCCCGACCCAACAAACCTGGCTTGATCTGATCCGCGCGTCCAGCGCTATTCCCGGCTTTTATCGCAGCGGCGTGATGCTGGATGGCGTCAGCTACCTCGACGGCGGCGTCAGCGACGCGATACCCGTGCAGGAAGCGGCCCGCCGGGGGGCGCAGACCATCGTGGTGATTCGCACCGTTCCCTCCCAGATGTACTATACGCCGAAGTGGTTTCAACGAATGGAACGGTGGCTTGGCGAAAGTAGCCTGCAGACGTTTGTGAACCTGGTGCAGCATCACGAAACCACCTATCGTGCTACGCAACAGTTTATTGAGAAACCTCCGGGCAAGCTGCGTATTCTGGAGATATATCCGCAGAAACCCTTGAAGAGTATGGTGTTAGGTAGCCGTATTCCGGCGTTACTGGAAGACTACAAAACCGGACGCCAGTGCGGGCGTTATTTCCTCGCCACGATCGGTAAACTGTTGGCCGACCAGCCGCCGCTGTTGCGCCATGCGCCGCGTATCGCGGTGCCGAAAACGAGCGTTGTTCCGCCTGCACCTGTGGCCAATGAGATTCATCAGGCGTCGATTGTCGCCACGTCACAGGCCAATGATACCAGCATGAATAATGAGGATCTGGCGTGACCTTACGATTTATTGATACTCACTGCCACTTTGACTTTCCACCTTTTACCGGTGATGAAACCGCCAGTCTTGCCCGGGCGGCGGCCGCTGGCGTTACGCAGATCGTGGTACCGGCAATTGAAGCGGATAATTTCAGTCGGGTATTGGCGCTGGCGGAGCAACATGATGCGATATATGCCGCACTGGGCTTACATCCGATAGTCATTGAGCGGCATGATGAGCGTAGCCTTGAACAGCTTGAAATCTGTCTGACCGGGCGTCACGACAAGCTGGTGGCGGTGGGGGAAATCGGCCTCGATCTTTATCGTGAAGATCCGCAGTTTGAACGCCAGATTTCAATATTTGAAGCGCAACTGCGGCTGGCCAAACGTGACGATCTTCCCGTTATTATTCACTCCAGACGCACCCACGATAAGCTGGCGATGCTGTTGAAAAAACATGCTTTACCGCGAACCGGCGTGGTACATGGTTTTTCCGGTAGCCTGCAGCAGGCGGAGCGCTTTGTACAGTTGGGCTATAAAATTGGCGTAGGTGGGACGATTACCTATCCACGCGCCAGTAAGACCCGCGATGTGATGGCCAGGTTGCCGCTTTCGGCGCTGCTGCTGGAGACCGATGCGCCGGATATGCCATTGAATGGCTTTCAGGGACAGCCGAACAGCCCTGAACAGGTGGCTCGCGTTTTCGCCAGCCTGTGCGAGCTTCGACGGGAACCTGCGGAAGTGATCGCCCATGCCATAATGTGTAATACCAAAGACGTTTTTGCCCTCCTGTGACGATCTGTTAAGTGACGGATATCTCATTATTGCCTTTTTATATCATCGATTTGCTTAAAATATGTGAGCTGAAATGAGAATGATGATTTCATACCGTTATAATCGCGTGGCTTTTAGGTCGAACTATTAATACACAGGTATTCTGTATGCAAATTCTCATGGGACTTTTTGGCATGGTGGTGCTGTTAGCTATCGCTGTGCTTCTCTCCAGCAATCGAAAGGCCATCAATCTGCGTACCGTCCTCGGCGCCTGGATTATCCAGGTGGGGATCGGTGCACTGGTTCTTTATGTACCGGCGGGTCGCACGGCGCTGTTGGCCATGTCGAACGGTGTTGCCAACGTGATTGCTTATGGCAATGAGGGGATCAGCTTTATTTTCGGTGGGCTGGTTTCCGATAAGATGTTTGAGGTTTTCGGCGGCGGTGGATTTGTTTTCGCTCTCCGCGTACTGCCGGTGATTGTCTTCTTTTCTTCGTTGATCGCGGTACTCTACTACCTCGGCATTATGCAGTTTATTATTCGCATTCTTGGCGGGGCGCTGCGCGCGGTGCTGAAAACTTCGCGCACGGAGTCGCTCTCAGCCACGGCGAATATCTTTGTTGGTCAAACAGAAGCGCCGCTGGTGGTGCGTCCTTATATTGCGACGATGACGCGCTCGGAACTGTTTGCGGTGATGTGCGGCGGCCTGGCGTCTGTTGCCGGGTCGGTTCTTGCCGGCTATGCGCAGATGGGTGTGCCGCTGGAATACCTGATTGCCGCTTCGTTTATGGCGGCGCCTGGCGGCCTGCTGTTCGCGAAGATTATTGTACCGGAAACCGAGAAACCGCAGGACAGTCCGGCGATGGGGAAAAATGACGCCGACCCAGAGGCTCCGGCGAATGTGCTGGATGCCGCCGCCTCCGGCGCGGCTTCCGGGATGCAGTTAGCGCTTAACGTTGGCGCGATGCTGTTGGCGTTTATCGCCCTGATCGCGCTGGTGAACGGTATTCTTTCCGGCGTTGGCGGCTGGTTTAACTATCCCGATCTCTCTTTGCAATTGATCCTGGGTTGGGTTTTCTCGCCGCTGGCGTGGGTGGTTGGCGTACCGTGGAGTGAGGCTACCGTTGCCGGTTCTTTTATCGGCCAGAAGCTGATCATCAATGAATTTGTCGCTTATATGAATTTTGGTGAATATCTGAAAGCTGATGCTGACGTTGCCGCCGCAGGTTTACAGGTGATTTCCACGCATACCAAGGCTATCATCTCTTTTGCGCTTTGCGGCTTTGCTAACCTGTCATCCATTGCGATTCTGATCGGTGGGTTAGGAGGAATGGCGCCTAACCGTCGTCAGGATATTGCCCAGTTGGGTATCCGCGCCGTTGCGGCAGGTACGCTCTCTAACCTGATGAGCGCCACAATCGCGGGTGTATTCCTCGCGTTATAACTCACGCTTAACGATAAAACAGGCCAGCGGCAACACCGCTGCTGGCACTCGCCTTCTGATTGTTAAAATTCCCTCATTTCAGCAATAAAATAAATTTATTATTTATCAATAAATAATAAGGATTCTCTGTCGCTTTGGGTAAATTCTGCACACCGACAGCACGTTTTAATATGGTGTTATGTTATTATTGTCACATTTACGATCTGGCAGAAGAGGGGATGATGCGTACGCACCGGTTGACCCTGAACGCCTGAGTTCGGGTTTTTGTGTGAGTAATATCACATTTAATTAATGCAAATTAGCAATTGTCTTTCATTAATTGTGATACGTATCGAAGTGTGAGTGCGAGATGATGTTACAATAGTAACAGTCTCGCAAAGTGAATAAACGTTAAACCGGCAATACGCCGTCGGAGTATAAAATGACTGATTTAGCTGCAAGCAGCCTGCGGGCGCTGAAACTGATGGACCTGACTACCCTGAATGACGATGACACCAATGAAAAAGTGATCGCGCTGTGCCATCAGGCAAAAACCCCGGTTGGAAATACTGCTGCAATCTGCATTTACCCGCGTTTTATCCCTGTTGCCCGTAAGGCCCTGAAAGAGCAGGGCACGCCGGATATCCGCATTGCGACCGTCACCAACTTCCCGCACGGTAATGATGACATCGACATCGCGCTGGCGGAAACCCGCGCAGCCATCGCGTACGGCGCGGACGAAGTTGACGTGGTATTCCCGTACCGTGCGCTGATCGAAGGTCGACAGCAGGTGGGCTTCGATCTGGTGAAAGCCTGTAAAGAGGCCTGTGCAGCGGCAAACGTGCTGCTGAAAGTGATCATCGAAACCGGTGAGCTGAAAGAAGAAGCGTTAATCCGTAAAGCGTCTGAAATTTCCATCAAAGCCGGTGCGGATTTCATCAAAACCTCTACCGGTAAAGTCCCGGTTAACGCAACGCCGGAAAGCGCACGCATCATGCTGGAAGTAATCCGCGATATGGGCGTTTCCAGAACCGTTGGTTTCAAACCGGCTGGCGGCGTGCGTACCGCTGAAGATGCGCAGCAGTTCCTGGCCATTGCTGACGAACTGTTTGGCGCTGACTGGGCGGATTCCCGTCACTACCGTTTCGGCGCATCCAGCCTGCTGGCAAGCCTGCTGAAAGCGCTGGGCCACGGGGATGGCAAGAGCGCAAGCAGCTACTAAGCCTTATATTGCCGGAGTTGTAGTGACGTAGGCCGGATAAGTCGCAGCCGCCATCCGGCATCAATACGACTGCCGGGTGGCGCGTTGCTTACCCGGCCTACAATGGCCTTCTACTCTTTTCTCCTGGGGGTTACCGTGTTTCTCGCACAAGAAATTATTCGTAAAAAACGTGATGGTCATCCGTTAAGCGACGAAGAGATCCGCTTCTTTATCAATGGTATTCGTGATAACACCATCTCTGAAGGGCAGATTGCCGCGCTGGCGATGACCATTTTCTTCCACGATATGTCGATGCCTGAGCGTGTGTCGCTGACCATGGCGATGCGAGATTCAGGAACCGTTCTGGACTGGAAGAGTCTCAACCTTAACGGCCCCATTGTTGACAAACACTCCACCGGCGGCGTGGGTGATGTGACTTCGCTGATGCTTGGCCCTATGGTGGCGGCCTGCGGCGGCTACATTCCGATGATCTCCGGGCGCGGCCTCGGTCATACCGGTGGTACGCTCGACAAACTGGAAGCGATCCCGGGATTTGATATTTTCCCGGACGACAACCGTTTCCGCGAAATCATTAAAGACGTGGGTGTGGCGATTATTGGGCAGACCAGTTCGCTCGCACCGGCGGATAAACGTTTTTACGCCACCCGCGACATTACCGCGACGGTGGACTCCATCCCGCTGATCACCGCTTCAATCCTCGCGAAAAAACTGGCGGAAGGGCTGGATGCGCTGGTGATGGACGTGAAAGTGGGCAGCGGCGCCTTTATGCCGACCTACGAACTTTCTACCGCACTGGCTGAAGCCATCGTTGGCGTTTCCAACGGTGCAGGCGTGCGCACAACGGCGCTGCTCACCGACATGAACCAGGTGCTGGCCTCCAGCGCCGGTAACGCCGTCGAAGTGCGCGAAGCGGTGCAGTTCCTGACAGGTGAATACCGCAACCCGCGTCTGTTCGACGTCACGATGGCGCTGTGTGCGGAGATGCTGATCTCCGGCAAGCTGGCGAAAGATGACGCCGATGCGCGAGTGAAACTACAGGCGGTGCTGGATAACGGCAAAGCGGCGGAAATCTTTGGTCGCATGGTAGCGGCACAGAAAGGGCCGAGCGATTTCGTGGAAAACTACGCGAAATACCTGCCGACGGCGATGCTCAGCAAAGCCGTCTATGCCGATACGGAAGGTTTTGTCTCCGCGATGGACACTCGCGCATTGGGCATGGCGGTGGTCTCAATGGGCGGCGGTCGTCGCCAGGCGTCGGACACCATTGATTACAGCGTCGGCTTTACCGATATGGCGCGTCTGGGGGACAGCGTTGACGGGCAGCGTCCGTTGGCTGTTATCCACGCCAAAGACGAAGCCAGCTGGCAGGAAGCGGCGCAAGCCGTCAAAGCGGCAATCAGCCTTGACGACAAAGCGCCTGAAATTACACCGACAGTCTATCGTCGTATTACCGAATAGCGGTATACTGATCTGATCGCTTTTTTGCAGCGCAAAAGGTACGGAGAATAAGATGAAACGTGCATTTATTATGGTGCTGGACTCTTTCGGCATCGGTGCGACTGAAGATGCGGATCGCTTTGGCGACGTAGGTTCAGATACCCTGGGCCATATTGCAGAAGCCTGCGCCAAAGGCGAGGCTGACCACGGCCGCAAAGGTCCGCTGAATTTGCCTAACCTGACTCGTCTGGGGCTGGTGAAGGCGCATGAAGGTGCTACCGGTAAAATTGCTGCGGGTATGGACGGTAACGCAGAGGTTATCGGTGCTTACGCATGGGCGCATGAGCTCTCTTCCGGTAAAGATACCCCATCAGGACACTGGGAAATCGCCGGTGTGCCGGTTCTGTTCGACTGGGGCTACTTCAGCGACCACGAAAACAGCTTCCCGCAGGAACTGCTGGATAAGCTGGTAAAACGCGCCAACCTGCCGGGTTACCTCGGTAACTGTCACTCTTCCGGCACGGTCATTCTGGATCAACTGGGCGAAGAGCATATGAAAACCGGTAAACCGATTTTCTATACCTCCGCTGACTCCGTATTCCAGATCGCCTGTCATGAAGAGACCTTTGGGCTGGATAAGCTGTACGAGCTGTGCGAAATCGCCCGTGAAGAGCTGACCGAAGGCGGCTACAATATTGGTCGCGTTATCGCGCGTCCGTTTATCGGCGATAAGGCCGGTAACTTCCAGCGTACCGGCAACCGTCACGATCTGGCCGTTGAACCGCCGGCGCCGACCATCCTGCAGAAACTGGTCGACGAGAAAAAAGGGCAGGTGGTTTCCGTCGGTAAGATTGCGGATATCTACGCCAACTGTGGTATCACCAAAAAAGTGAAAGCCACTGGCCTGGACGCGCTGTTCGACGCCACCCTTAAAGAGATGAAAGACGCGGGCGACGAGACGATCGTCTTTACCAACTTTGTTGATTTCGACTCCTCCTGGGGGCATCGCCGCGACGTAGCGGGCTATGCTGCGGGTCTGGAGCTGTTTGACCGCCGTCTGCCGGAACTGATGGAACTGGTCGGTGAAGATGACATTCTGATCCTCACCGCCGACCACGGTTGTGACCCGACCTGGACCGGTACGGACCATACTCGCGAGCACATTCCGGTGCTGATTTATGGCCCGAAAGTGAAAGCGGGCTCGCTCGGTCACCGTGAAACCTTTGCGGATATCGGTCAGACGCTGGCAACGTACTTCGGTACGTCGCCGATGGAATACGGCAAAAACATGCTGTGATGCAATTGCCCGGCGGCGCAAGCTTACCGGGCCTACGGTTTGCAGGCCGGGTAAGGCAAAGCCACCACCCGGTAAAACAACTAATTAAAGAGAGCTGAAGATGGCAACTCCACATATTAACGCAGAAATGGGTGATTTCGCTGACGTCGTTTTGATGCCGGGCGACCCGCTGCGTGCGAAGCACATTGCTGAAACTTTCCTTGAAGATGTACGTGAAGTGAACAACGTGCGCGGCATGCTGGGTTTCACCGGGACGTACAAAGGCCGTAAGATTTCCGTTATGGGGCATGGCATGGGGATCCCATCCTGCTCTATTTACGCGAAAGAACTGATCACCGACTTCGGAGTCAAGAAAATCATTCGCGTGGGTTCCTGCGGTGCTGTGCGTATGGACGTTAAACTGCGCGATGTGGTGATCGGTATGGGTGCCTGCACCGATTCCAAAGTTAACCGTATCCGCTTCAAGGATCATGATTTTGCGGCCATCGCCGACTTTGACATGGTGCGCAACGCGGTAGACGCGGCGAAAACGCTGGGTGTTGACGCGCGCGTAGGCAACCTGTTCTCCGCCGATCTGTTCTACTCTCCTGACGGCGAAATGTTCGACGTGATGGAAAAGTACGGCATCCTGGGCGTGGAAATGGAAGCGGCGGGTATTTACGGCGTTGCGGCTGAGTTTGGTGCGAAAGCGCTGGCTATCTGCACCGTATCCGACCATATCCGTACTCATGAACTGACCACCGCCGCTGAACGCCAGACGACGTTCAACGACATGATCAAAATCGCGCTGGAATCCGTTCTGCTGGGCGATAAAGAGTAAGGCCTGTTGTGCCGGGCGGAGCTTCACCCGACCCGGCCTGCGGTTTTGAGGCCCGCTAAGCGCAGCGGGCTTTTTTAATTAGCGCACCGCTCCGGCAATCCATGCCGACAACTCCCGTAGCGCTTTCTCCTGCTCTGGAAAATCGACTAACAGCGCATCACAAGCCTGCTGTAGCATTTCAGCGCGATACAGGCAGCCCTGTAATTTCGTGGCCAGCGCTTCCAGCGGCGCAGGGTCAAGGCTGTCGGTAAAAACCTGAGCACGTGTGATATGCCCTTTCTCAACGTCGAAGTGCAGTTCAACGCCGCCCCAGATAAAGCGTTCATCCAGAAGATGCGTAAAAGCTGGCGCCTGGCCGAAGTTCCATTGCCAACTGCTCTGGCGAGCGAACGTTTCGGCAAAATTGGGCAGATCCGGCGTTTTATCTGGAGAGATTATCTCGGCGTCCACGCGTTCGCCGTAATGGCTGAAGAACGCCTCGGTAATAGCGTCGCAGATGTGTTCATGGGTAATGCCTGGCAGCAGATCCACCAGATTTGCGACGCGCCCGCGTACAGAAGTGATCCCTTTGGCCTGTAACTTTTTCTTATCAGGGTTGAGGTAGTTCGCCAGACGGCCGAGATCGGCATTCAACAGCAATGTACCGTGATGGAAGCCGCGATCTTTGGTTTCCCGGTAGGCCGAGCCGGAAACCTTGCGGTCGCCTTCCGCTGTTTTCACCACCAGATCGTTACGGCCGGAAGCTTCTGCGGTAACGCCCAGCGCGTTCAGCGCATTGAGCACTATCGCGGTGGAGATCGTTTTGTCGTACTCCGGCTTCCCGGCCATAAAGGTAAAACAGGTATTGCCCAGATCGTGAAACACCGCGCCGCCGCCGCTGCTGCGGCGCGCCAGGCGGACATTGTCTTCTTCCATGCGCCGGGTGTTGCACTCTTTCCACGGGTTTTGCGCGCGGCCAATGACCACAGTGTCGGCATTCCGCCACAAAAACAGCACACGCTGGCTGGCGGGCATCTGACGGAAAATAGATTCCTCAACCGCCAGATTGAACCACGGGTCGTAAGAGTCAGAGAGCAGCAGACGAAGTCCAGGCATCGCGATTTCCTTATTCCGATTCATCTTTATCTTCATCCTGCACCGGTTTATTCGCGGTCAACAGGAAGGGCGATTGCTGCCAGCGGGTGCGCTTACCTTGCAGCAGGGTACGCGTCAGTACCACGCCGATGGCCAGTGATAATAACAGCATCAGGCGTAAGATATTGGTGGTATTATCGACCTGTTGCGATTCAGTGGCTAAGGTATGTGTATCCAGCGTCAGCCGCAGGTAGCCGAGTGGACCATTTTTACCCTGAACAGGCTCGACGATTTGCTGGTTGAAGTAGCCGCCCGCTTTTTTGCCGTCCAGCGCCAGCCGATCGCGTACTTCAACGCTTTCACCGGAACGCGCGATCAAATCGCCCTGTTGGTCATAAACACCCGCATCCAGGACCCGACTTTTGTCGGTAAGCTGTTCCAGCAACTGGCCGATCCTTTTCTCATCGGGCGTTTCGCTACGCATCAGCGGCGCCAGATTTAGCGTCACCTGTTGTGCCAGCGTGCGTGCCAGTTCTTCCAGTTGCGGATTACGCTGTTTTTGACTGTTCTGGCTGAACCACGACGCGCCCTGCATCAGAGCAACGAGCAGCGCCAGACAGATCAAAACGATCACCGCGCGATGCAGCCGGAATTTAAGTTTTGCGCGTACCATATTCCACCTTTGAAAATTTGCAGCTTAATGTTGCCAGAAGCGTTGGTTACAAGGTAGCCTCATGCGTTATTTTCCTCGCCTGAATGAAGTGATGTGGAGCCGTGATGCCAAATAGTTTGACCTGGTGCGACCTGCCTGAAGATGTTTCCCTGTGGCCTGGATTGCCGCTTTCCCTCAGCGGTGATGAAGTTATGCCGTTGGATTACCACGCCGGACGTAGCGGCTGGTTGCTGTATGGCCGGGGCCTTAACAAGCGCCGTCTGACGCAGTGGCAGCGTGAGCTGGGGGCGGCGCTGGTTATCGTCTCCTCGTGGGCGGTCGAAGATTATCAGGTGATTCGTCTGGCAGGTTCATTGACGCTACGGGCGACGCGGCTTGCCCACGAAGCGGGGCTGGATGTCGCGCCGCTGGGCAAAATCCCGCACTTGCGCACGCCCGGTTTACTGGTGATGGATATGGATTCAACGGCGATTCAGATTGAGTGTATCGACGAAATCGCCAAACTGGCCGGTACCGGCGAACTGGTTTCGCAAGTCACCGAACGAGCGATGCGTGGCGAACTTGATTTCACCGCCAGTTTGCGTCAGCGGGTGGCGACCCTGAAAGATGCCGACGCCAACATTTTGTTGCAGGTGCGCGAAGCCCTGCCGCTGATGCCGGGGCTGACGCAACTGGTTCAGAATCTGCAAACGCTCGGCTGGAAAGTGGCGATCGCCTCCGGCGGTTTCACCTTCTTTGCCGAGTATCTGCGCGACAATTTGCATCTTGATGCGGTATTTGCCAATGAACTTGAGATCATGGACGGTAAGCTGACTGGCAACGTTATTGGCGATGTCGTCGATGCAAAATATAAAGCCAATACGCTGCGCAAACTGGCGGAAAAGTATGCGCTCCCGGCGGCGCAAACCGTAGCGATTGGCGATGGCGCTAACGATCTGCCGATGCTTAAAGCGGCAGGGCTCGGCATTGCCTATCATGCCAAACCAAAAGTAAATGAACTGGCGGAAGTGACAATTCGTCACGCTGACCTGATGGGGGTATTCTGTATTCTCTCCGGCAGCATGAATCAAAAGTAAGAGGTGAACGTGGCGAAAGCTCCAAAACGCGCATTTGTCTGTAATGAATGTGGTGCGGACTACCCGCGCTGGCAGGGGCAGTGCAGCGCCTGTCATGCGTGGAATACGATCACCGAGATGCGCATAGCCGCTTCACCGCAGGTGGCAAGGAACGAGCGCCTGTCAGGCTATGCCGGTAATGCCGGGATCTCGAAAGTACAGAAGCTTTCTGATATCAGCCTTGAGGCATTGCCCCGTTTTTCCACTGGATTTAAAGAATTCGACCGTGTGCTGGGCGGTGGTGTCGTGCCTGGCAGCGCCATCCTGATTGGCGGCAATCCCGGGGCGGGTAAGTCGACGCTGCTGCTGCAAACCCTGTGCAAACTGTCTGAAGGTATGAAAACGCTGTACGTTACCGGGGAAGAGTCGCTGCAGCAGGTGGCGATGCGCGCTCATCGTCTGGGGTTGCCGACCGCCAATCTCAATATGCTGTCAGAGACCAGTATTGAGCAGATTTGCCTTATTGCGGATGAAGAAAAGCCGCAGCTGATGGTTATCGATTCCATCCAGGTGATGCATATGGCCGACGTGCAGTCGTCGCCGGGGAGCGTGGCTCAGGTGCGCGAAACGGCCGCTTACCTGACGCGCTTTGCCAAAACGCGCGGCGTGGCTATTGTGATGGTTGGTCATGTCACTAAAGATGGCTCTCTGGCCGGGCCGAAGGTGCTGGAGCACTGTATCGACTGTTCGGTGCTGCTTGATGGTGACGCCGATTCTCGTTTTCGCACCCTGCGCAGCCATAAAAACCGTTTTGGCGCAGTAAATGAACTGGGCGTGTTCGCGATGACCGAGCAGGGACTGCGTGAGGTCAGCAACCCCTCCGCAATTTTCTTAAGCCGTGGTGATGAAGTGACTTCCGGCAGTTCGGTGATGGTGGTCTGGGAAGGGACGCGCCCGCTGCTGGTGGAGATCCAGGCGCTGGTGGATCACTCGATGATGGCCAATCCACGCCGTGTGGCTGTGGGGCTGGAGCAAAACCGTCTGGCGATCCTGCTGGCGGTGCTGCATCGCCACGGTGGCCTGCAGATGGCGGATCAGGATGTGTTCGTCAACGTCGTCGGTGGGGTAAAGGTCACTGAAACCAGCGCCGATCTGGCGTTGCTGCTGGCGATGGTCTCCAGTCTGCGCGACCGTCCATTGCCGCAGGATCTGGTGGTCTTCGGCGAAGTGGGGCTGGCCGGGGAGATTCGCCCGGTGCCGAGCGGTCAGGAGCGTATCTCGGAAGCGGCTAAGCATGGATTTCGTCGCGCGATCGTTCCGGCGGCCAACGTACCGAAAAGAGTGCCGGAAGGGATGCAGATCTTTGGTGTGAAAAAACTTGCGGACGCGCTAAGCGTCTTTGACGACTTATAATCATCTGTATGCACTGATGTTGTATAATTTGCCGGATGGCGGCGCAATGCGTCGCCATCCGGCCTACGGATTGATGTTGTAGGCCTGATAAGAGAAGCGCCATCAGGCATTGTTACGCGTTTTTTAGCAGGAGGCTCTTGTGTCATCGTTTGACTATCTTAAAACCGCGATCAAGCAGAAAGGTTGTACGCTACAGCAGGTGGCGGATGCCAGCGGGATGACCAAAGGCTATCTGAGCCAGTTGCTGAACGCTAAAATCAAAAGCCCGAGCGCGCAGAAGCTGGAAGCGCTGCATCGGTTTCTGGGGCTGGAGTTTCCGCGTCGGCAAAAGAGCGTGGGTGTCGTTTTTGGTAAGTTTTATCCGCTGCATACCGGGCATATCTACCTGATTCAGCGTGCCTGCAGCCAGGTGGATGAACTGCATATCATTATGGGTTACGACGCTCCCCGTGACCGTGAATTGTTTGAAAAGAGCGCCATGTCACAGCAGCCCACCGTACCCGATCGTCTGCGCTGGTTGCTGCAAACCTTTAAATATCAAAAAAATATTCGCATTCATGCTTTTAATGAAGAAGGGATGGAGCCTTATCCGCACGGCTGGGATGTCTGGAGCCGCGGGATCCGTGCCTTTATGAGCGAGAAGGGTATTGAGCCAAACTGGATTTATACTTCAGAAGAAGGGGATGCGCCCCAGTATCTGGAGCATTTAGGGATCGAGACCGTCCTTATCGATCCGAAACGCACTTTTATGAACATTAGCGGGGGGCAGATCCGTGAAAACCCGTTCCGCTACTGGGAATATATTCCGACTGAAGTAAAACCATTTTTTGTGCGTACGGTGGCGATTCTTGGTGGTGAGTCCAGCGGTAAATCGACGCTGGTAAATAAACTGTCCAATATTTTTAATACGACCAGCGCCTGGGAATATGGTCGTGACTATGTGTTTTCGCATCTTGGCGGCGATGAGATTGCGTTGCAATATTCTGACTATGACAAAATAGCTCTTGGACATGCACAATACATTGATTTTGCAGTAAAATATGCCAATAAAGTGGCGTTTATCGACACCGATTTTGTCAGCACTCAGGCTTTTTGTCTGAAGTATGAAGGGCGCGAGCATCCCTTTGTTCAGGCGCTGATCGATGAGTATCGCTTCGACCTGGTTATTTTGCTGGAGAACAATACTCCGTGGGTAGCGGATGGTTTGCGCAGTCTTGGCAGTTCAGTCGATCGTAAGGAGTTCCAGTCGCTGCTGGTCTCTCTGCTAAAAGAGAATGAAATAGACTTCGTGCATGTGAAAGAAGCGGATTACGACGCGCGCTTTCTGCGCTGTGTTGAACTGGTGAAAGAGATGATGGGCGAGCAGGGGCAGCCCGGATAAGGCACGGACAGTGCGGCCTGATGCCCTCACCCCGGCCGTCTCAGCCTACAGAGAGACGGGATACATAAAAAAGGGCAATTTGCTTTGTAATGCCGTTCACTTAAGCAAATCATCGGTGTTGCCTTTTGTTTTATTTGCCTGTGGCAATCGCATTATCGGTGGTTTAAACGAAAATCTGATTCAGTTGATTCGCTTACTGAGCTGATACGGGCTGAAATATAAAGGATATAACTTTTTTATAATTTTCAGCCTCTGAAAAGCCACTGACGAATAACGGACTCACCGCATGGGGGTTGGGCGCATCAAGGAAACCTGGCGAGAACGCAGGCGCGCATCCAGGACTGGCCGCCAGGACGGCG
>OIEP01000066.1_pt1 | contig 84337 bp, 62 predicted proteins | sample 1581861 | NCBI WGS metagenome assembly OIEP01 (sample SAMN03281009, study PRJEB24777) | human gut metagenome | isolation source: fecal sample PR192 from 1 month old female Indian infant, vaginally...
TGCCTTTAACTACTCCCTCAACCGGGACAGTGATGAGAGCTGGTATCTGCGCAGTGAAAATGCTTATCGTGCAGAAGTCCCCCTGTATGCCTCCATGCTGACACAGGCAATGGACTATGACCGGATTCTGGCAGGCTCCCGCAGCCATCAGACCGGTGTAAACGTTAAAAATAACAGCGTCCGTCTCAGCATTCAGGGCGGTCATCTCGGTCACGATAACAACGGCGGTATTGCCCGTGGGGCCACGCCGGAAAGCAGCGGCAGCTATGGCTTCGTCCGTCTGGAGGGGGACCTGCTGAGAACAGAGGTTGCCGGTATGTCTGTGACCGCGGGGGTATATGGCGCTGCAGGCCATTCTTCCGTTGATGTTAAGGATGATGACGGCTCCCGTGCCGGCACGGTCCGGGATGATGCCGGCAGCCTGGGCGGATACCTGAATCTGACACACACGTCCTCCGGCCTGTGGGCTGACATTGTGGCCCAGGGAACCCGCCACAGCATGAAAGCGTCATCGGACAATAACGACTTCCGCGCCCGGGGCTGGGGCTGGCTGGGCTCACTGGAAACCGGTCTGCCCTTCAGTATCACTGACAATCTGATGCTGGAGCCACAACTGCAGTACACCTGGCAGGGACTCTCCCTGGATGACGGCCAGGATAACGCCGGTTATGTGAAGTTCGGGCATGGCAGTGCACAACATGTGCGTGCCGGTTTCCGTCTGGGCAGTCACAGCGATATGACCTTTGGTGAAGGCACCTCATCCCGTGACACCCTGCGTGACAGTGCAAAACACAGTGTGCGTGAACTGCCGGTGAACTGGTGGGTACAGCCTTCCGTTATCCGCACCTTCAGCTCCCGGGGTGACATGAGCATGGGGACAGCCGCAGCCGGCAGTAACATGACGTTCTCACCGTCACAGAATGGCACGTCACTGGACCTGCAGGCCGGACTGGAAGCCCGTGTCCGGGAAAATATCACCCTGGGCGTTCAGGCCGGTTATGCCCACAGCGTCAGCGGCAGCAGCGCTGAAGGCTATAACGGTCAGGCCACGCTGAATGTGACTTTCTGATAATCAGGTCACTCCCCTTCAGGCCCCGGTCATCATGACCGGGGCTTTTTACTTTCAGGGAGCAACAGATATGCCGGGTTGTACAGCACGTTTATTGCCGAAGGCTCTTTTGCTGCCAAATGGCATCTGAATAGATCACAGTCTGGCCGGTTATTACCCGATCCCGATGGGGTTATTGGGTGATCTCCTTCCATAAAAATACGCAGCTCGCCAGTGAAGGGCTTCTCAGACAATAAACGTCATTCATTTCCCCCATCAGGCCGCGTCTTCTCCGGGAGACGCGGCTTTTTCATTTATACCGCTAACTCATTCATAAGGAATAAATCATGCGATTAGCCAGTCGTTTTGGTTATGCGAACCAGGTACGTCGTGATCGTCCGCTGACACACGAAGAACTGATGCGCCATGTACCGAGTATTTTTGGGGAAGACCGACATACCTCCCGCAGTGAACACTATGCGTACATTCCCACTATCACCGTCCTGGAAAATCTGCAGCAGGAAGGCTTTCAGCCATTCTTCGCCTGCCAGACCCGCGTACGTGACCCGGGCCGCCGGGGATACACAAAACACATGCTGCGCCTGCGCCGTAACGGGGAGATAAACGGACAACATGTCCCTGAAATTATTCTGCTCAACTCCCATGACGGTACCTCCAGCTACCAGATGCTGCCGGGTTACTTCAGATTCGTCTGCCAGAACGGCTGCGTCTGCGGTCAGTCTCTGGGGGAAGTCCATGTGCCCCACCGGGGAAATGTGGTGGACAGAGTCATTGAAGGGGCTCACGAGGTAGTGGGCGTTTTTGACCGGATTGAGGAAAAGCGTGATGCCATGCAGTCTCTGGTTCTGCCGCCACCGGCACGTCAGGCACTGGCACAGGCGGCGCTGACTTACCGTTATGGTGATGAACATCAACCCGTCACCACTGCCGACATTCTGACACCACGACGCCGGGAGGATTACGGTAAGGACCTGTGGAGCGCATATCAGACCATCCAGGAGAATATGCTGAAAGGCGGGATTTCCGGCCGTAGTGCAAAAGGAAAACGTATCCATACCCGCGCCATTCACAGTATCGACACCGACATCAAGCTCAATCGCGCATTGTGGGTGATGGCGGAAACGCTGCTGGAGAGTATGCGCTGATGTTGTTTCCCTGAAAGTGCAACCCTGACTCACGTCTGTATCAGTCCCCAGGCATTCTTCCATTCATTTGCTTTTTATAAGGAATAGTCTCATGACAACCTCTTCGCATAATTCCACCACACCTTCTGTTTCCGTAACAACTGCATCAGGGAATAACCAGTCTCAACTGGTTGCCACTCCTGTCCCTGATGAACAGCGCATCAGTTTCTGGCCGCAGCATTTTGGCCTCATTCCACAGTGGGTGACCCTGGAGCCCCGTGTCTTCGGCTGGATGGACCGTCTGTGCGAAGACTACTGCGGTGGTATCTGGAATCTGTACACCCTGAACAACGGCGGGGCATTTATGGCCCCTGAACCGGATGGCGATGATGACGAAACATGGGTACTGTTCAATGCCATGAACGGTAACCGCGCTGAAATGAGCCCGGAAGCCGCCGGCATTGCCGCCTGTCTGATGACGTACAGCCATCACGCCTGCCGTACGGAGTGTTATGTCATGACGGTTCATTATTACCGTCTGCGGGATTACGCCCTGCAGCATCCGGAATGCAGCGCCATTATGCGCATCATTGACTGAAAGGGGGCCGGAACAATGCAACAGATTTCCTTTCTGCCCGGAGAAATGACAACCAGAGAGCGCAGCCTCATTCAGCGGGCCCTGAAAGCCCTGGACCGCCATCTTCATGAACCCGGCGTGGCCTTCACCTCCACCCGTGCGGCACGGGAATGGCTGATTCTGAACATGGCGGGACTGGAGCGTGAAGAATTCCGGGTGCTGTATCTGAATAACCAGAATCAGCTGATTGCCGGTGAAACCCTCTTCACCGGCACCATCAACCGCACGGAAGTCCATCCCCGGGAGGTGATTAAACGCGCCCTGTACCACAATGCCGCTGCCGTGGTGCTGGCACACAATCACCCGTCCGGTGAAGTCACACCCAGCAAGGCAGACCGCCTTATCACGGAACGTCTGGTACAGGCACTGGGCCTGGTGGATATCCGGGTACCGGACCATCTGATAGTCGGTGGCAGCCAGGTTTTCTCCTTTGCGGAACACGGCCTGCTTTAACCCGTCACCGTCACAACCACATCACACCTGTTTTCACTTTTATCTTCTGTCTTCAGAGGTATCCCATCATGAAAATCATCACCCGTGGTGAAGCCATGCGTATTCACCGTCAGCATCCGGCATCCCGTCTTTTCCCGTTCTGTACCGGCAAATACCGCTGGCACGGCAGCACTGAAGCGTATACCGGTCGTGAAGTGCAGGATATTCCCGGTGTGCTGGCCGTGTTTGCTGAACGTCGTAAGGACAGTTTTGGCCCGTATGTCCGGCTGATGAGCGTCACCCTGAACTGATGTTCCGTCACCCGGAAAACGAGTACGACTGGCTGAGCTCAGACGCCGCTGTGGATGAGGCCCTGCTCATAAACGAATACACCTTTACCGAAGGCGGTCTGCGCGCCGGCTGACCTGTCATCGTTAAACCATTCTTAACCGATTTTCTGTGAGGATTTTATCGTGTCAGACGCACTCTCCGGGACAATGCTTCCCGACGACAATCACGACCGCCCCTGGTGGGGGCTGCCCTGCACCGTGACGCCCTGTTTCGGCGCCCGTCTGGTGCAGGAGGGTAACAGCCTGCATTACCTTGCCGACCGCGCCGGTATCAGAGGCCTGTTCAGCGATGCAGATGCGTACCACCTGGACCAGGCCTTTCCGCTGCTGATGAAACAACTGGAACTCATGCTCACCAGCGGTGAACTGAATCCCCGCCATCAGCATACCGTCACGCTGTATGCAAAAGGTCTGACCTGCAAAGCTGACACTCTCGGTAGCGGTGGTTACGTTTATCTGGCTGTTTATCCGACGCCCGAAACGAAAAAGTAAACCACCGGAATAATCGTCTGTTCCGGCCCGGTGCATTACAGCACCACTCTTCCCACAATTTACTCTCTCATATCAGGAATATCTTCAGTATGAAAACATTACCCGACACACACGTACGGGAGGCATCGCGCTGCCTGTCTCCGGTTGAAATCTGGCAGACACTGCTCACCCGGTTACTGGACCAGCACTACGGCCTCACACTGAATGACACACCGTTCGCTGATGAACGTGTGATTGAGCAGCATATTGAAGCAGGGATTTCACTGTGTGACGCGGTGAACTTTCTCGTTGAAAAATACGCCCTGGTGCGTACCGACCAGCCGGGATTCAGCCCCTGTACCCGCTCTCAGTTAATCAACAGTATCGATATCCTCCGGGCACGCCGGGCAACCGGCCTGATGACCCGCGATAACTACAGAACGGTAAATAACATTACCCGGGGTAAGCATCCGGAGGCGAAACAATGAAACTGGCCCTGACGCCGGAAGCCGATAGCATTAACGTGCAGGCACTGAACATGGGGCGCATTGTCGTTGACGTCGATGGTGTTACTCTCGCTGAACTGATTAACGTGGTCTGTGATAATGGCCACTCCCTTCGTATTGTTGATGAATCTGACCGGGCCTCAACAGACTGCATGCCACCATTTGCTGCCCTTACCGGTATACGCTGCAGTACCGCACATATCACGGAAACGGACAACGCCTGGCTGTACTCGCTGTCACACCAGACTAATGACGACGGCGAATCAGAATGGATTCATTTTACCGGCAGCGGCTATCTGTTACGTACTGATACGTGGCCGTATCCGGTTCTGCGGCTTAAACGACTGGGCCTGTCCAGAACGTTCCGCCGTCTGGTTGTCACTCTCATCCGCCGTTATGGCGTCAGTCTCATTCATCTGGATGCCAGTGCCAGATGCCTGCCGGGTTTACCCACTTTCAACTGGTAACCAGGAACAACATGAAATCATTAACCACGGAAACCGCACTGGATATTCTGATTGCGTGGCTGCAGGACAATATCGACTGCGAATCGGGGATTATCTTCGACAACGATGAGGATAAAACGGATTCGGCAGCACTGCTGCCCTGTATTGAACAGGCCAGGGAAGATATCCGTACCCTGCACCAGTTGCAGTTTCTGCAACAGAACTGGTGAGTCTTACTCACCAGACTTCATTCCACTGACGCCAGCCTGAACAGGGCTGGCGTTTTCATTTATCTGCAAAAAGGAATATCGATTATATCTGAACTCACAGCCTCCCGTCCGGAAGTGGTCAACGGACATACGGACGTTATCGGCTCAACCAGTATCCGCCACATTCTGGCTGTACGACAGAGTACATTGCTGCAAATCGACACACTTATCCGGCAACTGGCTGAAATCTCAGCAATGACAGTAAGTATTGGCGGTAAAACTGCACTGGACTGGGCCATGAAACAGGATTTTCGCTGCGGTTTCTGGCTGATGGAGAAACCTGAAATCGCAATGAAAGCCATCACCCGGAATCTCGATCGCGAACTCTGGCGTGACCTGATGCAACGTTCCGGGATGCTTTCCTTAATGGATGCACAGGCCCGTGAGACATGGTACCGGTCACTGGAGTACGATAATGTCCCGGAAATCAGTGAAGCAAACATTCTGAACACATTTAAACAACTGCACCAGAATAAGGATGAGGTGTTTGAGCGAGGGGTGATCAACGTCTTCAGGGGACTGAACTGGAATTACAAAACCAATTTACCCTGCAAATTTGGCAGTAAAATTATCGTCAACAATCTGGTGAGATGGGACCGGTGGGGATTTCATATTGTCACCGGACAGCAGGCTGACCGGGTTGCTGACCTGGAAAGGATGCTGCACCTGTTCAGCGGCTGGCCCATCCCCGACAACCGGGAAAATATCATCATCCGTCTGGATGACCACATTCAGTCCGCTCAGGGTCAGGAGTGCTATGAATATGAAGATGAGATGTTCAGCATCAGATACTTTAAGAAGGGCTCCGCGCACATCACGTTCAGAAAACCGGAACTGATTGATCGGCTAAATGACATCATTGCGAAGTATTATCCAGAAATAATCCCATACAATATCTAATAAAACTAATCATTTCTTGTTGTGACTGATTTAGTTGAACCATACTGCATGGTCGAGTAGACAGGGTATCTCAGACCATGCATGTATTTTTATCATCTGTTCCCAAATTTTATATGAATAACATTATCCGGAGCATTCTGCTGCACAGTAATGACGTTATTCATAATAAAATTCCCCCATTCTATAAATAAATTTTTTAATTTTTCAGCTTGTTGTCCGACTTGATATGTTCGTATTAAACGGTCTTTGGGTACATGATTTAACAGTAACTCTATTAGGCGCTCTGGAGCATCAAGGTATTCAGCGCATCCAGTCGCAACACTTCTACGCAGATCATGAGGAGAAAATGGAGTAAGTTCGGCTAGATACTTAGAGCGAACCCTTTCTAACGCGCGAGTCAGAGCGTCATTTGTGATGGGAAAGTCAGGTTTGCTAGTAGAACCAAAAACATATGCACCTTCAGTGAATTCACGTTGTGTTTTTATTAAAGAAAGCATATACGGATGTAAAGTAACAATATGGCTTTTCCCATTTTTAGTGGCTGGTATGGTCCAACGCTCTCCATTAATTTGATCCCAGCGCATTTGTGCCGCTTCAGAGCGGCGCACTCCTGTGAAAATAATCAAACGGAGTGCATTTGCGACAGAATGAGATAATACCACACTAGAGGAAATTCCATAGCCACCAGATGCAATGGAGCCTCCTCCAACAGTAGCATCATCCAAAGCCTTCCATAGCATCCGGAGTTCATTCTCAGGAAGCCATCGCTCGCGAGGTTTATTCATCGATGCACCAAACATTGCTGGTTTGAGCAGTCGTGCTGGGTTATGCTCAAGCATACCCTGTAAGTTGGCATGATCAAGAGTCATATTTAGAATAATTAATCCTTTACGAACTGCTTCAGAACTGGTTTTTCTTACATTACTGAGATGTTCAAAAATAACGCTTTTGGTAAGTTCGTCAATGCGAAGGTTTCCTAATGCTTTTTCAAGGTGGCGGTGATAAGTCCCTTCATAATCTGCAAGGGTTCTGGTGCTAATTGGTTTGCTTGTCTTTCTGAATTCTATCCAATCTTTCCATAATTCAGAGTAAATAATCATTTGTTCATTTTTTTGTTTTTCATTTTTTCTAATATGACGAGGATCTATACCTTTTCTTACTAATTCAATTGCATCCGCATGAGCTTTACGAGCTTGAGCTAATCCCATGGCAGGGTAACTACCTAGTGTTAATTTAGCTGGCTTTTGAGCTATTCGATAACGATAAATCCAGCTTTTATTGTCGCTACCATAACGAACGCGTATAAAGAGTCCTCCCCCAGCTTTAGATTTTACAGCAAATAAGATTTCTTTTTCTTCTTTAGTAACGGTCAATGAAGCCAATTGTCTGTCTTGTGTAATAGTAAAAGTCATATCTTCAGCCTTTTGGGTACACAGCGGGGTACACATTTAACATGATATCATCAGAAACAAGGCGAAACATCTTGATACTGCATTTGTGTGTATTTTATTGATTTTTATATATTTTTTATTGTATGTTGAAACGGCTGTGAACATCTTGAATCACTGGTCTCGCTAATTCGTAATGCGAAGGTCGTAGGTTCGACTCCTATTATCGGCACCATTCTAACGTCTCCCCAAGTCTACTCAAGTATTTAAAAACCTCTTATAATCAGTATATTAATGCCCCTTTTAGTCTTTTGACGTCTATTTAAGTACCCCAAACTCTACAAGCAATTGAGGGGATTTGCTGTTCAGTTTAGTGGAGATACCCCCAAGTGAAACTCAATGCCCGTCAAATAGACACTGCCAAGCCAAAAGAGAAGGCTTACAAGTTGGCTGATGGTGGTGGTCTGTACCTCCTGGTAAAACCTGGTGGAGGAGAATATTGGCGTCTCAAGTATCGTGTAGCTGGTAAAGAGAAGCTGTTAGCACTAGGTGTGTATCCTGAGGTCACCTTAGCTGATGCTCCTGCAAAACTTGAAGAAGCTAAAAGAGGTATCTCTGGGGGAATCGATCTGATGGAAGTGAAGCGAGAGGAAAAGATTGCCCGGGAAACGCAGTTAAACAACACCTTCAAAGATATTGCCCTTGAGTGGCACAGTAACAAATTATAATCACAATAATAGTGTATATAATTATACATTGTATGCTTGGTAATCATATAATGATAAAAGCTTCCGATAATCAGTATGAGATTTGTCCTTAAACTCCTGGACATGCTTTTCTAAATCTTCCAATGGTATATGTCCATTTATACAAATAAAATTCTAGTGATAAATACCTTCAGGTATGATTAGACAACATCTTTATTCGATGGGGGTTAATCTATATTTGATATCTTTCTTTTAAATAACAACGCCATTAAAAACGCTTTGTTTAATGACGTTTTTTTATTGTTTCCTGTATAAAGCCTAACCAGCATAAACATTGGTGGCTCTTATGCTCATTGTAATTAAATGAGAGTGTGATTAATGTCTTTATATATTCAGGTAGTTATTCTCTCCAGAAGAATACATTGTAAGAAGATGACTGTTAGTATGTTTTAACATCAATTAACATTAAGGTTTGATAATAATTTTTTGTTGGCGAGTTCAAATGTTTTCATTTCATCATCTGATAGCCCGCTCCAGATTTTCTTTAGCATTACATTTTGAGTGTTTATTAGTTTTTGAGCAAGTGTAACTCCGTCAGGGGTTAAGCAAATACTTTTGCTTCGACGATCGTTTTTATTATTAATTCTTTTGGCAATATTCTTTTTTTTCTAATTTGTCTATGATGTGTGTGATGTTTGTTTTGGAGAATTGTAACTCCTTGTAAATATCAGAAGGGGACTGACAATAATCATCAGACATATATAATGAAACTAACACCATAAATGTTGAAGTGTTTATTCTATACTCGCTCAATTCATTTTCTATAATACTCTGGATTTTGTCATTTACTCTAATATATAAGTGTATTAACAGACTCTCCTGAGCCGGGTATGCCGGATTTTTGATTTTTTTGTAGTTTGTTATAGTTTTTAATAAATCTATATTATTCATAATTCCACCACACGGCAAAAGAAAACTCATGAAGATTACTCAACCTGAGTGTTACATGAAGTATCGTGAACGCCGGAAAATCTAAGTTCCAGCCTGTACCGTAATCAGATAATCGCAGCAAAGGGACAAAGCAATAGTCCCTTTGCTGCACAGCATCAGAATGAATAACGAATGTTAGCGTTTATCGCATCATCTGTGTTGTATTTACCGAATGCAGAGCGTTCAACTTCCAGCCCCAGACGCGTATTGTCGCCAAACCGGGCATTTAACCCCACACCGTAAAGCATACGACCGTCTTTTCTCCCATTAATCTGATGTTCTCCCGCTGCATCCTTCAGGTGAACGTCAGCACTGTCCGTCAGATCGAACTCATAATGCAGGCCGGCACGGGCTGTCAGACTCCAGTCCTTACCACTGAAGGTTTTACCGGAAACAACGCCGGTTCTGCCTACCAGAGGATTAACGCTGTTACGACGCATTGAGACATCCATTCCACTGTCGTTCCAGTTAAATGTTTGGCCCTGCAGTCTTCCCCAGACCAGTTCCGCCTGAGGTTCAACAAACGTCGTATCTGTCAGATGATAACGGTATCCGACTTCTGCACCTGCATACAGTGAATGGCTGCGGAAGTTCTGTTTACCAGCTCCGGCAAAGTTCAGGTCATATTTGTTTTCATTGTGAATATATTTGGCAATCAAATCAAAGTAAGCGCCGGACCGGAACAGACCACTGGCATAGAAACCACCACCCCATGATTTTGTTTTACCGCTGTACAGGCCTGCTGACGCATCTGTGTCAGTGTAGGTGGCCATCACGCCGGTAAACAGGTCCATACTTCCCAGTTCGTGCTTACGGTCAGCCCCCATCTGCAGCAGGGTATAGTGGTCAGTGAAACCGCCATCAGCAGAGCCGGAACCGTTCAGCAGACGCACCCACGTACCGGCTTCGCCGTTAATATCCCTCAAATCGCCCATGCGTTTGTTCAGGTTGTTAACTTCAGTGATGAAGTTGTTATAGCTGATGTGCATGAATGTGGCGGCAGCCTTACCCTGGCCGTCGTTACGTGCAACCTGGTAACCATCGAGGACCCACTCTTTTTTCCCGTCCTCTTTTCTGACACTAAGGGTGGGGGTGACATCACTGAATCCCACAACCCGTGTTGATGCCCTGAACAGATTATCAGCTGTCGCTTCAGGTGCGCTGACCAGTGGAATATCAAGCGTGTCCTTGTCAGAGGGTTTTTTCAGGAAGTTAACCCAGATGCTGTTGTCATGACCTGTTGCCGACTTGTTTATCACCAGTTTGTCTGCCTTGTTAAGGTCTGTACGCATGACAAATGCTGACTGAACCGCGTCCAGATTATCTGTTGTCAGTGTCGTGAACGATGATGTTCCCCCGTTAAAACCGACTATTGTCCGGTTAAGTTTCATATTTCCTGCCGTGGAGTTTCCGTTCATCGACCACTGGGTGTCTGTCATGCTGACGGTGGCATCCGGTGCATTCAGGCTCCCGCTCCAGGTATTGCGGTACCCGTTAAACAGGCTGTACAACATCTGATTCTGAAGAGTCAGGTCAGGACTCAGTTCCCCTTCCCCTCCGAGGGTGACAGTCCCTTTATCCTGAACATTGATATTACCTGACAACATACTGTACGGCCCCACGTTCAGGCGGGCATCGTCTCCCTTCAGGTTCCATGAACCGGCATAATCGTATACAGGTAAAAGTGTGTGAGATACCTCATCAGGACGGCTGTTCAGACTCAGGGTGGCATCAGAAATATTCACTGGACCGTCAGAAACAAAACTCTGACTGGCCAGAGCATTTGCTCCCTTGTTCAGATTCAGGGCGGTACTGGTCAGCGTTGAGTTCCCCAGAATGGCACTGTCTGAGGAGATATTCACGGTACTGTTGTTCGCCTGTATTCCGCCATTGAATATATCATTGATATTCAGCACTGACTGATTATCCAGGTTGACGGTGCCGTTGAAGACACTTTTATCTGCATCTTTAGTTGCAACAGATGTGCCTTCTTCAAGGGTAAAGGCTGTTCCCTGGCCATCTTTTTTGTCGATAAATACCCGACTGTCGCCCAGCGTGACGCTGGAGTTATCTGCCTGGATGGTTGTGTTCAGTGTGGCATTGCGGCCCAGACCAAAGTCTGTATCTTTTAACACGAGCGAACCAAAGCTGAACGTCCTGTTCTCCCAGTCATCCTGTGTAAATGAGGTGGGCTGTGTCAGAACGGAATTGTCGCCCAGAGACGAGACTGTATTTGCAATACTCTGAGACGTTGAAGCATGGATAACCGGGTGGCCCTGAATGGTCAGACGACCGTTTTCCTGAGTAAATGTACCGGACATATTCGCTGAGCCGTCCATAACCAATGCGCCGGTTGTACCCGGGGTTGCTTTATTTGAGAAATTAATATTTCCCAGCAACTTGCCATGATACAGATACCCTTTATTATTAATTCTGTTTGCAAGCAGCGCCTGTGCACTGTTCTGGTCATGTCCGACATATTCCCAGTGCTCGTTACTGACCTGACCGGTAGGGAACCAGCCATAACTACTTGTTTTCAGGATAAAATAATCGACGGTATGAGTATAGGGATTATTATAAATATATAATGAACCTACTGTTCCCCTGTTTGATGATGACCATTCATTAACTTTTACGTCTGCCGGATGCGTCTGATAATCCAGAGTGATATTAGCCGTTTTATCACTGCTGTTACCGAGAGTTGCGCCATAATCGGCGGCATTCAGCTTATGAAATGTCAGGTCATTCCCGTTAACATCCAGAACACCCCCCCGGTAGCCCCAGGATATATTGTCCGGATTAACCTGCTGGTTGTCTGCCAGCACGACTGTCGGGCGGCCGCTGGCAATATTCACGCTACTGAATGCCTGAACGTGTCCTGAACTGTCAGCCTGCTGATTGAGGACAACGGTCCCATCCCCGACTTTCAGGCCGCCCTCATTAACACCGGTTCCCTGTACAACCAGGGTTCCTTCGCCGATTTTATGCAGGTTGTCACCTTTCACACCATTAACCTGCCAGTTTACGGAGGCATCCTTGTCCACAATAATACCGGCCCCGGTCCAGGTACTTCCGTTTGAAGTGGTGACAGTGTAGTCATCAGTAAATGTCAGTGAACCGGCACCCTGCGTGACAGAGTTTTCCAGGTCAATCTGACCATTATGTCCCAGGAATGTCAGATTTTTACCTGCGTTCAGGTCAGAACCTTTTTGCCCGTGCATGGCATATTCATCGGAACCCTGTTTCAGAGAGCCAGTGCCGGTGCTGCTGTCAAATTTCCATTGCAGGGGGGCGCCGGATGAGGCATTAAAAAAGACGGGAGCGTCATTATCCTCTGAATAGATCTGTGAGAGAAAACTCTGAGGAATAAGAGAATATATCAAATTGGTCCCCCCTCCTACTCCCGAGTAAACACCGACCAGTTCCCACTGCCCTTTGGCCGTATTCCAGCCAAATAATGGAGAACCACTGTCGCCGGCCTCTCCAAAAGAGGGCAGGATGCTATGATCATGTATGTTGCCCCCCATATACAGCTGAATGCCGTCTGAGCCGTGATAAAAGAATGATGTCGGGAGTATTCCTCCTGTCAGATAACCATACCCACCTGTTACCCAATGTCGCTTACCCTGACTATCCTGAATATACTGACTTCCCGAACCAGCCCTGTAGAATGCCGAGTATTTTGAAGGGTTCAATATATCAGCTGTTGATGAGCTGGTTACGGTAGCCGGAGCAACCTCAGTTACGAGCTTATCAAGTCTTGGTGTGTGGAGATCAGATGAACTGTGTTCATTACGATCCACAATATGGTAACTGTTCTGACCATCACCGAAGCTGACGCTCTGATATCCTTTATTATGTTTTACACTGGCTATATATTGCGGGTTAATTAATGTTGCAACGCCGGGATTTGAGCTTACATTCACACTGCTAAAATCAACCATGGGCGCTTTATCAAGATGTCCTACTAATTCCCCTTTATTATTAAAAATAGGAATGTTTGTTGCGCCAGCCTGAAACTGCCCTTTGTTTTCTGCAAAGTCGCGGTATGTCTGGTAAGGATTGTTGCCACCAACCGTTGATGCACCAGCAACGGTTGGGAGTAATGCAGATAGTGCCAGAGAGGTAAGTACTGAAAGTCTTTTTCCTCTGCGGGTACTCCCTTTACATACCCTTCGGGCTAGTTCAGAGACAACCTTTACTGTGTTAGTAATATAACAATATTTTAGAGCGTATATTTTATTCATAGTAAATGATTCCGGAACGTATATTCCAAAGTTACATTAATAGCCATAGACAATTTCAAACGAAAGCATTGTTGAATTGCGCGCTAATTATTAATTAGCTATATAATTATAAATGTGACATATGTCACATTTATTTTTGCTTAAAACTACAATATTTTGTAGTTGCACGCATTCTTTGTCTGTGGTTTTCATTGGTGGTAATGAAAATGTTGTTTGCTTTTTCTCAGGTGTTTTGACTTATGACTTAAAGTCATAAAATATGCGACGCTAATACAACTACAGAAAAATGGTATATATGGATATCGACGATATTTGTTGATTTTTATTTTAAATTGCGTGGCGGTTCAGAGCGGATATATATATCACCATACCATCATCTGTTTTTCTGAAGTTCAGATTAGTTTTAACACACTGTTTTCCATCTTCGTTGATTACAACAGTCTTTTTAATGTATTTACGAATGGCATCATTCGACGTTCTAACGGATTTAGTCGATGGTGGGGTAATTAATAAAACATTTGCTGTAATCAAAAACGGTAATGTCTTCAATTGATAGAAGTTTCTGGTAATCTACTGGTATTTAAGGTTTTCCATGGCTACCGTTACTGTTCATCGTCCGCGCTGTAATTCCGATAAAGTTTATCGACATGGTCGTAGTTGTTCCCAGCATGAGCGTTTCCGTTGTCGTTCATGTAAACGTGTTTTCCAGCTCACTTACTCTTATGAAGCCAGAAAACCCGGCTTTAAGGAGCTGATCGTTGAAATGGCGCATAATGGCACAGGGGCCGTGATATCGCCAGAACACTGAAAATCAGCATCAATACCGTCATACGGACATTAAAAAGCTCTCGCCCCAGCGGATAACATCTGCGTCAGTCAGCTCACGCTGATGTTGCCCTTATCTGTGAACTTGATGAGCTGTGGAGCTTCGTTGGCAACAAGGCGCAACAACACTGGCTCTGGTATGCGTAGAACACTAAAACTGGCGGTGTGTTGGCTTACACTTTCGGGCCACGGAATGATGAGGCCTGTCGGGAATTGTTAGCCCTGTTGACTCCGTTCTGTATCGGCATGGTGGCCGCGATGACTGGGGCAGCTACGCCAGAGAAGTGCCGAAGGAGAAATACCTGACCGGCAAAATCTTCACGCAACGTATTGAACGTAACAACCTGACCCTCCGCACCCGCATCAAGCGGCTGGTAAGTAAAACAATCTGCTTCTCGCGTTCCGTTGAAATCCACGAAAAAGTCATCGGTTCCTTCATTGAAAAGCACATGTTCTACTGATTGGAAGCACTACCCAACGTTCAACTTATCATCATAAGTATAAAAATCACAAAATGGGAGGTAAGAGTCTTTACCTGGATTGTCTCGAAATGCAAAGTGTGCTTGCTTTACAACTAAATCTGGGGGTATCTAATGATTGCGTAATAGTTTTTTTATATACATATCAATGTCTTGCTTTTTACAATCTGTTTATATTATCCATTTTAAATCAATAGGTTACACATCGTTAATACCTTCCTTATTTTTTGATTGGGACAGATTTGGGACCGATGGGTTCAGGATCGAATCTATTTACCGTGCGTGTTCGGTAAGGTGATTAGGTGCGAGATGAGCATATCGACGAACCATTTCGAGAGTTTCCTATCCGCTCATTTTTAAGTGCAAGCAGGGAAACACCGGACCAAACCAATCAGCTGTTCGAAAATGGCAAGCGGATTAATATGCCATGGCGGCTTTAAGCCGCACGCATGGGGTGTGGCAAGCCTGATGGATGTTACTGTGCTTGTGGTGGCGTCTTTGCTGGTCTGGTTGTTGGTTAATCGCGAAAATCATTATGCCAGAGGAATACCACAGGACGTTCAGGTTTTGCATAAAAAAGCCCACCATTAAGGTGGGCAAAAGGAATGATTTATATTCTCTGAGAGAAACATTACATTTCTCCTTGTCACTTCTAACATGAAAATATGGAGAAATAATGGAGCTTATATTAATTGGCGATTAGGTAACCATGTGGTTATACAAAACAATACAGTTCTTTACATTTGCCTTGTTTTATGAATACTCCTAAAGAGGTGTATAACATAATGGTACAAGCAGGGTAGATATGAATATATTTGAACAAACTCCACCAAACCGCAGACGTTATGGTCTTGCTGCATTCATTGGGCTGATTGCTGGCGTTGTTTCCGCATTTGTTAAGTGGGGGGCAGAAGTTCCATTGCCACCACGTAGTCCGGTTGATATGTTTAATGCAGCGTGTGGTCCGGAATCATTAATCAGGGCTGCAGGCCAAATTGATTGCTCCCGTAACTTTCTCAATCCTCCGTACATTTTTCTTCGGGATTGGTTGGGACTGACAGATCCAAATTCGGCTGTTTATACCTTCGCCGGGCATGTCTTTAACTGGGTTGGTGTAACGCACATAATCTTTTCGATAGTTTTTGCCGTTGGTTACTGTGTGGTCGCCGAAGTATTTCCGAAAATTAAACTTTGGCAGGGCTTACTGGCAGGTGCTTTAGCGCAACTTTTTGTTCATATGATTTCATTCCCTCTCATGGGACTTACACCACCTCTCTTTGATCTTCCGTGGTATGAGAATGTCTCTGAAATTTTTGGACATTTAGTCTGGTTCTGGTCTATTGAAATTATTCGCAGAGATTTACGAAACAGAATTACCCATGAGCCAGATCCTGAGATCCCTTTAGGCTCAAATAGATAATGCTTTGAATGATAAAAATGGCGCAAATATAGCGCCATTTTTATAGGTTAAAAACGTTGCTTTTCATATTCTGATGCGGACAGTCAGTGATCATATCGCGCTACTTCAGGATGATGTAGATCCGGAGAACGCTACAGAAGAAGAGGCATTGTTGCTGGAAAATGGAAGAAGTTTCAGGTTTTGTTGTCCCTGAAAAACGAAGCCCCGCTATTACAGCTGGCGGGGCAATGCAATTAATTATTGTATATTTATAACGGTGTTAGCCCGTATTTAGCTCTTGCACGATTGCAAGCCTCATTGACTTCTCCGTTCTCACCAGACATGGCGAATTCTCTGCATGTGGACGATCGATTTTCATATATCGTGCAGCAGGCATTTTGGCCCGGTGTTCCTGCAAGGGCAATACATCGGGGATTTTTCTGATTAGTACCGCTCATGCATCGGTGAAAAGGGGATATTTGTTCAGTGAGCCTGGCGGGAATGGTACCGCCAGCATCGTCGGCTTCGGCCCAGTAAAAAGAGACGCGGAAAAATGCACAACAGGCACCACACGTCATGCATGGATTCAGATTGCTCATAATTCACCAGTACAGCTATAAATCGTAAAGAGAACTGCGGTACGTCGTATGCAGGGACGTATCGCGGTTGGCTGGTGTACTTTCGATAGTGTGAGTATTGAATGATTTCCAGCCGTTACCGATTTTACGTCCTAATTAGTGAAGAAACCACTCGTTAGCAGGCCGCCTGGTACCTTTCCGTGTCTCCTGAACACTGTGGTGTGCATATGAGAAAGCTCATCGGTGACATTGACGATCGCTTCCACATCATTTAAACGATTTTTGAGTCTCTGAGGTGGAATTCTTCCCTCGTCCGATGGATAAGTCTTAGTCCGCCGAAGGGGGCTTAGCCGGACAGGAATCGCTAATCTTAATGAATTTGTCGTTATAGACCAGATAGTGATTCCCCGGCTGACGTAACTCAGGCTGATGAACCACGTCTCCCGGACGTAGATACCAGGCATCGCCTTCCTCTTCGGTCGAATCACATCCTGGTTTAATCAGTAGCTTAAACCACGTGTTGCCGGTGTTACTTACCGTTCCGGTCACCTGATCGAAGGACCATTTAAACTGAACCTGACGTGGTCGTACTACCAGAATGGTATCCATCACCACCACCGGCTCCGTGCTGACCTCACCGCCGCTTGGGCTGCGTTTTGTCAGGTTACGAGTGGGGACCTCGCGAAATGAGACCCGGTAGTAGCGCTCGCGGTTATCCCGTGGACCATGATAGTAAAATTTAAAATACTCGCTCTCACCAGCCTGCAACGCCAGCTGGCGGGGGGCGAAAAGTAGTTCACCATCCACCGGTCGGGTGCGCAATTCACTGCTGCCCGGGCTATCAATAGCACTGATGGCAATACGGTATATCCGTGCGCTTTTGTTGTTATTCACGACACGTTTGCTGACAAAGTCAGTCTCGGACGGCAGTGAAAAAGTCAGATTGCCGACCGAAATCGCCTGTGTCAAAGGTGCCGCCAGCATACAGACCACTGTCAGCAGGGCCTTAGTTAATGTTACGCCACGTCGCCTGAACATGAATCTCTCCTGAAGCGCTGACTTCGCCAAACCAGCCGTTATCATCTACCGTACGCAGAGAAATGGCGTTATCCATTGGAATCGAAAATTTGACTGTGGTCTTATCCATCTGCCCCACTTCGCCAGAGATATCAGTCCACGGTGTGGTCAACCACAGCGCATCGGTCATATCCCGCCAGCTATCATCGCACCCGGCATCGTAGGTTTTTGTAGCTCCGTTGCGGGTAATAAAGGAAAGTGTCGCCGGGAACGGTACTTTCGCCTTACCGTCATCGGAGCTGAAGACACAATAGGAGCGCCCGCCAATCACCTGCGCGGGTCCGGTCACCTTGATCAGCACTTCGTCGGCAGCTGTTTTACCGCTGGTGGTTACGATATAGCCGAAATCGAGTGCCGACTCGCCGCTGCCAACATATCCCTCCCGCGACGGTGTCTGAGTATATTCATCGGAGATAATACTGATGCTGAAATCACGGGGTTTGATAATCAGCGTGTTGGAGGTAGAAAATTCATACCAGCCAGACTCCGGTGATGTGGTGTTCTGAAAGCGAAAGTTGAATAGATCTTTGGTGTTGATATCGCTGATCCCGAGGTTCACCATCTGCTTAAAGAAGTTGCTCGAGAAGAACACATAGATCGAGTCTGCGCTCTTCATCTCGTTGAAGGTGTAGTAATAGGCAGTATTGCTCACCGGTTTCCATGAACTGCCATTCAGACTGAACTGCATATCGTACGCCCCGACGGCCGAGGCTAACGACGAGTTGGCGATCGCCGGGAATATATGGATTGAGGTGTTGCTGAGTCCGTTCGTTTGCAGGGTATAGTTAACCATCTTACAACTTAATCCTGAACGGCTGCCGATGGTTTGCGTCCGGCAGTCGGCATTCCCTTCGCCCAGAGTCGGTACTCCGTCGCTGTTGATAAATACTTCCGCCAGCGAGTGGGTATTTATCAACCGCAGATTTGCTGCTTTCGTATGGGTGACGTTGCGAACATACCAGTTGCCGGAGGCCTGATCCTTACAGCGTGCGCCGCTGCTGGCGTCATAGTTCACAGAGGTCTGGCAGGCATTGATGGTCATTGTAAAGCTGCTGCCGACGGGCATTTGTTGCAGATACTGGTAAAACGCGTCTGACAACATGCCGTGCATCCATTTCGCGCCGCCGCTGGTCACCGTCGCGCCATAAAATCCACTGGCGTCGGTGGTTTGCGGCAGGATAAGACTGGTGGTCATATTACACCCTGCGTACCAGTTGATGCAGCGCAAGCCAGTTAAAGGAGATGAAACTGGTGAATTTTCCAGCCACATATCAAACTTCCAGTTGGTATAAAGGCCGGTGTTGTAACCGTTATCAATGTAGCCGAGGCTTTGCTGATAGATGGTTCCTGAACCATTGTATTTTAAACCGGTCCAGCGGTTGGCACCGGTCAGGCGCGGATCCAGCGCCCCGCCAGGAGTGACGAAAAAGTTGTCGTCTGAGTTGTTTTCGACAAACACAAACTCGCGTGCCGGAGCATCCGCCCAGGTTGTTTTGCTCACTGCCGCTCTGAGCGCGGTTGCAGGCCAGATTAGCGCAAAGATTATCATCGCTATCAGTAGGTTAACTCTCATTCTCTTCTCCTGTCTGCGTCACCGCCGCCCACGATGAGAGGCCGCTGCAGACCACATCACCGACCCAGACGGCACCGCGCGCCTGGTTGAGTTCCAGTGCCACTTCGCAGGTTTTATTGCCACTGTAGCGAAAATCGATAGTGGGGTATTTCTTATCCACGTCCATGACAAACTCGCCGTTTTCATCGGTTCGGGTTCGGCCGATATGGTTGTTAATCCGTGCGTTAGCCAGTAGTGTGCCGTCTTCCGCACGGATACGACCGGAGACGGTAACCATCTGCTTCACCTCTGGCTCAATGACAGCGACATTGCCTGGATAGAGAGTCAGATGACTTTTGCGACCGCTGACGATATCGTAACTGTCGAGTGAGTTTTTGCTGTTCTGCAACTCCACCTCATATCTTCCATAGGGAGAGAGCGGGAGATAGTTACGCTTGCCGTTAAGCGGGAAAATCCGCCCGTTGATTTTGGCGCTGATCTGACCATCGTTCTCCAGGCCAGTGTCGAATATCACCCCAGCGTTGCCATCGGTCCGCCCGCTGGCAGCGATGTTTTTACCCTGCCAGCCGACGCTGCCGTTGGCGGTCAAATTGGTATTGATGTAGCCGTCCGCCGCGCTATTGACGTTCAGCGTTCCGCTGGCGTAACGAGCGTCGAACTGTGCATACGCCCCACCGCTGAGGGTTTTGTCATCACCGGTATCGCCGGAGATGGCTCGTGACAGATTGGCACCAACAGTGCGAATGGTTCCTTCATCAAACTGTTTGCGTGCTGACAGGTTTGCCATGGTGTAGCCGTTTTGATGGGTCATCCCTGCGCTAAACCAGTTGCCCAGTGGTAGCGAGAGATCGAGAGCGATATATTTCCCTGTATTGGCGCTGCTGTCGCCGTTGTTATAGCGCTGAATACCGGCCCGCAGGCCAAGCGAACCAAAGGTACCGCTGTAGACACTTTGATAGTAATCTGCCGTGTAATAATGGCTGTTGTAGCGGCGGTCATCATTGTAGCTGATGCTGAACGTACCCAGCTTCGACCACAGTGAGTTCAGGTTGAGTGTGCCGCCGATTGCACGGTTGTCGGCATCGCTACGTCGCAATTGATTGCCAATGCGGGTTTTTTCCTGGTTAACCCACAGCGAACTGAAGCCTCCAGGTAGAGTGGCGCTGATGCTGGCGATGTTGCTCCATGAGCTGTCACTGGCCAGCATGTTTTGCAGGTTAACGTTGATCGCCCCCCCAAGCGGCAGCGTCAGACGGGTTTCACCCACCGCCTGATTATCGTATCCATATCCCGTTGCCGCCCAGCTAAACGTACTCAGTGAGCCGGAGGTCGAGGCACCTGCCAGCCAACTCTCTTTGGCTGGTCGCGTCTTTTTCCCGTTTTCCGACCAGCGATCCATATGAAAGCTACCGCCCCATATCTGCCACGCCAGCGGTGCACCGACGCCACGTCCCCGGCTAAACAGCTTATTGACCCGCTGGGTGCGTTTGCTGATCACGCGACCGTTAACGATTACCTCAACTTCCACATCGTAAATACCGTACGGTAGACCCCGGGTATCCACTTCATGATTGCCCATGGTGAAGTTCTGAACGCTTAGTAGTCGCCCATCACGGGTGAGATGTACTTCGCCCGCCGCCGGTAAAAAGGCGATCACTGGCGTGGCCGATTGGCTGCTGTCGAAGATGGTGGAGCTGGCCTGGTTTCCCCAGGAAAGGCCGTAAATCTTCCCTGCTGAAATGGCGGTCATCGGCCCTAAGGACTGCAAGTTCCAGGTGTCGAGCATTCCACCGGCAAATCGGTGACCGGCAAAATCGCGTTCATACATCGCTTTATATAATTCACTGTCCTGTTGACCGCTACCGATCCCGTACAGCGAGCCGTCGAGCACCACATGATGTTCGCGCAGTGCAGTAACGTTATTCAGCGACAGATAGCTGGATGTGTTGCTCCCGCCGTTACGCAACTGGTTGTTATAGATGCCGAAGTTATAGCTCAGATTACTGCTAAGGGTATTAACACTGGACTGCCCGATGTCTTCGCTACGTGAGCGTAGTACAGTGCCCAGCGCTTCGCGCTTGACCACCAGCTGCAGCAGCAGTTGGCGCAAGCTGAGATCCAACTGCGCGTTGTCAGTCAGGGGGATGGTAAGGGCCTCATTGAACGGGGCGTTGGCCAGAGTCGTCAGCTGCTGTCGAGTTTGTTCGCTGACACTGGCGTTATCTTCACTCTCTTCCAGCTGTATTTTTCGGATGCGTAACTGTCCATCATCCAACCAGATAAAAGCGCTGCCGATTCGCTGATCGTCCTGGCGACCCTGGCTACCGGCGAGATGAATATAGAGCGGGACGCTCATGCCGTCCTGAAGCGCCTGACTGAAGGCCTGCGGAATAATCACCCCACCTATTTGCTGCGCACTTATGTCAGCAGCGCTGGCATCGGGCTGAACGAACAAAAAGACCATGCCGAAGGCAAACTGGGCTTTCAGTCCTGGGGAGAACCGTCGTAAAGGCATTGTCGTTATCCATCTGCACAGCTATCTATTTCACGGGAATGAACTTATCACCCTGCCAAAGTGCAACCCGTCCTTTGTTATCCGCCGTGTCCACGCGGGTAAAACGACGCGACTTGCCCGGCATCAGGTAGTAATTCTCTTTACACTCCTTACCATTGGCGGCTTTCAGGCAGGGGCCGTAGGCGAGGATCCGCAGCGTCGCATTTCCTGTATTTGTCAGGGAGCCGTTGGCGTACTGAAAGTGGTAGTTTGCCTGGCGGGGTGCGACGACCAGAATGGTGCCGATGCGGGCGGAAGCAGTGGCCACAGCGCTACGGTTGGCATTATCGCGCTGCGCATCACTGAGGGCCTGATCAAACCAGACAATGCGGTAGTAGCGCTCTTTTTCATCTGCTGGTCCCTTATAGAAGAAGCGGATCACTTCGCTGGCTTGGGCGGGTAGCAGCAAGCTGGCGGGAGTGAGTAGCAACTCATCCGGCTTGTCCATTGCGATAACCTGCCCGTCGTCAAGCGGTGAAGAGAGCCGTTCGAGACGGATATTGATGAGGCGGCCACTGTCGGTACTGTTTTGGATCGTTTTGCTCAGCGTGCTGCTGTCACTGTTCATAAACGATGATATATCGCCGACATCCAGCGCCTGGGCCGGTGATATTCCGGAAAACAGCAGAGCGAGAGGCAGAAGGTGCTTTTTCATAACAATTCCGTCCAGGAATAAAGCAGGGGGGGACCCCTGCTGGTACATCAGAGAGATTAACTGGTCCAGGTAGCGTCGAACTGTACGCTAACGTCGCCGCTCCAGATGCCTTCCGGTAGAGTGCTGTAATCGGTTACTGCGGTGGTACCATTGGTGGTGCCGCTGATGATGGAGAAAGTGAAACCATCCTGTGCGGTGGTACGATTGCTGGCATTGTAACCGTTAGCCAGTGGGCTAAGGTTGCCGCCCAGTACGCCGTTGGCGGTATCGATCATCACGGTATCGCCAGTTTTTTCGACTGCCGCGCCGTTATAATCCACGCCCACATTCAGTGTGGAACCTGAGGTATCCAACTGGGTTAAGGTGTTGGTGATAAGACGTGAGGTCAGTTTAAAGGCGGTAGCCGTTGAGTCACCCTCGATAGCCACGTCAAATAGACCTTTTTGTGAGTTAAAACCTTTAATGCCTTCGGCATACTGGAACGCCAGGCTACCGAGTGGCGTCACAACCAGCTTACTGGTGGTGTCTTTTTTGGCTGTTGCTGACCAGGTCGCTACAGCCTGAGCTGTTACGTCAGCAGCCTGCGCTACACCTGTACCGGTAAACACCGTTACCAGAGCTATTGCCAGAACCTTTTTTTTCATTGCTTTTCTTCCCGAGTTGAATTGAGGACATGAAGTCCCGGTGAGTCATTTTTTAAAACTAACTTGCCTGGAGTTTACTGAACCAACTTATATAATTTTGAGTACAGCTTGGCCTCTGCATTCCGCCGATGGGTATACACTGTCTTCACACTACAATTTTCAATTCTGGCAATCGATTTAGGCAGCATTCCCTGAGCCGTCATGCGGATAATTTCCATTTCCCGGTCAGTGATTTTATCTTTCTTAATATCTTTTCTCAGGAACCTGCCATTAATCACATAGGCCAGTTCTTTTCTAATATCACGACTCAGTCCAGCGTATACCACGCCCCTAATATTGCTGTTGTAATACCAATAATTTGCTAAGGCTTCTGACTTTCTGGCCGCAATCAATACGACCTGTTTCCCCTTTACCGCGGATAACCACTCATTATCACGGTTTATAAACTCAGTTAAAGAATCCGTATTGAGATTGATAAACACGAAATCTTTTCTGATTTTCTCCAGCGATAGATAAATTAATCTGTCGATATCCACAATCAGTTCAGATAGTCCTTTATAGAAGTAGGCGTCATGGGGAGACCAGATGTATTTATCAGAACGGTTTTGACATTCCATATGGTTTTTAACCTCATAGTCCCTGCTGTAATCATTTTGCCATGTCACTACTTTCCAAACCTGTAATTTTTACAGGTACATTCAGTTTCTTTAGTAAATCGGAAGTAAATAAGATACGTAGCACATATCAATATAGGTTAAACGAGATTAAGTTTTAATTATTTCGATTAGGTTTAAATTTATGTTTTTTTCCTGATGAGTGTCAATATGTGAACAGAAAATGAATTCCATGGTTAAGTCAATATTTACAAAAAATGAAAATATTGCTTTTTTGATAAGAAGAAAAAGACATTCAGTTTCATAAGGTTATTGGCAATATAACGTTCAATTCTTACTTGCATTTTATATTAGCCAGGAACTTTGCCCTGAGGTGTTAGGAATAGTCTTAATGTGTTGTGTAATGGACTGGTAAAAAAACAAGTTTAAATGATAAGAAATAGAATATAAAACTATCATAAGTCATAATTAAAGATGATTTGCCAATCAGTAAGGTGTTTTAATGGATTAACATGCCGCACAAAATGGTTATGGGTGTTCATCCCAATAAGTGATGAAAAATTAAACAGGTGTAAGTACGTCATCTGTCCGGTAAGCCCCCCAAGAGCCAAATTAAGTGAAGTTAAACGAAGACTGCCAGTTGTCACAGGAACGATGGCCTCTTTGCCAGGGCACTGCATTCAGTCATCTGTACGCGTTACTCTAACTGGCACTCGAACGTCGGCGATGGGGTTACCGATGGATCTGGCCGTTCCTGTGGCGTAAACGTTTTTATGTCAGTACCAACAGATTTACCACATTTATCATCTTAACAGTTTGAGTGTAAATGCAGGCTGCGTCGCAAAGGGAGGAAACTGAGTGGCGTGTTCAGTCTAAAATAGAGTTGATGCCAGCATACAGGGCGCAGCTGGTCAACAAGTCAACATTAATATAATGGAATATTCGGAGAGAAACGTCAGGCAGTTGACCTTAAATGAACAGGAAAATACATCCCCAGGAAAATTAATGCTGGTGTAATAAATACACCAACATTAATCCGGTCTGATTATTAATCAGACAAATATCGTTAATTCGTCGAATTTTAAATCAACGTTTTTTCTTACGACCCTGAACGGCCTTAAAACGTGGATTAGATTTACAAATCACATACAGCCGTCCTTTTCGCTTCACAATCTGACAGTCTGGATGGCGTTCTTTTGCGGTACGCAGAGAGTTAAGGACTTTCATCATGCCCCCTTTTTCGTGCTAACAAAACGACCAAAACGTTGGGTGAACCGTGCAACATTTCCTTCTGATGCCACTGTTCTCAGCTTCCCTGTATAGAACGGGTGCGATTTCGAAGAGACATCAATTGTTACGTACGGATACGTTACGCCATCCAGCTCAATCTCACGGTCTGTTTTGATAGTCGAGCCGATTTTAAAGTACTCATCAACGCTGGTGTCGTGGAACACCACAGTACGATACTCAGGATGGATATTGGGTTTCATCATTTTTACCTGTTATGTTATAACATAACCGTAAAGATACATGCTCATCCGGATCATTTCAACACCCAATCACTGTGACTATTTGTGGGATGTGGAATTTCCGCAACGGGGAAGTCTGGCATTGTTAGCAGCCATTGGCGACGCTCCCATAAACGCCTGGATGAGTGATTGATGATGGTTTCGCTGAGAGTATGGATTTTTCGAGAATGGAGGCTACCTCCACTTTACTGGCCGATGATTTATTGCAGCATGATTGATTACCTGACAATGTGTATTCCTCTCCCACGGATATAATAATTACTTACAAAAAAGGGAGAGGATGCATATTTTAAATATCACTGAAGTGAACAGTTTATTGCCGTTATTAATAGAAATGGAGAAATAAATAGGCGTATTCTACAATTGCGACAAAAACAACGATATTAATCAGTTTATGACTGATTTGCTGTACTTTATTCTCTTTCATTGGTACTTCCTCGCTTTAAAAAAGAGTGCACTTCGTAAGTGCCCTTATATAAATAACGAGTTTGGTCAACCAATTTTTTGACATGTATCACAAATTTGAATAGATGTATTACATCGGCTATCTTTTATTGCCCCAATGTCATTGATATATGTCGCCTGAAATCAGTTACGGGAATGAGTCTGATCTCAAGACTGGCCCAGTCCTGGCGTTGATTGGCGCTGAGGAGCATATCGCATCTCATCGTAACGTCGTATCTCCTGGGGTGTTATACAAGATATCGTTGTAGGTAACCAGGGAGAGGAATTGAGTCTATTAAACCGTCAACTATGCCGGATACATACTGGATTACACTGCAGGCACGCCTTACGAGAGAACGTGCCGCAGTGACGGGTTAATTATCTGAAAGAATTTGCGAGGCTGTATCGGTTACTCATTGATTTGATAGTTTTACTCTCGGGAGAGTAATCGATATTTAATCCATTAACGGAAACCAACCAGTTCCTTTCGATGCCTGAATTTGATCCCATAGTTTATCCGGAATGGTTAATTCAGGAACGCGTTGTGGATTAAGGGCTGTTTGAATTTCATGACTTCTACCTGATTCAGCTAAAGTCACCCATTCTGGATTTATCACCAGCCCTTTACCGATCGCAACAAGTGGCAGGCCAGCGGAAATTGCTTCTTGAGCCTGAGACGGTGTGCGTATTTTACCTGCGGCGATTACCGGCACTCTGCCTGCAATATGATTTAAAATCAATTCAATAGTTCGGGGGCCATTTGGCGACTCAACAGGGTAGCTATCGTTAATACTGACCAGCGAGGTATGTATATACGAAATACCGGATGAAATGAGCCGATCAAGGAGTTTATAAGTATCCTCTATCCGCAGCCCCCCTGTTACAGATTCTTCAGGAGATATTCTGTAACCGATAGCAAAGGGCTTTGTCGCATATTCATAGACTACATTTTTTACTTCCTGTAATACGGCCAGCGGGAAGCGCATACGTCCTTCAAGATCTCCTCCCCATCGGTCATTACGCTGGTTAAATAGAGGGGAGAAGAAATTCTGCAGAAGGAATCCGTGCGCACCATGAAGTTCAACGCCATCAAAACCTGCTTTAATCGCCCTTTTTGTGACATCTCCGAATGCTCTAATGGTTTCCTGAATTTCGTTTTCAGTCATTTCCCTGCTTTGTACCACTCTCTTCATAAAGTCACCAGATTTTACGCTTGATGCGCTGGCACTAATAACATCGTTATTTGGCACAAGCTCCGGGATGGCTTTATTACCGGCGTGGAAAATCTGCAAAATAGCCGGAGCACCGCCACTTTTGGCTGCAGCTGCTAACTTTTCAAGGCTGTTAATGAAACGGTCGTCATACGCGGCAAATTCATGAGTAAACCCAATGCCGCTTGGCGTGACATAGGTACATCCTGTTATTACTAAACCAACATTTTGTGAGCGACGTTTATAAAATTCGAGTTCTTGCTCAGAGATGGTTCCATCAGGATTAGCTGACCAGGTTGTCATAGGAGCCATAACGATACGATTACGTAGCTTTATTTTTTCTGTCAGCATAAAAGGAGAAAACAATGATGGGTGTTTATTTGTCATAACAATACCTCAAATGTTTATCTGATTTTAATGCGTATAATCTTAATAAGTTGAGTTGCTACTTTTTGATGCTTTTTTCTTTAATAGAATTCTTTTTGAGTAATTTCATTATTGTCGTGTAGTCAATAAAGGATAAATGTCAGGGAGATAATGAATCTCCCTGCAAGGTTATTACAAATGTGTTTTGTAAAAAGGAATTAATTTATCGAGCGCCTGTTTCACAGGTTCTGGCTTATCATACAGGTCGTAATGTGAATAACCTTCAACCACGACCAGTTCTTTATGTTTTGAGGCTGCACGACCAATAATTTCGCAGCCGTCACGATAGGCACCAAAAGCGCCCACTCTATCGCCCACTACAACCATTAGTGGTTGAGTTAACAGGACTTCTGCAAGATGAAAAGCATCCCAGCCCACGGCAACAGTCTGATGTGAAAATAGCGAACGATTTACCCCATTAGGCGCACAGCCTCGTGGCGAACGATAATATTCTGTTGCTTCAAAAAGGTCTATTTCTGTTAATCCCGCTTCAAGAGCTGCTTCCGGAGAAGAAGGGAGCAAATCATCTACGCGAAGTTTTGCGCCGTTAGCTTCGTCTGTTCTTTGTTGCGCCATTGCTTCGAGTGCTCCGATAGGATTAAACGCTGTAAATCCCTCACGCATAAGACGCCCGTAGTTTGCACCCGTGACAGTACCAATGGCTTTAATCCGACGTTCTGTCATTGCGGCATTAATGGCATATCCACCTCCACCACAAATACCCAGTACACCAATACGCCCGGCATCAACGTAAGGTAAGGTGGTAAGGTAATCAACGACAATGCTGAAGTCTTTTACTCGCATTGTTGGATCTTCCAGATAACGCGGTTCTCCACCGCTGCTTCCCTGAAAACTGGCATCAAAAGCAATGACGATAAAGCCAGCTTTTGCCAGGGCGGCACCATACACACTACCCGATGTCTGTTCTTTGCAGCTTCCAATTGGATGGGCACTGATAATGGCAGGATACTTTTTTTCACTATTAAAATCGTCAGGGAAATAGATATCAGCAGCTATATCCCAGTAAGTGTGTTTTATCGAAACAGTTTTCATTTCAAGCTCCAGGGATTTGCCTAAACAGATTTAAATATCATTTCTATTATCCGCAACTGGCATTCGTGTTCATATCGCGAACGGCGTAATAGTATGACTTGTATTGGTTATCATCAATGGTCTAATATCTATCACAGTGTTAAGTTAAGGTTTACAATGATGAAAATAGAGCCTTCAATTTTGCCTTCTCTTGCCTGGTTTGCGCTGATTGTTCGTGCCGGCAGTTTTTCCAGAGCAGCCTCTGAAATGGGTATTACGCGGGCCGCATTGTCCCAGAATTTAAAATCTCTTGAGGAACGTCTTAACACCAAGCTGATATACCGTACGACCCGCAATATGTCGCTTACTGAGGAAGGACAGCATCTGTATGAAGTGCTGGTGTCGGCTTTGGGGCAAATTGATGATGCGTTGAAAGATGTCGGTGATACCCAACTTGAACCTACAGGACTGTTGAGAATAAATTCCTCCCGTGTTGCAGCAAGGATGCTTGTTGAGCCTCATATTGGCGAGTTTCTTACTCGTTACCCTAAAACAAAGATAGAACTCATTATGGATGACGGTTTATCTAACATTATTGCGGACGGCTGTGATGTGGGCATACGTCTTGAGCAAGGACTGGATGAGCATATGACTGCCGTTCCTGTTTCTCCGCTTATTAAACTGGTTACTGTGGCATCGCCAGATTATTTAAAAGAACACGGTATTCCTGAAACTCCTCAGGAATTGAGTAACCATAATTGTCTTCGGTTGCGGCATAAAAGTAGCGGTGCACTCTCAGCATGGGAGTTTTCGAATGTTGTGGGGGGTAATGAAGAGTTCGAAATAGAGGTGTCAGGTAAGTATATTTCTAATGATGACGAAAGCATGATACGAATGGCGCTGAATGGAACGGGTATCATTCAACATCTGGATTTTGCAATCGCTGAACATATCAATGCGGGCAAGTTACAGCCGATTCTTGAGGATTGGGCCGTTTCATTTCCTGGATTTTATATATATGTTTCATCACGGGTGAGAATGCCCTCTAAAGTTCGTGCTTTTATTGATTTTATGGTGGAGAAAAGAGTAAAAATAGAAAGTTAATGATGTGTGTCAGAATATCGGTAAGAAGAATGGCGCAATCGTGAGGATACGTTTATTCATAATAAATCTCCTGAAAGTTTAGAATTATTTTCGATACAGCCAGATTATCATTGTTACTAATAATGTGGTTAAAATAATAGCATCTATGCCCCCCTTCATGAGTGTGTGTGAAGAGGATGCTTCTACAAGGAAATCGCCAATGCTCAAAGAAAACTTCAACGAACTGCAAATCTTTCTTGTGGTGGCAAGAGAGCGAAGTTTTACCAAAGCAGCGGGCAAACTCGGCGTCTCTCAGTCTGCACTTAGCCATGCAATGAAGGCTCTGGAGGAAAGGCTCAATATCCGCCTCCTGACACGGACTACCCGCAGTGTGGCTCCCACAGAAGCGGGGGAGAGAATCATTGCCTGCCTTGAACCGCGTATTGACGAGCTTGAACAGGAACTGGAATCACTTATTCAATTGAACGGCACGCCCTCCGGGAATATTCGGTTATCTGCCGGGGAACATGCCGCGCGAAGTCTGGTCTGGCCGAAGCTAAAACCTTTTCTCAGAGAGTATCCCGAAATCAATGTCGAACTGGTGGTGGATAACGGTTTTGTCGATATTGTTGAAGGCCGTTTTGATGCCGGGATACGACTGGGTGAAAATGTTGATAAAGATATGGTTGCAGTCAGGATTGGACCAGATATGCGGATGGCTGTGGTGGGAGCTCCGGCGTATTTTGCTGCAAACCCTGCGCCTGAAACGCCTCACGAGCTACAAAATCATCGCTGCATCAACATGCGTTTGCCAACTGCCGGTGGGCTTTACCACTGGGAGTTCGAGCGAGAAGGGAAACCGCTTCGCGTTAAGGTTGATGGGCAACTGACGTGTAGTCCATTGCCAGAAAGAATTGATGCCGCGTTATCAGGGTTTGGGATCGCTTGTGTCCCTGAAGACATGGTTCAGGAGTATATAGAGTCAGGCAAGCTTATTCAGGTGTTACAGGAGTGGTGTCCAACTTTTCCTGGGTATTATCTTTACTACCCCAGCCGCAAGCAGCATCCGCCAGCTTTTGCGTTGTTGATCGATGCGCTTCGCTACACCGAATAACGGGTCCTTTATCCTGGACCCGTTTGGGTATTAGCGGCCTACGCGTGCCTGATGTTCAGGCGAGTAACGTTCACCGACGATTTTAATTGTTTCCAGCGCCTCGCTTATCTGCTGCGTATCTTTCTGCGAAAGAACAATGTCAGCAGCGGCCAGGTTTTCTTCCAGCCGGTGCAGTTTAGTGGTGCCAGGGATGGGAACAATCCACGGCTTTTGTGCTAATAGCCATGCCAGTGCAATTTGTGCAGACGTTACCCCTTTCTCCGCAGCCAGTTCACCTAACAAGGTGACCAGTTTTTCATTGGCTTCAATGGCTTGTGCTGCGAAACGCGGTACGGTGCTGCGGTAATCATCTTTGCCGAAAGTGGTTCCCGGCTTAATCGCCCCTGTCAGGAAACCTTTACCTAGTGGGCTGAAGGGGACAAAACCAATTCCCAGTTCTTCAAGCAACGGCAGAATTTCCTGTTCAGGCTCACGCCACCACATGGAATATTCGCTTTGCAGGGCGGTGACAGGTTGTACCGCATGTGCACGACGAATGGTTTGTGCTCCTGCTTCAGACAGGCCGAAATGTTTGACCTTACCTTCTGCGATGAGGTCTTTCACCGTTCCTGCAACATCTTCAATAGGAACATCTGGATCAACACGGTGTTGATACAGCAGGTCAATAACATCTGTTTTCAGACGACGTAATGATCCTTCAACGGCTTCACGGATATGTTCCGGACGGCTGTTTAAAATCTGCTGCTTATTATCATTGCCGAAGGTAAAACCGAATTTAGTGGCAATTACCACGCGGTCACGAAACGGTTTTAAGGCTTCGCCGACCACTTCTTCATTCAGATACGGACCATACACTTCGGCGGTATCGAAGAAGGTGACGCCACGTTCAACCGCAGCACGAATAAGTTCGATAGCCTGACGGGTATCGGTCGCCGGGCCGTAGCCGTGGCTTAAGCCCATGCAACCGAGCCCAAGGGCGGAGACTTCGAGTCCGGATTTACCTAGATAACGTTTTTGCATTGAATGAATACCTCTTTTATCGCGGCTTAAACATCAAGTTTACGGCCAGTCAGCCATTCCACCATTGCGGGATCGCGGTGAGAGAAGAACGCGCTGGTTGCGGTATCCAGGGCGGTAATTTGCAGCATATCTTCAGGGCTGAGTTCAAAATCGAGAATGTTGATGTTCTCTTCCATGCGTTCTTTTCGCACTGATTTTGCCAGTGAAACAATGCCTCGTTGGTAGATCCAGCGCAGAACTACCTGGCCCACGCTTTTGCCATACTTCTCGCCAATTGCCGTGAGAACAGGATGCTGGAACAGACCATTTTTCCCTTCCGCAAACGGTGCCCAGGCTTCTGGCTGAATGCCACGACTTTGCATCCAGGGAACGGCCTGTAGCTGCTGATTGAAAGGGTTAACTTCAACCTGGTTTACCGCCGGAACGACGTTATTAAAAGCGATAAGGTCTGCCAGTCGGTCAGGATGGAAGTTACTGACGCCAATAGCGCGAATTTTACCGGCCTGTTGCAGCTCTTCCATGGCACGCCAGGCTCCGTGGACATCGCCATATGGCTGGTGAATCAAGTACAGGTCAACGTAATCAAGTTGCAGTCGATTCAGAGAGCGTTCGAACTGGGCTTTGGCCCCTTCGTAACTGGTATCCTGCAACCAGAGTTTCGTGGTGACAAAGAGTTCGTTACGGGCGATACCGCTTTGTTTCAGTGCGTTCCCGACCTGGATTTCATTTTGATAAGAGGCGGCGGTGTCAATCAGTCGATAACCGCTGTTAATAGCGTCAATGACCGCTCTTTCGCATTCGGCGGCATCGGTCATCTGAAATACACCAAAGCCCAACAGGGGCATTTCAATACCGTTGTTCAGTTTTACTTTTTGCATGGTGTTATCCTTCCGTTATCGTTCATGAGAAGCATAACGTAAAGGGAAGAGCTCGATTAGACGGCAGGATTTGTCAGGGGTTATGAACAAAATTCATAAATCTGTTTGAGGGTTGAGATTAGTCGTGCAAGTTCGATATCCCCGGAATTTACAGTCCGATGAATAAAAATGAATGTCCATAAAAAATATATTGGTTTATCCCGGCGTATATACTTACTTCGACGTACTCCCAATAGCAGTTAATTAAAGACGGGTCATTATTATTCACTCTGAATAATGAATTATTCACTGCCCGCAGAGTAAGAAATATAACTTAAGTATCTATTTAATGACTTGCACAAAAAGCTAAATTTTTACCCATGAATAAAAATATAATCCCGCGCCCAACCACCTGATGAGTGGCTACAGACACTGGATATATTAGGTGGCGGTGTACTTTCTTACATAAAGGTATTTCCTTTTCTGTGGAAAAGGAAACCGGGAAATCCCCGGTTTTTCTGACAAGCAGACGCCATTATTTGTGTCTGCCTATGTTCGTTAATTCGTTCATCAGGAAATTATCTCAATGTCACGTTATAAAACAGACAATAAACAGCCACGATTTCGTTATTCAGTTCTGGCCCGCTGCGTGGCGTGGGCAAATATCTCTGTTCAGGTTCTTTTTCCACTCGCAGTCACCTTTACGCCAGTAATGGCAGCACGTGCGCAGCATGCGGTTCAGCCACGGTTGAGCATGGAAAATACTACGGTAACTGCTGATAATAACGTGGAGAAAAATGTCGCGTCGCTTGCCGCTAATGCCGGGACATTTTTAAGCAGTCAGCCAGATAGCGATGCGACACGTAACTTTATTACCGGAATGGCCACCGCTAAAGCTAACCAGGAAATTCAGGAGTGGCTCGGGAAATACGGTACTGCGCGCGTCAAACTGAATGTCGATAAAAATTTCTCGCTGAAGGACTCTTCGCTGGAAATGCTTTATCCGATTTATGATACACCGACAAATATGTTGTTCACTCAGGGGGCAATACATCGTACCGACGATCGTACTCAGTCAAATATTGGTTTTGGCTGGCGTCATTTTTCAGAAAATGACTGGATGGCGGGGGTGAATACTTTTATCGATCATGATTTATCCCGTAGTCATACCCGCATTGGTGTTGGTGCGGAATACTGGCGTGATTATTTGAAACTGAGCGCCAATGGTTATATCCGGGCTTCTGGCTGGAAAACATCGCCGGATGTTGAGGATTATCAGGAACGCCCGGCGAATGGCTGGGATATTCGTGCTGAGGGCTATTTACCTGCCTGGCCACAGCTTGGCGCAAGCCTGATGTATGAACAGTATTATGGCGATGAAGTCGGGCTGTTTGGTAAAGATAAACGCCAGAAAGATCCACATGCGATTACCGCTGAAGTGAATTACACGCCAGTGCCTCTTCTGACCCTGAGTGCCGGGCATAAGCAGGGCAAGAGTGGTGAGAATGACACTCGCTTTGGCCTGGAAGTTAATTATCGGATTGGCGAACCTCTGGAAAAACAACTCGATACAGACAGCATTCGCGAGCGTCGAATGCTGGCAGGCAGCCGCTATGACCTGGTTGAGCGTAATAACAATATCGTTCTTGAGTATCGCAAATCTGAAGTGATCCGTATTGCTCTGCCTGAGCGTATTGAAGGCAAGGGCGGCCAGACGGTTTCCCTGGGGCTTGTGGTCAGCAAAGCAACTCACGGTCTGAAAAATGTGCAATGGGAAGCGCCGTCTTTGCTGGCCGCAGGCGGAAAAATTACGGGGCAGGGCAATCAGTGGCAAGTGACGCTCCCGGCTTATCAGGCAGGCAAAGACAATTATTATGCGATTTCAGCGATTGCCTACGATAACAAAGGCAATGCCTCGAAACGTGTGCAGACAGAAGTGGTTATTAGCGGAGCTGGTATGAGCGCCGATCGTACGGCGTTAACGCTTGACGGTCAGAGCCGTATTCAAATGCTTGCTAACGGTAATGAGCAAAAGCCGTTGGTGCTGTCTCTGCGCGACGCCGAGGGGCAGCCAGTCACGGGCATGAAAGATCAGATCAAGACTGAACTAACCTTCAAACCGGCTGGAAATATTGTGACTCGTTCCCTGAAGGTCACTAAATCACAGGCAAAGCCAACACTGGGTGAGTTCACCGAAACTGAAGCAGGGGTGTATCAGTCTGTCTTTACTACCGGAACGCAGTCAGGTGAGGCAACGATTACTGTTAGCGTTGATGGCATGAGCAAAACCGTCACTGCAGAACTGCGGGCCACGATGATGGATGTGGCAAACTCCACCCTGAGCGCTAACGAGCCGTCAGGTGACGTGGTTGCTGATGGTCAGCAAGCCTACACGCTGACGCTGACTGCGGTGGACTCCGAGGGTAATCCGGTGACGGGAGAAGCCAGCCGCCTGCGACTTGTTCCGCAAGACACTAATGGTGTTACCGTTGGTGCCATTTCGGAAATAAAACCTGGGGTTTACAGCGCCACGGTTTCTTCGACCCGTGCCGGAAACGTTGTTGTGCGTGCCTTCAGCGAGCAGTATCAGCTGGGCACATTACAACAAACGCTGAAGTTTGTTGCCGGGCCGCTTGATGCAGCACATTCGTCCATCACCCTGAATCCTGATAAACCGGTGGTTGGCGGTACAGTTACGGCAATCTGGACGGCAAAAGATGCTAATGACAACCCTGTAACTGGCCTCAATCCGGATGCACCGTCATTATCGGGCGCAGCTGCTGCTGGTTCTACGGCATCAGGCTGGACGGATAATGGCGACGGGACCTGGACTGCGCAGATTTCTCTCGGCACTACGGCGGGTGAATTAGACGTTATGCCGAAGCTCAATGGGCAGGACGCGGCAGCAAATGCGGCAAAAGTAACCGTGGTGGCTGATGCATTATCTTCAAACCAGTCGAAAGTCTCTGTCGCAGAAGATCACGTAAAAGCCGGTGAAAGCACAACCGTAACGCTGGTGGCGAAAGATGCGCATGGCAACGCTATCAGTGGTCTTTCGTTGTCGGCAAGTTTGACGGGGACCGCCTCTGAAGGGGCGACCGTTTCCAGTTGGACCGAAAAAGGTGACGGTTCCTATGTTGCTACGTTAACTACAGGCGGAAAGACGGGCGAGCTTCGTGTCATGCCGCTCTTCAACGGCCAGCCTGCAGCCACCGAAGCCGCGCAGCTGACTGTTATTGCCGGAGAGATGTCATCAGCGAACTCTACGCTTGTTGCGGACAATAAAACTCCAACGGTTAAAACGACGACGGAACTCACCTTCACCGTGAAGGATGCGTACGGGAATCCGGTCACCGGGCTGAAGCCAGATGCACCAGTGTTTAGTGGTGCCGCCAGCACGGGGAGTGAGCGTCCTTCAGCAGGAAACTGGACAGAGAAAGGTAATGGGGTCTACGTGTCGACCTTAACGCTGGGATCTGCCGCGGGTCAGTTGTCTGTGATGCCGCGAGTGAACGGCCAAAATGCCGTTGCTCAGCCACTGGTGCTGAATGTTGCAGGTGACGCATCTAAGGCTGAGATTCGTGATATGACAGTGAAGGTTAATAACCAACTGGCTAATGGACAGTCTGCTAACCAGATAACCCTGACCGTCGTGGACAGCTATGGTAACCCGTTGCAGGGGCAAGAAGTTACGCTGACTTTACCGCAGGGTGTGACCAGCAAGACGGGGAATACAGTAACAACCAATGCGGCAGGGAAAGTGGACATTGAGCTTATGTCAACGGTTGCGGGAGAACACAATATTTCCGCTTCGGTGAATGGTGCTCAGAAGACGGTCACGGTGAAATTCAACGCGGATGCCAGCACCGGTCAGGCAAACCTGCAGGTAGACACCGCCGTTCAAAAAGTGGCAAACGGCAAAGATGCCTTTACGCTGACGGCAACGGTTAAGGATCAATACGGCAACCTTCTTCCTGGCGCTGTGGTCGTCTTTAATCTGCCTCGGGGCGTCAAACCGCTTGCAGACGGTAATATCATGGTGAACGCCGACAAGGAGGGTAAAGCGGAACTGAAAGTGGTTTCCGTGACTGCCGGAACCTATGAGATCACGGCGTCAGCAGGAAATGACCAGCCTTCGAATGCGCAGTCTGTAACGTTTGTGGCCGATAAGACTACGGCGACCATCTCCAGTATTGAGGTGATTGGCAACCGTGCAGTGGCGGACGGCAAAACCAAACAGACGTATAAAGTTACGGTGACTGATGCCAATAACAACCTGCTGAAAGATAGCGAAGTGACGCTGACTGCCAGCCCGGAAAATTTAGTTCTGACTCCCAATGGGACGGCGACAACGAATGAGCAAGGGCAGGCTATTTTCACCGCCACGACCACTGTCGCAGCGACATATACACTCACGGCGAAAGTGGAACAGGCCGACGGTCAGGAATCGACGAAAACTGCCGAATCTAAATTCGTCGCGGATGATAAAAACGCGGAGCTCGCCGCAACATCTGATGTGCATTCTCTGGTGGCGGATGGGGTAACGACAGCAACACTGACGGTAACCCTGTTCTCGGCAAACAACCCGGTAGGAGGAACCATGTGGGTCGACATTGAGGCTCCGGAAGGGGTGACAGAGGCGGATTATCAGTTCCTGCCGTCGAAAAATGACCATTTCGCGAGCGGGAAAATCACGCGTACATTTAGTACCAACAAGCCAGGTACATACACATTCACATTCAACTCTTTGACATATGGAGGGTATGAAATGAAACCAGTGACTGTGACAATTAACGCCGTTCCTGCAGATACTGAAGGCGCTGAGGAGAAATAAAAACGACGATGTAATAAATAATAATGGCGTTGACATGCGCAGCGCCATTATTTACTGAATACCTACCCTGGTACCGATTAGACGGTGGCAGGGTAGGGTAAATCTTATGTGATGGATTTACAGGCTAAACCGGGCGAACGGGGATAAAAATTTCGCAAACAATGTTATTGCTATCAATTTCGACGAAGTTTTCATTGTAATAAAATCGCTCAATATCACTGCCGTTCACTCTGGCTAACCCCCTGGCAGGTAATTCCATCAGATAGAGGTTTCGCGCCCATTCAGGGTAGTGCTCCCACTCACCTTCATAGCGGAAAGAGGCATACAGTCCTCGGTTAATTGTCCACTCTTTCGACATCTCTGAATCGGTTTGTTTGCATACCGTACCGGCAAAAGTTTCAACTGTGAGCAAATCGACCGATTTTGTTGACGGTTCGAACGTGGAGACGAAATAGATATCCGTCTTAAAATTCTTCATACATCTGACTAAATGATGACGTCGCAGTTTGACTTCTTCATCCGGTAATTTATTCGACACTTCAATATCATATTTAAATGAATTGCCAAAAATAGGTGTCTCAGGAAAGTTGACTAATCTACACTCCGTCTTTTGCTGTTGACGTATTAAAAAAGAAGGGAAGATATTTGCGAGATCCCAATAATCACGGTGGCGGTATTCACGGGGAGAGCAGCCGAATAACTTTTTAAATTCGCGGCTGAATGACTGCTGTGAATCAAAATGCAAAGAGAGTGCAATATCAAGCATAGATTTCGCGGAGAGCCGGACAAGAATGGCGGCACGACAAAGCCTTCGTTTGCGAATGTATTCTCCCAAAGGCACATGCATGAAATTTCGGAACAGAAGCTGGATGTTGCGTCTGCTGTAGCCAGATTTCTGTGCGATATCTTCGATTGAAATAGGGTGCTCAAGATTGCACTCAATCCACTCCAGGAGCTGCTGTAGAATCTTCTGCCTGATCATCACATTCTCCGTTAATTCTTTGTCATATCGCACATTTTCGTTATGTCCTGGGCCCTAAGTGTATCAAAAACAGCAAGGCGCAAGGAAAAAGCACTGATAGCGTCTGCTTCATTGCCCCAAAAATAGAGAGATTTCTGCCCTCCATTATTAATGAATTTTTTGCATAAGTGATATCAAAATCCACATACTAATTTGAGGTTACGTTTTAACGTAGACTCATTGCTCATACCTAATGGAGGGACTGACAGTGGAATTTTCCGTATTAAGTAACAATCTGAAAATGCCGATGATGGGATTTGGTGTTTTTCAGGTTACCGATAAAGACGTGTGCAAACAGTCAGTGTTGAATGCTATCCGCACGGGTTATCGACTCATCGACACAGCAGCGGTATACGGTAATGAAGATGCCGTCGGTGAAGCCGTTCGTGAGGCCATATCTGAAGGTTTATGTACCCGAGAAGAGTTATTTATAACGTCTAAATTGTGGGTGCAGGATATGTTGAATCAGGATATTGCAGCAGCAGGTATTGAAGCATCATTAAAAAAATCGGGGCTAGAATACTTCGATCTCTATTTATTGCACCAGGCCATGCGCGATTATTTCAGTGCGTGGCGTGCACTCGAAGATGCCTATGAAGAGGGCAAATTAAAAGCGATTGGGGTTTCCAATTTCTACCCTCATGTTCTGGCGAACTTTTGTGAAACGGTAAGAGTTAAACCGATGGTCAACCAGGTCGAGTTGCATCCCTATTTTGCCCAACCAGAGGCGCTGGCAACCATGAAGTATTATAACGTGCAGCCTGAAGCATGGGCTCCGTTAGGTGGTGGACGACATAAACCCTTTGAAAATAATCTGCTTCAGAGTATTGCAGATGCCCATCAAAAATCAATTTCTCAGGTCATTCTGCGTTGGAATATTCAACGGGGAGTGGTCGTTATTCCGAAATCAACACATCAACAGCGTATCGAAGAAAATTTTGCTATCTGGGATTTCTCACTGACAGAGAAAGAAATGGCGCAAATTAGTTCGCTTGATTTGGGTTATGTTGGGGAATCGGTAAAACATTTTAATCCTGAGTTTGTTCGTGGTTGTCTTGCTGTAAAAATACATGATTGATATTAATCAATTATTTTACCTGAGACGACAAGAATCTTTTAATAGGGGAGTGATATTGACCTTCACTCTGTCATATCTCCGGTAATATGGCGTCAGGCTTCATCATCAGAAAGGGAGCCTGACGCCTGAAAAAGTGAACAACAGACAGTGTTCGGATTATCAATATTCAGTTTTTAACGTTGAACTGGATTCATTACTGCGTTGTTTAAGAATATCCCGCGCCGAATCTGCCATTATCATGACAGCACCTGCCAGCATCAGAGTATCTTTCAATACCAGACGACCAGCACCGGATAAATAAGGGAAACCATGATGAGCGTCACCCAATGCGGGTACCCATGCCTCCGGGGTGGTGATTAAAAATGAGAGTGTTACCAGCGGCGTGGTAAATGCCATCAGCCCACCCAATAAACCTAACCAGCGATTGACAGGATTAGCCAAAACCAGCAGAGCAATAATCACCTCCACGACGCCAAGACCGTTGGAAAAACCATAGGTATTATTAGCCGTTTGCCATGCTCTTGCTTCTGGTTTGTATTCGCCTTCGTGAGTCAGATGCTGTTTATAGTCTTCCGGGTGTTCATAAAAGAACGACATTAGTGGACTGTTTGCGACGAATGGTGTAATGCTGTCTGCCTCGTAAGGGACAAACTTTAATAACCCAATCCACATAAAAACAATCGCAATACTCAGACGAATCAATGTCAGGCCAATTTTATCTCCCCGACTTAACAGGTGCAGGTATCTTTCCATTGTAAACATCCTTATTTATACAATACTGCTGTTGCGGTTGAATTATTATCAATTCGCATCGATGTAACTTTCCAGGATGAAGCATTATATTTTCTGGCCATATCAGCAATGGCATTCTCAAGAACTGTCGGTGATGCTGATACTGATGAGACGCTGATATGTTTCAGAATTATTTTATCATCTGCATTGGTGGAAAATGCCATAACGCCAGATAATAGTGTTGCAAATAAAACAGATTTTTTAAACATATAAAATACCATCAATGAAGTGATTAAGAAGTTATAAAGTAACAGGGAATTAATAAGATTCTTTTCTCTGAGACGCCAGAATATTTGTTCTGGCGTCTGATTTTGAGTTTATTTGACTAATGAAAATAGATCATTGAGTGATTCGCTCATCGACGGATGAGTAAATATCTGATCGCGTAATATGCTATAAGGCAGCCCGGCATCCATCACCATTTTCACTATATTGATCATCTCGTGGGAGTCAACACACAGCAGTGATGCCCCTAATATACGTTGGGTTTTATTATCAACAATCGCTTTTAATACCCCACGAGTATCATTCATCACTCTGGCACGCGGAATTGCAGCTACAGGCAATGTCACCACCTGAATATCAGCACCACTCTCTCTGGCCTGTTCTTCTGTCATACCAACCCTGGACAGTGGCGGTGTCATGAATACGGAATAAGGCACATTTTTCCGATCATCAGTACTACGTCTGCCTTCTCCCAGCAACTCATCACGCACAATGCGGTAATCATCCAGTGAAATGTAAGTAAATTGCAGCCCGCCGGTAACATCTCCCATCGCCCAAATATTGTTTGCGGTGGTATTTAATTGCTTGTCAACGACAATTGCCCCACGTTCGTTTACTGCGATACCTGCATTTTCTGGATGTAACGAAGCGGTAGCCGGTTGACGACCGGAAGCTATTAACAGTGCATCCACCGCCAGTTGGGCGTGCTCGCTATGCACTTGCACTTGATTTTCATGGTGACTGATTCGCTCCACATGGGCATTGAGGATTATATCGACACCCTGATCGCGTAAAATCGTCGCGATATTATCAGCAATATCCCGATCTTCCCGAGGCAAAAACAGCGAAGCTGCCTCTAAAATGGTTACTTTGCTGCCAAAATTAGCGAACATAGAGGCGAACTCAACGCCAATATATCCGCCGCCCAAAATACCTAAATGCCCAGGCAATTCTTTTAGATTAAGTAATCCGGTGCTGTCATATACACCAGGCGTGGTGGTAATTCCAGGAATTGGCGGAACCACGGCTTGTGCACCGGTATTAATAAAAATTTTCTCGCCATGAATCTCCAGATTTCTCCCAGTCCGATGAACACGCAGGCTATGATTATTGATAAACTCCGCCTGGCCGTCGATCACGTCGATATTGGGCATATCCGCAAGATTATGAAAATTCTTATTACGTAAAAAATTAACCACTTCATTTTTACGCTGTATGGCACGGACAAAATCTGTGTGCTGCTGTGCGTCATGAACCAATGTTTTGGTTGGGATACAGCCGATATTAATACAGGTCCCGCCATACATTGCATTTGATTGTTCGATGAGAGCCACACGCCAACCTGCTTTTGCCAGCGTGACGGCTAATGTTTTTCCAGCCTTGCCAAAACCAATAATAACTGCCTGATATTTATTCATGATGATTTCCTGTCGAAACGCGTTCATTTGACATCATGACTATAGACGCAAAAGAGCAAATAACATTTCTTCACAACGCTTGATATTTTGTCTTATCGTCTGGTATTTTCTTTTTCTTAATCAGAATCACAAAACAAAAATCATGATTAACTATTTGATGGTATTAGATTAATTATTGACTAAGATTGTTGGTGTTTGTAATCAAAAAACCACTCAGGAGTCTGATATGGATGCTCTTAGCCGTTTGTTGATGCTTAACGCTCCACAAGGAACGATCGATAAGAATTGCGTGTTAGGAAGTGACTGGCAACTTCCACATGGTGCCGGGGAATTGTCGGTTATTCGTTGGCATGCGTTAACGCAAGGAGCGGCGAAGCTGGAAATGCCGACGGGAGAGATTTTTACATTACGCCCGGGAAATGTGGTCCTGCTACCACAAAATTCAGCCCATCGCCTGAGTCATGTCGATAATGAATCGACCTGTATTGTCTGTGGCACTCTTCGGTTGCAACATTCGGCGCGTTATTTTTTAACGTCTTTGCCGGAAACGCTGTTTGTAGCACCGGTTAACCACAGCGTGGAATATAACTGGCTGAGGGAGGCGATCCCGTTTTTACAACAGGAATCCAGATCGGCAATGCCGGGAGTGGATGCTCTGTGTAGCCAGATCTGCGCTACATTCTTTACCCTCGCGGTGCGTGAGTGGATTGCACAGGTTAATACAGAGAAAAACATTCTCAGTTTGCTTCTGCATCCACGTCTTGGTGCGGTAATACAGCAAATGCTGGAAATGCCAGGACACGCCTGGACCGTCGAATCGCTGGCCAGCATCGCCCACATGTCCCGGGCAAGTTTTGCCCAGCTTTTCCGTGATGTTTCCGGAACCACGCCGCTGGCTGTATTAACAAAGTTGCGTCTACAAATAGCGGCCCAGATGTTTTCCCGGGAAATGCTCCCTGTTGTGGTGATCGCTGAGTCAGTAGGCTATGCCAGTGAATCATCTTTTCACAAGGCGTTTGTCCGCGAGTTTGGTTGTACTCCGGGAGAATATCGGGAAAGGGTCAGACAGCTTGCACCCTGAATAAAACCGCCAGAAATCAGGGCAAAGATAATCCGCATTCCGGGAGTTGTGAGCCTTTCAACTATTTCTATTTCCAACGGTGGTTTTGGGTTTTATATATTTTTTTGATGGACTCTAGCTCAGTTTTTAAATAAAAATGCAAACTAAATTTCTTCAATTAAATAAAATCCCGACTATTACTTGATACGTGATTATTGTCGGTGATTTTTTTTGTACACCATCAGTGTATATCTCAATAACCCCTGAATAAGTAGCTCTGAATAGGTATAAGGGATGTAGCCTTTTTAAATGGATTTCTTATGCCAAAAATGATCGTCGATTTCCCTATAAAATGTGAGCGATGCCGAAAGAAATAAAATTAGTTATTGCATTTGAAGTTTAGATGAAAGATTATCATTTGTCATACAAATGAGGGGTGGTATGTTGCTAGCCAATTAAAAAAGAACGCCATATTTATTGATGATTGATCCCCTGGAAGGGGGGAACCATCGGGCATAAATGGGCATGAAGTAATGGAGTATTAGTTGTGAATGTCAATTTCTTTGTCACCTGTATTGGTGACGCCCTGAAATCAAGAATGGCACGAGACTCCGTGCTGCTACTGGAAAAACTCGGCTGTCGCGTAAATTTCCCGGAGAAACAGGGATGCTGCGGTCAGCCTGCGATCAATAGTGGTTATATCAAAGAAGCGATTCCAGGGATGAAAAATCTGATCGCCGCACTGGAGGATAACGACGATCCCATTATTTCACCGGCTGGCTCTTGCACCTATGCCGTAAAAAGTTACCCGACGTATCTGGCGGATGAACCTGAATGGGCATCACGTGCCGAAAAGGTTGCCGCGCGTATGCAGGATCTCACCTCTTTTATTGTTAATACATTAGGGGTAGTCGATGTAGGTGCCAGTTTGCAAGGGAGAGCGGTGTATCACCCATCTTGTAGCCTGGCCCGTAAGCTGGGGGTGAAGGACGAACCACTTACGCTGCTGAAAAATGTGCGTGGACTGGAGCTGTTGACCTTTGCTGAACAGGATACCTGCTGCGGATTTGGCGGCACGTTCTCGGTCAAAATGGCCGAAATATCCGGCGAGATGGTGAAAGAAAAGGTTGCGCACCTGATGGAAGTCCGCCCTGAGTATTTAATTGGTGCTGACGTGAGTTGCCTGCTGAACATCAGTGGACGATTACAACGGGAAGGGCAGAAAGTCAAAGTGATGCATATTGCTGAAGTGCTGATGAGCCGCTGAGGATATAAAGATGTCGATCAAAACCAGTAATACAGATTTTAAGACACGCATCCGTCAGCAAATTGAAGATCCGATCATGCGTAAAGCGGTGGCAAACGCGCAGCAGCGTATTGGGGCAAATCGGCAAAAAATGGTCGATGAATTGGGGCACTGGGAGGAGTGGCGCGATCGGGCCGCCCAGATACGTGATCATGTTCTGAGTAATCTCGACGCTTATCTGTACCAGCTCTCAGAAAAAGTGACACAAAACGGCGGTCACGTCTATTTTGCAAAAACCAAAGAAGACGCCACCCGCTACATTTTACAGGTTGCCCAACGCAAAAATGCCCGGAAGGTAGTGAAATCTAAATCGATGGTGACCGAAGAGATTGGTGTCAATCATGTGTTGCAGGATGCCGGGATTCAGGTGATTGAAACCGATCTGGGTGAATACATTCTCCAGCTGGATCAAGATCCGCCCTCTCATGTTGTGGTCCCGGCAATTCATAAAGATCGCCATCAGATCCGTCGAGTGCTACACGAACGTCTGGGCTATGAGGGGCCGGAAACGCCTGAAGCGATGACCTTATTCATTCGGCAAAAAATCCGCGAAGATTTCCTCAGTGCTGAAATAAGTATTACCGGCTGTAATTTCGCGGTGGCAGAGACCGGTTCGGTATGCCTGGTGACCAATGAAGGTAATGCGCGAATGTGTACCACGCTGCCTAAAACGCATATTGCAGTGATGGGAATGGAGCGTATTGCTCCCACGTTTGCAGAGGTAGATGTATTGATCACCATGCTGGCGCGCAGTGCCGTTGGTGCACGTTTGACGGGATACAACACCTGGCTGACAGGACCGCGCGAAGCGGGGCACGTTGATGGTCCTGAAGAGTTTCATCTGGTTATTGTCGATAACGGGCGTTCTGAGGTGCTGGCCTCTGAATTTCGGGATGTGCTGCGCTGTATTCGTTGCGGGGCTTGTATGAATACTTGTCCGGCATATCGCCATATTGGCGGTCATGGATACGGCTCTATTTATCCAGGGCCAATTGGTGCGGTGATTTCCCCGTTACTTGGCGGCTATAAAGATTTTAAAGATTTACCCTACGCCTGCTCTTTATGCACCGCTTGTGACAGCGTGTGTCCGGTGCGTATTCCGCTGTCAAAACTGATTTTGCGTCATCGTCGGGTGATGGCTGAAAAAGGGATCACCGCAAAAGCAGAGCAACGGGCGATAAAAATGTTCGCTTATGCCAATAGTCATCCAGGATTGTGGAAAGTTGGGATGATGGCTGGTGCTCATGCGGCAAGCTGGTTTATCAATGGCGGCAAAACACCACTCAAATTTGGCGCGATTAGCGACTGGATGGAAGCACGCGATCTTCCTGAAGCTGACGGAGAGAGTTTCCGTAGTTGGTTTAAGAAACATCAGGCGCAGGAGAAAAAGAATGGATAATCGGAGCAAATTTTTGAATAACGTTGCTCAGGCACTGGGGCGCCCGCTGCGACTTGAACCGCAAGCAGAAGATGCGCCGCTTAACAACTATGCTAACGAGCGGCTTACCCAACTTACCCAACAGCAGCGCTGTGACGCGTTTATCCAGTTTGCCAGCGATGTTATGTTGACGCGCTGTGAACTGACCAGCGAGGCGAAGGCGGCAGAAGCTGCAATACGTCTGTGTAAAGAGCTGGGAGATCAGTCGGTCGTGATTAGTGGTGACACGAGGCTGGAGGAATTGGGGATTAGCGAACGTTTGCAGCAGGAATGCAATGCCGTTGTTTGGGATCCGGCGAAAGGTATTGAGAACATATCACAAGCAGAGCAGGCTAAAGTGGGCGTCGTATATGCTGAATATGGTTTAACCGAATCGGGAGGCGTGGTTCTTTTTTCCGCCGCCGGGCGCGGGCGTTCATTGAGCCTGCTCCCGGAATCTTCTCTTTTTATCCTGCGTAAAAGCACAATCCTGCCGCGTGTAGCGCAACTTGCAGAAAAATTGCATCAGAAAGCGCAGGCCGGCGAACGAATGCCGTCATGTATTAACATCATCAGTGGTCCCAGTTCAACGGCGGACATTGAGCTTATCAAAGTCGTCGGGGTTCATGGTCCGGTGAAAGCGGTGTATCTGATTATTGAGGATTGCTGAGAGAGATATGTAGTCTGGACATAAACCTGAAGGCGGTATACGAGGTTGTGAATAACGTTAAGGACAACCTGACTTAACCCCGTTCCGTCATGGTTATGCTGCTTTTCTGTAAATATCCTGACATTAATAATGCCAGGATATTTACAGTTAAAAAGACAGGAATCCATTCCTGAAGACGGGCTCCCTTCCCGGTCACTGTCACTATAGTTTTATACAGGCACTCTCTGTCAGAATGCTGTTTATTACTGCCCAGAGTTTTGTTGGTATTCATCTACCATTTTTTTGACAAGGCAAAACATTACAGAAATCACAATACTTAGAAAAAATCCCAGAGCCAGGCAAATGGCAGCAGGGTATTTATTTTTTATTTCTGGTGAGCTTATAGTGACACAGCCATCACCGTTCGGATACAGTGACCAGTTCCTGGTCAGGTATATCATTTTTGTATAAAGCTCACTGTTAATTGCTGAAGGCGTTTGTATCTCATCGAGAACTTGCCTGCCATTATGGTATTCTGACGTATACCATTTAATGATAGACGCCTGCACGCGAGATATTTCCGCTTCAGCAGTTGGTAAATCTCTCTTATCTCCTGACCATTCCAGCTTTATTTCTCTGTTCTTGACATCTGGGCTGGTCTGAAAAAATGTAGTAATTCGCTGAATAACGTCTTCAGTCATTGTGGTCTGACAGGCAAAGTTATTATTGCTATCACAGCTAACAAGTATGCCTGGTGTTGTCTGATTTATTTTTAGGCTGTAACTCACTTTTATATTATCTTTATTGATATACAGAAACAACAGCACCATTGCCATACAGATAGCTATAATAAAAAGGATAACACGAATCTTTTTCTTCAGATAAAATAAAATCTCAATCAGATCGATATCCTGTTTGATTTGTTCATTCATAATATATCCAGAAAATGAAATCTGTCGCAGATAAGATTGTATTAATAGTCTGTATCAGGAATGTTCAGGGTAAATATCAGCAAAAAGCCAGCATCATGAGTACTGGATATTTATAGCCTGCAGGCAGCATACTGCTGCCTGCAGGGGGTATAACAGTCGACAGGGGAACCGACTGCTTTATTCTTACCAGGTCACATTGATACCAACTACACCCTGTAGCGGGTTCTCAATGTCGTCACCTTTGGTGTAGTCAAGGCTTGCATATGCTCCCATGTTTTTGGTGATATCAGCCTGTACACCTGCACCCACGCGGAATGCTGCACCGTCAATGCTGGCATTGACAGACTCATCACCCAGACGGACTTTGTTGCCATCAGAGAATTCGTTCAGTGCGGCCAGATTCAGATAAGGTTTAACGGTCGCGTTGCCCACAGCGAAGTCATAACCCACGCGCGTACCGGCCTCACCCAGCACAGAGTTATAGCTGTCAGAATGAACGTCCACGCCGTTGAGTTGATAATCCACACCTTCCAGAGTCAGAGCAGACAGTTTGGCATATGGCTGAATAAACAGGCCATTACCGTCTTTCCATGTGTAACCGCCTTTAACCATCGCACCAAAACCATTGGTGTTAAAGTCAGCTTTGATGGTACCGCCACCATTCATCAGGCGAACATCTGCCGTGTTGCTGTAGTGACCAAACTGTGCAGCAGTATCAATGAAGATACCGTTGTTATACTGGCGGCTCAGGTAAGCGTGGAAGCTGTAACCTTCAGTGTCACCTTTGCTCTGCATGGTAGTCATGTCACCTTTCGCAGAAGACATCGCCACACCGGCCAGCCAGCTACCATCTTCAGTCATGAAGCGGGTATCACCACCCAGCATTACACCATTTACATCCAGGTCATAGGATGCATTTCCCGCGGTGGTATGTTTCTGTTTACCGCCAAAGTACTGAATCCATACGCCACCCTTGTCATTTTCGCTCAGACGGACAGCATCCTGACGGGCGGAGAGCGTGTCAGCCTGCAGATTAGCGACGTTAGCCGGAGCAGCTGCCATTGCCTGAATCACGGAGCTGGCGTTGGATGCTTTATGCGTGTTTTTTACGAAATAAAAGTTACCATCAGCTCCCTGTGTCAGGTCATATTGATACAGACCACCTTCCGTTGTGCCTGTGGCTTTTAGAGTGCTGTCTTTGCCGGTAGAAATAAATGCCGTTTGTTCATTGATAAGATCCAATGAACCCGCACTGTAAACACGCAAGTCACCGCTCGCTTTACCGCTGATATCCAGAGTGTTTTCAGAAGAGGCATCAACAATCAGAGTGCCGTTTTGAGAAGCAAACGTGCCAGTATTGACTGTAGCCTTCGTGATATTAACCGTACTGTCTTTTACTGCCAGAGCATCAACAGTTGAGGAACCCGTAACATTCCAGACAGACCCGTTTTGCAGAGATACACTGGCATCTCCTGCCCCTGAAACTTTGCCTTTCCAGACTGAACTATCGGAAAGATTTATATCCAGATCACTACCCGCTTTATCGCCGCTATTGAAGGTATAAGCATTACCTTCCCAGTAAGAGCGGGCAACGTTCATGTTTACATTTGTTGTGGTACCGACTGAACTATTGCTTGAAGAAAGGGCCAGGACATCAGAGTAGATGGTTGAATCAGCAACAGACAAATTTAAATTTTGCGTTGCTGAACCTGCGCCTTGCGCCGAAGCAGAGGCATAAATTGTTTGTTTATTATTAGCCGCCCCAATTACTGAGCCATCCTTAATATTCAGGTTGACTGTATGAGTTCCCGTATTATTCCCGGCAATAACTATTGCTTCAATCCGACCATTAATAATATTTGAGCCAGCAAGGGTAATGTTGTCGGTTGCATCACCGTCAAAACCCTGCAATAAACTACCCTTTTGAGCAAAAATTGCCGTGGAGGCGTTGCTGGAACTCTTATTACCTTGAGCATTTATGGTTGTGCCATTAAGCGTGACATTATTTCCCCGGGCCCCTTCCAGAGATATCCCTGTCGCACTACCTTTTTCATTTTTTGTAACGAAATTACCGCCATTAACAACAACATCGCCAGTTGAATCAATGACCATTGCAGTCCGGACATAGGTGCCTTCACCTTGAGCTGTGATGGTGGAGCCTGTAGCATTAATCACAACATTTTTGTCACCGCTAACTTTTACACCTTCAGCGAATTTGTTGTCTGCCGTTGATTCAGCAGTAATATCATGACCAGCAAAATCAACATTAAGGTCTTCATCTGCCGCATTAATTGTTACGGCTGTAATCTGTTTGTCTGCTGTATTGTTAATAACAACATCTTGATCCAGAGTCGTCTTATCTTTATCCAATGTAACCGGTGTAGTTGATACCGCGTTATCAGCAGCGAATGCTGGTGCAGAAAGAGCCATAACAATAGCTGTCGCTAATGCGCTGCGGTAAAATGCCTTACTGTTTTTCATGAAGAAATTCTCCATTCTGGTAACTAATTTCAATTTCCCACTTATTTATATTTATGCAGAGATAAAGCCTGCGTCCCTGCATTTACCACCACGGAATACCTGTTGGTATTTCCGTTTTCACGCAATGTCATGGCATTCGTTGTTTCCAATGCATTTCCATCACCGTGAAAATTATTGCTGCTCAGCAGCAGGGCTTCCCGCAATGACATGCTGTCCGGTATTCCCCAACGCTTTTTTAGCGACTGCTCGGCAAGCCATATCTGTCTTATCCCCGTTTTGAGAAACTGCGCACTGTATTCCCAGCTGTGTCCGGCAAGAAGCAACGACAACACCTTCTTTTGCTTTTCCGGGAAGCGTTCTGACATGACGATTGTCTTTGTGCGGTTATTCACCTCTTTCATAAAGACAGAGTAACTGTCCATAACTGGCAAAATTTCTGCATGTTTCAGCCCTGAAAACCCACCAGAGGTATTTGCAATACTGATAACTCGCTCTACTGACATTCCTGGTTTCAGTAACCTCAGGTTTTTGAGAACGCCAGAAATACTCACATCCGGTGGCAGAAAAAAGGGCGCGACGCACAACACCACCACGAATGAGTGATCCCGATAAAATCGGAACCACATTTCAGCGCATTCGGCAGGTCGCCCTGCCGATATCACGACACTCTGTGGCCAGTGCCGCAATTTATTGCGTAACTCCTCTTCTGTTCCGATGCAGGTAACATTGCCGACAGAACCGGTTGATAGAGCTGCGAACTGCGCTGGTACAATTCCTGAGGGACAGAAAAGAACGAAACGCATCCTTCCCTCACAGATGTCAGTACGCCAGCACGCTGTACAGGCTGTACAGCGTGCCTCCCAATCCTGCAGCCCAGAGCAGTAGAAATATTTTGGCTCCTACACTGTAGCGAGTCCGTATGCGCCGCAGTGGGGGGTAGTAACAACGCTGCTGTGTCATAACAATCCTGGTCTTTTTTTAGACATATTTTTTCTTTGTCCGGAAAGTACTTTTCCGGAAATGGCGTCAGAATTTATTGATTCACCAACGGCAACTTTCTCTGGATAAAGGATTCCGGATACCATGTTCTGCACATACTGAGTGAGTCGATGAGCGGAATGTTGTCCGATATATTTTGCATGTAGCCGTATATTCCGTTTCACTCTGCTGTCACCGCATCCCGTATAGAGCAGCCTGAAATCGCTCAGTGTTCCCAGTCCAAGTTTCATTAAAGCCCGTGTGGCAATCGCATGCAGGGTCTTTGAACTGCGTTGTTCATAACGGGCAATCTCACTGAAACTCATGCCCTGCATCAGAATCTTAAGCACGCTCAACTCCCGTGCAGTCAGGAGCCAGAAATCGCTCATATCGCCGGGCAAAGGACGTAGTAACCAGCGGATAATTTGATTCTGATAACGACTCGCTGTCAGCATGGTGCCGATGCGTGGGAAGCCGTTATACAGACTTGCAGCAGGAGCATTATCGAACCAGTCGGAGTCACCGGTCAGGCAGACCTGCCATTGCCCGGCATCACTCCGCAAACGGGCGAGACAAGCCAGAAGAACCAACTCCCCTGAAGGAAGCGAAGGGATATCAGCTAACAGGTAGCCACAGGAGGTCTTTAAAACGAATTCAACCTCTGTAGTGACGTTGCTGTACACCCGCACGATATACCTGTCCGTTGGGATGAGAGACTCCAGTGCCAACCTGGTGAACTGACAGGCACTGATAATAACCAGAGGCTTCTTCATTCAGACTCGTCCACGCCATTGCTACAAAACCTGACATTTTGATTCAAAATGTCAGGTTTGGTTTAATAGCCTGAATATTTAATTTTCTTGGAATATAAATCTAATTTATTTGATTTTTATTGTTTTTAATTTTGTATTATTTAACAATATGGGCGAAAGTTAATCACTGGTATGACCTTTGTGATTAATCATTTCAAATCATGGGGTTATTTTACTTTAGCTAGAAATATCAACATGTTATGTGTTTTATTTAATTGAATGGGCTGTTTTTTTATGGAAGAATTGAGGAAAACGTAGGAATCTGACATTTTGAATCAGAAGGTACTGTTTTAACGAGGCTTTTTTTTCCACACCCCTTTAAAACGAGCAGCATTACTGGCTGTGTATCTGACAGTATGCTGAATATTTCGATGACCCAGATAATCCTGAAGTAGTCGGGTATCGACACCATTGTCAGCCAGAGCAAAACCACAGGCATGACGTAACATATGAGGATGTGCTTTTACAGCTAATCCTGCACGTTTTCCAGCCTCACGAATGATAGAAAAAAAATGTTGTCTGCTGATAGGGCGGCGTTTCCGGGAGAGAAAAAGCCAGTCTCCTTCAACTCCGTTTTCAATTAACTTCCTCTGCTTAAGCCACAACTTGATCAAATTATATTCATCAGGAAGAAGAGGATGTGTTGTCGAGAAACCATTTTTAATACGCCGAATATTAAGTTGTTTTCCAGATGCATCAATATCGGATAAACGTAAATCAAGAAGTTCACTGGCCCTAAAACCGTGAATGAAAGCCATCATAATCAGACAGCGATTTCTTTCAGGAAAGGATATGCTCTGGGCTGCATCCATCAGCCTGTAGACTTCATCCTGTGTGAGATATTTTCTCGTCATACGCCACCGTGTACAGTTGTAAAAAAAAGAGAGGCACACCCAGATAAGTATGCCTGCAATCAGAACGTTATCGATGTAATCTCATTATCTCATTAATAAGATTTTTTGAATAGTAGTTCTACGCAACAGATTAAATATGAACTATTTATTGTGCAGCTTTTCTACAAGTCATTTTTAATGCGTATTTTTATCTACTATGATGTGAAAAAAATAAATATTAAAACTATGAGTGACAGGTCGTGTGGGATGTGTGTTACGTCTAATGTTTTAGTAATTTTTATTAGTTTTGAGATATTTAACATCATTTCCTGTGAGATTGTCTTGTTGTGTATCCAATTGATTTTACTTTTGTTTTTTTTGATGCATAAATTTGGAGGATAGAAAGTAAGATTAGCTTAATATCAATGATATGAATTTATAAATACATATTGTTGCAAGGTGTTCTTTACTTTTTTGGTCGTGAGTAAATCATTGTTAATGGGTTCTACTCATAAATTAAAAATATTCATTTAAATGATTTTTACTTTTTGTATATCTCAATTTGTTTATTTTGCATTCATTTGATGGAGAGTATTCCAACACTTTTTATTTTTCGCAAAAAACTTATTAACAACTTTTTATTATCAATTGAAAATTAATGTAAACTAAAATGTTAGCGAAGCGATAATCTTGTGCTAAAAAATATTTAAGCATGATGATTAATTAAAGAAGAGTAAAAATAAATCACTGCTAATAAATTATACGAATCGTGTTTAAAGCTCCATGTGGTTTTGGTCTGACTTATTTTTGTACTCGTTACAAGAACCCTTTTCGTATATGCTAACCGTGAGCGGGAATGAACAGGTAACCATAGCCAGGAACATTAGCGGCGTAATTCTTAAGCTGAGTGGTATTTCATCTGTAGTTTATCTGTGTATGCATAGCACCTTCATCAGCCAGATTGAGCAAGTCAGCTTAGAATTTGCTGGCGAGATTGTCACGATGAAGCATGAGAGTTACCTCAGTGTTTTATATAAGGATTCGGTCCTCATAGTAGAACGGTAACTCTCAATCTGATCGGTTCCTGAGTCAGTTCACATCACGACTCATTTTTTCGCTCTCACCGTCATCCCATTTGCCACAAAATATCCCGCCGTGCTCCTCGGCAACGCTTCCTTCCCACGAATCATATCCGCTATTTTCTCGCCAATCATAATCGTCGTGGCGTTCAAATTGCCGGTGATAATTTGCGGCATAATTGACGCATCCACCACGCGCAGGCCTTCCAGCCCGTGTACGCGGCCTTCGCCGTCAACCACAGCCATCTCGTCATAACCCATTTTGCAGGTACCGCACGGATGAAACGCGGTTTCGGCGTGGTTACGCACGAACTCATCGAGCTGCTCATCCGTCTGGCATTCGACACCAGGGCTGATTTCGCGGCCACGGTATTGATCCAGCGCGGGTTGATGCATGATCTCGCGGGTGATGCGAATTGCGTCGCGGAACTCCTGCCAGTCCTGCTCGTGCGACATGTAGTTAAACAGAATTCCCGGATGCTGGTGCGGGTCGCGGGATTTAATCCGCACATGCCCACGGCTTGGCGAGCGCATCGATCCGACATGGCATTGGAAGCCGTGCTCTTTCACTGCGTTCGAGCCGTTATAGTTAATCGCCACTGGCAGGAAATGGTACTGAATATTCGGCCACGCAAATTCCTCACGGCTGCGAATAAATCCGCCTGCTTCAAAGTGGTTGCTGGCACCAACGCCGGTGCCGCCAAACAGCCACTCCGCACCGATTCTCGGCTGATTCCACCACTGCAGAGCAGGGTAGAGGGAAACCGGTTCTTTGCACTCGTATTGCAGATACATCTCCAGGTGATCCTGAAGATTTTCGCCGACGCCGGGTAATTCATGCACCAGCGGAATATCAAACTCCGCCAGCAGTTCAGCGTTGCCGACGCCGGAGCGTTGCAGGATCTGCGGTGAAGCAATCGCGCCTGCACATAACAGCACTTCTTTATTCGCCGCCGCGCGGGTCGGAATGGTGCTGTCGCCTTCCAGCCACTCGACGCCCACCGCGCGTTTGCCGTCAAAAATGATGTGATCGGTCATGGCGTGAGTACGAATGGTCAGGTTAGGGCGCGATTTGGCCTGATCGAGATAGCCACGCGCGGTGCTGGCGCGACGGCCATGCGGCGTGACGGTGCGATCCATCGGGCCAAAACCTTCCTGCTGATAGCCGTTGAGATCGTCCGTGCGCGGGTAGCCTGCCTGCATGCCCGCTTCAATCATCGCTTCAAACAGCGGATTGACGCCGGGTTTGGAGGTGATGACGCTCACCGGGCCATCGCCACCGTGGTAATCGTTCTCGCCCACATCGCGAGTCTCGGCCTTGCGGTAGTAGGGCAGGCAGTCGAGATAACTCCAGTTCTCCAGACCAGGTTCTTGTGCCCAGTTATCGAGATCCAGCGCATTGCCACGGATGTAGCACATACCGTTGATCAGCGATGAACCGCCCAGACCTTTGCCGCGTCCGCACTCCATGCGGCGGTTGTTCATAAACGGTTCGGGTTCCGTCTCATAGGCCCAGTTGTAGCGTTTGCCCTGTAGCGGGAACGCCAACGCGGCGGGCATCTGGGTGCGGAAGTCAAAGCGATAGTCCGGGCCGCCTGCTTCAAGCAGCAGCACGGTTGTGTTCGGATCTTCAGTCAGACGGGTAGCGAGAACGTTGCCGGCTGAGCCGGCACCAATAATGATGTAGTCAAATTGCAAATAAACCTCCTGGTTAGAATATGGACTGGAATTTAGCCATCTCAACCTGGATGGACTTCACCTGGGTGTAACTCTGGAGCGTCATCACGCCGTTCTCGCGACCAATGCCGGAGTGTTTGTAGCCGCCAACGGGCATCTCTGCCGGGGATTCGCCCCAGGTGTTGATCCAGCAAATACCCGCTTCCAGCTGATGAATGACGCGATGCGCACGGTTCAGGTCCGCCGTCACGATACCCGCCGCCAGACCGTAGTCGGTATCGTTAGCGCGGCGAATGACTTCGTCTTCCGACTCGTAGATCAGAATGGACATCACCGGCCCGAAAATCTCTTCTCGCACAATGGTCATATCGTCGCTGCAATCGGTGAACACGGTCGGTGCAACCCATGCGCCGTTATCGAAGCCATCACCTTTCAGTACATCGCCGCCGCACAGTACGCGCGCGCCTTCCTCTTTGCCTTTGGCGATGTAACGCAGCACGTTATCGCGATGCGGGAAGCTGACCAGCGGGCCGAAGTTAGTTTGCGGATCGAAAACGTCGTCCGCGCGAATGCGCTCAACGCGAGCCAGAATCTTTTGTTCAAATGCGGCTTTGCATTTCGCCGGAACGAAGACGCGGGTGCCGTTGGTACACACCTGACCGGAGCTGAAGAAGTTCGCCATCATGGCGATATCAGCGGCGAGCTCGAGATCTGCATCGTCGAAAACGATCAGCGGTGATTTACCGCCCAGCTCCATGGTCACTTCTTTCAGGGAGGAAGCCGCCGAGTTAGCCATCACTTTTTTGCCGCTGGCGACACCGCCGGTAAATGACACTTTGGCAATGCCCGGATGCTCGGTCAGATACTGCCCGGTTTCCGCACCTACGCCCGGCAGCACGTTAAATACGCCGTCCGGCAGGCCCGCTTCGCTGTAAATTTCGGCCAGCTTTAACGCGGTAAGCGGGGTGACTTCGCTCGGTTTGAAAATCATCGCGTTGCCTGCCGCCAGCGCGGGGGCGGATTTCCACAAGGCAATCTGGATCGGGTAGTTCCATGCGCCAATCCCTGCCACTACGCCCAGCGGTTCGCGGCGGGTATAAACAAATGACGTCTCACGCAATGGGATCTGGCTGCCTTCCAGCGACGGGATCAGCCCGGCGTAGTACTCCAGCACGTCCGCACCGGTAACGATATCGACGGTTGAGGTTTCCGAATATGCTTTTCCGGTGTCGAGGGTTTCCAGTTTTGCGAGTTCGTCATTGCGTTCACGCAGAATATCAACGGCCCGACGCAGAATACGCGAGCGCTCCATAGCGGTCATCGCCGCCCAGATTTTTTGCCCCTGTTGGGCACTCTTCACGGCGCGATCGACATCCTCACGCCCGGCGGCCTGCACGGTCGCCAGCACGTTACCGTTGGCCGGGTTAATGGTCTCGAAGGTGTGACCGCTGGTGGCGGAGGTATAACCACCATGTATATAAAGCTGCTGTTCTGCCATTCGGGACATCACGTCTCCTCGGTTAATCGGTGGATAAATGCTGAGTAATAAAGTGACGGGTCAGCGAGTGTGCGAGAGGTTTATCCAGCGGTTTGCCGCTCAGTGCCGCGCGCAGCCATAATCCGTCAATTAGCGCGGCAAGGCCGTAGCCCGCTTCCTGTGCCTGTTGGCGCGGTAACTCGCGGCGAAATTCGCTCACCAGATTCGACAATAAGCGGCGGCTACTGACCTGCTGCAAGCGATAGAGCATCGGCTGATGCATACTGCTGGCCCAGAAGGCCAGCCAGGCTTTCATCGCCGCACTGCTCACCTGGGTTTCATCGAAGTTTCCGCCAACAATCGCCTGTAATCGCAGCTCTGCACTGCCCTGCGGAAGTGCATGTAATCGATTCAAAACCGCGTCACGCAGCTGACTGGTGATATCGCGCATGGTTGCTTCCAGCAGACCATTTTTGTCCCTGAAATAGTGGCTGATGATCCCCGTAGAAACGCCTGCACGGCGGGCGATCTGCGCGATCGTTGCATCGTGCATGCCCACTTCATTTATTGCTTCCAGCGTGGCGTCGATCAGTTGTCTGCGCCGGATCGACTGCATCCCCAATTTGGGCATTTTCGCCACTCCATTCATCAGCGTTGTTTATCTATTAAAGCGGTTATTGATTGGACGTTCAATATAAAATGTGTCTTAATTGTTACTAATTTGATTTTAAATGGTAACAATAACAGTGGGGATACTGGATGACAGACCTTTCACACAGCAGGGAAAAGGACAAAATCAATCCGGTGGTGTTTTACACTTCCGCCGGACTGATTTTGTTGTTTTCCCTGACAACGATTCTGTTTCGCGACTTCTCGGCCCTGTGGATTGGCCGCACGCTGGACTGGGTCTCTAAAACCTTCGGTTGGTACTATCTGCTGGCGGCAACGCTCTATATTGTCTTTGTGGTCTGTATCGCTTGTTCGCGTTTTGGTTCGGTGAAGCTCGGGCCAGAACAATCAAAACCGGAATTCAGTCTGCTGAGTTGGGCGGCGATGCTGTTTGCTGCCGGGATCGGTATCGACCTGATGTTCTTCTCCGTAGCCGAACCGATAACGCAGTATATGCAGCCGCCGGAAGGCGCGGGACAGACGATTGAGGCCGCGCGTCAGGCGATGGTCTGGACGCTGTTTCACTACGGCTTAACCGGCTGGTCGATGTATGCGCTGATGGGCATGGCGCTCGGATACTTTAGCTATCGTTATAATTTGCCGCTCACTATCCGCTCGGCGCTGTACCCGATCTTCGGTAAACGGATTAACGGGCCGATAGGTCACTCAGTGGATATTGCTGCGGTGATCGGCACCATCTTCGGTATTGCCACTACGCTCGGTATCGGTGTGGTACAGCTTAACTATGGCTTGAGCGTGCTGTTTGATATTCCCGATTCGATGGCGGCGAAAGCGGCACTGATCGCCTTGTCGGTGATCATCGCCACTATCTCGGTGACATCCGGTGTTGATAAGGGCATTCGCGTGTTATCGGAACTCAACGTTGCGCTGGCGCTGGGATTGATCCTGTTCGTGTTGTTTATGGGCGACACCTCGTTCCTGCTTAATGCACTGGTGCTGAATGTTGGCGACTATGTGAATCGCTTTATGGGCATGACACTCAACAGTTTTGCCTTCGACCGTCCGGTTGAGTGGATGAATAACTGGACGCTCTTCTTCTGGGCATGGTGGGTGGCATGGTCGCCGTTTGTCGGCTTGTTCCTGGCGCGTATCTCGCGTGGGCGTACCATTCGCCAGTTCGTGCTGGGCACGTTGATTATTCCGTTTACCTTCACGCTGTTATGGCTCTCGGTATTCGGCAATAGCGCGCTGTATGAAATCATCCACGGCGGCGCGGCATTTGCCGAGGAAGCGATGGTCCATCCGGAGCGCGGCTTCTACAGCCTGCTGGCGCAGTATCCGGCGTTTACCTTTAGCGCCTCCGTCGCCACCATTACTGGCCTGCTATTTTATGTGACCTCGGCGGACTCCGGTGCGCTGGTGCTGGGGAATTTCACCTCGCAGCTTAAAGATATCAACAGCGACGCCCCCGGCTGGCTGCGTGTCTTCTGGTCGGTGGCGATTGGCCTGCTGACGCTAGGCATGCTGATGACCAACGGGATATCCGCGCTGCAAAACACCACGGTGATTATGGGCCTGCCGTTCAGCTTTGTGATCTTCTTCGTGATGGCGGGGTTGTATAAATCTCTGAAGGTAGAAGATTACCGCCGTGAAAGTGCCAACCGCGATACCGCACCGCGACCGCTGGGGCTTCAGGATCGCCTGAGCTGGAAAAAACGTCTCTCGCGCCTGATGAATTATCCGGGCACGCGTTACACTAAACAGATGATGGAGACGGTCTGTTATCCGGCAATGGAAGAAGTGGCGCAGGAACTGCGGTTGCGCGGCGCGTACGTGGAGCTAAAAAACCTGCCGCCGGAAGAGGGACAACAGTTGGGGCATCTGGATTTGTTGGTGCATATGGGCGAAGAGCAGAACTTTGTCTATCAGATTTGGCCGCAGCAATATTCAGTGCCGGGCTTTACCTACCGCGCACGTAGCGGGAAATCGACCTACTACCGACTGGAAACCTTCCTGTTAGAAGGCAGCCAGGGCAACGACCTGATGGACTACAGCAAAGAGCAGGTGATCACCGATATTCTCGACCAGTACGAGCGGCACCTTAACTTTATCCATCTCCATCGTGAAGCGCCGGGCCATAGCGTGATGTTCCCGGACGCGTGATTGTTATTGCATAAAACCGCGCCATGTCTGCATATGGCGCGGTTTCTCTTACCTCTTGATACGTTATATCTGTACAGTTAAGCCCTTAGTATCGATTGATGATTGCCAGGCAACAGATAATAAAAAAGAAAAGAACTATTGAAGCCCAAAAACTACGTTTGGACTGTTGTGAATGTTCAATAAGCTTAGTCTTATTTAATGTAAATATTGGTGCTAATTTGAAATGACGCTTTATTCATGGGGAACGCGTAGCGCAAATCAACTAAAATCAATGTAACCGTTTGTTGTTTAAGGTTTAATTGTCTGTGTCTGATATTTTATTGATTGTTTTAAATATTGTTTTTATTGTCATTGTTATAATGTTGGCTATCTATTGCTGAATGGATTCAGTCTTAAGAAGCAGGTTGTTAAGGGATAGGCATAGAGTAATGACGTGTATGCATAACCAACATCTTTACTCATTATGTCATTGAATGTTGACGCTATGTGTTTATGAGGTTGAGGTATTTTCAGTTGATCTGGATTGTTAAATTCATATAATGCGCCTTTACTCATGAATGGGCGTCAATACGTAGTGGGAAATTATAAATATCGAAATAGTCCAACTACTTCTTTATTACCAAAAATGAGTATCTGAATTTTAATATTGCATTCTTGCGTGATTATCTCCTGAGTTTGACTTGTGATTACCTTTTTAAGGTATTTAGCGTAACTGTTTTTGAGCGAGCATCAGAGGTAAAGATAATCTTCTTGATAGTGATGTGGGATGTTATACGTATGGCATCGCTAATGTTTATGGTTACCCCTTATGTGTGCTCAGGAATCCACAGGTAATCACTCATACTGAACAGCGATAAAAGATAAAAGGTGTGTTCATGAATTCATGTGATTTTCGTGTTTTTCTGCAAGAGTTCGGTACAACGGTTCATTTGTCATTGCCTGGTAGCGTATCCGAGAAAGAACGACTGCTACTCAAGCTGCTGATGCAGGGAATGTCTGTAACAGAAATATCACAGTACAGAAATCGCAGTGCAAAGACCATTTCACATCAAAAGAAACAGCTCTTTGAGAAACTGGGGATTCAGAGCGATATTACTTTCTGGCGGGATATTTTCTTTCAGTACAATCCGGAGATCATATCCGCCACGGGTAATAATAGTCACAAATATATTAATGATAATCACTATCACCATATCGTCACGCCTGAAGCCATCAGTCTGGCGTTGGAAAACCACGAGTTTAAACCGTGGATCCAACCGGTTTTCTGCGCGCAGACTGGGGTACTGACAGGCTGTGAAGTGCTTGTCCGCTGGGAACATCCACAAACGGGAATGATCCCACCGGATCAGTTTATTCCTCTGGCGGAGTCATCCGGTCTTATTGTCATAATGACTCGCCAGCTGATGAAACAGACTGCGGATATTCTGATGCCGGTAAAACATTTGCTGCCGGACAATTTCCATATTGGTATCAACGTCTCGGCGGGCTGTTTTTTGGCTGCGGGATTTGAAAAAGAGTGTCTGAACCTGGTTAAGAAATTAGGTAACGATAAAATCAAGCTGGTTCTTGAGCTGACGGAACGTAATCCTATTCCGGTAACGCCAGAAGCCAGAGCGATATTTGACAGCCTTCATCAGCACAATATTACTTTTGCGCTGGATGACTTTGGTACGGGTTATGCGACCTATCGTTACTTGCAGGCGTTCCCGGTCGATTTTATTAAAATTGACAAGTCGTTTGTGCAAATGGCGAGTGTCGACGAAATCTCCGGTCATATTGTGGACAATATTGTCGAACTGGCGCGTAAGCCTGGTCTGAGTATCGTGGCGGAAGGGGTAGAAACCCAGGAGCAGGCGGATTTAATGATCGGTAAAGGCGTTCACTTTTTACAGGGCTATTTGTACTCTCCGCCAGTACCGGGTAATAAATTTATCTCTGAATGGGTAATGAAAGCAGGTGGTTGATGTAAACCGCTATTCACAGCGCATCGGGAGGTTGGCAGCGATTAATTCTCCCGATGCAGTAAATCCTGATAGATCCCCGTTAATATGCCATTTGGCGCAAATTGTTTTTTAATCCACTGCGTCACCTGACCGGTGGCAGAGTGCTGGGTTGCGAGTAACATGCGTGAATCCTGGCGCGGGTTATGGATTTGTCGGGTAACCAGCAAGGATTGCGCCATCGCCTCACGGACCATGTAATCCGGCAAAAAACCAATTCCTTCACCTAAAATCTGGCACTGACATTTGGTGTTGAAATCTGGCACCAGAATTGACTCCTGCCCATGCAGCAACCAGCCCACTTTTTTATTAATCGTATGCGCGGTGTCCTCCACCATGATATTAGGGTAGAGACGCAGCTGGCTTTCGGCGATCGGCTCCGGCACAAAGGCTAATGGGTGATCCGGGGCGATGGCAAAAGCCCAGCGAATCGCGCCAATCTCCGTGTAATCAATGCCGCCGCCGTCCAGCAGCGTGTCGGGCGCGCCGATGGCGATATTTGCCTGATTATTAATAATCGCATCCCAGACGCCGTTATACACTTCGGTGGTGACGGTAATCTGGCAGGTAGGAAACTGCTTTTTCAGCACCTGTAATAAGCGTGCGGTGTGTTTGGGCGTATAAAGCAGCTGATTAATACAAATGCGCACACGCGCTTCTATGCCCTGCGAAATAGTATCGATACTGCGTTTAATGGCATGAAAATCATTCAGCAGGTCGGTAGCTTTGCGGAAAAAATAACGCCCGGACTCCGTTAACTCAATGCTGCGGGTACTGCGAGTGAACAGCACCACATCCAGCCCCGTCTCCATACGTTTAATGGTGTAGCTAATGGCGGAAGTGGTTAAACCCAACTCTTCTGCGGCTTTACTGAAGCTGCCAAAACGCGCAGCGGTAGTAAATGCCAACAGATTCTCTTCGGTAAAAATTGAGTTCATTGACCCGCTCCCGCCATTTTCGATTCTGAATTTCTCCAGCCATGACTGTAGAGGTATCCATTAAAGATGGATAATCATTTTTGAATAACTTTTAATACCCGTCGCTTTTGGTCGTCGCTTCGCTTAATTTTTGTCCGCCGTATTCTGAAATTATCCCCACGCAGTTACCCGCCAGAAAACCCAGTAATGTCACCGTCCAGTTCATCCCGCTGGCAAAAAATAGCGTCATGCCGAGAAAGCCTCCGGGAATAAAAGACAGTAACCAGAAACGCCCTTGCCAGACCACCACCGCCGAGAAGGGTACAGTCGTAATCACGCTCGCCCAGAACGCGGACAGTCCACTCACCGGGGCCAGCCAACCGGCAGCCAGCGCGGCGAAAAACGCCCACACCATCCCGGAATAATTAACCGCCAGGCTTTTGATAAACCCCGATTTACCGCCGCCTGCGGCATAAAAACTGCAAAAGGCGACGAAGCCAATGGTTCCTAATAATTCCCATCCCTGAGAGAGCCCGACATGTGAAGACACTAACTGCCAAAGCCCTGCACAAATACCGACGGTGACACCCGTTGCCGTGAGTCCGTTCATCTTGTTCCCCTCTGGTTAGACATGGACGAAAGCTACTCTTACATGTGCAGACTATAGAGAAATAAAACCTGATTGAGTGAAAGGGTATCGGGTCAAAGAAACAAATATTGCACTACCGCACACGGCGAAAAGATTGTTGAACATCATTCAACAAAAAGGCGAAATACGGCGAATTAAATTTAAGCGGGTTCTTTTATCAGATTATCGTTGCTATTCTCAATTCATCGAAAACAGCCACAAAAACCAGGGGAATGTGAATGACTATAAAAAATCTACCTGCCGACTATTTATTGGCTGCACAACAGGGCGATATCGATAAAGTAAAAAACTGCCTTGCGCTGGGTGTCGATATTAATACCTGCGATCGCCACGGGAAAACGGCAATTACGCTGGCAAGTTTATATCAGCAATATGCTTGCGTTCAGGCATTAATTGACGCCGGAGCGGATATTAATAAACAAGATCATACCTGTTTAAATCCTTTTTTAATTAGCTGTCTGAACGATGATTTAACGCTACTACGAATTATTTTACCGGCTAAACCCGATCTTAATTGCGTAACCCGTTTTGGCGGTGTCGGCCTGACGCCTGCCTGTGAAAAAGGCCATTTAAGTATTGTAAAAGAGCTTTTGGCAAATACGGAGATTAACGTTAACCAGACTAACCATGTTGGCTGGACACCGTTGCTGGAAGCGATTGTGCTTAACGATGGCGGGATTAAACAGCAGGCGATTGTCCAGTTATTGCTGGAACACGGTGCCAGCCCGCATCTGACCGATAAATATGGCAAAACGCCGCTGGAACTGGCGCGGGAACGGGGCTTTGAAGAGATTGCGCAGTTGCTGATCGCCGCAGGTGCATAAACCGGGAGGCTTGTTATCAACACACCAGAAAAACGGTGTGTGTGGGCGCTAACTGCGGATGCTGATTTTCTGGCGCAGCGGGGGCAAGGACAGGTTGAACAGGTCTTTGCCAGAGCGGTAAATATCGCACTCCCGGCTCGCCAGCAGTTGCTGACGCTGCTTTGTGAAGAGTACGACAATGCGCCAAACAGTTGTCGGTTGGCACTCACTCACTTTAATGGTCTGTTCCGGCATGGTGATAAGGTTCAGTTTGACGATCAAGGCATTACGGTTGGTCAACATCTTCATATAGAGATGAGTCATTGCCAGCGTTGGCTGTCCCCAACCTTGCAAATGACCGCTCTGAATTTTCACCTTATCGCCTGGCAACAGTGGCACGACATTATTCATCAGCACCTGGGGGAAAATGAAACCCTGTTTAATTATCGCGGCGATAATCCGTTTTATCAGGCGTTAAATAAAGAACTACATATTAAACGACGGGCAGTTATTCAGGCCGTAAACGATAAACAAAATATCGCCTCAGCAGTCGCCAGTATGATGGGCTTAGGGATTGGCCTTACGCCATCAGCCGATGATTATCTGACCGGACTGGTACTTATTTTATTTATTTCCGGGCATCCGGCAGAAAAATACAAAGAGGAATTTTATCGCGGTCTGCAACGCGGCAGAAATAATACCACGTTATTAAGTGCCATCACGCTGGAAGCCGCATTACAACAACGCTGCCGGGAAAATATTCATCGTTTTATTCACAACATTATTTATGACATCCCTGGGAACGCAACTCAGGCAATAGAAAAAATTAAACATATTGGCTCCAGTTCCGGCTGCGACATGCTGTATGGCATGGCCGATGGTTGTGCGCTGAGCCAAACTTACGGAGGGAATTATGTCAGTTAAAATAGTCATTAAACCGAATACCTATTTTGATTCTGTCTCGCTGATGTCTATCTCCACGCGTGCAAATAAACTCGACGGCGTCGAGCAGGCATTTGTGGCGATGGCGACCGAAATGAACAAAGGCGTGTTGAAGAATTTAGGACTGCTGACGCCGGAGCTGGAGCAGGCGAAAAACGGCGACCTGATGATTGTCATCAATGGTAAATCGGGTGTGGACAACGAGCAGTTGCTGGCGGAGATTGAAGAACTGTTCAACACCAAAGCGCAAAGCGGCTCGCACGAGGCGCGTTACGCCACTATTGCCAGCGCCAAAAAGTATATCCCGGAAAGTAACCTGGCAGTGATTTCGGTCAACGGTCTGTTTGCCGCTCGCGAAGCGCGTCAGGCGCTGCAAAATGACCTCAACGTGATGCTGTTTTCCGATAATGTCTCAGTTGAAGATGAACTGGCGCTCAAACAGTTGGCCCATGAAAAAGGGCTGCTGATGATGGGGCCAGACTGCGGCACGGCGATTATCAACGGCGCGGCGCTCTGCTTTGGTAACGCCGTGCGTCGCGGCAACATCGGTATTGTTGGCGCATCTGGCACCGGCAGCCAGGAATTGAGCGTCCGTATCCATGAATTTGGTGGCGGCGTTTCACAACTGATCGGCACCGGCGGGCGCGACCTGAGCGAGAAAATCGGTGGCCTGATGATGCTCGATGCCATCGGGATGCTGGAAAACGATCCGCAAACTGAAATCATTGTGCTTATCTCCAAACCGCCTGCGCCTGCGGTGGCTCGCAAAGTGCTGGAACGCGCACGCGCCTGCCGCAAGCCAGTGGTGGCCTGCTTCCTCGGTCGTGGCGAAACGTCAGTGGATGAGCAGGGGCTACAGTTTGCTCGCGGCAGCAAAGAGGCGGCATTGAAAGCGGTGATGCTCTCCGGCGTGAAACAAGAACATCTCGACCTGCATACGCTTAACCAGCCGTTGATTGCGGATGTGCGGGCGCGTCTGCAACCGCAGCAGAAATACATTCGTGGTCTGTTCTGCGGCGGTACGCTGTGTGACGAAACCCTGTTCGCGGTGATGGAAAAACATGGCGATGTCTACAGCAATATCCAGCCCGATCCTGAATTCCGCCTGCAAGATATCAACCGCAGCATCAAACACACCTTCCTCGATTTTGGCGATGATGACTTCACCAACGGCAAGCCGCATCCAATGATTGACCCGACCAACCGTATCAGCCGCTTGATCGAAGAAGCGCGCGATCCAGAAGTGGCGGTGATCGTGATGGATTTTGTGCTCGGATTTGGATCGCATGAAGATCCGGTCGGTTCCACCATCGAGGCGATCAAAGAAGCGAAAGCGATCGCCGCTGCCGAAGGACGCGAGTTGATCATTCTCGCCTATGTGCTGGGCACCGATCTCGATACGCCATCATTAGAACAACAAAGCCAGATGCTGCTTGATGCCGGAGTGATTCTGGCGAGCAGCAGCACCAATACCGGATTGCTGGCGCGTGAATTTATCTGCAAAGGGGAGGAAGCCTGATGAGCCAGTCACTGTTTAGCCAACCGTTGAACGTTATTAACGTCGGTATCGCCATGTTTAGCGATGATCTGAAAAAGCAGCATGTAGAAGTGACCCAACTCGACTGGACGCCGCCGGGGCAGGGCAATATGCAGGTGGTGCAGGCACTGGACAACATTGCCGATTCGCCGCTGGCGGACAAAATCACCGCCGCTAACCAGCAGGCGCTGGAGCGCATTATCCAGTCGCATCCGGTGCTGATTGGTTTTGATCAGGCGATTAACGTGGTGCCGGGCATGACGCCGAAAACCATTCTTCACGCCGGGCCGCCGGTCACCTGGGAAAAAATGTGCGGCGCGATGAAAGGCGCGGTCACCGGAGCGCTGGTGTTTGAAGGACTGGCGAAAGATCTCGACGAGGCGGCTGAGCTGGCGGCTTCCGGGGAGATCACCTTCTCGCCGTGCCACGAGCACGACTGTGTGGGATCGATGGCGGGCGTCACCTCGGCCTCGATGTTTATGCACATCGTGAAAAACAAAACCTATGGCAACGTCGCTTATACCAACATGAGCGAGCAGATGGCGAAGATTTTGCGTATGGGCGCTAACGACCAGAGCGTGATCGACCGCCTCAACTGGATGCGCGATGTGCAGGGACCCATGCTGCGCGACGCGATGAAAATTATCGGCGAAATCGATCTGCGCTTAATGCTGGCGCAGGCGCTGCATATGGGCGATGAATGCCATAACCGCAATAACGCCGGGACGACGCTGCTGATTCAGGCGCTGACGCCGGGGATTATTCAGGCAGGTTATTCCGTCGAGCAACAGCGCGAAGTGTTTGAGTTTGTCGCCAGCAGCGACTACTTCTCCGGCCCGACGTGGATGGCGATGTGTAAAGCGGCGATGGATGCGGCGCACGGCATCGAATACAGCACCGTGGTGACCACCATGGCGCGTAACGGCGTCGAGTTCGGCCTGCGGGTCAGCGGCCTGCCGGGGCAGTGGTTTACCGGCCCGGCGCAGCAGGTCATCGGCCCGATGTTTGCCGGTTATAAGCCGGAAGATTCAGGGCTGGATATTGGCGACAGCGCCATCACCGAAACCTACGGTATCGGCGGATTTGCGATGGCGACCGCGCCCGCGATCGTCGCGCTGGTGGGTGGCACGGTGGAAGAGGCTATCGATTTCTCCCGTCAGATGCGTGAAATCACCCTTGGCGAAAACCCCAACGTCACCATTCCGCTGCTCGGTTTTATGGGCGTTCCGTCGGCAATCGACATCACCCGCGTGGGTAGCAGCGGCATTCTGCCAGTGATCAACACCGCCATCGCCCATAAAGATGCGGGCGTCGGCATGATTGGCGCGGGCATTGTGCATCCACCCTTCGCCTGCTTCGAGAAAGCCATTTTTGGCTGGTGCGAACGTTACGGCGTCTGATCTGTAAAGTGCGCGTTGTTTCTGCCGGATGCGGCGTGAACGCCTTATCCGGCCTACGAATGGCGCGGAAATCTGTAGGCCTGATAAGCGTGGCGCTTCAGGCATTGGCCACCACAGCCGGATGCGGCGTGAACGCCTTATCCGGCCTACGAGTGGCGCAAGAATCTGTAGGCCTGATAAGCGTAGCGCATCAGGCAGTCTGGCGTTGGTCATAACCCCATCACCCTCTGTCGCGGACATAACAACATGAAAGAACTTGTGGTCGTTGCCATTGGTGGCAACAGCATTATCAAAGATAACGCCAGCCAGTCGATTGAGCATCAGGCGGAGGCGGTGAAAGCCGTGGCCGATACGGTGCTGGAAATGCTGGCTTCCGATTACGACATTGTGCTGACCCACGGCAACGGGCCGCAGGTCGGGCTGGATTTACGCCGCGCGGAGATTGCCCACGAGCGCGAAGGGCTGCCCTTAACGCCGCTGGCGAACTGTGTGGCGGATACGCAAGGTGGCATTGGCTATCTGATCCAGCAGGCGCTGAACAACCGACTGGCGCGTCACGGCGAGAAAAAAGCCGTCACCGTGGTGACTCAGGTGGAAGTGGATAAAAACGATCCGGGGTTTGCCCATCCCACCAAGCCCATCGGCGAATTCTTTAGTGAAAGCCAGCGTGACGAACTACAAAAGGCAAACCCTGACTGGCGTTTTGTTGAAGATGCCGGACGGGGCTATCGCCGCGTGGTCGCCTCGCCGGAACCGAAACGTATTGTCGAAGCACCTGCCATTAAGGCGCTGATCCAACAAGGTTTTGTGGTGATTGGCGCGGGCGGCGGTGGAATTCCTGTGGTACGCACCGAAGCGGGGGATTACCAAAGCGTGGACGCGGTTATCGACAAAGATCTCTCTACCGCTCTACTGGCTCGCGAAATTCACGCCGACATTCTGGTGATCACCACTGGCGTTGAAAAAGTGTGTATTCACTTTGGCAAACCGCAGCAGCAGGCGCTCGATCGCGTAGATATTGCCACCATGACCCGCTATATGCAGGAAGGGCATTTCCCACCTGGCAGCATGTTGCCAAAAATCATCGCCAGCCTGACGTTCCTGGAACAGGGCGGCAAAGAAGTGATTATCACCACGCCGGAATGCTTGCCTGCGGCGCTACGCGGCGAAACGGGCACCCATATTATTAAAACCTAAGGACGTAAGATGAAAGAAAACAATAGCCGCCGTGAATTTCTGAGCCAGAGCGGTAAGATGGTCACCGCCGCCGCGCTGTTTGGTCCCTCAGTGCCGCTCGCCCATGCGGGGGTAGCTGGCACCCTAAACTGCGAAGCGAACAACACCATGAAAATCACTGACCCGCATTACTATCTCGATAACGTGCTGCTGGAAACCGGTTTTGACTACGAAAATGGCGTGGCGGTACAGACCCGCACGGCGCGCCAGACCGTGGAGATTCAGGACGGTAAAATTGTTGCCCTGCGCGAGAACAAGCAGCATCCGGACGCCACGCTGCCGCACTATGACGCTGGCGGTAAGCTGATGCTGCCCACCACCCGCGACATGCATATTCATCTCGACAAAACCTTCTACGGCGGGCCGTGGCGCTCGCTCAATCGTCCGGCAGGCACCACTATCCAGGACATGATCAAACTCGAGCAGAAAATGCTGCCGGAACTGCAACCGTACACGCAGGAACGGGCGGAAAAACTGATCGATTTATTGCAGTCGAAAGGCACCACCATTGCCCGCAGCCACTGCAATATCGAACCGGTTTCCGGCCTGAAAAATCTGCAAAATTTGCAGGCGGTGCTGGCGCGACGTCAGGCGGGCTTCAAGTGTGAAATCGTCGCCTTCCCGCAGCACGGTTTGCTGCTGTCGAAATCGGAATCCTTAATGCGCGAAGCGATGCAGGCGGGGGCGCATTACGTCGGCGGGCTGGACCCGACCAGTGTTGATGGCGCGATGGAAAAATCCCTCGACACCATGTTCCAGATTGCGCTGGACTATGACAAAGGCGTCGATATTCACCTGCACGAAACCACGCCGGCAGGCGTGGCAGCCATCAATTATATGGTTGAAACGGTGGAGAAAACGCCGCAACTGAAGGGCAAGCTGACCATCAGCCACGCCTTTGCGCTGGCAACGCTCAACGAACAACAGGTAGATAAACTGGCGCACCGGATGGTGGCGCAGCAAATTTCTATCGCCTCGACGGTGCCGATTGGCACGCTGCATATGCCGCTCAAACAGTTGCACGACAAAGGCGTAAAAGTCATGACCGGCACCGACAGCGTTATCGACCACTGGTCACCCTACGGCCTGGGCGACATGCTGGAAAAAGCCAATCTGTACGCGCAGCTCTATATTCGTCCTAACGAACAGAACCTCTCCCGCTCGCTGTTTTTAGCCACTGGCGATGTATTGCCGCTCAACGAAAAAGGCGAGCGCGTGTGGCCCAAAGCGCAGGATGATGCCAGCTTTGTGCTGGTGGACGCCTCCTGTTCCGCCGAGGCGGTGGCGCGTATCTCGCCGAGAACGGCGACGTTCCATAAAGGGCAACTGGTGTGGGGGAGTGTGGCAGGTTGATACGAACTTGATATGTCTGCAACGGTGAACAGTAAGAGATTTAAGCCCCAGGGAGTGGGGCGGCCTGAGTATGAGTGTGTTGGCAGAAATGGACATTATCTTTGAAGAATATGCCCTTATTGACGTTGTGTAGATAACTATTTGTCTACGTGAAAATATCATCAGTTTTGCCGATTTTTGTCTTTTACGGATAGCAAATATCACACTTATAGGCGCTCGCCTTATGGGGAACGTTGCTGCTCTGTTTCATTCAGGCTCGCGGCATGTTAGGGCTGGATCGGGTGGTTTAAATATTGGCTATATTCAATGGACGCGTTTTGCCGCGATGACATATCAGGCATCGCCAAATACACATAGCTAATCAGGAGTAAACACAATGAAGATCAAAGCTGTTGGTGCATATTCCGCTAAACAACCGCTTGAACCGATGGATATCACCCGGCGTGAACCGGGACCGCATGATGTCAAAATCGAAATCGCTTACTGTGGCGTCTGCCATTCCGATCTCCACCAGGTCCGTTCGGAGTGGGCGGGGACGGTTTACCCCTGCGTGCCGGGTCATGAAATTGTGGGGCGCGTGGTAGCCGTTGGTGATCAGGTAGAAAAACATGCGCCGGGCGATCTGGTCGGTGTCGGCTGCATTGTCGACAGTTGTAAACATTGCGAAGAGTGTGAAGACGGGCTGGAAAACTACTGTGATTACATGACCGGCACCTATAACTCGCCGACACCGGATGAACCGGGCCATACTCTGGGCGGCTACTCACAACAGATCGTCGTTCATGAGCGATATGTTCTGCGTATTCGTCACCCGCAAGAGCAGCTGGCGGCGGTGGCTCCTTTATTGTGTGCAGGAATCACCACGTACTCGCCGCTACGCCACTGGCAGGCCGGGCCGGGTAAAAAAGTGGGCGTGGTCGGCATCGGCGGTCTGGGACATATGGGGATTAAACTGGCCCACGCGATGGGGGCGCATGTGGTGGCATTTACCACTTCTGAGTCAAAACGCGAAGCGGCAAAAGCCCTGGGGGCCGATGAAGTTGTTAACTCACGCAATGCCGATGAGATGGTGGCTCATGTGAAGAGTTTCGATTTCATTTTGAATACAGTAGCTGCGCCACATAATCTCGACGATTTTACCACCTTGCTGAAGCGCGATGGCACCATAACGCTGGTTGGTGCGCCTGCGACACCGCATAAATCGCCGGAAGTTTTCAACCTGATCATGAAACGCCGCGCGATAGCTGGTTCTATGATTGGCGGCATTCCAGAAACTCAGGAGATGCTCGATTTTTGCGCCGAACATGGCATCGTGGCTGATATAGAGATGATTCGGGCCGATCAAATTAATGAAGCCTATGAGCGAATGCTGCGTGGTGATGTGAAATATCGTTTTGTTATCGATAATCGCACACTAACAGACTGAAAAAATTAATAAACATCCTGTGGTTTAACATATTAACTTCGCTCCACTTAACTTTTTAGTTAAGGAGAGCGAAATAATATCAAAGTAGTGGTAAACCTATAGCGTAAATTCAGATTGTTAAATTAACTCCACTACTTTACACGTTAGTTATGAGCGATTTCTGATAGTGTCTGGTTTAATCAGAGCTTTATTATCTGCGACGTTTATTTTTATTTAAGAGAGCCACCTGCAAGTTGTTATTCCACCAGAGAGTGAATCGCAAAGCAGGTCATCATTTCATCTGTATATCTGTATGCCAAATGGCATTCCCCCTCCTTTTTCGCCGATATTTTGTTGTGAACGGCGGAGTTTCACTTAAAAAAGCACCAGTAGTGGTTTCGCAGCTATATGGTGTATAAAAAATGTTCTCATACAGATGTTTTGTGAATGTGTGGGTTGACATTCATATGAAAAAAATCATAATTCCATCATGTTTGTGTGGGGTCTTTTCTGTATCTTACGCATCGCACTCAAGCCTGACAGAAAATATGCTGTAAGGCTCATATCAAAAACCGCCATTAGCTCATCAGGAAGAGCAGACGACAACCAGGATTGTTGTATGGTACGGGGTTCGAGGCCTCGATGGCGGTCCAACTTTTCAAAACTTTTCTGAATCAGATCCTCTTATTATCATCCCTGCAAAGTGGAACATTGCCATTGTTTGGCTATTCAAGACGGGTCAGACCAATGAAAAAGCCCACACAGGGGAGAGTGGCTGAAATGGGAAGCTAAAGACTCAAGTAAACTTATCGGAAATAAAGACCACGCATTACGGGGGCTATCATCGTCGATGGTTGGGATTCGGCAAATCAGGTTGATGACGTAGAGAGTAAATTATCTGCTCACCGCTGCGTCACCCCTTCGTAAATCAGGCGTAGCGCGAATACACCAATAATTGCACCAATAACCCGACTGGCAACGCGTTGCATACGCCCATAAGCACGACGCACAGCGGGCAAAGAAAACGCCTGGCTTAGAAAGACTCGCCAGATAATTGATGCGAGCACAATCCCCGCCCAGGCCATTAATCGTGCCCATGTTGGTGTTTCGGCATGTAATGTTACTGAGAAAATACTGATAAAAAATAAAACGGTTTGCGGGTTAGAGAGATCGGTAATTAATCCACGGCGGAAAAAGACATACCAGGGGGCGCTAATCGGTTGTTGTAGTGTGCTCATTTGCGGTGTTGAGTGGCGGCGCATGCTACTACACCACGCAAACCATAAGAGATAAGCGCCGCCGACGATTCTGATAAGCGAAAAAATCTCCTCACACTGCGTAATTAGCGTTGCAAGACCAAACAAACCCAACCCGGAATAAAATGCATCGCCCAGCGCCACGCCCAGCCCGGTCAACACCCCTGCGCGTCGACCGGAAGCCAGGCTGGTTTGTACTACCACAAAGAGATTGGCTCCCGGATTAAAAAAAGTAATCACGAACAATCCTACGGTCAGGTAAACGGCGTGCAAAGGATCCATAGTGATTTCATCCATAAATAAGTGAAGTAACTTCATCATATTTCTACCAAAAATAATCGGGTGCGAGAGAGATCACAAAGTGTCTTATTTCCGGTTACTGGCGTTTATGCCCTGACTGAACTAATTATTAATCAACCCAATAATGTGGGTGGGTGATAGTGTGATAACAACTCTGGAGCCGTAATATGAAAATAATCTCTAAAATGTTAGTCGGTGCGTTAGCGTTTGCCGTTACCAATGTCTATGCCGCAGAATTAATGACCAAAGCGGAATTTGAAAAGGTTGCATCGCAATATGAAAAAATAGGTGATATTTCAACCAGTAATGAAATGTCGACCGCAGATGCGAAAGAAGATTTGATCAAAAAAGCCGATGAAAAAGGGGCTGATGTGTTGGTACTGACCTCTGGTCAAACTGACAATAAGATCCACGGCACGGCAAATATTTATAAGAAGAAGTAATTCTGAATCCTATGTAAACATCCCCGATGCGTAAGTTTATCGGTGATCATCATCTATTGAAATTTATGCCGGATAAAGCGTTCGCGCTGCATTCGGCAGTTCAGCTTTTCAGCCGCCGCCAGAACGTCGTCCGGCTGATACCTAAATAATTCGCCGCTGCTGTTTTATCGCCATTAAATTTCTCCAGTGCCTGTTGTGCTGTCAGCAAGCCTGGAATGGGAGTCTTCGCCGACTCGCGTGCCAGTTCCGGCAGTAGCAGCTGCAAAAATTGCGGCGTTAAATCCGGCGTCGATTCCACACTTAAAAACAGCGCCAGTCGTTCCATCATATTGCGCAGTTCACGAATATTGCCCGGCCAGTCGTAGTGCACCAGCATGGTTTCGCTTGCCTGTAACCCCTGGCGTAATGCGGCAGCAAACGGGGCGGAGAGCGCCGCCAGAGACACTTTCAAAAAGCTTTCCGCCAGCGGCAGAATATCCGCCACCCGCTCGCGTAGCGGCGGCAGTTGCAGGCGTAAAATACTCAGCCGATAAAACAGGTCACGGCGAAACTGCCCTTGCTGCATATCTTCTTCCAGATTGCAGTGAGTGGCGCTAATGACCCGCACATCCACCGGAACAGGCTGATGCCCGCCGACGCGGGTGACCTCTTTTTCTTCCAGCACCCGCAGCAGCCGAGTCTGCAACGGCAGCGGCATTTCGCCTATCTCGTCAAGAAACAGCGTGCCACCGTGGGCGATTTCAAACAGCCCGGCGCGTCCTCCGCGTCGCGAGCCGGTAAACGCCCCTTCCTCATAGCCAAACAGCTCCGCTTCCAGCAGCGATTCGGCAATCGCCCCGCAGTTAACGGCAACAAACGGATGTGACTTTTTGCCCTGTCGCGCATCGTGGCGGGCAAAATATTCCCGATGAATCGCCTGGGCCGCCAGCTCTTTGCCCGTCCCCGTTTCCCCTTCAATCAACACCGCCGCACTGGAGCGGGCATACAGCAAAATAGTCTGCCGCACCTGTTCCATCTGTGGTGATTGACCGAGCATATCGCCCAGCACGTAACGAGTACGCAGGGCGTTGCGGGTGGCATCGTGAGTGTTATGGCGTAACGACATGCGCGTCATATCCAGCGCATCGCTGAACGCCTGGCGTACGGTGGCGGCGGAATAAATAAAAATTCCGGTCATTCCGGCTTCTTCTGCCAGATCGGTAATCAGCCCCGCGCCGACCACCGCTTCGGTGCCGTTAGCTTTCAGCTCGTTAATCTGCCCGCGCGCGTCTTCTTCGGTAATGTAGCTACGTTGGTCGAGGCGCAAATTAAAGGTTTTTTGAAACGCCACCAGCGCCGGAATAGTTTCCTGATAAGTGACAACGCCGATAGAAGAGGTGAGTTTTCCGGCTTTTGCCAGTGCCTGTAACAGATCGTAGCCGCTCGGTTTAATCAAAATAACTGGCACTGACAGGCGGCTTTTAAGATATGCGCCGTTAGAGCCAGCAGCGATGATGGCGTCACAGCGTTCGCTGGCCAGTTTCTTGCGGATGTAGGTCACCGCTTTTTCAAAGCCAAGCTGGATAGGGGTAATGTTCGCCAGATGATCAAACTCGAGGCTGATATCGCGAAACAGCTCGAACAGCCGCGTTACAGATACCGTCCAGATAACCGGTTTGTCGTCATTCAGCCGTGGTGGATGTGCCATAGCGCACCGCAAAGTTAAGAAACCGAATATTGGGTTTAGTCTTGTTTCATAATTGTTGCAATGAAACGCGGTGAAACATTGCCTGAAACGTTAACTGAAACGCATATTTGCGGATTACTTCATGACTTTATTTATAACAAATTGAAATTAAATGTTTAATTTTATTAAGGCAATTGTGGCACACCCATTGCTTTGTCTTTATCAACGCAAATAACAAGTTGATAACAAAGGATGGGCTATGTCTCTACACTCTCCAGGTAAAGCGTTTCGCGCTGCGCTGACTAAAGAAAATCCATTGCAGATTGTTGGCACCATTAACGCCAACCATGCGCTGTTGGCGCAGCGTGCCGGATATCAGGCAATTTATCTCTCCGGCGGTGGCGTGGCGGCAGGGTCGCTGGGGCTGCCCGATCTCGGTATTTCTACTCTTGATGACGTGCTGACAGATATTCGCCGTATCACCGACGTTTGTTCGCTGCCGCTGCTGGTGGATGCGGATATCGGTTTTGGTTCTTCAGCCTTTAACGTGGCGCGTACGGTGAAATCAATGATTAAAGCCGGTGCGGCAGGATTGCATATTGAAGATCAGGTTGGTGCGAAACGCTGCGGTCATCGTCCGAATAAAGCGATCGTCTCGAAAGAAGAGATGGTGGATCGGATCCGCGCGGCGGTGGATGCGAAAACCGATCCTGATTTTGTGATCATGGCGCGCACCGATGCGCTGGCGGTAGAGGGGCTGGATGCGGCGATCGAGCGTGCGCAGGCCTATGTTGAAGCGGGTGCCGAAATGCTGTTCCCGGAGGCGATTACCGAACTCGCCATGTATCGCCAGTTTGCCGATGCGGTGCAGGTGCCGATCCTCGCCAACATTACCGAATTTGGCGCAACACCGCTGTTTACCACCGACGAATTACGCAGCGCCCATGTCGCAATGGCGCTCTACCCGCTTTCAGCGTTTCGCGCCATGAACCGCGCCGCTGAACATGTCTACAACATCCTGCGTCAGGAAGGCACACAGAAAAGCGTCATCGACACCATGCAGACCCGCAACGAGCTGTACGAAAGCATCAACTACTACCAGTACGAAGAGAAGCTCGACGACCTGTTTGCCCGTGGTCAGGTGAAATAAAAACGCCCGTTGGTTGTATTCGACAACCGATGCCTGATGCGCCGCTGACGCGACTTATCAGGCCTACGAGGTGAACTGAACTGTAGGTCGGATAAGACGCATAGCGTCGCATCCGACAACAATCTCGACCCTACAAATGATAACAATGACGAGGACAATATGAGCGACACAACGATCCTGCAAAACAGTACCCATGTCATTAAACCGAAAAAATCGGTGGCACTTTCCGGCGTTCCGGCGGGCAATACGGCGCTCTGCACCGTGGGTAAAAGCGGCAACGACCTGCATTACCGTGGCTACGATATTCTTGATCTGGCGGAACATTGTGAATTTGAAGAAGTGGCGCATCTGCTGATCCACGGCAAACTGCCAACCCGTGACGAACTCGCCGCCTACAAAACGAAACTGAAAGCCCTGCGTGGTTTACCGGCTAACGTGCGTACCGTGCTGGAAGCCTTACCGGCGGCGTCACACCCGATGGATGTTATGCGCACCGGCGTTTCCGCGCTCGGCTGCACGCTGCCAGAAAAAGAGGGGCACACCGTTTCTGGTGCGCGGGATATTGCCGACAAACTGCTGGCGTCACTTAGTTCGATTCTTCTCTACTGGTATCACTACAGCCACAACGGCGAACGCATCCAGCCGGAAACTGATGACGACTCTATCGGCGGTCACTTCCTGCATCTGCTGCACGGCGAAAAGCCGTCGCAAAGCTGGGAAAAGGCGATGCATATCTCGCTGGTGCTGTACGCCGAACACGAGTTTAACGCTTCCACCTTTACCAGCCGGGTGATTGCGGGCACTGGCTCTGATATGTATTCCGCCATTATTGGCGCGATTGGCGCACTGCGCGGGCCGAAACACGGCGGGGCGAATGAAGTGTCGCTGGAGATCCAGCAACGCTACGAAACGCCGGACGAAGCCGAAGCTGATATCCGTAAGCGGGTGGAAAACAAAGAAGTGGTCATTGGTTTTGGGCATCCGGTTTATACCATCGCCGACCCGCGCCACCAGGTGATCAAACGCGTGGCAAAGCAGCTCTCGCAGGAAGGCGGCTCGCTGAAGATGTACAACATCGCCGATCGCCTGGAAACAGTGATGTGGGAGAGCAAAAAGATGTTCCCCAATCTCGACTGGTTCTCCGCTGTTTCCTACAACATGATGGGTGTTCCCACCGAGATGTTCACACCACTGTTTGTTATCGCCCGCGTCACTGGCTGGGCGGCGCACATTATCGAACAACGTCAGGACAACAAAATTATCCGTCCTTCCGCCAATTACGTTGGACCGGAAGACCGCCAGTTTGTCGCGCTGGATAAGCGCCAGTAAACCTCTACGAATAACAATAAGGAAACGTACCCAATGTCAGTTCAAATCAACAATATTCGCCCGGAATTTGATCGTGAAATCGTTGATATCGTCGATTACGTGATGAACTACGAAATCAGCTCCAGAGTAGCCTACGACACCGCACATTACTGCCTGCTCGACACGCTCGGCTGCGGTCTGGAAGCTCTCGAATATCCGGCCTGTAAAAAACTGCTGGGGCCAATTGTCCCCGGCACCGTCGTACCCAACGGCGTGCGCGTTCCCGGAACTCAGTTTCAGCTCGACCCCGTCCAGGCGGCATTTAACATTGGCGCGATGATCCGTTGGCTCGATTTCAACGATACCTGGCTGGCAGCGGAGTGGGGGCATCCTTCCGACAACCTCGGCGGCATTCTGGCAACGGCGGACTGGCTTTCGCGCAACGCGGTCGCCAGCGGCAAAGCGCCGTTGACCATGAAACAGGTGCTGACCGGAATGATCAAAGCCCATGAAATTCAGGGCTGCATCGCGCTGGAAAACTCCTTTAACCGCGTTGGTCTCGACCACGTCCTGTTAGTGAAAGTGGCTTCCACCGCCGTGGTCGCCGAAATGCTCGGCCTGACCCGCGAGGAAATTCTCAACGCCGTTTCGCTGGCGTGGGTGGACGGTCAGTCGCTGCGCACCTATCGCCATGCGCCGAACACCGGCACGCGTAAATCCTGGGCGGCGGGCGATGCTACTTCCCGCGCGGTACGTCTGGCACTGATGGCGAAAACCGGCGAAATGGGTTATCCGTCAGCCCTGACTGCGCCTGTGTGGGGCTTCTACGACGTCTCCTTTAAAGGCGAATCGTTCCGCTTCCAGCGCCCGTATGGTTCTTACGTGATGGAAAATGTGCTGTTCAAAATCTCCTTCCCGGCGGAGTTCCACTCCCAGACGGCAGTTGAAGCAGCGATGACGCTCTATGAACAGATGCAGGCAGCAGGCAAAACGGCGGCGGATATCGAAAAAGTGACCATTCGCACCCACGAAGCCTGTATTCGCATCATCGACAAAAAAGGGCCGCTCAATAACCCGGCTGACCGCGACCACTGCATTCAGTACATGGTGGCGATCCCGCTGCTGTTCGGGCGCTTAACGGCGGCAGATTACGAGGACAACGTTGCGCAAGATAAACGCATCGACGCCCTGCGCGAGAAGATCAATTGCTTTGAAGATCCGGCGTTTACCGCTGACTACCACGACCCGGAAAAACGCGCCATCGCCAATGCCATAACCCTTGAGTTCACCGACGGCACGCGCTTTGAAGAAGTGGTGGTGGAGTACCCCATTGGTCATACTCGCCGCCGTCAGGATGGCATTCCGAAACTGGTCGAGAAATTCAAAATCAATCTCGCGCGCCAGTTCCCGACTCGCCAGCAGCAGCGCATTCTGGAGGTTTCTCTCGACAGAACTCGCCTGGAACAGATGCCGGTCAATGAATATCTCGACCTGTACGTCATTTAAGTAAACGGCGGTAAGGCGTAAGTTCAACAGGAGAGCATTATGTCTTTTAGCGAATTTTATCAGCGTTCGATTAACGAACCGGAGCAGTTCTGGGCCGAGCAGGCCCGGCGTATTGACTGGCAGACGCCCTTTACGCAAACGCTAGACCACAGCAACCCGCCGTTTGCCCGTTGGTTTTGTGAAGGCCGAACCAACTTGTGTCACAACGCTATCGATCGCTGGCTGGAGAAACAGCCAGAGGCGCTGGCATTGATTGCCGTCTCTTCGGAAACAGAGGAAGAGCGTACCTTTACCTTCCGCCAGTTACATGACGAAGTGAATGCGGTGGCGTCAATGCTGCGCTCACTGGGCGTGCAGCGTGGCGATCGGGTGCTGGTGTATATGCCGATGATTGCCGAAGCGCATATTACCCTGCTGGCCTGCGCGCGCATTGGCGCTATTCATTCGGTGGTGTTTGGGGGATTTGCTTCGCACAGCGTGGCGGCGCGAATTGATGACGCTAAACCGGTGCTGATTGTCTCGGCTGATGCCGGGGCGCGCGGCGGTAAAATCATTCCGTATAAAAAATTGCTCGACGATGCGATAAGTCAGGCACAGCATCAGCCGCGTCACGTTTTACTGGTGGATCGCGGGCTGGCGAAAATGGCGCGCGTTAGCGGGCGGGATGTCGATTTCGCGTCGTTGCGCCATCAGCACATCGGCGCGCGGGTGCCGATGGCATGGCTGGAATCCAACGAAACCTCCTGCATTCTCTACACCTCCGGCACGACCGGCAAACCTAAAGGTGTGCAGCGTGATGTCGGCGGATATGCGGTGGCGCTGGCGACCTCGATGGACACCATTTTTGGCGGCAAAGCGGGCGGCGTGTTCTTTTGTGCTTCGGATATCGGCTGGGTGGTAGGGCATTCGTATATCGTTTACGCGCCGCTGCTGGCGGGGATGGCGACTATCGTTTACGAAGGATTGCCGACCTGGCCGGACTGCGGCGTGTGGTGGAAAATTGTCGAGAAATATCAGGTTAGCCGCATGTTCTCAGCGCCGACCGCCATTCGCGTGCTGAAAAAATTCCCTACCGCTGAAATTCGCAAACACGATCTTTCGTCGCTGGAAGTGCTCTATCTGGCTGGAGAACCGCTGGACGAGCCGACCGCCAGTTGGGTGAGCAATACGCTGGATGTGCCGGTCATCGACAACTACTGGCAGACCGAATCCGGCTGGCCGATTATGGCGATTGCTCGCGGTCTGGATGACAGGCCGACGCGTCTGGGAAGCCCCGGCGTGCCGATGTATGGCTATAACGTGCAGTTGCTCAATGAAGTCACCGGCGAACCGTGTGGCGTCAATGAGAAAGGGATGCTGGTAGTGGAGGGGCCATTGCCGCCAGGCTGTATTCAGACCATCTGGGGCGACGACGACCGCTTTGTGAAGACGTACTGGTCGCTGTTTTCCCGTCCGGTGTACGCCACTTTTGACTGGGGCATCCGCGATGCTGACGGTTATCACTTTATTCTCGGGCGCACTGACGATGTGATTAACGTTGCCGGACATCGGCTGGGTACGCGTGAGATTGAAGAGAGTATCTCCAGTCATCCGGGCGTTGCCGAAGTGGCGGTGGTTGGGGTGAAAGATGCGCTGAAAGGGCAGGTGGCGGTGGCGTTTGTCATTCCGAAAGAGAGCGACAGTCTGGAAGACCGTGAGGTGGCGCACTTGCAAGAGAAGGCAATTATGGCGCTGGTAGACAGCCAGATTGGCAACTTTGGCCGCCCGGCGCACGTCTGGTTTGTCTCGCAATTGCCAAAAACGCGATCCGGAAAAATGCTGCGCCGCACGATCCAGGCGATTTGCGAAGGACGCGATCCTGGGGATCTGACGACCATTGATGATCCGGCGTCGTTGGATCAGATCCGCCAGGCGATGGAAGAGTAGGTCGGATAAGGCGCTCGCGCCGCATCCGACACCGTGCGCAGATGCCTGATGCGACGCTGACGCGTCTTATCATGCCTACAGGCCTGAACCGTAGGTCGGATAAGGCGCTCGCGCCGCATCCGACACCATGCGCAGATGCCTGATGCGACGCTGACGCGTCTTATCATGCCTACCCACTGTTTTTACACAGATAAGTTTCCCCCGCCTTTTTGCACTCATTCATATAAAAAATATATCCCCCTACGAAAACGATTGCTTTTTATCTTCAGATGAATAGAATGCGGCGGATTTTTTGGGTTTCAAACAGCAAAAAGGGGGAATTTCGTGTCGCAAGATAACAACTTTAGCCAAGGGCCAGTCCCGCAGTCGGCGCGGAAAGGGGTATTGGCATTGACGTTCGTCATGCTGGGATTAACCTTCTTTTCCGCCAGTATGTGGACCGGCGGCACTCTCGGAACCGGTCTTAGCTATCATGATTTCTTCCTCGCAGTTCTCATCGGTAATCTTCTCCTCGGTATTTACACTTCATTTCTTGGTTACATTGGCGCAAAAACCGGCCTGACCACCCATCTTCTTGCTCGCTTCTCGTTTGGTGTTAAAGGCTCATGGTTGCCTTCACTGCTGCTGGGCGGCACCCAGGTTGGCTGGTTTGGCGTTGGCGTGGCGATGTTTGCTATTCCGGTGGGCAAGGCAACCGGGCTGGATATTAATTTGCTGATTGCCGTCTCCGGTTTACTGATGACCGTCACCGTCTTCTTTGGCATTTCGGCGCTGACAGTTCTTTCGGTGATTGCGGTTCCGGCTATCGCCTGTCTTGGCGGTTATTCCGTGTGGTTGGCCGTTAACGGCATGGGCGGCCTGGACGCATTAAAAGCGGTCGTTCCCGCACAACCGTTAGATTTCAATGTCGCGCTGGCGCTGGTTGTGGGGTCATTTATCAGTGCGGGCACGCTCACCGCTGACTTTGTCCGGTTTGGTCGTAATGCCAAACTGGCGGTGCTGGTGGCGATGGTGGCCTTTTTCCTCGGCAACTCGTTGATGTTTATTTTCGGTGCAGCGGGCGCGGCGGCACTGGGGATGGCGGATATCTCTGATGTGATGATTGCTCAGGGCCTTCTGCTGCCTGCGATTGTGGTGCTGGGGCTGAATATCTGGACCACCAACGATAACGCGCTCTATGCGTCGGGTTTAGGTTTCGCCAACATTACCGGTATGTCGAGCAAAACCCTTTCGGTGATTAACGGTATTATCGGTACGGTCTGCGCATTATGGCTGTATAACAATTTTGTCGGCTGGTTGACCTTCCTTTCGGCAGCTATTCCTCCGGTGGGCGGCGTGATCATCGCTGATTATCTGATGAACCGTCGCCGCTATGAGCACTTTGCGACCACGCGTATGATGAGTGTCAATTGGGTGGCGATTCTGGCGGTCGCGCTGGGGATTGCCGCAGGCCACTGGTTACCGGGAATTGTTCCGGTCAACGCGGTATTAGGTGGCGCGCTGAGCTATCTGATCCTTAACCCGATTTTGAATCGTAAAACGACAGCAGCAATGACGCATGTGGAGGCTAACAGTGTCGAATAACGCTTTACAAACAATTATTAACGCCCGGTTACCCGGCAAAGAGGGGCTGTGGCAGATTCATCTTCACGACGGAAAAATCAGCGCCATTGATACGCAATCTGGTGTGATGCCCGTAACTGAAAACAGCCTGGATGCCGAACAAGGTTTAGTTTTACCGCCGTTTGTGGAGCCGCATATTCACCTGGACACCACGCAAACCGCCGGACAACCGAACTGGAATCAGTCCGGCACGCTGTTTGAAGGCATTGAACGCTGGGCCGAGCGCAAAGCGTTATTAACCCATGACGATGTGAAACAACGCGCCTGGCAAACGCTGAAATGGCAGATTGCCAACGGCATTCAGCATGTGCGTACCCATGTCGATGTCTCCGACGCAACGCTGACTGCGTTGAAAGCGATGCTGGAAGTGAAACAGGAAGTTGCGCCGTGGATTGATCTGCAAATCGTCGCCTTCCCGCAGGAAGGGATTTTGTCGTATCCCAACGGTGAAGCGTTGCTGGAAGAGGCGTTACGCTTAGGGGCAGACGTTGTTGGGGCGATTCCGCATTTTGAATTTACCCGTGAATATGGCGTGGAGTCGCTGCATAAAACCTTCGCCCTGGCGCAAAAATACGACCGTCTCATCGATGTTCACTGTGACGAGATTGATGATGAGCAATCACGCTTTGTCGAAACCGTTGCTGCCCTGGCGCACCGTGAAGGCATGGGCGCGCGAGTCACCGCCAGCCATACTACGGCAATGCACTCCTATAACGGGGCGTATACTTCGCGCCTGTTTCGTTTGCTGAAAATGTCCGGTATTAACTTTGTCGCCAACCCGTTGGTCAATATTCATCTGCAAGGACGTTTCGATACGTATCCAAAACGTCGCGGCATCACGCGCGTTAAAGAGATGCTGGAGTCCGGCATTAACGTCTGCTTTGGTCACGATGATGTCTTCGATCCGTGGTATCCGCTGGGAACGGCGAATATGCTGCAAGTGCTGCATATGGGGCTGCATGTTTGCCAGCTGATGGGCTACGGGCAGATTAACGACGGCCTGAATTTAATCACCCACCACAGCGCCAGGACGTTGAATTTGCAGGATTACGGCATTGCCGCCGGAAACAGCGCCAACCTGATTATCCTGCCGGCTGAAAATGGGTTTGATGCGCTGCGCCGTCAGGTTCCGGTACGTTATTCGGTACGTGGCGGCAAGGTGATTGCCAGCACACAACCGGCACAAACCACCGTATATCTGGAGCAGCCAGAAGCCATCGATTACAAACGGTAATCGGCTGGGTTACCGCGAGCGTAGTTTATGCCGGATGCGGCGTGAACTGAACTGAACCCCAAAACCTGGACAGTTTCAGTTAACCGGCTTTTTGATACTCAGTCCGGTATTCTACCGGGCTGAGTCCCCCAAGACTGAGTTTTATTCTTTTTTGATTCCAGTAAGTTATGT